>Ga0207104_1012_pt1 | contig 50961 bp, 25 predicted proteins | sample Alteio_BWMinHeat_79_FD_153538 | JGI IMG/M metagenome (GOLD analysis project Ga0207104, IMG submission 153538) | Enriched cells from forest soil in Barre Woods Harvard Forest LTER site, Petersham, Massachusetts, United States -... | ecosystem: Environmental > Terrestrial > Soil > Temperate forest >...
GCTTATGCGATGATTGTGTTACATCAACCAATGCCTAAAGATTTACACTTAAGACATTTAAAAATTGGTGGTGAAAGTCTTTCTCATTATCCGACCGAAGTACTGCCTTTCGATATTTGGAATATATACGGACCCACGGAAGCGACGGTTGAAACAACATTTGTTAAAATTTACGAAGCATTATCTTCAGTTGATAATAATGCAACAAAACACCTACCTCCTCCTATCGGCAAACCCATGTTAAATGCCGAAACTTATATCGTCGATGAACATTTAGAGCTTGTACCCATCGGCTGCACCGGAGAACTTTTAATTGGTGGTCTCGGTGTATCGACAGGTTATTGGAATCGCATGCAATTAACGCATGAAAAATTCATTCGAAATGATTATAACCAAAATAGTAATTCAAAATTATATCGTACTGGTGACCTTGTCAGATTTTTGCCTGATGGAAATATAGAATTCATCGGGCGTCGCGATCATCAAGTTAAAATTCGTGGATTTAGAATTGAATTAAATGAAATTAAAGCCACCATCGAACAATATCCTGATGTGAGTGAAGTCGTGGTTATTACCAAAGAAATTGCGAATGGACAAAAAACGATACTTGCTTATTTAGTAGAAAATCTCGATAAAATACGTATTCCATTTCAAGAAAAATGTTTAATTACTTTTGATAATAAAGATTTTTCAGAAGGGATCACTGATGATCTTTCCAAAGAAGGAATTGCCCTCTCATCAGACAATGAAAATCATTCGACAGGTGATCACATACGAGTACACGTTCAATTACCTGGTTTTAGTGAAGCACAATGGCTAACTGGCACTATCGCATGGCAAGCGAAAAAACGTCTTGGAATCAAATTTGATAACACAGAAAAACAAATGACAATGCTTGATAAAAGCATAGAGTTTTATATCTCCGAACACAATCTCATGGAAACTTTAAAAAATGTAGTGGCTAAAAGAAATCTTCGCCAAAAACTGCTACAGAAACTTCCTGAATATATGATTCCATCTGTATTTACTGTGTTACCAAAATTTCCACTGACGTTCAATGGTAAAATTGATTGGAAAGCGCTCCCAGAGCCTGAAAATTTTGAACGTTTAATGAATCATGATTATGTACCACCAAGAAATGAAACAGAAAAAATTATTACTGAAATCTGGCAAGATATTTTAAAAATTGAAAAAATTAGTATTGGCGATAGCTTTTTTGATTTAGGTGGAAATTCTCTTTTGGTCGCAGAATTATCAATAAAATTACTTGAAAAATTCCATACTTCAATTCCAGTTAAAATCTTTTTTGATTTACCTTATATTGACATCATTGCGGAATACATCGATTCTAAAGGAACTAAATTTACAGAAAGAACCGCCATTCAAGACGCTATTATTCATGATGCTTTGTTGAATGAAGACATTACGCCTACTAAAAAATTACATGGCAATTTAACCAAACCTAAAAAAATATTATTGACTGGAGCCTCTGGTTTTTTAGGTATTCATCTATTAAAAGATTTACTTGCATTGTCTGATGCTACTATTTATTGCTTAATTCGTCATAAAAATGGTGATGATTCCGAATTACGTTTGAAACAAACCATCGAAAAATATGAATTACAAGAATATTTCGAGACCCAATATCATCGTATTAAAATTATCGAAGGCGATTTCACCAAAGAAGATTTAGGATTAACAATAGCAGAATACGCACATTTATCGAAAGAAATTGATCTCATCTGTCACTGTGGCGCTGAAGTGAACTTAATGGCGTCTTATTCTGCACTACGACAAAATAATGTATTAGGTACCATCGAAATTATTAAATTTGCAACCCATCTTATCGATAAACCTATTCATTATATTTCAACACTTTCAGCCGCACATAAAATGGATAAATATGGCAATTTTTCCGAGGAATTTCCGGATGGTACTGCGAGTACTTTAGTAGGTGGTTATGCTTTATCAAAATGGGTTGCCGAACGTTTATTAACTGAAATTAAAAATCGAGGTTTACCAGTCGTCATTTATCGCGCGGGTTATATCCTCGGCCAAATAGAAACAGGCATCACGAATATTAACGAATCACTTTTATATTTAATTAAAGGATGTATTCAATTGGGTTTTGCACCCGATTGGCAAGATAAAATATTATTTTTACCAGTTGATTTTGTGAGCCTTGCGACTATTACTATTCTTTTACATCATCCGACAGAAAATAAAGTTTATCATGTCGAACATCAACATGGCATTACTTGGCGAGATCTCATCGAATGGCTCAATCATTATGGGTATAAAATTAAACTTTGTTCTAAGGATGAATGGACTCAAAAGTTAACCCACATTATGCCGGAAAATGCATTATATGCATTATTACCACAATTTTTAGCTGAAAATGGCCTTGATTCTACTAAAGCAAACACGACGCATGCAGATAAAGTATTAACAGCGGAAAATCTTCCTTATCCCGTCATTGATGATGCGCTACTCGGACTTTATATCAAATATTTAAATGAATCCGAATTTATCGCCCCCCCAGAAACAGTGGATAATTAGTTATTTCAAATTTCCATAAACGGAGATTTTCCTTTGGAATCTTTATTTAATTCAAACTCATCATGCAATGCTGCAATTGCTTGTTCTACATTTTGTTCGTCAATAATAATTGAAATTTTAGTTTCAGATGTCGTGATCATTCGAACATGAATATCTTTTTCGCCAAGTGCTTTAAACATATGATAAGTAACACCCGCATGAGAACGCATCCCAATTCCCGCTAAAGATAATTTTGCAACGTTGTCATCACTTTCAATGGAAGCAACTCGCTCTTCAACAATCAACTTTTTAATAATCGTCAGTGCTTTTTTATAATGTTTTCTTTCAATACTAAATGTCAGATTTTTTCCTTTTTCAGTCGCAGAAAGTGCGATCATATCGACTTCGATATCTGCTTTACTTATGCCATCTAAAATTTCACCTTCAATACCCACGCGATTCGACAAATCCATTAAAGTAATCATCGCCGCTTTACCATTAAATAAAATCCCTGAAACTAAATGATTTTGCATAATTCAAATCTCATATTTTTAAGAAACGATAACGGGAACACGGGGCATCATCCGAGTTAATAATTCGTAAGCGCTGGTATTATTATTGGAAGCCACCATTTCAACAGGCAATTTCGGTCCCCATAATAGCACGGGATCGCCCACTTTTGCCTCCGATTGTGAACGTAAATCGACAGTTAACATATCCATTGAAACACGTCCTACCAGAGGACAAATCATGCCATTCACTAAAACAGGCGTCATATGTTTTGCGTATTGCGGGTAGCCATCGCCATATCCAATGCCAACGACACCGACGGACATGTCTTCGGGACAAGTGAATTCACCACCATATCCAATGCGCTCACCTTTTGCAATGCGATGAATTGCAATGAGCTCAGAACTTAAAGACATCACTGATCGTAACTGATGGTCGCTTCCTCTTTTTCCAACAAAAGGTGAGGCGCCGTACAACATAATACCAGGACGTACCCAATCTGCATGCGCCGAAGGCCAAGCGATAATACCCGCTGAATTACTTAAACTACGTGGGCCTATCAAATGTTCTGTTGCGGCGTTAAAAACTTTTAATTGTTGCATGGTGTTCGTTTGATCGGGAGAATCGGATTCTGCGAAATGCGTCATTAAACCAAATGGTTTTTTGACTGCCGGTATTTGCATTAAACGCGCATATATTCCCGGTAAATCTTCCGGCAAAAATCCTAGACGATGCATGCCAGTATCAATTTTTAACCAAATAAATAGAGGATGTTTGATAGATGTTTTTTCAAGCATTTCTACTTGGTCGGCATGATGCACAACCAAAGTAAAATCCATTTCTACCGCTTTTTCAATTTCATCCCCTGTAAAAAGCCCTTCTAACAATACAATTGGCTTTTGCACACCCGCGGTTCGTAATTTTAAACCTTCTTCGATACACGCAACGCCTAAGGCATCGGCATCCGTAAGCGCAAGCCCAATGCGTTCTAATCCATGGCCATAAGCATTTGATTTAACCATCCCCAAAATTTTCGAATGCGGGGCAAATTTTTTGACTTGTTGTAAATTATGTTCCAGTGCATCGAGATGAATAGTAATTTTTGTAGGTCGACCCATAATGAATCACTTTTAATATTGGTTACGTGTAAAATTTTCAAAACAACAATATTGCCCAAGAAAAGTTAATCGTACTTTACCGATCGGACCATTACGTTGTTTTGCAATAATGAGTTCTGCTGTGCCTTTATCAGGGCTATTTTCGTGATAAACCTCATCACGGTAGATAAATGCAATTAAATCGGCATCTTGTTCGATCGCGCCTGATTCACGTAAATCTGACATGACAGGACGCTTATCGGCGCGTTGTTCCAAACTTCGATTCAATTGCGATAAAGCAATGACCGGTACTTTTAATTCTTTCGCTAAGCTTTTTAAGGAGCGCGAAATTTCAGAAATTTCAGCGGTGCGATTTTCATTAAAACCTGGTACCTGCATCAGTTGTAAATAATCCACCACGATTAAGCCTAATTGGCCATGTTCTTTCGCAATACGTCTTGAACGCGCACGCAATTCTGCAGGACTTAAAGCAGGTGTATCGTCAATAAAAAATGGCGCCTCTGATAACATACTGACGGTAGAACTAATACGAGGCCAATCTTCATCTTGTAATTTACCCGTTCGAATGCGTAATTGATCAATGCGGCAAAGCGAGGATAATAAACGCATGACAATTGCTTCACCCGGCATTTCCATACTAAAAATAAGAACTGGCAAACGCGTTTTAATAGCTACATTTTCTGCTATATTCATGGATAACATGGTTTTACCCATGGAAGGTCGTCCCGCCACAATCACTAAATCAGAAGATTGTAGTCCGGATGTCATTTCATCCAAATCATGATATCCCGTCGGAATACCAGTAATAGGGTCATCGAGTTGAAACAAGGTATCGATTCGATCCATGGTTTTGGCTAAAAATTCTTTAATATTGACCGGCCCCGCGGTGCGTGAACCTTGCTCACTAATGGCGAAAACCAAACGTTCTGCGGTATCTAAAAGCTCTGTACTGCCGCGCCCTTCCGGATGATAAGCATGCGTTGCAATCTCATTGGCAGTAGCAATGAGTTGTCGTAAAACGGATCTTTCGCGCACAATGTCGGCGTACGCTGCAATATTTGCAACTGTTGGCGTATTATTTGCAAGCTCGAAGAGATAAACTTCTCCACCCGCATTTTCAAGTTCATGTAAATCTCTTAATGATTCAGAAACCGTCAACACATCCAGCGGTTTGTTTTGTTCCATTAATTTTGTCATGACACGATACATTAAACGGTGATCATGACGATAAAAATCATTTTCAGTAATACGATCTGCAATGGTGTCCCATGCACGATTATCTAACATTAAACCGCCAAGTACGGATTGTTCGGCTTCGATAGAATGGGGAGGGACTTTGAGGAAATCGGTTTTGTTCTGGCGCGCTTTGAATGGCTTAGTGGGTGTATAGGCTTCCATAGGGGTCTACTTTCGAAAATCTGGGTCGATGAATTTTCGCATTAAGCTACTTGAATGTCTATCACTATGGTGCGGGAACTGGATCCCGCGAACAAGTCGCGGGACGACGGCTAGATTTTAGCCTTCCGAAACTACGTTCACTTTAACAATGGCTTTTAAGTCGCCATGTAATTCGATTTCGATGTCATATTCACCGACTTGGCGTAATACACCATTGGGTAAAGAAACGTCACTTTTTGACACTTCAACACCTGCTGCAGTAATCGCATCTGCAATATCACGTGTACCGATGGATCCGAATAATTTACCTTCTTCACCCGCTTTTGCAGAAATACTAATAGTATTCAGGGCAGCAAGCGCATCGCGTCTCACTTCAGCTGCTTTTAACAGTTCCCCTTCTGCTTTTTCAAGCTCGGCGCGTCTTGCTTCAAATTTTTTGACATTTTCACTCGTTGCGTAAACAGCTTTGCCCTTTGGAATAAGGAAATTGCGACCATATCCCGCTTTCACTTTGACACGCTGGCCGAGTGATCCTAAATTACGAACTTTTTCTAGTAATATCACTTCCACCTTACTCTACCTCCAAAAAATTAACCTAATTCTATATCGGTCGTGCTACACGACTGCGAAAATTAAACCAAATGTCCATAAATGCCACAAAGGCTATTAGCAAACCACTTTGTGGTAGAAATCTGATCGCAACTGCATACATAATGAGCAACCACAACCAGCTATATTTGCGCGGCGCTAGCATATAATGCATTAAACTTAATCCACTGACTGCAAATAACAGATAAATAATAGGCATTATATCTATTGCAATAGGATTATCCAAATATGATAAAACGAAAAAGATAATAAACAAAATGCCGACTACATGACTCAATCGAATATTATATAATTCTTTTCGTAAACCACCGGGATTAAACATTAACCCTTGCCACCATCTTGCCAAGATTAACTGTAAGATTCCATTTAATAAAATAAATGCAGTTAAGAGGCCGCCAGCATAACGACTAACGTCGATGATCTGTTGTTTGTTTTCGAGGGTTATTCCCTCGGCATTACCTGAATCCACGACTCTATCTAAATATTCCGTTAATCTGGTACTCCAAAAATTTTGGATATCAGGATAAACAAAATGTAAAAGTCCTATAAACACAACACCGATCAAAATGGCGCAGTCAAGTAAAAATCCCCAATTTTCATAACGATAAAGTAATATCGCAAAAAACCAGATAATAACGTTACTGGCAACAGACAGTATCAACCAACCTAAAGCCGCACCATCTGCCTGATGAGAAAAATACATCAATAGCACTGGAAATGTTGCAGCTAAAAATACTAAGCCGCCTTCATAGGGACCTTTTCGCAAAGTCACAAAGGCGGCAATAATAATACTCAAACCAAGATAGGGTACATATGCTAATACAAACGCCAGTCCCATCGCGGAAAGGCGATTTTGTAAAACAAAGTCCGTAACACGACGCAATATACTCATGGTAGAGTCTAATTAATTAATGCTTATCAGTATAAGGAAGCAATGCCAAGAAACGTGCTCTTTTAATCGCTAAAGCAAGCATACGTTGGTATTTTGCCTTGGTACCTGTAATTCGACTTGGAACAATTTTACCATTTTCGGTAATAAATTTTTTCAAAAGATATACATCTTTATAATCAACTTCTTTTATTTTATTACTCGTAAAATAACAGAATTTTTTACGACGGAACACCATACAACACCTCAGCTTTAAGTTAAATTGATTGATCTAGACTTCTTCCGTTTCTCTTTCTTCTTCGATGTGAGGCTTCTTCGCTTTGGATCGGTTGTCATCTCTATCTCTTCGGCTGTCATCTCTATCGTCCGATCTGCTATCTCTTTCTTTCACCATCGGAGAAGCTTCCGTGACAGGACCCTTCATATTCAAGACCAGGTTTCGAATAACCGCATCATTGTAACGAAATGCATTATTCAATTCATTCAAGGTTTCTTTATCGCATTCGATATTCATCAAAACGTAATGTGCTTTCAAGACCTTATTAATAGGATAAGCTAATTGGCGTCGGCCCCAATCTTCTAGACGGTGAATTTTGCCTTTTTTTTGCGTAACAATATTGCTGTAACGCTCAATCATTGCGGGAACTTGTTCGCTTTGGTCCGGATGGACGAGAAATACTATTTCATAATGCTTCATATTCGCTCCTCATGGGTTAGTGCTTTACTCTATAATTGTTGAGTGAAAGCAAGGAAGGTTGCAAATTTTACGTAAATTTTCATCCGTTGTACAGTGGAATTTTGTGATCAAAAAATGACCCGCTTCTCTTGCATAATTTCCTTGACAAAACATACCCTAAACTTCGAGAATAGGCCCCTTCGATTTTCAAAAATGGCTATGTAGCTCAGCTGGTTAGAGCGCGGCACTCATAATGCTGAGGTCGGTGGTTCGAGCCCACCCATAGCCACCAGGGTTTATTACTGAAAGGCCCTTTCATTTTTGTAGTTTATTATTTATTACCAAATGCGGTCTCATTTTTAACAGCGCAAATATATGGGCAATACTAGCCAATGTTAAATTAGCTTTACCACTCTGAATATTGGATGCTTGAGTAGGACTAATATTCAACCGTCGCACAAGCTCATTAAAACCAATATTTTCATCAGCCATATATTTAGCGACTGCTTTAGAAACATCTTTTTGTAGCGATTGTAAAAACTCTAACTCCAACTTTGCTAATTTCTCAATTTCAGCAATTTCGGATTTATCAAGTCGCTTCTCAAGATACTGTTGAAAACTTTTTGCTTTCATGGTGCTACAATTTCCCATTTGGATTGTTCTGTATTCACGAATGTAATTCCTCATCTACTACTGTATAGTATAGTACATTAAAGTGTATCGGTCAATCCATGAGAGACTTATTGAGCGCAATTAGGATGCATTTGCAAATTGCATTACGAATAAAAAAAGAAAGAAAAATCCTAAAGCTGCATAGTTGTAATAAAAACCTTAGGGGCACAGCCATTGCATTGGTCTCTGCCCCTCCGTTTTGCCATTAAAATGCGTAGTTAACACCTAAAAATCCGGCTTGTTGGGTAGGTATACGACCTAGCTTCACATTATCATCAGCATCAACTGTAATATTTGCAGAATTGCCAGAGTAAATGCCTTGATAAAACACCGTCAGCATGGCATGTCTTGTCACGTTATATCCTAAACCGGCTTGTGCTTCGCCATTGATTTTTCTTAACGTATCGGAATTTGAAGTTCTGTCCATGAACTGCAATTGACGATAAGCAATACCACCTTTCGCAAAGACTGAAAAATTAGATTCTTCGCCAAATGAGTATTTAAGAATGACCAGCAAATCAACTAAAGGTTTTAAAGTTGTTTGCACAGGTAAACCGCCAGGACTAAAATCAAAAAAATCTGGAACAACAAATCGCATATCATTGCCCCATTGCACGCCTGTTTCTAATCCTAATGAAAATGCATGGAAGTTATATCCTTCTGCACTCAGCGCTAAGCGTCCTTGCGTAAACTGTCCATCGTTTTCATAAGCCCCGCTGACATTTCCATAACCACCATACACACCCAAATGCAGCCAAGAAGGAACATCACAGGGAATGATTTCTCCTTTGTAGTTGGGAGGGGTTTTCGCGAAGGCTGGTAGGGTAAAAAGTAATATTAGAACACATGAAGGTATTTTTTTTAACACGATAAATTCCTTAAAAAATTGTTTATCCAAATGGTTGCATTAAAATTTTTAACAAAAAACCTAATCAATAAGTAAAAGTATGGACAGCGCGTACGCCGAAAGGAAATACTTTAGCTGTTGATCCAATGTTACTAAAATCGCCCAAAATCTCACCAGTGGTAGCCACAATATATGCTAAATCCCTAGACGAAGTACTATTAAAAGGATTTTCTGTGGAACTCCAATATCCGCAGAAACCATTATCAAGACAGCTGCCAGAGGAAGTATTCGTGGCTAATTGCGTATAATGCAAAGGCGCTGTAATAATTCCTTTATCGATCATTTGGTCAAAATTCAAAACAAGCATCAGTTCATTTTCAGAAGGTAAATACCACGTTCCTACCGGATCACTGCCGGGATGTCCTACATAACCGCCGGTAAACGTATTGGCTGCGAATGCGGCACAATCGGTATTACTGGTACAAAGAGAAGATTGAGCAAGAATCGCATGGGAATTACCTGGCGTCGGCGGTGAAACATTCACAATATCAGTATTCGTTCCTGTAAAAAGCGCTTGATTTTGGGCTGTCGGACCAATGGCAACTTCTGCATTGGTATAAGAAACGCCTGGTGAAGAAGATGGATTCACCGCATCTATAAATGCTGCAACAATGCCATTACCGTGACCATCGGTATAAATCACCACACCATCGGGATTTTGTGCATTTGGAAATAAAGAACCGACCGCAGGAGCAGCAGGTAAATTATTAATTTGTGTTTGCAGAAAAGCAGCTTTTTCATCGACGTATCCTACTGAGGCTGGGTTAGCAGGATTCTGCGCATAGGCTGCCCCCCCCCCCCGAACACATTGACTGATAAAGTTAAAATATTAATCAAATAAAAACAAGATTTTTTAAGCTTCATGCTTTCCTTCCCTTTTCCATTGTTGATTGAGAAATCATTGCCGAGTTATTTAACGCATCGATTTGTTTTTGCAAATCCGCAAAAACTTTATCAACATACTCTATCGAAGCCGGGTCTGTGGGATTTGCGGCAAAAAGAGAAATTGGACTAAAAAAAATAAAACACATCACTATCCATAGCAATCGCTTCATTGATATTTCCTCATATACATCATGTAAATTGAAAAAAAATATATTAGCACTTTTTTTATGAAAAATAACTAGGAAGCTAAGACAAGACTAGATACATTATTTCTAATAATGCCAATTTCATGGCATGGCACTTTACAACAATATTTAGGTCGTTTACACAGACACCATCCTAATAAAACTGAAGTAAGAGTATATGATTATCTTGACTCCTTTAAAAAACCATTCCGAAAGGTGCGGATTTTGTGAAATTCCATACAAAACCCAGCTCAACACATAATCCTTCTCCACCGTTGTCGGTAATAATTGCAAATCTTTTGCAAGTGAATTTATTTCTAGGATTGAAATCATTGAATATCGCCTAATGGAATATTAACTCGTATTCCCCACTTAGTTATAATTGGCCCGGAATCGGGCCCATGCGGGTCAAGATTAATAATTCCTGCTTTAATATTTGAATGAAGTCTTTCCAATAATGGCTGTGGAAAAAACCTCAACTTATCTACGATTAGACCCAACCTTTTAAAGACTGCGCCATGCCCCAATTTTTCCGCATAGTCACATAACAACTCTGGATTAGCCTCTTTTCGCTGAAAATATTCCTTAACAATATCCAGAGTATGCCGTCCACCCCCAGCGATTTCGGGATCATCTAATGCATCTATAATTACTCGATGAATATCAGCAATCTGTATTTGCATATTGCTAGACCAAATCTTTTTGATACCAAAAATATGATCAGACGTAATTGTTTTAGTTCTGTATTTTAAACCAGCAATCAAAAATTCTGTCTGTCTCCGCTTTTTCGTTGTGAACACAACCGTTGAATTAAATACTTGCTCTGTTAGTTCCCAATGCTCAGCCGCCGTCCAGCCGGAAATATAACAAGGAGCGAACAAATCAGCTGCAATAGCCCATGCATCTTCAGGAATTGGGTTTGCACTTTGCGACCCTAATGGCACAATCCGATAACTCCCTGGAAGTAATCGTTGTAACCAACCTTTTTTACAAAGCCTAGAAAGCATTAAATTGGCGATTGCCCGGGAGAAGCCCAGCGCCAACTCTAAATCATTGGTATGGATAACAGGCGTTCCCAATTGACTCAAGGCATCCAGAACATGTCTTTCCGCCCGACCGAGACCCGCTTGATTATCCTTATACTTTAAGTGCATATAATATCTTATTAAGCTATTAATTAATATATAACTATAACAATTATTATAAAATAAATGCAATAAATATCATATAATGATATTATATTGAAGCTTATTGTATCAAAAGATTCGAGATAATACATTGAAAATATTGATATTTTTGCTTGGGATACCTCTGTGTTTTAAAGAAAATTATCCAATATAATCAATGATAAGAAGCCATTAGGTGATAGCACCCAAAAGGCCTTTTATTTTTGCCGTTTATTATTTATTACCAAATGCGGCCTCATTTTTAATAACGCAAATATATGAGCTACAATAGTATATTAAAATGTAGCAATCCACGACAGGGCTTGATTCTTATTGCTCTGTCATGCCAGCTTAAAGCATGCTGGCATGACAAAAATCTTTCGCGGCCACCTAACTACGCCTGCGTAGCCCCTGAATCTCCTTATTCAATATTTCAAAATCCTCACTTATTTTCTTAGGCATCTTAAAAAGCTGAGATAATGGAACTGCCGTGCGAAGCCAATTACCGGTTTGATAATGATAATTTTCAATAAATGGATATTTTACAAAGCATTCGTTTAAGGCTTTTTGCAAATCATCGGGGTGTTGATTGACTGTATTTTTCATCATTTGCAAAGCGAGGGCTTTACATACCCACTGAAGATTTTCCATTTCTACTTGGCTTTTACAATATTTTGCGATGAATTTTATTTGTGTATGCAATTCATCTAAACATTCATTCGCGGGCTCTGAAAAAATATAATCTAATAAAAACTGCACTTCACCTCTATCTTTAAATCGATTTTCAAAACCACCGCTCTCATTCGCGATGTATACAAAATCGAATAACGATGTAAATAAGCTATTTTCAAACTTACCACTCATGTATTTTTTCCTAGTGCCAGGAGTGGCCAATAGAGAAAGCAATGTATTTCCTGTCGGTAAAATTTCATTCGCAATTTGATAACAAAATTGATTAACAAGAGAAAACGGATTTTCCATAAAACCAAAACGCGTACCAATTTCATCTTGCTTTTGAGCAAAAATAATTTGAAATATTTTATCAGCAATCTCTGTTGGGTTATCCCAAGTTACCGACGGAATATAAATAAATGGCTGTAAAAAATGATATATATAGGTTAGCTCATGTAAATCCATTCGATTATAGTCAAGCACCAATTTGTCAAGCATTGCATTAAACACCTGAAAAAAATCAGGACTAAATTTTTTAGAATAATCATCATTTTTTAATATCATTAGTGTTGTAAAAATATCTACTTTACACTTTTGGTATAAACGTGAAAATAAACTCGGGCCTTTATCTTTCATTTCAGACCCTTCGCGCAATGCATGATATTCTTTATACCACATATTGTTAGAAGTTTTCGCTTCAGGCAATACCTTCGCGCGTAAAACAATATCTCTTAAATTATCCTCCTTAATATCCTTCACCGTTTTTTCGTCCGATAGTTTCGATTCACTCATCACGCGAAATAATATCGGCATAAATGATGGATCCATTTTATGAATATTTTGAACGAAATATTGAGGAATATTTTTATCAGGAATCGCGCCTCGCAATAATAACGCCTTTACTATTTCAGGCTGATTATTGTCTAATGCAAGATTAAGCACGGTTTGTAACGTTTTTTGATATTCACCTGTCAAATTTTGCAGTATTTTCAGCACAATAGGAAGCGAGCCTTTCTCTACCGCATGATGAAGTGCCGTATCGCGCTCCTCATTTTTATATTCAAAAGGAATGTCTTTTGATGTCATTAATAAAGTCGCTAATTCAAAATCATCTTCCTTTAAAAGCTTCGTAAAATACTGTTGGGAATAAGATGACTCATCGATCGCGCCACGAGATAATAAGAATGTAATGGTAGTTTTATCATTTGCTAACATCGCCTCAGTCAGTGAACCATTTAAATAAAGTTTTCTTCGATCAGGCGGTATTTTATTTAAAATGGTATCAACGAATGGATAAAAATCAGGGCCTCTTTCTAATGCATAATGAAAAGCCGTTTTATTATTATCTTTGTATCCAATGTGTAGATTAATATTTTGCAAAAACAAATTTAGTAATCTTGTATCTAAACTTGTATGTATCAAATGAATAAAATACTCTTCCGGTTTTTGACAACGATTAGCCCCTTGTTTCAGTAACAATTCTACTAATTTTCTATCGGTTTTTAAGATCGCAATATCAAGCGCCGTCTGCCCTGCACCATTGACGATATTCACATCGGTCTTTTTTTCAAATAATTTATTTAATAATAACAAATTATTATTAATTACTACATAGTGAATAAGATGATTGGTGCGGGCAGTAATATCATGCCAATCTCTTCTTTCTTCAAATGGTACTTGGAATAAATTTTCATACACTTCCAAATCATTCGTTTTTTCTAAATTTCTTAAAATAGTATTCGCATGTGTGGTGCAAAAGCCAAACATTTTTTGCATAATAGTTGGATTATTTATTTCACGCGCGACTGTAAACGCGCGTGCAAAATCGACGGAGTTGTCTTTAGCTAGTATATATTCAACAATCTCAGTTTTTTCAGCCCGAATAGCTTCTATCAATAAAAAAGAGCTGTTATTTTGTGTGGTTAAATCAATTAACATTTTCGAGGTCGGCAAATCATTATTTATTATTGATAATAATATAAAATTAGTTGTTTCACTCATATATTTATATAATTGCTGTAATGATTTAGCCGAATAATTTTCTCGAAAATATTCTACATATGATTTGTCATTGTTGTATTTATCATAAGGATTAATATCCCAAGTTTTCATCAAATAAACAATAAACATTATTTTTTCGTGACTTACACTCCAGTGAAGAAATTTTGTGACATTCTCTTTTTTTGTCATTATTATTTTTGGATACAGATCTCTTTCTTTTTTAAAAACTTCATATTCGACTTGCACAGTGTTATTAAAAAGCCAAATGAACGTTTCAATAAAATTATTTTTTCGATATTCAGAATACTCAGGTTTCAATAACAATTCTGCAATCATTTTTAAAGTATTCAAATCACTTTCATTTAAAATTAATGAAATAAATTTATTGATATCTTCCGCATCTTTTTTTCCACTAATAAATTGATAACCCATTTTTTTCATTAAAAAAATACTAATGCTTTTTGAAAGTTGTGGAAAAGATCCACTCGTTGGGACGAAAATATCTTGATCCTCTTCTAGCTCTCGATAAATAGCTTTTTGCCATTCATCTAATACTTGATCGCTGACGGTAGCTGTTGATACCTCGAGGTCTTGACTGATTTTTTGTAATTTATCCTTAACGTTTTTATCTTTTAAAATATCCTCCAACATTTCAGCTTTCAATCCTATGCAATAACGAATATCAGTTTGTCTTTTATGATTTTTTGCATCTTGCACAGAAAAAATGATATCCGTCACTTCAGCAATGCTTCGATAATGCGGTGGTCCGCCTCTTAACTCTTTAATTTGGTTTCGAATATTGGAATCTAACGTATTCCACCACTCACCGATATCAACCAATAGGGGATTTAATCTTTCATCCGCTGATTCTAGGGTTGCTTTCGAGTCCTTCGAATCTTTGTTGTGTGTACTATTTGAAAATAGGGCATCTTTAAAATACATTAATTTTGTGTACACCGAATGGGATTTTTTAGCGACATTTTCTAACCTTTTTATGTATTCCATTAATAAATTTAACGTCTTGGATCGTTGTTTTAAAAGCTGTAACGTGGATTGCGTTAATGGAGGTACGGGTTGAATATTTTTATTATCAGTTCCAAACCACAGATGATCAGAATGTGTTTTTCCCTGTTTTAAACGCTGAATCGCCTGATCCACAATGTATTCGGTGAGATGAATTTCATTATTACCTACTCTTATAAATTTAGACGCATCCGGTAATTCCTCCGTAAATTCTACTGGATTTAACCAGACTCTTTCGTCAGTTCTTGCCTTTTTTAATAAATATTGATAAGGGGTAGTATCTTTATCACAAAATAATAATGCAATATCGTAACAAATTTTATTTGCTCTTGCGCTTTTACTATAACAATAATCCATACCAGAGTTTAAAATAGCATCTTCGCGTAAAGCAAAAATATTGATGATTTTTTCTTTTAATTCGGCATTATTTGTTGAACTTTCTATTGCGAGTTTCAAGCTTTGATATAGACAATACAAATCCATTTTGAAAGTTGCATTATATTCACTATACTCTTCCGCTATTCTTTTCTTTATAATATTTAATACATGAATACCTAAACTTGTATTCGATTTCATTTCTAAAAAAGATCGTTGACATTCATCCTTCCAGCTATTCAACAACTGTAAACTGTTTAAGTCTTGAGTTCTGCAATAAATATAATCCTTTCTCTCGACTGGTTTTTTTTCCTCTCCTTTAACATCAATATTCCCCTTTAAACGATCTTTATTCTCATTATCAAGTAAAGTAGGAATAAATGTTTTAATGCGTGAAACAGTTAAATATTTTATTTGTGAATCCCAATCTTTATTTTCAATCGCTTTTCTTAATTTTTCCTGTTCTTCTGCTTCAAGAAGCGTACAGAGAATTTCAGTATTTTGATCAGAATACGATTTTCGTTCTGCTTGACAACGAAATGCTACATCTAATGCCGTTCTTCCTTCATGATCAACTTCATTTACTAAACTCAAATTTTTACTTAACATTTCCACTATTTTTACATTATTATTTGCAACTGCCGCATGCAATGGCGGAAAAAGAGAGTGAGCGCTATCCCAAGTTTTTTTCAGAGGAAATAGCAATGTAAGTAAATCAATATTATTTTTTTCAATAATTTTTGTCAGATAGGCGGTTGAATTTCTAAATTCAGGATTTTCATAATTTAAAATAACGGAAGCGCACTCGAAATCTCCAGACATTAATGCGATATCTAACGGTGTATCACCCATTTTATTTTTTACATTATAATTCGCATTATGCACTATTAATTTTTTGAGCATTTCAGCATTATGATTTTTGACGGCGAAATGAATCGCATAATTACCATCACCATCTTTCATCGCATTCAAATCAGTCACTTGCGAAATAATTTGGGATAATGGCTGATATTTATTGCTTTTTGCAAGTCGAAAAAAAATTTTTTGTTTGTCGAAATGTGAAATAATCTGGGTTTGGAAAATCTGCGTGAGTATCAATTCATTTTGCAAAAGAACATCGACATTTAAAACAATATTATCTTTATTATCATGATGAGATAACATATCCCTTCTCTCTTATTATTTTATTATTATTTTTTAATGAGAGAAATCATACAATGATATGTTTTTTTAATCCATCCTAATTTTTAATTTTTTTCTTGAACGTATGAATTTAAATCTTCACCTTCGCATGCGTCTCACGCAAGAAAAACAGCAAGAGAATCGCAATCAAAATACCAATCGGCATCACCGAGAATGCAAACTGATATGCTTCGGGCGAATAAACTCTCACACCGTCCACCATACCGCCTGTCCAATGAAGATCTAATAACTTACCGATAATAGGCTGAAATAAATTTCCACCAATCATGACAAAAGTATTGGTTAACGCAATCGCTGTTGCGGTGATTTTGATACTGGTACTCTCATGACAAACTGAAAAAACAAGAATCTGTACACTAGAAAACAAACCAAAACTAAATAATAAAAAATACATTTGCCACATCGAAAGATTCGGCACATACAACATGACACTAATAATAACCAAAGCAATAATGGATGAAATTAACATGGGTAAACAACGGCGTTTCACAAAATCTGAGAACCACCCCCATAACGGACCACCAACTGCCCATCCTAAGAAAATTAAAGAATTGGCATTGGCCGCATGGGTTTTTGTTAAGCCTTGTGCTTGTTCTAAATATTGAATGCCCCACAATTCAGCGACAGCAGTCAACGATAAATAAAGCAATAAGCCAACTAAACCATTAATCCAAATTTGCGGATTTTTGATCGCTGACCATAAACCTGAAATTAACCCACGAAAATCGAGTTTGCTCGAATGATGGAAAGTCGCTTGTGGATTGACATCACGCACCACAGCCCAAATAATCATTGTTAGTATAATGCCCATGATGGCTGAAAAATAAATCGTGATTTGCCAGCCTAAGAGATCAACCAGCGTTCGAAGGATAATATCCCCACCCATTGCCCCCAACATTCCCAGACATAAAATGATGCCTGATACTAAGGCAAAACGATTAGGAGGTAACCAAATGGTGGCAAGCTTTAAGGCGCCCACAAATGCAAAAGCAGAGCCAAATCCCACTAAAAAACGTCCAAGTTCCGCAACTTCTAACGAAATACGGCTCGCGAATAAAAAAGTCCCGATCGTGCAAAACAAGCATGCAATCGTCAGCAACTTTCGTGGACCATATCGGTCCATTAATAATCCCACCACAATTTGCATTGGGACATAGGCATGGTAGTAATAAGCGGAAAAAACACCCACTTCTGTCGCCGTTAAATGATATTCATGCATTAATTCTTGTGTCATCACACTAGGACTAATTCGCAAAAAATATTCATAACAATAATAGACAGCACCTAGTATACAAATAATCCAAGGTACTACAGTGGATAAAGAAGAACGAGTTTCATTCAGAGGATAATCTAAAGTCACTAACTTAAGGCGATTTTCAGTCATGCTTTTTCCCTACTGGAAATATTCACGCATTAGGAGTATTAGCTTAAAGATGAGTGGATTAAAAAGTAGAAACTTTTAATCCACTTAGGTTCAAGATTTGCCTTTCTGGTCCGCAGATTCTTTTTTCGCTGCGACTTTATTGCGTGCATATTTTTGTTCGAAACGGTCAATACGACCTGCCGTATCCACAACTTTTTGCTTGCCAGTATAGAACGGATGACACTTAGAACAAACTTCAATCAATAAGACATCTTTGCCTGACGTAGATCTGGTCTCAAAAGAATGACCACAACTACAGGTTACCTTGATCTCTTTATATTCAGGATGAATCCCCTGTTTCATAATTAAAACCTCTCTTTCAACATTGCCTTACGCAAATTGGTGGTCATGATACCTCTGCTCGCAACAGGGGTCAATCCTAAAAATAATCAAATATTAAACTCCGCTATGACCGGTGCATGGTCGGACGGACGTTCGTGCCCCCGGGGGGCTTTATCAATATAGCATTGGGTGCATTTTTGCGGTAATGCGCCACTTGCAAATATATGATCGATGCGTAACCCTAGGTCTCTTTTAAAGGAATTTAAGCGATAATCCCACCAACTAAACGCCTTTTCGTCAGAATGTATGCGAAAACAATCGACAAAACCGGTACTTAAGATAGATGAGAGCATTGATCGCTCAGACTCACTACATAAAATACGCCCTTCCCACATGTCAGGATCATGCACATCGCGATTTTCGGGTGCAATGTTAAAGTCTCCTAAAATCACACAGTTAGGGTTTTGCGAGAGTTCTTTTTGGAGGTGATCTTTAACATTCTGTAACCAGTTTAATTTATAATGATATTTTTCAGAGTCGACTCGCTCACCATTGGGCACATATAAATTAAAAAACCGGATGCCTTCATAGGTCACCCCCAAAATTCGTCGCTGAGGGTCCGTAAAATCAGGCACATCAGTGATTGGGTCTGACACTGGGTGCCGGGTGATCAAAGCCACCCCATTGTAGGTCTTTTGGCCGCTATAGGTTACGTTGAAGCCCAGTTGCTTGATCGCATCAACGGGAAAATCCGCATCGATGATTTTAGTTTCTTGTAGGGCCAGTAAATCGGGTTGTTCATTTTTTATCCAATCTAGTACCTGCTCTAAACGAACACGTAGTGAATTGACGTTCCAAGTGGCGATTTTAAGCATAGTCTTCTCTTAGTAAAAACCCCTCACCCGCCGCACGAAAAACACGTGCGTCGACCTCTCCCACAAGGGGAGAGGTTAACATTATACCATACAAAAAAGCCACTGATCCTTCAGTGGCTTTCTCTTAACTCTCTGAATTAATGATGCGCGTGTAAATGTCCGTGTTGTAACAAGGCATCGAGTACATTATTTGAAGCGGTGTTATTACTGGTTGCACTCGTGTTCGTTCCTGATACCCCAAAGCTTGCAAAAGTAACGCCTTTCAAAATAACGGTATCCGTCACTGTTGCACTTGAATTTGCCACTGGAATTATTGATTTAATATTTAACTCTAGATTTCCACCAGACATAAAGGCAACCACGTTAGTCGCGTTACTTGGATTTAAGTCACTATGGGTTGAAGAAGTCGTAATCCCTGCTTGTGGATTATTGCTAGAAATTTCACCACTTAACAGGTCACTAATATTTAAGACAGAACCATGCGCACCATTCGAAGTATTAAAATTAGAAATGGTATCGGTCCATGCATTTGCTTGCGAAGTTGGGACATTGACGCGATCAAATTCAAAGGTGGCATTGGCACTTCCGTTAGTTGGGCCAAGTAAACTTTCACTGTTTGATCCCGCAATGATTAATACATTGCCTGTTTGACCACTTGCATCGATAGTCGTGGTATTAGCGCCTGCAACCAACGTATCAAAACCAGTACCATTGTTATCAGTGATTTCATGTATGCTGGAATTAGCGACCACTACATTATTATTGCCATTATGGGGCGCGTCTAAGGTACCATTTGTGACATTACCTTCCGACGGATAAGTGGTAGTGAGCGTGAGGGTTCCACTCGCTGGATTGCCGTGAGAATCATCTATCGTAAAAGCAACAGGTACAGAAAGCGAACTAGAAAGCACTTGTGAAGCACTAGGCGGAGAGTAACTGAAATCACCTGTTCTCACATCAATAGTCAACTCACCTTCATTCGCAGTACTAATAATCCAAGTGTCAGTAGCGACAGGCGTCAATTGCGCATTAGTACCTGATTGCGTCAAGGTATCGTGGACAGGATCAAAAGCATAAGTAAATCCATCACCAATCAATGCGATACTTTGGACATATCCCGTAAAGGTGGCATTCGGACCAAAGGCACTATTGGTAAGCGTTAATAAATTACCCGTTGATGGTTTAATCGTACTTGCTAAGACATTGGATAATTGAGACAAATCTGTGACACCAATGGCATTGGGTGTAGGTGCATCCAATGTCCCACTGCTGATAAATTGAGGATTCGTCGCAATCGGATAGAGCTCTTGTCCAACGGTATCAGGATTACTACCATCTGCATCAGAAGCAGGTTCAGATAAGCTAGATCCCAGAGCGAGCGCATAACTGGTATAACCATGTGCTGTCCAAAAATTTTGAATAGTAGCTTCTTCGCCAGTGTTTCCAGAAATATTAGGATTAACACCTATTGAACCTGATGGTGCGTTAGCGCCACCATCCGTTAAGAAATAATTTACATTTTGAACGTTATTGCCTGAAAGCGCACCCGTTTCGTTGAGGATTGCTTGCATTGCACCTTGTGTGCCATCGCCGGCGGGTTCATGCGCGGTTAAACCTAACGCTGCATCATAATCCGTATTTCCGCCTGTGACTAATGTCGAAATATCCTCTAAGACTTTACCTACATTTTGCCATCCTGATTCTAAAATTTCAGCATTACCAGGGGTACCAAAAGCAGGATTACCATTTTGAGCTGCATTAAACACACTGAAGAATACCAGCTCAACTTTCACTTCCCCTTCTTGGGCATAAGCCAGTAGTGTTTTTTGTATGGCTTCCAGTGCTAAATCGATTTTTGGTTCATAAGTACCACTCACTGTGGTCCCCATACTTCCTGTCACGTCTAATTCAATCATGACGTTAGTATTTTGTACTGAACTGATAGCCAAACTACCCGTACCCGCATGTGGAATTTCCGGCGTTACAGTAACTGTATTCGAGTTAACTGCAGAACCATCGCTATTTGCAGTTGAAGCTGAATTTGGAATGGATTGATCTTCCAAAAATTGAATATCTTTAACATAATAACTGCTACTACCATTTGAATTTGAAGCCAAAGAGAGAAATTGTAAGTATTGAAAGTCACTGCCCGGGCTGACGGTAATGGTTTCATTGCTTCCCGTTCCAGTAAATTCTATTGCGCCTCCGACTTGATGCAATAAGCTATCGTAAGCAACTATTTCTCCGTTTTGGCCGACAGCCAATCCTGAAATTGTCACTTTAGCATAATCAAGGTTTGAATGAGTTGAATTAAGCAATATATTTTCTGATTGAGGGACATTATTATTGACAACTGAACCTGAATCGATGCCATTGGTGATGCTCGCAGGACTACTCACACCTATGCCTAAATTCGGATCGTAAGTAATATTTCCAGCCGTAGTGTTAATGCCAAAGGCCCTTAGTGTAACATCACTCCATGCCGACATCTCTGCTGATGAACTTGCCAAAGCACTCAAACTTCCTGATTCAAAATCTGAGGAATTGACTATTGCTTGGAAGGTAATGGTATCACTGCTGCCTGGATCAAGTTGGCTGCCTGGATTACTTTGACTGTTAATGGTCCATGAGAGAGAGTTACCGTTTTGGCTAAAAGCAGCAGATGCGGTATCACTTTCTGAACCCGCTACATAACTTATTCCAGGTTGTAAAACATCATTGACAATAAAATTATCGGCATCCCCTGGGCCTTGATTGGATACAATCAAAGTGTAAGTTATTTCTTCACCTAAGTAAGTATGAGAATCTGATACTGCTTTAGTCAAAGAAAGTTGATAAGAGTGTTCTAGCGCATCCGTATCATCGGCGGATACCGTCGGTGCGTCACTTGAAGTCGCAAAGGCCTGATTCGTGACTTCATTATTTTGCTCTAAATTTGCAAAATTTACATTATCTGCAATTTGTCCTTGTATTTTGAACTCTACTGTTTGGTCAACTCCAATCGTCCCACCAGTCCATGCATCTGTGCCATTGAAGTGAAATCCTGACGCCGTTTCAAGTGCAGTGATATTTGTTAAACCTAATTGAGAAGGTAGGATATCGGTTACTTGAACATTAGTAGCATCGCTTGGGCCACTATTCGTGACATCGATGGTATAAGTGACTTCATGACCTTCAAAAATTGTGCCGACAATAGCTGCAGAGGTCGGAGTCGCACTGCTACCACCACCATCATCTGATTTGATAATAGCGAGTGATGCTTGTGGTTTAATAACATCAGTATCTTGAGCAAATTCCGGATTACTATCAGGTGAAGTCACTTCAACGCTATTAGTATGATCACCCGCTGCAACATTGGATGGCAGCGCAATATCAAAGGCAAATTGTACTTCGGAACCTACTGGTATGAATCCTCCAGACCATATCAATTCATGATCTGCACCATCTACCGAGAAAGAGAAATCCGCTGGATTCACTCCCACTGGACCTGAGTTCATCACAGAATAACTAACATTCGTACCAAAATCGCTTGGCAAGGTATCCGTTACTGTCACATTCGAGGCATCACTTGGACCGTTATTGACAACGGTTATCGTATAGGTAATATCGCTTTGTCCCGGAATAATAGGAGGATTGCCAGCGCTACCACCTATGGCGCCCGTTGCAGAATTACCGCCAAAATCATCTGACTTTTCAATAGTTAAATTAGACACAGGCACTAACACATCAGTATCTGACGCTGTAACCCCTTGTAGCGGTGATCCATCTGGCGGACTAAAAGTAACGGTGTTCGTGAAATCACCATTCGTTAAAACTGATGGATTAACTGTTGATGGTACGTCTGCAGTAACGGTATAAACAATAGAGTCTCCTGCTTGAAGCGTCACAGTATCATCAATATTGCCATTTTGTTCTTGAGAAGTTCCAGCTCCCGAAATCAATGAATCACTATCACCAGATTGTAGCGTTGCGTGCCAATGCACATCCGAAAAAATTCCACTGTTAACAAATTGCGATAAATTGTCATCAACATGCGCATTACTAAGCGTACCAAGCGAAGCATTGGTAGCAGTAATGGTATAAGTAAATTCGGTACCCGGAGTGACTGTACCAATCGCACCGGTTATTGAAGAACCACCATCTGAATCCACTTTTGATATGTCTAACAAGCCTACTTCAGCGGTCGCCGTAGAAGTTTGGGTCGTATTACCATCATTAGGACTTGCAGGCAGTACTTCTGTATTGATAAATTGTGCAGGTAAATAATTGACAGATTGTAGATAATAACCATCGGTTTCACTGTTACCATTCAAGGCATCATCTACCGTAGGCAAAGAAGAAAATACTGCATATTCAAAAGGTTTTGCCAGTATTCCCGTATCAAATGTCGCATCGGTACCAGCAGAAGAGCTGGGCGCCAAATATCCCGCATTTGGACCGATAAGACCCGGATCAATATTGCTGGTGTACTGCGAATTTGAAAAAGCTAAACTCGAATATTGTGAAAAGACAAATTCTTGGACCAAATTATGGTTGGCATCGTATAGTTTAAGATCACCAACTTCACCTTGGTCGCCAGCGCCAGGACCATCTAAACTACCCACTGCAAATTTTAAATCATAAGCACTGGTTGCACCGACATCGACTCCCAATGCTTCAGTGCCTGAGGGCGCTTGATTGCCGCCACCAGTTGCTACTGCATCAGCAACGAAATTGCCGATGACACCAACTGGCTGAGGAACAAATTCAATTTCATCCCCTTCACTGCCAAATGAACCACTTTCGCCAGGGGTGAAAATACCCAGACCTACTTCACTTCCTCCTCGATCATCACCTACAATAACAGGGTCGGACGGCGTAATAGGATCTGTGCCTGGAACAATGGTGGTAAATGAGTTAGATAAATCTAAACCAGATCCATTATCAAATGACGTACCCATTGCAAATCCGAAAAGGTTTACATGGCTACTGGTCCACGCATTAATTTCATCCATAGCACTCATGGGTGATGAAGATCCTGCTGTAACTGGACTAATAGATGCTTCAATAGTAATCGCTTCTGTAGTGGAAGCTGGTACTGAATCTAAATGCCAAATGCTTGGATTACCATCAATACCTTGCGTAAAAGTACCATCACCGTTGGTGCCAATAATGGTTAAACCGGGCGGGAAGAGATCTTGGATATCGGTTGGTCCAGCATTGCCATTACCCGAGTTCGTCACATTTAGTTCGAAAAATACGTTTCCATTAGGTGCAATCAATGCATCATTACTAAAATTCAAACCGTCACTCGAAACGAATTTATGAATAGAAAGATTAGGAATAAGCACCTCATCCGTATCTGACGCCGAAACACCTTGTAGAGGTGAGCCATCAGGCGGACTGACATTAACAGTATTTGTGAAATCGCCATTCGTTAAAGCCGATTGATTGACGGTTGATGCCAAATCTGCAGTAACGGTATAAGTAATGGAGTCCCCTGCTTGAAGTGTCACGGTATCATCGATATTGCCGCTTTGTTCCCCAGAAGTTCCAATTCCCGAAATCAGTGAATCGCTATCACCTGAATGCGTTATCGACGCTGTCCAGGATTCACTAGAAAAAATTCCATTTTGTACAAATTGTAATAAATTATCACTAACATGCGCATTAGCAAGTGTGCTAAGAGAATCATTACTCACCGTAATGGTATAAGTAAATTCGGCGCCTTGATTCACACTACCAACCGCACCTGTGATTGAAGAACCGCCATCGGAATCCACTTTTGATACATTGATAAAACCTACTTCAGCGGTCGCAGTAGAAGTTTGACCTCCCAGTTCTTCTGTATTGATAAACTGTGCGGGTAAATAACTGACGGATTGTACATAATACCCACCCGTTTGACTTTGACCATCCAAAGCATCAGCTACCGTAGGCAAAGAAGAAAATACCGCATATTCAAAGGGTTTTGCCAGTATCCCCGTATCAAACGAAGCAGCAGTATCACCATCGGATGCAGTTGGTGCTAAATACGTCGCATTTGGACCCACAAGAGGACTGTTGTAGCCTAAGTTATTAAAATCTGATTGCGAATATTGTGAAAAGACAAATTCTTGGACCAAAGTATGGCCTGCATTGTATAGTTTAAGATCGCCGACTTCACCTTGATCGCCATTGCTAGCGCCAGCACCATCTAAACTACCGACTGAAAATTTTAAATCATAAGCACTGGTTGCACCGACATCGACTCCTAATGCTTCAGTGCCTCCAGTCGGATGACCGCCGATAGGAATGAGATCAGGAGTAAAGAGGTTAGATTGCAACTGTACAGGTTTTTCAGGAACAAATTCAATTTCATCGGCTTCAGCACCAAATGAACCATTTTCGCCGGAGGTGTAAATACCAATACCTGTTTCATCTCCTCCTCGATCATCACCTACGATGACAGAACTGCTTGGTGTCGGATCTGTGCCTGGGATAATGGTAGTGAATGAGTGAGTTAAATCTAAATGACCTAGGTTGTCAGGATCAAATGACGAACCCAATGCAAATCCAAAAAGGTGTACATTGCTACTGGTCCATGCATTAACTTCATCTGCAGCACTCATGGGTGACGAAGTTCCTGCTGTTTCTGGGCTAATAGAGGCTTCAATAGTAATCGTTTCTGTACTAGAAGCGGGTATTGAATTTAAATGCCAAATGCTTGGATTACCGTCAACGCCTTGCGTAAAAGTACCATCACCTGAGATGCCAATGATCGCTAAACCGGGCGGGAATAAATCTTGGATATCGGTAGGTCCAGCAGCACCATCGCCTGAGTTTGTCACATTCAGTTGAAAGAATACGTTTCCATTGGGTGCGATCAATGTATCACTACTAAAATTCGTACCGTCACTCGATACAAATTTTTGAATAGAGAGATCAGGGCTAAGTACAACATCTGTATCAGTTGAAGTATTATTACTTTGATTATTATCTGGCGGATTATTTTCTATATTATTGTCACTAGGTTCGACAGTGACAGTATTCGTTAAAGAAGTAATATCATGACTGACCGTTCCTGTGACCTGAAATGAGATCGATTGACCGGCAGCGAGGTTTAAATCGTTCCACGTAGCAACAAAATCAGATTGGCCTATAATAAAGAAAGGTGCTAGAACTCCCGAAGAAGCATTACCAATTGAAGTTATTTCGAACCCCCCGGGGGTGGGAGTATCATCGAAATTGGCAGAATTACCGAAAGTGGCAAAATCATCAATAGCGATACTATGTACTGTTGACCCGCCTTCGTTAGTGACTGTAATGGTATAAGTATCTTCTTGTCCTGCATTGACTGCGGTAACACCGTCAGTTTTAACAACGGCTAAATCCACTTCTTGTGGGTTTACTGTCGCAGTAGAAGAATCTCCTGGAACTGTCGCAGTATTCACAATGGGATTAAGATTTGGTGCTGTGGTCGCATCAATGCTAACTACATTATAATCACTGCTATCACTATTAGGACCATCTTTTAGAGGGATAGTATGACCAAGCGGAAGCGCCGAGAATACGAGATCGTTAAACATATTGGCATGACCACCTGCGGTGAACATATTATCGTCGACGGTAAATTGCGCACCAACCGTACCATCAATAGTGGTATAATTAATATTTGAATTACCTACATAAGTGGCCCCATCGCTGAGTGTCCCCATGTCGTGTGGTCCAAAATATACTTTACCGACATCCACTCCGTTATTGAACGCAGTCACTTCACCATAAGTTTGGTTTAATGATTCGGTGAAGAATGTCACTGAAACCGTCGCTTTGACTGCCAGTTGGCCGAGGTTAGCGCTTAAAGCTTCAGTCGTATTATCAGCTGGTGAATAATTAATAAAGGGAAGAGCACCCGGATTAAAACCTGGGAAAGCTGGATCGGAGGGATCTGTTACTACTCCATCACCTATGTTAGTGACAGAAACCATTCCCATAGAAGATGGAATCAAATTTCCCGCCAATTCGAATGGCACACCTGCGGAATATGCCGTCGCATCACCGTTATTTGCACCACCTTCTCCAAATGTCATCACAAAATCATTCGCGGTAGGTAATACATCGGCAGTGACGGTCAGGGTAGCGGTATTACTTCCGCTAGTACCTAGGAGTGTTCCCACATCCCACTCTCCGGTCATCTGATTATAACTACCTTGAGACGTCATAATGCTTACAATGTTTAATCCAGGAGGTAATATATCTTGGGCCTCAACATTATCTGCATCACTTGGACCACTGTTTGTGACAGTAATTGTATAAGTAATTTGATCACCCACATTTTTGTCTTCCATAGAGACGCCATCTACTAATTTGTCGATGACAACCGTATCTTGCGGAACAAGTCGGTCAGTATCAGAAGATGTATTGTTACTTTGATTTCCATCAAAAATGGATTGGCCATCTGTGCCTGTGAGCGGTTCTACTGTCACTGTATTGGTCATCGTTGATGACTGTGTGTTGGGGTCAATGAGTCCTTGAAGTTGAATGGCAATTGATTGACCTGTTTGTAAATTTAACCCGCTCCAAATATCAGTGGTAGGATCATAAGAACCGACTGAAGGAGGAATGAAGGTAGCGCCCAACAATTCTGGAGGAACCGCATCAAACAAATACAGGCTAGTCACCGTATCTGGGCCATTGTTGGTGACAGTAATGGTATAAGTATCTTCATTTCCTGGTGTTGCCACAGTAATACCATCCGTTTTAAAGACGCCCAAATCAGCTTCTTCCGGAGTAGGTGTGACTGTGACAGTTGAGGTTTGGATACCATTGCCTAATGATTCTGTATTATCCACGATGGCTGGGAGATATTGAATTTTTTGCAAATCATAACCATTGGTGGCATCGCCGCCATTTCCTGTTTGCAATGAAGAAAATGCTAAATATTGAAATGGCACATTAGAAATCGTAAAGCTTGCGTCTTGTGATGTTGAATATAATGGGATGTAAATAGCACCTTGTGGTAAAAATGAAGGTTGTCCTGCCGCATCACCAAAAACATATTCTTGGACTAAATGATTGCTACTATCAAATATTTTTAAATCACCATATTCACCACCATCCGCTGCGAACTGGGTATCTAAACTACTCACATTGATGGTGGCTTGCACCACGGGTTGACCGAGGTCGACGACTACCGCTTCCGTAGAACCTTGTTCAGAAGGACTGATTAAAGTTACGGCTCGTTCCGCGATCCCGTCACCTCCAGGAATAAATTCAATTTCGTTAGATTCGCCTCCCGATTGGCCCATGCTTAAAACGCCAACGCCATTATCATCTGCACCACGGTCGTCAAACACGATGGTTCCGGTAGAGGGATTCGACAAATCTAAATTACCACTGCCATCTTGGAAGCCTTCACCCAAACCAAATGGATGTAATGTCACCGGTGGGACCGCTTCCACCCAAGAATTCATGACATCAGTCGGGGAACCAGGATTACCAGGATTAGTTGTACCTGCGTGTAAATCTTCAAGTTGCGCTTGGAAGGTCAATGTTAATGTGGTGTGAGCTGGAATAGAACTTGAAATAGCCCACAATCCCGTCGAAGGATCAAAAGTGGAAGTAACGCCAGAAGGCAACACGATGTTACTAATATTTTGGAAATCACCAATATTTAAATCATGAATATCGGTTACTCCTGTGGTCGCCCCTTCTCCGCCATTGGTCACCGTGAGTTTGAATGTGATTATGCCATCTGGAGTAACTGTCGCATGATCCGAAAAATCAACGCCATCACTTGAAACACTTTTTAGTACCACTAACGAGGGTAAAGGAGGTGCAGGTGGTGTGGGGGGAGTACTTACATTGTGTTCGTTTTCTCCACGGAAAATAAATTGTTGTTCCATCTTGGGCCATGGAACGGTAAATGTACCAGTATCAAATCCTGCAACGACATGACCGAGCGGATGTTTAGATGAACCATCATCTGCCCTTATGTCACCTTCATCTAATAATACTTTTGCAAGATGTTTATTTAAATGATGCTTATCATCAGCATGTGCGAGATCATGGTGTTCTTTGTTATGATCCCCATGTTCTAATGGATTATTTACAGGATGCTTATCTTCGGCGACACTCGTTTCGGAATTATTAACCGAAGGTTTATGGAAAAGTGCTAGAAAGGACGCAGCATAGCTTTCTACGGTACTTTCTATTCTTTGCCAAAAGCTTGGATGGCTATTTTGATCGTTATGATGATTACCAGATTCCGCCACCACATTATGCCCTTCATGGTTCTGATTTTTTGGAGCTTCACCGTTTGAGCTGTTTTTGTTCATGCTTGAGTTATGTGTAGTTTTGTTACTCATATAATTAAACTCCCCAATTTAAAATTGTTCATTTTTTGACATATGTTAAGTATAGACAATAGAGTAGTTTTTGCATTATTTCTAACCATTTTTTAATGGATATTTTTTTATCTTATTGTTAAATAATGGTTTTTTTTAGCATAAAAAGAGGGGGAAAGCTGGAAAATGGATGAGAAACACCAGAGGATATGTGCAATTTTTGATCTTTTAGTAATGGAAGAGAATTACTATAAACCCTCACCCCTAACCCCTCTCCCCTCGCTACGCTCCGGGAGAGGGGAACTATTTAATTCCCCTCTCCCATTTATGGGAGAGGGGTTAGGGAGGGTTTGTAGGTTGCAGGGTGGATTAGGCGTTCTTTGCCGTCATCCACCAAACTGACTAACATTTAGTATATGGAATAGCAGCCTCAGCAGGGAGAGGAACATTAAAGAACTCAATCAAACGACCTTCTGCATTAAGAATGCGGAATCGAGCCAACATTAATGCATATTGTTCGTTCGTTAAATCTTGAAGCGCCGTGTAATGTTCATTTTGGGAATCCAATACGTCTAAAATAGTACGTTTACCCAATTGAAATTGTCGGCCATAAGAAGCAGAGGTTAATTCAGATGAGTGCACATGCGCTTTTAATAAAGGAATGCGACTTTGACTACTTTCCAAAGCTTCCCAAGATAACTTCATGAGATCACGCACTTGGTACTCGGCACGATTACGAATTTCTGTCGCTTGCTGCACTTGATATGCCGTTTCGCGAGTATGTGCGATGTCTTTACCACCTTGCATCAAGTTATAGTTCATTTGAACCATTAACAAACGATCATGATCAGGACCCGGAGAACCACCGACGTTTTTGCTTTGCAAAACATTTAAGATAACATCGAAGCGAGGATAAAATTTTGATTTGGATGATTCATATTGACCACGCGCTTGAACGATATCGGCGCTTGCTGATCTCAGTGTCGGATGTCTCGCATAAGCAACCGCTAAAGCCTGTTCAAGATTTTTAGGCAAATCTGTTTCTGGAACTTCTGGCGGCATCGCTAAATGACGCGCTTCCATACCTGTCACTTTTTGGAAATTAATTTCGGCATTATGAAGATTATTTTCCGCAGACAATAAATTCGCTTTAGCAAGGTCAACACGACCTGACGTTTGTTCGGTATCCGCTTCACGTCCAAGACCTTGTTCACTTAAGTGAGAAACCATTGAATAGGTTTTCGTGTGAACTTCATAATTTTTACGTGCAATATCTACGAGTTCTCGGCTACGTAAAACATCTAAATAAGCTTGCACGGCTGATAATGCTTGATCTTCAGCAGTACCCCATACACGGTAAGCGTCCCCATTAGTTTTAGCACGTGTTCGCATGACTTCGCTACGCGCAAAAAATCCATCAAATAAAGGTTGCCGTGCATTTATCCCTAAATCAGTACGCCATAAAGTATTGGTAATGAAATTACTGTTAAAGTTATCTGCTTTTTCTTTACCATATCCGGCATTTGCATCAATGGTAGGAAAATAGTTTGCTTTTGCTTGTGCGACCTGCTCATTGTCAGCGCTACGAAGTTTTGCAGCAATGCGAATTTCCGGATGTGTACTGACGGTTGTTGCAATCACATCACGTAGAGTTTCGGCTTGTGACGCTTGTGAAAGAGTAAAACAGGTAATAATAACGCTTAAAATCCTTTTTTTATGGATAACCATAAACGTACGTCCCCTTGAAAAATTAACAATTATCTTTCCCGTAGCGCAGACTGTTTTGCTTTGAGAATTGGCTTTAATATATAATCTAACACGGTCTTGTGTCCAGTTAAAATATCAACTGTCGCTGTCATGCCGGGAATGATATACAGTAATTTACCATCTTTTGCTTTGAGGTAATTTTTTTGGGTTCGTACATGGATTTGATAGTAAGGATCTCCTTTTTCATCTTTAATCGTATCTGAACTGATATATTCTACTTTTCCTGTTAAACCACCATAAATGGAATAATCGAATGCGGTAATTTTAACACTTGCTTCTTGATCAACATGAATAAAACCAATATCAGAAGGACGGACTTTTGCTTCAATTAATAATGTGTCACCGAGTGGAACGATATCAATTAAATTATCACCGGGCTTAATCACACCACCCACGGTGTTAACATAAATTTCGTTAATGATGCCATTTACCGGAGAACGTATGGTTGTCCTATTTAATTTATCTTTTAAACCTGAGAGATCCGATTCAAGGCTATCTAAATCGGCGTTGGATTTAGTAAGCTCGTCTAATGCCTGACTTTTTGTCGTTGAAATTTGATTATCGATTTCGGAAATGCCTTCTTGTAAATGTATGATATCCACTTTAGACACATCACCAGATTTCAACAAAGGTTCCGTCATCCCGATTTCTTTATCAATTAAACTTTTGCGATCGTTCAATGCGTTAATTTCACTAATTTGTGCGTCATAAAGATTTTTTTCACTGGAATATAATTCAGGATTTGCCGTTTGTAATTCTTTCGAAATCTCGAAAGGTTTATTATTAATTTGTGCGTTTAAACGGGCAATTTTAATTTTGAGTGCAATTTCTTTTTGTAATGCTGCGTTATAATCACTAAGAAAACGCGTATTATCTAAATAAGCAATCACTTGATCCTGTTTTACAATTTCACCTTGATGCACCAAAATCTGTTTAACGATACCACCTTCTAGATTTTGAATGACTTGCATTTGTTTAGACGGAATCACTTTTCCTTGTGATGTGGTCACTTCTTCAAGATTTGCGTAATAAGCCCAGATGAGTGCAATAATCACAAATATCGCGCAAAACCATAAAAGTCTATGGGAATACTTGCTCGTTCCACGATAACCGAAATCGTAATCTTCATTATATTTATTTACTATTTTTTTACTTTTTTCAGAAAAATTATCCATGGGTTCATCATCCTCACTTCGTTTCGGGAACCGCACCTTTTATTTTACGTTCCGTTAACATTTTAATAACTTCATCCCGCGGACCGTCAGCCACCAAGTGACCGTTATCCATCACAATTAAACGATCTACTAAATTCAATAAAATAGGTTTGTGTGTGACGAGAAGTAAAGTTTTTGTGGCGACATATGGTTTTAAACGTGCAATCAAGAGGGAGATCGTGCCATCATCCATAGAGTTACCTAATTCGTCAAATAACACGACAGATGGATTTAGTAATAGCGCTCGTGCAATGACGATCGCTTGACGTTGTCCGCCAGACAGAAACTGTCCTCGCTCTCCGACCAAACGATTAAAACCTTCTGGATGGTGTGCCACGAAAGTATCGACCGTGCTTAATTGCGCTGCACGAATAATGGCACTATCATCGACTTGGGGTGCACCAAAATTAATGTTTTCTTTGATCGACCCATGGAACAAAGTTACATCTTGCGGAACATAGCCGATAAAATGACGGAGTTCCGCTGGATCTAATTGTTGTTCTTCAAAATGGTCGATTAAAATATTCCCCGTCGTTGGGTCATAAAATTTCATAATCAATTTAAGAATGGTTGATTTACCGGAACCCGTTGCGCCAATCACGCCAATTTTTTCGCCCGCTTTCACTTCAAAAGACAATTTATTAATCGCGGCGACGGGTTGTTCAGGATAGTAAAAAGTAACCTTTCTAAATTCGATATCACCATCGAGTTTACTTAAATAAAGAAAATTTTTATTGATGGGCCTTTCGGTCGGTAATTGCATCACTTGATCGAGTGCCACGATAGAAGTTTTACTTTGTTCATAGCGCGCAAGGATACCTGCGAGTTGTGCAATCGGAACGAGGGCTCTCGATGCTAAAATCGTACAGGCAACTAACCCCCCAACGGATAAAGTACCTGCTTGAATCAAGAATACGCCGCACACCACTAATATGACGACCGCTAATTGTTGCGTAAACATTGAAAAATTAATCCCAAAGGTCGCAAGCGATCTGAGTTTAATGCCAAGGATACTGGCGGCTTCCGCGACATTTTCATAACGCTTTTGCATAAATCCTTCGACATGCATGCCTTTAATGGCTTCCATGCTAGATAACGTTTCAACCAAAACCGCATGTCTTTCTGAAGAATATCGATAGTTTTTACGAATCATTTCATCTAATGGCTTTTGAATGAGATATCCAAAAAATAAAATGACAGGAATGGCACAAATCGGAACCATCACCAGCCATCCGCCCAGTAATGCAATCGTAACTAAAAATATGATTGCAAAAGGAACGTCGACTAAAATGCTGATCGTGGTCGAGGTAATAAATTCACGAAATGATTCGAATGATTGTACCGTGTTGGCAAGTGAACCCACTGAATTTGGGCGAATACCCAAACGAATATCCAAAATATGGCTGAAAATATCTTTAGATAATTGCATATCGATATTTTTGCCCGCGGCATCAATAAAATAAGCCCGTAAATTACGCATGATAAAATCAAAAATGAAAACAATTAAAACGCCGCTGAATAAAACCCAAAGCGTTGCCGTCGCTTGATTAGGTACCACGCGATTGTACACATTCATGATAAATAGCGGGGACGCTAAGGCAAAAATATTTATTAAAAACGATGCAATAATAATTTCACTATAAACCGCCCATGCTTTTTTCATGACATTCCAAAACCAACGTCTCGGTAATGGTTTTCCGGGTTCTTCTGCGCGCGGATCAAAAAGATGTGTGGGTGAAATTAAAATCGCAGCACCCGTGTATTCATTTTTTAAATTGTCTCGGGAAATTTTTTCTATTTTTGCATCGGTCAGTGGTCGAATAATAGAAGCCGTCCCGTCCGCGTTCCATTCTTTCAAAATGCAAGGCGATTCATCCTGCAAAAATATGACGACAGGTAAATAAGATGCATGGATTTCATCTAAAGAGATTTTTAATACTCTTGCAAAAATACCGTTTCTCGATGCCGAACGGATAAAAGAATCTAATGTAATATGATTGTTTTCATCCAGAGGAAAGCCTGCAGTTAAACCCTCCGGCGAAGAAGGACGATTGTAGTATTTACTTAAAATAATTAAACAATCAAGAAAGGGATCGTTTATTTTTGTCTTATTTTCCGTCATGCCTGGAGTTTCCATGGTCCACTCCTTTCAATCCATGTTTTCATTCTAGCACAGAAACTAAGATCAAAATTAGCACAGATGTAGATAACGTGAATTCGACATCATCACATCGTGATGATGTCAGAAGAGTCGTTATCCCGGAAAACGTTTTTTGTTTATCCGGGATCCACTCTAGAAAATTGGCTATCGATACGCGTGTAAGGTAAAATAGTCCCTTTTTAACCATTGAGTGAGCAAACGTGGCAGAACAACTCCGAAATATAGCAATTATTGCGCATGTCGACCATGGCAAAACAACTTTGGTGGATAAGCTTTTACAACAAACCTCAAGCTTGAATAAAAAGAACACAACTGAAAGAGTCATGGATAGCAATGATTTAGAACGCGAGCGGGGTATTACGATTCTTGCCAAAAATACCGCCATTATATGGAAAGATTATCGCATTAATATTGTAGACACTCCCGGACACGCGGATTTCGGTGGAGAAGTAGAACGGATTTTATCGATGGTAGATTCAGTACTTTTATTAGTCGATGCCGTTGATGGGCCTATGCCACAAACCCGTTTTGTGACGCAAAAAGCCTTTGACCAAGACTTAAACCCCATCGTCGTCATTAATAAAATCGACCGCCCCGGCGCCCGCCCCCATTGGGTAGTGGATCAAGTATTCGAATTATTTGATCGTCTCGGTGCAACCGACAAACAATTAGATTTTCCAATTGTGTATACTTCCGCACTATTAGGTTATGCGGTGTTAGATCCAGAAGACAAATCAGAAGACATGTCTAAATTGTTCGAAACCATCGTACAACATGTGCCACCACCACCGGTTGATTTGAATGGCCCATTTCAAATGCAAATTAGTACCCTCGATTATTCCAGTTATGTCGGCATGATCGGTATCGGTCGTATTCGACGCGGACAAGTTAAAACAAACATGCAAGTCACCGTCATCGATCGCGAAGGGAAAACCCGCCAGGGCCGCATTCTTCAAGTACTCGAATATTTAGGATTAGATCGTAGTGAAGTGCCTATTGCGAATGCTGGAGATATCGTTGCCATCACCGGTATCGAAAACTTAAAAATTTCAGATACGATTTGTGATCCAACCGCGGTCGAAGCGTTGCCACCACTCAGTGTTGACGAACCCACCGTGAGCATGACTTTCCAAGTAAACACATCTCCCTTTGCAGGTTTAGACGGAAAATATGTCACCAGCCGAAGAATTCGTGATCGTTTAGATCAAGAGCTTTTACATAATGTCGCATTACGCGTCGAAGATACCGCAGATCCAGATAAATTCCGTGTCTCTGGACGTGGAGAATTACATCTTTCTATTTTAATCGAAAACATGCGACGTGAAGGTTATGAATTAGCCGTTTCCCGTCCTGAAGTCATCACCAAAGAAATTGATGGCGTCATGCATGAACCTTTTGAAAATTTAACCATCGATGTTGATATGGCTTATCAAGGTGCCTGCATGGAACAACTGGGTTCCCGCAAAGGTGAGCTGAAACACATGATGCAAGATAATAAAGGTCGCATTCGTTTAGACTATGTGATTCCTTCACGTGCTTTAATTGGTTTTCATACTGATTTTCTCACGATGACTTCGGGCACGGGCTTGATGCATCACGTATTTAGTCATTATGGTCCTTCAGTGAAAGGAGAAATCCCCAGTCGTCAAAACGGCGTTTTGATTTCCAATCAACAAGGCGTCGCACTCGCTTATGCGCTGTGGAACTTACAAGAACGCGGTCGCATGCTTATTAGTCCTCAAACTGATGTTTACGAAGGGATGATTGTCGGTATTCATTCGCGCGACAATGATCTTGTCGTCAATGTGACGAAAGCCAAACAGTTAACTAACATTCGTGCGGCAGGTTCGGATGAAAATATTCTCTTAACTCCCCCTATCTTAATGTCACTCGAACAAGCGTTAGAATTTATTGAAGATGATGAATTAGTCGAGGTGACCCCAAAGTCCATTCGTATTCGTAAAAAGTTTTTGAAAGAACACGAAAGGAAAAGGGCGTCGAAGGGTTAAAAACTTATTTATTTGTAGGGTGGATTAGATGCGCCGTTTGCATCGTAATCCACCTTTTTTTTGTGGAAAAAATCCAAAAAATTATATCAAAATCAATGGATTAACCTGTAAAAAATAATGTGATCTGGATAAATTGTAGTCAAGATATGCTATAATCAAATTAAATAAAAAGGGAATGAGGATCACACGATGAAAACTTTTATTTTATTAAGTATCAGTTGTCTTTTAGTGTTTTTTTCGAGTTTTGCGGTGGCTACTGATTATTCTTGTCCTACAAAGTTTACCCCTTTAAACCAGTGTTATACAGATCCCAATCATCCTGAGAATAATCGCTTTACGAGCTTCACCGGAACAGATGATGCAGGAGGCACAGTCTGGCATACCAGTAGTTTACAAGGATACGATGCGCCATGTGGTCTCACATCAGCGGAAGTAAATGGTGGAAAAATGTTTGACAGTAACACGTCTACTACTGTGCCCGCTGCGTCATTTACTCTCGGATACGTATTTCCTTCTACAACAACGTGCCCAAATGGAGCAACTCCTGCTAATGTCCCTTTCAATCTCTACTGTTATGCTCATATAACGACTCAAGCACCTCAAGCAGGTGGCTCGTTTGACTTAACATTAAACCCACCAGGTGATAATTTAACAGGAAGTTATTGCACGCCTTGTACTGCCTCAGGTGGAGCGCCTTCTAATGGTAAGATTGGCTGCCCTAATTGTAAGGTCAGTTGTCAGTAATGAATCTTACGGAGTTTTTCTGCGAGGATTAGTTTCTGGCTTTGAATCAGAAATAGTTGATAAAATTCCTGTTACCAAATCTTGACTTTCCGATCTTGAAGCAAGTTTTTTATGAATTTGTTCGCAATCAATAGTTTCAAAAATAGAAAAATAATCATACGCATTTTGCGTTTGGTAATTATTTTCAAAAATAGATAAGTTAAAAAGATAGCCCACATAATGTTGATCAACATGTGCAATCTGCACGACTTCACTTAAGACCTCTTGCCAATTTGTTTTCTCATCATGAGGACCTTCCTTACTCTGAATAAATTCTAAATGCTTCTTTTTAACAGAAACGGGATGGTTGAGCACATTACTCGTCAGATATTTTTTTAATAATTGCAATGTCATATAAGCTTGCAAATTGGGAGATGCTTCTTGAAATGCTGTGCGAGCCTCATGATTTGGAACATTGGTTAATGCACCCGCTTTGATAAGTGTCTGCACCAACCAAAATGAGCTAGCAGTCACTGCGGTATGCAAGGGTGTATCGCCATACTCATCTTGTTTGATGAGTGATACTCCTTTTTTGATGAGTAAATCGATGAGATCTTTATTAAAAGATGTCATCGCAAGATGCAAAGCATTTTTTCCATTTTCATCACAAAAATTCAAAGCATCGGGGCTATATTCTGCGATGTATTGTAGTATATCAAGGTTTTCATATACGACGGCATATTCAATCAGAGGATGATCTATACCATCTAAGTGAATTGTTGAAAGAGATCGAATAATTTCGGCGATCTTTTGCAAATTATTTTTCTTTCTTAAATCAGTAATGCAATCACTTAAAACATTATAAAACTCAACTTCATCAACGGTTGCATGTGACGAAAGCAATAATTCAATTGCTTTTATATTTCCAATTTTCATTGCAGCAAGTAATGCAGGACAGTCTCCATTGTGATTAATGAAATCCGTCGGCGCTGATGCTCTATCAATTATTTTAAGAAAATCACCTAATGTTGTTAAACCATCCGCAGATGGATCTAACACCAGTCGTGATAATATATCTTGATATTTTTGATACAAAGGATGATGCTGAATGAGAAAAGATTCTAAGGGTAAATGAGTAATACTCATGAGTGTCATTGCATCTTGATATTTACCTATCTCAATTAAATGATATACCCCATGTGCATGAGCAGTTTGTGCTTCCGCTGGACTTAGCTTTCCGCCTAAAGTGATAAATTCATTGATAATAGTAATATTGCCGTAATAGTATGAAAACTGTAAACATCTATTTTTTTCTTCTTCAGAAAACTTCATTTCCTTTATAAGATTTGTTGCATTAACATTATCATAATTCAGAATAAAACTGCCCAATTTTTTGTGCATTTGATAATAGGCATGCGCTACAAATTTTGGTTGCTGAAAATCTTGTAAAAGTCGGCCAATTTTTTTAAAGTGCCCATTCGTTAATAAATACTCGAGACCCTTTTTAAGTTTTTCACAAATTTTTTCCTCATTTAATTTGAGATGAGAAGAATGTTTATATAAAATAACAAACGTATCAAAAGCGCCAAGCTCTGCTGCAACATGAATACCAAGAATATCGAAAATACCGAGAACATTTCCTCCGAAGGGATGAGTAAGCAACTCTCCCACAAAAGGAAAATATTTTTTTAATTGTAAAAATTGATCCATTTTCACAGCAGCATCGGAAGAAATAAGCTCCCAAAACTTTTCACTTAAAATATTTTCATCACAGGTTGTGCTTGAAAACTCTTTGATCTCGATTAAATTTTTGACTAAATCAAAATGATCTTTATTAATCGCATCTTCAAGTAACTTTTTATTTTCCGTATTTTTACTAAAAAAACCTGCTAAAACTTCTGGCTTTATATGCGAAAATGCTCTCGCAAAAAAATGGGTGAAATCACGATGATTTTTAAATAATAATAAAAAACCAACTTGATTTTCCGCCTCCAGTGCTAACAAATATTCTAAAAAGGAAACAATATTTTCATTCTTATCAAACATTTTTAATGATACATAAGAATGTGAAAGAAAATTCCTATCAATATATCCAACATCACAAACATTTTGTTTGCTAAGCTTTTGAATATCCATTAACAACTTAGGATCATGCTCAATAATTTTATGGGTACCAAATGGTACTTTTTTCAACTCAGTCTTTTCCATAATATCATCGAAAATTTTCGTTCCCTCTTCTCCAGTTGAAATCATAGGATGAAATTTGAAAGGTGTTTTACTCATTAAATATAGAGATTTATCGTTATTTTCAGCAGGATCCATACCTCTTAGTTTTGTAAGATCAATATGCTTTAATACAGAAATCGGATTTTCGGTTAAAGTTTTTGGAAGTTTTCTTAATATATTTTTGAAGAGCAGTTTATTTTTAATACTGACAGTACGAATACTGGCAGGGTCTTTTTGCATGAAATAAAGCACTGAATTATTATCTCTTCTTGAGATACCATAAACGTGCGTCACATTGTTCTTAAAAAATTTATTTATGTCGCTAATGGTCGGCTCGCAGCCGGTCCAAGCTACGCAATCCATCACTCTATCTTGAAAAACACAGCAATAATCATTTTTACTTTCTTGTAAAATGCGATGAAATACATCTTGCGACTCAATACTCTCATTTCTCTTAAACGGAACGGAACTTAAGATGACATCACATTTTGTAAGAAGCAAAACGTCTCGATCAATAAGTCCATTTAAAACTCCACTTTTCATGGCACGTTTAACAATCATTTCCTTTAATGATTCTAAAGTAATTTCAGATTCTTTTAATTTGTATTGTTTACTTTTATCAAAAAAAGTATCTGTATTTTCTTTTAAATCACCTAATAAATTAAGTTCGCGAAAGAAATTTTTCATTTTTAATTTTGAGTCAACGCCATGCATCAACGTACTAAAATGGCTAACTAACGTTTCGATAAACGCTTGCTGAAAAATGGGAGACTCACATCTTAACTTGAATTCATCTTTTTCTTCATCACTAAAAAAATCTTTTGCAGCTAAATCTAAACTTTTAGGTATTTGAAATTTTTCTCCTACAATAAAATCCGTAAGTTCCGCCATGGCATGTGTTTTATCATTAAAATTATCGCCTGAAATTTCTTTTAAATGACTTTCTGCAGGAAGAGGATTTTGTACACGCCGCGTTGAAATTTCATTCGTAAAGTCACCCGCCAATTGCTTACAAACAATAAAAACTTGGTTTTGAATAAATGAGGCAGGATCACTTGATAATGATGCGGCAGCATATTGTAAATCTATCACAAATCCACTGGGACAAACTTTTATTTTTGCGTAGAGTTCATCTAATGTCGATTTAATTAATGCTTCATTTTTTCCGCGGAGGTCTTGAATAAAAAATACTATTTTTTCGAGATATTTTTTCCCATCATTGTAAAGAGAAGCGCGTTCGTAAAGGCGTGTAAAATCTAAATTAAAATTTGATGAAAAAAGTGATTGTCTCGTAAAAGATGAGAAATAGGTATCTAAAGCCACGTCCCAATCATCTTTTGGGATTGCTTTCAAATGTGCTGCCATTAATTGTTGAAAAGGATTAAAAGAAGATTCTAATGTTTGGATATCTAAATAAATAGCGTCTTTTTGTTCTGAATCAATTTCTCTACCGTCACATAATTTTTGAAAAATGCTATCTTTATAAAAATCAACTTTAATACTTTCAATTAATAATCTTACTTGATCAGTCAGTTGTTTTTCACTTTTTTCATCTTCAACGCGTATATCGTCAAGATAAAGCGGTTTTTGACCTTTATATATTTTATGTAAAAAAAGTCCCATCGGATCGATTTTTTTTGCATCTAATTCTAAGGCCAATTCTTCAGAAGCTTTTAATTTTTTTTCTTTTTGTTTTTCTTCACCTTCAAATTTGCGTTTTTGTCGTTGCATTTTTAACACCATCACAAAAATTTTAGACAATTCTATCATCTGACAACATTAAATGCACATTTTTCCCGTAATTTGGTAGATTTTGGAGCGATTGAATTGAGTGAATTAATTAAGTTATTGAAGATATTGATGTTTTTTTTAGGTCAAGCTGTACAAATTTCTTGCATTTAAAATCATATAATGGTAATATTTTGTACAATAATGTTTTTTAAAGACAAAACGAGGGCGGTATGAGGTTATTAGCGATTAGTACTCTTTGTTTAGCAATGATGATGCCATCTGCATTTGCGTCTTCTAGTTTACAAGTCAAAATTAATGGAAATTTAAAAAATATGTATCTTTATATGGAACCAGTGGGATGCGTTAATATCGCAGCTGGGACACAAGGTCATTTATATCCTATGCTAAAAGGCGAAGTACAAAGTATAGTATTAGTCGACCGTTCGACTCATCGAATGTACCCACAAAAAATGCCAGCGTCTTGCCAATTAGCAATCGATAACAAAGATAAAAAAGTCACTATTTCAGGCAGCATTGGAAAACCGGTCAATGATAATATCGCCATCAATAATTTGCGGTGTAGCACGAGTTAGCACCGCCTCCAGAACCTCGTCGTCCCGCGACTTGGTAACGCGAAGGATCCAGAGCGACATCAATGCAATTCTGGATCCCTTAGGACAAGCCGCGGGACGACGTTATTAAGACTTACCGACGTTACCTTCATCCTTTACATGGAAGCGGTTTAATCTCAATCTCCATTTCTTTAGGCTGTAAATCACGAATACTTGAACATATAGATTGGTAAACTTCAAAATTGATTATTCTATTATTAACAATTTTTAAATAGTCAGAAGGAGCTTCAAGGGTTCTGGAAAACAGCGACATTGAAGATAAAGAACCATCTTCCGACACTTTTTTCGTACGAGATAAATTGGCAAATACATGTCCCCAATCGATTTTTGAAATATCCTGATTGCTTCTCTCACATTCTACAATATAATTTAAATGAAATAATTGTAATTTATTTCCCCCATGATTTAATTCAATATATTTTTTCAGAATTTGTATGACAAGAAAAGATCTTAAATTAAGGGGCATATCAGTAGAGAAAGGAGTAATACCAAGATTATTCTTTAAATCAAAAGGCGCACCCGCATTAATCAAATATCTTACCATTTCATAATTATGTGCTTTACAAGCGAAATGAAAATAACTATTACCGTCGTTATCTTGAAAAGAAAGATCTACTTTTGCATCAATTAAAAATTTCGACATTTCGTCATTATTTTTTAACAAAGTATAAGAAAGACAGGTTCTATTATCACTAAAAGATAAACTTAATGCTCGCGGACAATACTTATTAATCATATTTAAAATTGATGCATTATTGCGGGATAAAATATATTGGGTAAAAGGAGGCATTTTTACTTTGCCGGACTCTGTCTGTACATAAATATTATTTGTCTCAGTGCAGATGTCTGGAAATTTTTTTATTAACCATTCGATCGCATCATAATTTGGTTTCTGAATTGCCATATGTATTGTAATACTAAATCCTAAGAGAGTAATCATTTCAGGATTTTTCTTAAATTCGGAAGCTAAACTTGGAATTTGTACTAATTCTTGGAACGCTTCAACACATCCTTTTGCAGCTAAAATTGTTATTGCAGGGAATTTATCACTTTGCTTTTCATCTCTTAAGCATTCTTCTAACGCTTCCGGAAAACGTTTAATAAGTTGAATAAGCGCATTCCGATTAGCAATACCTATCGTCGAAGAATCTTTTGCTAACAATTTTAATTCGTCTTGTATGTAATCCTTAACACCTAAAAAAATTTTTGTACTCACTGAATAATGAATCATGAGATCAAGTACTGGTCCGTATGCACGATCCATGATGAAATCATATAAACCAGATTCAAGATGCTCCGAAAAACCTTGCTCGTCTTCATCTTTTAGCTGATTATCTAACCCATGTTTCATAAAGATATCTATTATTGGTTTATCGCAATCGTTCGCAGCTTTGAAAAAAAATGACTGTAAATTCTGTGGATCAATTGGAAAATTCGATAAAAGCTTATCAAGCTTCTTCTCTTTACTACCATCGCAATAATCTTGCACTTTAGAAATAAGTTTTGGTAGTAACATATCATTAACAAATTCAAAATGAGAAAAACGCGTCATGAATTCTTTAGCAGTATTATATTTTTCCTCGTCGATTAAAAAAATTAAGCCGGACATTAAGGTAGACTTAAACATTTCTTTTTGTGTTTTTTTGAAGGCCAAATTATTTTCTTCTAGGATTTGGAGTAATGCTTGTAATGCATTTATTTTTCCATATTTTGCCGCAATATTCACAAAAATAAAATGCATTTGATTTAATGATAAAGACAAACTCAATGAGACTTTTTTACAAAACTGAACTAATATCTTAATTTTTTCTGCGTCATCATTAACAATTAATTGGATTATTGCTTTTTTATAAAAATCCTTATTAGTGTATTTTGTTGGAAGTTTAATAGGAGTTGCTTTTAATAGTTGTAAAGCCAATGAATAATTTTTTTGATTTATACTCGATTTAATTAATCTGCTTGTTTCTAATTTACCAAAAGTTTTTTGTAGAAGTTCTTTAGACAAATAAATCTGATGAGCCACCAAAAATTTTTGTAAATCTATATTTTGGGATTTCAATTCCTTTAAAATGAGATATCGTTCATCATCTGTTATTTTTTTGAAATAATCCGAAATCATTAATACGGAATTTTCGCTTTCAAGTAGCATGCGAGGCGATACAACAATAGAGTCAAATACATTATGATGATTTAAATACAATGTATCATAAAGAACATGTTTTGTATGTTCTGCAATAATAGAAAGGCTTTTTTGTTCCGTAAAAACTGTTTTTTTTGTTTCACCTGCTAAAACTTTAAGTTTCAGCAAAATTTTATCAAATTTCCTCATGTCTTTATCTAATACTTTATATGCTTTTCCCGGAATTTTTTTATTAACAAAGTGAATAACTTTTTCGTGACGCTCTTCGGGATCTAAACTTTTTAATTTTTCGACATTAACATTAATACGAGAAGGGTACGGGTTTTTATTTTCAGGTAAGTCTTCGACTAGTCGATAAAACAATTTGGTTCTTTGTGGGTCAAGTGATACTTCCCTAATATTTTCGGGATTTCTTTGCACAAAATAAAGCTTATGTTGATGGTCATCTTTTTTTAAAATAACATAAGCAAACAATATTGAATGAGGTAAAAAATTTTCAAAGTTTTCTATTGTTAAGTATTTTTCATCGGTCAAAGTAAAACAATAAATATTTCTATCTTGCAACAAGTATGAATAAGGCCTTCCATTTTGTGGTAATCGATCAAAAATATATTGATTCTGATTTTCCGCATTTTTTATGTAAGGAATATTTGTGATAACAACATCACAAAGTTTATCTTCTTCTCCAATTTTGTGCTCCGACCGTTTAACAAACATTTCTCCTAAACGATTGCTTATTAATATACGCTTTAAAATAGAGTCTCGCAGCGCCTCTATTACCTCTTCGGAATTTTTAACACGAATCGGATCTTCTTCAAAATAAGTGCTAGATACTTCATCCAAATGGCCTAATTGATTCAGTTGATTAAAAAAATGATCCAGTGTCTCTATTGAATTCACATCATTCATTATCGTTAAATAATGAGTACAAAACGCCTCAATAATACAATGATATAAATTGTTGGGTGCTAAAAATTTTTCTTTAAATTCTTTTTTTTCAGGATCGCTAAAAAAATTCTCTGCATTGATATCTAGACTTTTTGGAATCGAAAATGGGCTCGTTGCACTAATATAATCTGTTAATTCTGAAACCGCGTGCGTAAACTGTAAATCATCTCTGCTTAATTCTTTTAATGTACTTTCAGGTGATAATGGAGATTTTTCTCGTCGTTTAATGATTTCTGACGTAAATATTGATGCAGCTTGTTTACATACTTCTAATCTTTTATCAGCAAATAAAGTATCAAAATTTGGTGATAAACCTTCTAGCGCGGTTTGTAAATCGGTAATAAAGCCAGGACTGCAAACCCCAATTTTAAGATATAATTCGCATAAAGCTTTTTTAGCGAGAGTACGATTCGCCAATGGTTCTAAAATCATAAATAATAAAGCTTCTAAACATTCCTTACCTTGTTGAAACATAATTCGACGTTTTTTATCTCTTGTTTGTTTTTCTTCTGCGGATAAACCTGCACTGTAATAAAAAAAAGATCCTGACATAAACGAACTAAAATAGTGAGGTGGTAACTCATCCCATTTTTTGACTTTTACTGCTTTAGTATCACCTTGAAGGTATTTCAAATGTTCTGCTTTAAGGCTATCTGCCAATTTTTTGACTTGTAATGTTAAGCGCAGCTCATCTTTTCTATCTATCAGTAACTCGCCTTTGAAGTCTTTTTTGAGATCTCGATAGTAAACGGGTTGCTCGCCATATAATTCCGTAAGAAATATATTTTTTCTAGCTTCTACCAGAAGAGCATTTTCTTCCGACTCTTTTAACTTGGTTTCCTTTAATTTTTTTTCTTTTACTTCGGATACTTTATCGTCAGAGCCATTAAATTTGCGTTTTAGGCCGTTGATTGATTGGCGGGGTTCCACTAAAAAAGTCCTCGTTTAACTTGTTTAAAATTTTGTCGATATATTATCACGAACATAATAAAAAAACAAAATTATACTTTAAGTATATTTTTTAATCTATTGATAAAAATGATTATTGTGTTCATTTATAAATTTGAAGCATAAAAAAACCCCTGGACACCCAACGAGGGAGGGTGAACAGGGGTTTCATAAAAAAGAGCCTGGCAATGACCTACTTTCGCATGTACAAATACATACTATCATCGGCGCAAAGTGGTTTCACTTCTGAGTTCGGGATGGGATCAGGTGGTTCACACTCGCTATTTTCACCAGGCAAACTAACTGGTTTTTTTACAGAGCGAGGATCTTTACAGACCCTCACCCTAACCCTCTCCCACAAGTGGGAGAGGGGATAAAATCTTTAAATAATTGAGAAGAGCAAGTTTCGTTAAAGAATTAATAAACTTTAATCTACCTATTTATTACGTTAATCACTGGGACAAATCCCCCCGATGCTTCGCATCGACCCCACTTTTTCAAAGGGGGTGATTAATTCATTTCTCTGCATTGCTTCATTCATAAAAAACCACTTGGGTGTTATATGATCAAGCCTCACGGTCAATTAGTACTGGTCAGCTTCGTACATTACTGCACTTCCACCTCCAGCCTATCAACGTTGTAGTCTTCAACAAACCTTCAGGAGCCTTACGGCTCGAGAGATCTCATCTTGAGGCAGGTTTCCCGCTTAGATGCTTTCAGCGGTTATCCTTTCCGAACTTAGCTACCCGGCTGTGCCACTGGCGTGACAACCGGTACACCAGAGGTTCGTCCACTCCGGTCCTCTCGTACTAGGAGCAGCCCCTCTCAAATCTCTAACGCCCACGGCAGATAGGGACCGAACTGTCTCACGACGTTCTGAACCCAGCTCGCGTACCACTTTAAATGGCGAACAGCCATACCCTTGGGACCAGCTTCAGCCCCAGGATGTGATGAGCCGACATCGAGGTGCCAAACACCGCCGTCGATATGAACTCTTGGGCGGTATCAGCCTGTTATCCCCGGCGTACCTTTTATCCGTTGAGCGATGGCCCTTCCATACAGAACCACCGGATCACTAGAACCTGCTTTCGCACCTGCTCGACCCGTCAGTCTCACAGTCAAGCACTCTTACGCTCTTACACGCCTCGCGCGATTTCCGACCGCGCTGAGAGTACCTTCGTGCTCCTCCGTTACTCTTTAGGAGGAGACCGCCCCAGTCAAACTACCCACCATACACTGTCCCCATCCCGGATTACGGGACTAGGTTAGAACTCCAAGTGTTCCAGGGTGGTATTTCAAGGTCGGCTCCATACAAGCTAGCGCTCATATTTCTTCGCCTCCCACCTATCCTACACAGGAAAACTCAAAGTCCAGTGCAAAGCTGTAGTAAAGGTGCACGGGGTCTTTCCGTCTTGCCGCGGGTACACTGCATCTTCACAGCGATTTCAACTTCACTGAGCCTTGGGTGGAGACAGCGTGGCTGTCGTTACGCCATTCGTGCAGGTCGGAACTTACCCGACAAGGAATTTCGCTACCTTAGGACCGTTATAGTTACGGCCGCCGTTTACCGGGGCTTCGATCAGTAGCTTCGCTTGCGCTAACCACATCAATTAACCTTCCGGCACCGGGCAGGCGTCACACCCTATACTTCCTCTTCCGAGTTCGCAGAGTGCTGTGTTTTTGATAAACAGTCGCAACCACCTGGCTATTGCAACCCTTCTCAGCTCCAGTCGCAAGGACCTTCACCTATCAAGGGCACACCTTCTCCCGAAGTTACGGTGCTATTTTGCCTAGTTCCTTCACCCAAGTTCTCTCAAGCGCCTTAGAATTCTCATCTCGTCCACCTGTGTCGGTTTGCGGTACGGTTCAATGGTATCTATCGCTTAGTGACTTTTCCTGGAAGCGTGGCATCAATAACTTCGGTTCTTATAAAGAACCTCCCCATCGCATCTCGGAATTATTAGGGTCCCGGATTTGCCTAAGACCCCTTCCTACTTGCTTAGACCGGGACTTCCAACACCCGGCTCATTTAGCCTTCTCCGTCATCACATCGCAATACCATCAAGTACAGGAATATTAACCTGTCTCCCATCGACTACGCATTTCTGCCTCGCCTTAGGGGCCGACTCACCCTGCGCCGATTAGCGTGGCGCAGGAAACCTTGGACTTTCGGCGTGCAGGTTTTTCACCCGCATTATCGTTACTCATGTCAGCATTCGCACTTCTGATATCTCCAGCACACTTCTCAATGCACCTTCACAGACTTACAGAACGCTCCTCTACCACTCAATCATGACCGTAGTCATAATCGAATCCGTAGCTTCGGTGGATAGTTTTAGCCCCGTTACATCTTCCGCGCAAGCCGACTCGACCAGTGAGCTATTACGCTTTCTTTAAAGGATGGCTGCTTCTAAGCCAACCTCCTGGCTGTCTCGGACTTCTCACATCGTTTCCCACTTAACTATCACTTAGGGACCTTAGCTGGCGGTCTGGGTTGTATCCCTCTTCACGACGGACGTTATCACCCGCCGTGTGTCTCCCGTGGTGCACTTCTCGGTATTCGAAGTTTGCATCGGTTTGGCAAGCCTATCAAGACCCCCTAGCCGGCACAGTGCTCTACCCCCAAGAGTGATTCCACGAGGCGCTACCTCAATAGCTTTCGAGGAGAACCAGCTATCTCCAAGCTTGATTAGCCTTTCACTCCTATCCACAGCTCATCCCCTACCTTTTCAACGGGAGTGGGTTCGGACCTCCAGTGAGTGTTACCTCACCTTCATCCTGGCCATGGATAGATCGCTTGGTTTCGGGTCTACTCTCATCGACTTCTCGCCCTATTCAGACTCGGTTTCCCTTCGCCTACCTTATTCAGTTAAGCTCGCCAATAAAAGTAACTCGCTGACCCATTATACAAAAGGTACGCAGTCACTCGGGACGAATCCCAAGCTCCTACTGCTTGTACGCACACGGTTTCAGGTTCTATTTCACTCCCCTCTCCGGGGTTCTTTTCGCCTTTCCCTCATGGTACTGGTTCACTATCGGTCAGTAGAGAGTATTTAGCCTTGGAGGATGGTCCCCCCATATTCAATCAGGATTTCACGTGTCCCGATCTACTCTTCGTTACCACCATTAATATGCCTTTCAAATACGGGGCTATCACCCTCTTCGGCTGGCCTTTCCAAGCCATTCTCTTAAACATATTAACTTACGATAACTGGGCTCTTTCCCTTTCGCTCGCCACTACTCAGGAAATCTCGGTTGATTTCTTTTCCTCCGGGTACTTAGATGTTTCAGTTCCCCGGGTTCGCTTCCCAAGCCTATGAATTCAGCTTGGGATAACCCTTGCGGGCTAGGTTTCCCCATTCAGATATCTCCGGATCAATGTCTGTTGCCGACTCCCCGAAGCTTTTCGCAGGCTGCCACGTCTTTCTTCGCCTTCTACTGCCAAGGCATTCACCCTGTGCGCTTAATTACTTGATCATATAACCCCAAGTCGTCTCTTCTGAAGATCTCTCTTCATATCACCCAACTAGCGTTACGTCTTACCATCTTCTACTTTGAGTTCGTAAAAGACTCTTTTACATAAGTAACACCCAATTCGCTCTTAATCACTTTTCAATACAGAGTACTTCAGTATTTCTTTATCTTCTTAGGCAAGGGTCCTTTTACAAACCCTCACCCCTACCCCTCTCCCACAAGTGGGAGAGGGGAGCATAAGCTTAAAAATACTTCCGCATTCTTTACTTACTTTTGCTCTTCTCAAATTGTTAAAGATCTAAGTAACATCTCTCAAAGATACTACCCACTTAAACCTCAAAAGACATTTACCAGTCTCTCAAAATCCTAAGTGCTTAATACCCTTTGGTGGAGCCAGTCGGGATCGAACCGACGACCCTCTGCTTGCAAAGCAGATGCTCTCCCAGCTGAGCTATGGCCCCTTCATCTGGTGGGCCTGGATAGACTTGAACTATCGACCCCACGCTTATCAAGCGTGTGCTCTAACCAACTGAGCTACAGGCCCGTGTAGCTTCCCTCTATCTCGCTCTTTTTTTCTTTTTTCTAGATGAGAGTCCTTTTCAAAACCCTCACCCCTAACCCCTCTCCCATAAATGGGAGAGGGGAAAAAAGAAATACGTTACTTTAGCATTTCACCAAGCAATCAATGTGAGCACCTACATCTCTATATCATCTTTCTACATTTTAAGGAGGTGATCCAGCCACAGGTTCCCCTACGGCTACCTTGTTACGACTTCACCCCAGTCATGAATCATACCGTGGTAAGCGAACCCCTTGCGGTTATTCTACCTACTTCTGGTACAACCCACTCCCATGGTGTGACGGGCGGTGTGTACAAGGCCCGGGAACGTATTCACCGCGACATTCTGATTCGCGATTACTAGCGATTCCGACTTCATGGAGTCGAGTTGCAGACTCCAATCCGGACTACGAGACGCTTTGTGGGATCGGCTCCCTCTCGCGAGTTGGCTTCCCTCTGTACGCCCCATTGTAGCACGTGTGTAGCCCTACCCATAAAGGCCATGATGACTTGACGTCGTCCCCGCCTTCCTCCGGTTCATCACCAGCAGTCTCTTTAGAGTCCCCACCATTACGTGATGGCAACTAAAGATAAGGGTTGCGCTCGTTACGGGACTTAACCCAACATCTCACAACACGAGCTGACGACAGCCATGCAGCACCTGTCTCTAGGTTCCTTTCGGCACTTCCGCATCTCTGCAGAATTCCTAGGATGTCAA
>Ga0207104_1010_pt1 | contig 50555 bp, 42 predicted proteins | sample Alteio_BWMinHeat_79_FD_153538 | JGI IMG/M metagenome (GOLD analysis project Ga0207104, IMG submission 153538) | Enriched cells from forest soil in Barre Woods Harvard Forest LTER site, Petersham, Massachusetts, United States -... | ecosystem: Environmental > Terrestrial > Soil > Temperate forest >...
ATAAAATTGTAAAAGACTAAGGTTTATTTACCATTCGCTAGGATGCCCATCCTAGTAGAATGGTAATGTCATCGGGGCGTAGCGCAGCCTGGTAGCGTACTTGCATGGGGTGCAAGTGGTCGCCGGTTCAAATCCGGCCGTCCCGACCAAAGTGTAAGGAAGCAACTCCGTGGAAAAATTTTGGCTTAAAAGTTATCCAAAAGGGATTCCCTTCGAGATTAATCCCGATAAATATGCATCTATTGTTGACATGATGGAACAAAGCTTTTCTGAGTTTAGTTCACGGCCTGCTTTTTATAATTTTGGCGTGACGATGTCATTTAAACAATTAGATAAGTATTCCAAATTATTTGCGACCTATTTATTACAAGTGTTACGTTTAAAAAAAGGCGATCGAATTGCTTTAATGCTACCGAATATTTTGCAATATCCCGTAGCATTGTACGGGGCCTTGCGTGCAGGTTTAATTGTCGTCAATGTGAATCCGCTTTATACCGCACCTGAATTAATTCATCAGTTAAATGATGCTAAGGTCGATACCATTATCGTACTTTCTCATTTTGCCGACACGGTTGAAAAAGCATTACCACAAGTGTCGCTTAAAAAACATTATTGTGACAGAAATAGGTGATTTATTTCCTCGCTATAAAGCCTGGATCATGCAATTTGTATTGAAATATATTCAAAAACAAATTCCAAAGGTAGGAATAAAAAATCTTATTTCATTTCGTGATGCATTACATCAGGGCAAAAATTATCAATTGCCAAAAATAGAAATTAATTCTTCTGATATCGCGTTTCTTCAATATACGGGCGGTACGACTGGAATCGCGAAAGGCGCAATGTTAACGCATCGAAATATTATTGCGAATGCATTGCAAGCAGAAGCGTGGTTTAACCAAGATTTTCAAATGGGCCAAGAAATTATTGTTACGGCTTTACCGCTTTATCATATATTTTCTTTGCTCGCGAATTGCTTATTTATTCCTAAAATTGGCGGATTAAATATTCTGATTACCAATCCGCGAGATGTCGCGCATTTTGTCAAAGAAATGAGTAAATTCCAATTCACTGTTATCACGGGTGTTAATACGCTATTTCATGCATTACTGAATCGTGCTGATTTTGCAAAGCTTGATTTTAGACGCTTAAAAGTAAGTTTGGGTGGTGGAATGGCGGTGCAACGCGCGGTCGCTGATCGTTGGCAAAAGATAACAGGAAAACCCATTTTAGAGGCCTATGGTTTAACCGAAACCTCACCTTGTGTTTGCATTAATCCACCAGATTTAAAAAATTACAACGGTACCGTGGGTTTACCGGTTTCTTCAACCGACGTTAGAATTTTGAATGACGCCTATGAAGAATTACCTCCGAATAAACCGGGTGAGTTAGCAGTGAAAGGCCCGCAAGTGATGAAAGGTTATTGGAATAATCCAAGTGAAACCGACAAGGTTTTAACCAAAGATGGTTGGCTGTTAACCGGTGACATTGCGCTGCTGAATGATCAAGGTTATGTGCGTATCATTGAACGTAAAAAAGATATGATTTTAGTGTCTGGATTTAATGTGTACCCTAATGAAATTGAAGATACCTTGATGCGTATGCCAGGTATTTTAGAAGTGGCGATCATTGGAGTGCCGGACGAAAATTCAGGAGAAATCGTCAAAGCTTTTATCGTGAAAAAAAATCCCGATTTAACCAAAGAAGACGTGTTGAAATTTTCTCGTGAAAATATGACAGGTTACAAAATACCAAAATTTATTGAATTTTGTACTGAGCTTCCCAAGACGAATGTCGGCAAAATTTCTCGACGCGAATTGCGAAAACGTGAAGAAGTAGAAAAAGTTCGATAAAAAATCTGTCATGCCAGCATGCTTTTAGCTGGCATCCAGTCGGCATTCAACGAAACCTTTTGGATGCCTGCCAGCATGCTTAAAGGTGGCATCAAAGCATGCTGGCATGACAAGGACTTTTAATTAATTTCGCAACAAACCCAAATTAATTTGATTTTAGAATATAATAAAACCCCTCTATAAAAATAATAAAAAGGGTTTTTAAAAAATGTTTCCTAAAAAAAATAGACATATACGACAAAAAGCAACCATCGATTTATTAGATAGTAAAAATCTTGAAAGTACATTATTGAAAGTAGAATCAATATTCAGTGAAGAAAATAAATTATCCCCCAACGACAAAGCAAAAAAAATAAAACCATTATATGAAAATTTGTTGGAAGGTATTTTAGAGACAAGGGATAAAGATTACCAAGAGGTAGCAGCTTTTCGATGTAATCAAATTGCCGCAAGCTTAAATAACGCCGAAAAAAATTTAATCCTGGCAGAAACAATAGAATTCCAAGAAATTTGTGATTATTGGTTTCATGAATTTAAAAAACAGTACATAGATTATAAAGACGTATCATTTGAGATGAAAAAATTGCGAGAAAAGGTGAATGTTAAAGAAGCAATTAAATTTGTTACAGAACACAAAGATATGGTAGTGCTCTATGCCTTTGAAAAAGCGCTTATTGGTGCTTTAAGCCTAGCGCAATCACTCGAAGGAGGATTGTCGAATATTACAAAATTTAAAAAAGAAACCATTGATCCAATGAAAAATCACTATTTGGAAGCCAATAAACATTTATCAGAACGATTGGATAAGATTGTTGAAAAATATTTTGGTACCAAAGCCACTAGAAAATCATCACTTTCGAGATTATCGTTAACATTCGGAAGAAAAATTTCATTTAATAGTCCTTCGGAATCGAGCCTTGATTCTTCGGGTTCTGGTTTTAGCTCACCGGGGTCTGTCCTTGAAACACCCATATCTGGTTCATTTTTACCCAATTCTCCCTCCTGGGCCAGCACCCCTAAATCCCTTAGTGGTACTCCCAGTGCAAAAAAAGGGTTCTGGGGGAAAAACTTCATCACCCTTAGCACCGAATATGAAAAGCTATTTCGAGAAAGTTCAAAAGATCACATTTTCCAAGATGTATACCTTCGCTTTAAGCAGGATATTCAACAAAATGATGCTAAGGATATTGTGAAAACATTCGTGGATTTAATTGAAAAATTTAAAATAAAATATCCAAAAGAGGTACTTCTTAAGGAAAGTAAGCATCAATTAGAAATGGAATCTGGAAAAGTAGGGGTGACGACAAGTTTTTACAAGGATTTTTTACTGAAAATACAAGAAGAGATAAAATTACGTCTCGAATCCGACAAAAAAAAGCATTGTTATGACCCTATAATATGTGGATATTTGTACACACAAAACTTCGAGTTAAACATAAAAATACTTGAAAATTTAGTTACCTGTATTGTAGGCGAAAAGCCACTTTCCAGATTGGAGTTGAGTTAGTAATAAAATGCCTTTCATAGGGCATTTTCTTCAGATTTCAAGATGGATTTACTGTTTCTACACGCCAAATTATGGTAATATTTCTCCCTTAATCATGTTATGTACAGATAATTTCTGATTCACGATTTTCTTAAAAAAAATCGTGTCTCGTAACAAGACACTCATTAATGACACAGTGAATGAAAATGACCTATGGAAACTCCATTTGCAAAAGAAATTGAGAAAGTAAGTCTCGAAGAAGAGTTAAAACAATCCTATCTGGATTACGCGATGAGCGTAATTGTAGGTCGTGCCTTACCAGATGTACGTGATGGCTTAAAACCCGTGCATCGTCGTGTTTTGTTTGCGATGCATGAGCTTAATAATGACTGGAATAAACCTTATAAAAAATCGGCTCGCGTCGTCGGTGACGTCATCGGTAAATATCATCCCCATGGCGAATCTGCTGTCTATGACACTATTGTTCGCATGGCGCAGTTCTTTTCGATGCGTTATATGTTGGTGGATGGGCAAGGTAATTTTGGTTCGGTAGACGGAGATGCGCCAGCCGCGATGCGTTATACCGAGGTGCGTATGTCTCGGTTTGGGCATACTTTGCTTTCCGATTTAGAAAAAGAAACCGTCGATTTCGTTCCAAACTATGACGAAACCGAAATGGTTCCGACGGTGATGCCGACGCAAGTCCCCAATCTTTTAGTGAACGGATCTTCAGGGATCGCGGTCGGGATGGCGACAAATATTCCCACCCATAATTTGACGGAAGTCATCGATGCTTGTATTGCGATGATTGCAAAACCTGAATTAAGTGTCGAAGAAGTGTTACAAATTATTCCCGGCCCTGACTTTCCAACGGGAGGTATTATTCATGGTCGTGGCGGCATTGTTGAAGCTTATCGTACCGGTCGTGGCCGAATTTATGTTCGTGCAAAATCACATATCGAAACCGATGAAAAACACAATAAAGAAAAAATCATCGTGACAGAATTGCCTTATCAAGTGAATAAGGCACGATTAATTGAGCGTATTGCCGAATTAGTGAAAGAGAAAAAAATCGAAGGAATTTCCGCGCTACGAGATGAATCAGATAAGCAAGGTATGCGTATCGTGATTGAACTCCGACGCGGTGAAAATGTAGATGTCATGCTAAATAATTTGTACGTCCATACTTCTCTCCAAAGTGTATTTGGTATCAACATGGTGGCATTAGTTGATGGCCAACCCAAAGTATTGAATATTACGCAGTTACTTTCAGCATTTTTACGTCATCGCCGTGAAGTGGTCACACGTCGTAGTACTTTTGATTTGCAGAAAGCGAGAGATCGTGCACATATATTAGAAGGATTTGCGATTGCACTTTCTAATATTGATGAAATGATTGTTCTGATTAAAGCGGCGAAAGATCCCAATGAAGCCAAAACACAATTAATGAAACGTGTCTGGGCACCTGCGAATATTATTACGATTTTATCGCGTATTTCGGCCGAAGTGCATTACGGCTTAAGTGATGATGGTTACCATTTATCAGGAGAGCAAGCGCAGTCGATTCTTGACATGCGATTGCATCGTTTAACCGGTTTAGAGCAAGATAAAATTGTGAAAGAACACGAATCCTTAACGATTCTTATTGGAGAATTAGAAGCAATTCTCGCGAATCCGGCCCGATTATTACAAGTCATTCAAGACGAATTAATCGCGATTAAGACCCAATTTGGCGATGAAAGAAGAACGCAGATTGTAGAAAGCGAAGGGGATTTTTGTTTAGAAGATTTAGTGCCCGACGAAACCGTCGTGGTTACGTTATCACATGAAGGTTATGCAAAATCACAACCTGTTGCTATCTATCAATCGCAGCATCGCGGTGGCAAGGGTAAATCTGCGACAAATGTGAAAGAAGAAGATTTTATTGAGCGTGTACTTGTCGCAAGCATGCACGATACTATTTTATGTTTCTCGAATCACGGCAAAGTGTATTGGTTGAAGGTTTATCAATTACCGCAAGCTAGCCGTAATGCTCGCGGTAGACCGATGGTTAATTTATTGCCGTTAGTCGAAGGTGAAAAAATCAGTGCGATTCTACCCATTCGTGTATACGAAGATCACCAATATATTTTCATGGCGACGGCGCGTGGCACGGTTAAAAAAGTGGAATTAACTGAATTTTCACGTCCGCGTTCTTCTGGGATTATCGCGATTGAATTGTTGGAAAATGATCGTTTAATCGGTGTAGATATCACGAATGGCCAACAAGATGTCATGTTATTTACTTATTCTGGCAAAGCGATTCGTTTCTCTGAAGAAGATGTGCGTGCCATGGGAAGAGCGGCGCGCGGTGTTCGTGGCGTTAAATTACAAAAAGATGATCGCGCGATGTCACTCATCGTGGTCTCTAAAGAAGGTGACATTTTAACGGCCACCGAAAAAGGTTACGGCAAACGCACGGCGATTGATGAATATCGACAAACCGGCCGTGGTGGACAAGGCGTCATTTCCATCCAAGTTAATGAGCGGAACGGCGGTGTGATTGGAGCGATCCAAGTGAAAACAGAAAACGAAATCATGTTGATCAGCAACAAAGGAACTTTGGTTCGTATGCCAGTTGAGGAAATTTCCACCATTGGTCGTAATACCCAAGGCGTTAGATTAATTAATTTAACAAATGAAGAAATATTAGTCGGCTTAGAAAAAGTCGCTACTTTGAACGGAGAATTAGGTGATGACACGAAGCCCCGTGATCACCATTGATGGTGCAAGTGGAACCGGCAAGGGAGTGGTAACACATCGAATTGCAAAAAAATTAGGCTGGGGATTGTTGGATAGTGGTGTTTTATATCGTGTTCTCGCGTACGCCGCTCTAAAACATGCCGTTTCGTTAGACGATGCGACAAAGCTCGCTGATGTTGCGAATGATTTAGATATCGTTTTTCGCGCGCCTAGTCTTTCCGACCCTCCGCAGGTGATTTTTGAGGATGAGGACGTGAGTTCTCTTATTCGAACCGAAAAAATGGGCAATGCGGCTTCAAAAGTAGGCGCTTTTCCCGAGGTTCGTGCGGCATTACTAGAAAGACAGCGTGCTTTTAGACAGCCCCCAGGCCTTGTTACGGATGGCCGAGATATGGGAACGGTTGTTTTTCCCGATGCGGAACTCAAGATTTTCTTATTGGCAAGCCCCGAAGAACGTGCCAAACGTCGCTATAATCAGTTGAAGGAATTGGGCATTCATGCTAACTTAAGCGACCTTATTTTCGAGCTCCGTGAGCGCGATCAACGTGATCAAGCCCGAGCACATGCACCTTTAAGGCCAGCGGATGATGCGGTTTCTATCCATACCGATCATCTTTCGATTGAAGAAGTGGTCGAAAGCGTCATGGTCCTGGTGCGAAAATGTAAATTGGCGTAGCGTATTTGCTACTTTTATTAACTAACCGTGGTAAAGATCCAAAAGATCTAGGAAAAAGTATGATCGAAAGTTTTGCGCAGTTATTTGAAGAAAGTTTGACTCAAACCCCTATGACCCCAGGTACCGTTGTTACCGGTAGAGTGGTAAAAATTAACTCAAAAGATGTCGTGGTCAGTGCGGGTCTAAAATCAGAATCTTCTATTCCCATTGAACAATTTATGGATGAACGTGGCAACCTCGAAGTTGCTGTTGGCGATGAAGTCAGAGTGGCCCTTGACGCAGTGGAAGATGGTTTTGGTATTACGCGTCTATCACGCGAGCGCGCGAAACGTCTCGAATCCTGGGCAGCATTAGAACAAGCTTACCAAAACAAAGAAACCGTTCGTGGTGTGATTCAAGGCCGCGTGAAAGGTGGTTTCACTGTTGAAATTAACAAAATCCGCGCATTCTTGCCCGGCTCTTTGGTCGATGTTAAACCTGTCCGTGATCCTGAATCGTTGGAAGGTAAAGAGTTTGATTTCAAAGTTATTAAAATTGATGCAAAACGTAACAATATTGTTGTTTCCCGCCGTTCCGCGATGGAAGCTGAAAATAGCGTAGAACGCGAAGCACTCTTAGGCAATCTGCATGAAGGCGACGAAATTAAAGGTGTTGTCAAAAACCTCACCGATTACGGCGCATTTATTGATTTGGGCGGCGTCGATGGTTTATTACATATTACCGATATGTCATGGAAACGCATCAAGCACCCAAGCGAAATTTTATCCATTGGCGACGAAATTAAAGTAAAAATCTTAAAATTCGATCGCGACAATGCACGTGTATCACTCGGCTTGAAACAATTGGGTGATGATCCATGGGCAGATATTACCAATCGTTATCCTATCGGCCAACGTTTACGCGGTCGTGTGACCAACATTACTGATTACGGTTGCTTTGTTGAAATCGAAGAAGGCATTGAAGGGTTGGTGCACGTATCCGAAATGGATTGGACCAACAAAAATGTTAACCCAAATAAAGTCGTACATTTAGGTCAAGAAGTGGAAGTGATTGTATTAGATATCGATGGCGAAAGACGTCGTATCTCCCTCGGCCTCAAACAATGTACTGTTAATCCATGGGAACAATTTGCAGCAAATCACCAAAAAGGTGATAAGATCAGCGGCAAAATTAAATCCATCACTGATTTCGGTATCTTCATTGGTTTAGAAGGCGGTATTGATGGGTTGATTCATTTGTCTGATATTTCTTGGAATGAGCCAGCGGCAGAAGAAGCGATTCGTAAGTATCAAAAAGGCGACGAACTCGAAACTGTGATCTTAGCGATTGATGCTGAACGTGAACGTATTTCATTGGGCTTGAAGCAATTAGCGAATGATCCAATCGCCAATTACTTAAATGAACATGAAAAAGGTAGTGTTGTGTCGGGTAAAGTCGTTGAAGTCGATGCAAAATCGGCGACAATTGAACTCGCTGAAAATGTAATGGGTAACTTACGTGCTTCTGAAATTTCCAATGAAAAAGTGGAAGATGCTCGTACCCGTTTGACCGTAGGCGAAATGGTAGAGGCGAAAATTATCGGTACAGACCGTAAAACACATACCATTACTTTATCGATGAAATCAAAAGACGGGCAAACACCAAAGAAACCAAAAGCGACAACTGCGGCGAAGAAAAAGGATAAATCTTCTGACGGTCCATTAAAAACCACTTTAGGTGATTTGTTGAAAGCGAAGATGGTGACGGAAGGCGAGGGATAGTAAAAACCCTCACCCCAATCCCTCTCCCATAAATGGGAGAGGGGAAATAAAAGTTCCCTTCTCCCACTTGTGGGAGAAGGTGCCCGTAGGGCGGATGAGGGTTTTTAAATATTCTCTTACTATAGCGAAGTGTTTAACACACCAACTTAAAGACAGGAGTCCACATGCGAATTTTCACTTATTTATTTTTCATTATTGTTATTATTCTTGGCATCACATTTGCTGCGTTAAATCATGATCCGGTTAAAATTAATTATTATTTAGGTGAACAGTCTTTACCACTCTCTCTTTTGCTTGTATTATCTTTTATCAGCGGAAGTGTTATAGGTTTAGGTGTTGGGCTTTGGATTTTTTTCAAAACCAAACTAGTCAACTATCGTTTGAATCACCAACTGAAAGTCGCTGAAAAGGAAATTGAAAATTTACGTGCCATTCCCTTACAGGATAGACATTAATGGTAATTTTGGGATTCATTTTGTTTTTTTTAAGCTTGGGAGCTGCCTGGTATTTAGGTTATCATGCTCGCCATCAGCCGCAAAAAAAAACGTCCCATCTTCCTCGCGATTATTTAGTAGGTTTAAATTATTTATTAAATGAAGAACCTGATAAAGCTGTAGATGTTTTTATTAAAATGTTAGAAGTCGATAGTAATACTGTCGAAACGCACTTGGCAGTCGGAAAGTTATTTCGTCGTCGTGGCGAAGTAGATCGTGCTATTCGCATTCATCAAAATCTCATTGCACGCCCGCAATTAGACAAAATTTATCGTGATCAATCCTTATTTGAATTAGGTCAAGACTACTTAAGCGCTGGCGTGCTAGATCGTGCGGAACGTATTTTTATTGAAGTGATGGGAGTGAAAGAATACGCTATTCCTGCTTTACGCGCATTGTTAGATATTTATCAACAAGAAAAAGATTGGAAAAATGCCATTCAGATTGCAACAAAATTAGAAACCGTTACTAAAAAAAATATGCAGCCCATCATTGCGCATTATCATTGTGAGCAAGCAAAAGAGGTTTATGTCAAAGACCAATATGAAGAAGGTCATCAGCATATTAAAAATGCGTTATATGCAGATAAAAATTGCGTGCGAGCAAGTTTGTTGCATGCTGAAGCTGAAATGAAAAAAGGTGATTTTAAAGTTGCATTACGCAGTTTACAAAATATTAAAAAGCAAGACGCAGATTATATTTCAGAATCACTGATATTATTAGCTTCTTGTTTCGAAGCGTTGAAACAAGAAGATAAAATGATTGAATATATTACGCATTTGTTCGAAGAATATCCTCATGTGCCTGCGGTTTTATTATTATCGGATCATCTGCAACGCTGGAAAGGAGATAAAACCGCGAGTACTTTTGTTGCGGATTATGTTCGTCGTTACCCCTCTATTCATGGATTACATCAATTTATTCATTTTTACCTTTCCAATACAAAAGGCCAAGCGCGTGAAGATTTAATTATTTTACAGAATCTCACCAAAAAATTATTAACGGATAAGCCAGATTACCAATGTGAATCTTGTGGATTTTCAGGCAAATCTTTACATTGGCAATGTCCGGGATGTAAACAATGGAGTACGATTAAACCGATGCATGCGTTGGAGTCTATGGCGTTACCGGCGCGTGTTTAAATCTTGTCATCCTGAACGCAGGAAAAATGTTTTGTCATTCCCGCGAAGGCGGGAATCCATCACTAGTAAGATTCGCTATCAATGGATTCCCGCCTTCGCGGGAATGACAAATAGGTGGATCCCGCGACGACGTGGGCTTGATTAAAAGGAGAACTCATGCACGACATTTTAAAAGCAAGCAGCGACGCAATTGGTATTATTGGCGTAATATTATTATTGACGAGTTATTTTTTGTTAAATACTGGCCGAATGAATACCAATAGTTTTTCCTATCCTTTATGTAATTTTATTGCGGCATGGTTAATTCTTTTTTCTCTTTTTTATAGCTGGAATACACCATCTGTATTGATCGAGGCGGCTTGGATTATCATTAGTGTTATTGGCATGGTGCGAATTCTAAAAAATAAATAGGCGAATATGCCAGGAAAATATGGATTATTTACAGTTACAATCCCTAAAACAACTTTAAATATTACTATTCCTAAGTTACGACATCCCGAAGCGTATACAGAAACTTTGCATATTGAAATAGGGAAAGCATTCCTTAATGTTTTTTTGCAAAAAAGAAAAGCGCAATTTGTTTCAAAATTTTTTTTAAATCAAGTCGGAATTTATTTTATCCGTTATGTGAATCAAAACATTTCTTCAGGTTGTACATCTGACCCCGCTACATTTTTTTCACCGTTGGCGGAACAATTGACGTCTATTTTGCATTATCAATCCTATCAAGATCCTGACAACTGCCTCGAAACCTTAAACATGTCATTATTCAAAAAAAATGTTGATAGACGTTTAAATGCAATGTTTTCTCATACGGATACTTTGCAAACCTACTATCAAATAATAGCAATCCTTATTCATGGATTACATTTACATCTTCCGAATAAAAATGAATTATCTCTACAACATTGGGAAAAGGCTTATCATCTGGTCGTTCAAAAAATGGAAACGCATCGTGTTTCATTACAAACTTTTTTTCCTCAAATGAACGAGGTTTTCAAAGTAAAAAATATAAAACGCATGAAGTTTATTTATACGGTTCCTTTTACTGATTTTAAACCCGAAGTTTTATTGCAAATTGCAAAACTTGTTAAATTAGTTGATAAAAAGTATGTCTACCAAAAAAATCAGTGTCTCTATGCCATTCAGCAGCAACTTGCGGCCAGCAAGCAAGGTATTTTTCATCTACAGCAGTTGTTTGCAAGTTTACCCAGGCCACGCTAGCATCAAAACTTTCAGACTTTATTTATAATTCAATAAGTTACGAAAGTTTGACCATTATTCTTTTCAGTAAAATTGCGCAAATTAAATACAGTGATGTTATAATATAAGTTGTTACTGTCATTGATAGGTGCAGTTTTGGAACGAAAAAAATTAAGTACTGATGAAGTTAGCGTAGATGCTAATTTACCTTTTTATGAAATAATGGAAGATTATATCAGTAAGATAAATGAATATTCCTCCATTAATCAAATAGAAGCAGATGTTCTGCATAGGCTTCTTCATTTAGACATGAATGCTGCATGGATTAAAGAAAATAAAAATTATCTTCCACTTCCAGAAATAGAATCGATTTTTCAACTTTTTCATTCGATCTCTTTAGAGAAGACATCCACTGTGAAAGATCACTTCATCGCAGAATTAGCTAGCCATTTGATTATTTTAGGCGACATCTTGCTTCAAAGAATGCAAGAAGAAGATGCGTTAGATTATTTAGAAAAAATGGATATTATAGAAAAGATAACAATCACTATTTCATCTTTAAACGACAGTATTTTTAATAAAATACAAGTGCCCCGAGATAATCTTGTTAGTCGCCATATTGAAGAAAAACTACAAAAGCCTCTCTCGATTCCATTATCCTCGAGTGTTCATCCGATTACTTATTTTGATAGTATGACGGCATTGTATGGTGCCGCAAAAGAGCCAATAAAAGTTGCGCGAGATTTTTTTTCGACGTCTCGCAATGAAGAAGAGTTAAAAAAATGTTTAAGTGATGATAAATCTTTTTTGAAAGATTTAATAGAATGTCATATGACTGGAAATCTTGTTCCTGCCGATGGTTTCCTCAATGTTTTACAATGGTTGCAAGAACAATTTACGGATAAAGAAGCATTTGCTCTTCTTATTTTAAAAAATTATAAAATGATTTTTAATAAATTAAAAACGATAGCGATGCGAGAGCAACGTGAAAATCCTAGTTTCTTATTTGCATCCGGCTATTTGGAGGGTTCAGAAAATGAAGTCAGGATTGCTGAAAGAATTTTGCTTCAAGTATTTTCCGTCATTAATAGCGCGTTAGGACCAACCAATCTAAAGAAAATATTTGAATTAAGTGATCAGGATAAACAAGTTAAACCATTAGCGCAATTACTCGTAAGACAGATTCCTTACAATTTTAATATAGTTATGCTAGTGCAATGTGGCATATTTCCTTACTTGCAAGAAAATCTTAGCAAACTAAAAAAAATAGTGGATACCGCTCCACCCAATGATACTTTAGCTTTTGCATTAAGCATGTTGCCTCAACATATCGATGAGTTGAAATTAACATCATCTCAACCCTTGATACCCACGCAGTTCGTACGAAAGTCTAAATCTGAAATTGCCGAAGCTTATGAAGCTCTCCGATTACAGGCCTATGAGAAGAACAATAAAAAGAATCCGGAAGATAAATCAAAAGTTGATATTTTCTTCGAGAATTATGAAAATTTAATTCTAGAATTAGCTAAACATTTTGGGATGAATATTATAGAAATTTTGCAAGATTCATTAAAAAAATCTGATCTTAATACCTTAGCTAAACAATTAAAGACATTTAATAAGTTTGATATAAGAAAAGAATTATTAATACATTATTCAGGACAGATATCGAAATCATATTCTCATCTTTATGCTTTAAAAGTAGATTTGACGCTCGTCAATTTTTTAAAGAATTTTCCTCATACAAGATATTCTGAACCAGTTATTGAAGCATTGAGAAAGCTTATTGATAGATTTTATAAAATTAATGACAAAGTCGCTATCGAATTTCATCATAGAGAATGTTTAGATTTTTTAAATTTATATAAGGGTCAAATATTTTTACTTATTAATCTCGGTTCGGAAAAAATTTTAAAGGAAATGATGGATTTAATGGGAAACACTGCCATACCTTTAGAAAGAAAATTACAATCTGTACCTATTGGATTTCATCATGCATTGATCCAGACTTTATCTACTTATTTTGCATCATATCCTACAAGTCTGGCTATTATCTTGGATTCTATCATTATTTTAAATGCTTTGATTCAGGTAAATGCCCATGAAAAATCAAATTTGTCGCTGGTTGACTTTTATATGGAGTATGCAAAAAATGTTTCACCCAAAGATTTTTTAAAAAAAATACAATTATTAATGTTAAGTCAATTTTTCCAAGAAGAAAAAATAATGTTGACACCTGAAGATGTGAACAAAATATTTGAGCGTTTTTCGCTTGATCAATGTTCGAAATTAATAGTAGCAAGTCAAAAAATGGAAAAAAATGAATATCGCAAAATATTTATTGAATTATTACAGCTTGATCTCTTGGGAGGGAATGTCGATACATTTTTACATGATATTAAACAAGAAAATCCAATCGGCCGCGATTTAGCAAATCATAATTATTTAATTCAAGAAAAGCTTCGTCTGAAGAAAATTTCTCCTGATAAAGCATTGCGTTATGAGAAAAAGCACGACTTTCTTTTATATTCAGGCAAAAACAAAGATTTGATACTTGCGAGTCATTATCTTGCGCTTTGGGAACACTTAACAAAATTAAAGGAGGTGCTGGATCAAGGTTTAGATTTACAAACATTAAAAGTAGATATACGCTCAGAGAAAGAAAATATAAAAGAACTAAAATTACAGGGTTTAGATGATAAAATTCAAAAAAAACCAAAATTACTAAGAAATATTGATGATTTTTTTAAGACTATTCCTGAAATAAATAAAAATATTCCGATTAGTGAAAATAAAAATATCATTGCACTGCTTTCTAAAGATATCTTTAAATTAAAAAGTATTCAGAGAATCTGCAAGTTCTATCTTAAGGATAAATTAGATATCCAAAAACAGGACGCGGTTTTTTTAAGCAAAGCGTTTTATGAAGCGGCTGAAAATTTTAATAAAGAATTAGAACAAATTATCACCCTCACTTCTTCTTCAAAAAAGAAAACAGTTAATGCTGAAGTTGATTTTTTTTCAATTGAGCAGTGGGGCAAAGATAAAATGACTACTTTTTTCTTAGGCGATAAGGTCAGTTGTTGTCTTGCAACAGACAATACAGACTTCCCCGCAATGGTGCAACGTAGAATGGATGATGCGATTTTGTTTCACGTGATGATCGATAAAAGTAAAGATCAACCAATCGCATTAATTTGGTTATTTTTGGCGGAAGATCTTCATGATAATATTGTTCTAGTTGCTAATTTTTTTGAAGTTTCTGCAGAATATGCTCAAGATAAAAATGTGCGAAGAGCGATTTTAAATGAATTACTCGAATTTACTCATCAATATATGCGTGATAATCCAAGAATCACCAATTTTTACATGAGAAAATTGAATTATGGATATAATGAAGGCGATATAAGAAGTTATCCGATTGTTCCATTCATTTTACAAGATAAATTAGGCGGCCCTTTTATTCCTCTGAAGGATAAATTGAAAGCGTCTTCTGATGCGATTTTGCCTGATCAAAAATCGATGACAGTGGAAAAGTATTTTTTGGATGCTTTGAGATATGATGAATTCCATCAATTCGATCCTGCAATTTTACAAAAAGAAAAACGCGACAACGTTTTATCAACGAAGGATTTAATCCAATCTGCAGTTGCTGAAATTTTAAAAACGGAACGTCATATCGATAAAGTTATTGCGTTACTCATCGAAAAACATCGTTATGAGCTAGAACCCTTTTATGATTTACCTCTGAAAGGAAATCCCAATTTGACGAAAGATGTTACTGCAGCATACAAAAAAGTTGTTGCTGGACACATTAAAGATGCTAAACCATTTGTCGCCGCAAGATTGTATTCAGGAATTTTTCTAGGTGCGGATGCTCAAATAAAGCAACACAAGGATTTAAAAGCTTACAAAAAACCACGATAGTGGGTATTCCGTGTCCCAACCAAAAGCGCCCAGTTGTATTTTTTTTGCCAATATGAGATATCTTCTATATTATTCTGATTTAAATACTTTTCGAGTAAGACGATTTTTAATTCAGTTTGTGTGAGCATGTATGCTATAATGTGTACATTAGGTTTTCAAATAATTAAAGGAATTTGATGAAACGAATAGAGTGGAATGAGGAGAAAAATTTGCAATTGCAAAGAGAGCGAGGTTTAAGTTTTGAGGCAATTGTCGTGGCAATTGAGCTTGGTAATTTAATTGATATTGTTTCCAATCCCAGCTCGCAGCATGTTGATCAACAAGTATTTGTTATAGAAATGGATGATTATTTAGTTCTCGTGCCTTTCGTGGAAGATGAAGAAAAAATTTTCTTAAAAACTGCTTTTAAAAGTCGTAAGATTACGAAAAAATATCGAAGAGGTATTAATGATGAAAAAAATTAATCAAAAGCTTGATGCGGAAGAAAAAGCTATTTTAAAAGCCTTTGAATCCGGCAAATTACGTAGTGTTTCTAAGTTACCAAAAGAAAAAAAACGTTTTCAGACAATAGCTAAAGCGCATGGTATTAAAAATCGACGTGTCAGTTTACGAATGACTGAATGGGATTTTACACGCATTCAAGAGGAAGCACTTAAAGAAGGTTTACCTTATCAGAGCTTGCTATCCAGTATTGTTCATAAATATTTGACCGGTCAGATTAAATAAAGCATCACAAAGCAAAAATTAATTTATATCCCGTGTCCCAACCAAAAGCGCCCAGTCGTCTTTAAAAATGGGCTTTTGCATCGTGTAATTTTTGCTGTAAGCATCAAAAATCTTTTCCGCATCCACGCGCAAAATTCCGGAAAGGACTATCTTACCTCCTGGCTGCGATAATTTTGCAAATAAAGGTGCCAGAGTTAGCAGTGGTTGAGTGAGAATGTTTGCAATGATTAAATCCGCTTTTGCTTCAGGTAATTCGTTTGGTAAATACGTGATAAATGCTGGAGGAAATAATTGATTTTGCTCGCCATTTTCTCGCGCTGTGATTAAAGCATCTGGATCATTATCCACAGCAAATACTTGTTTTGCGCCGAGTTTTAAAGCGGAAATTCCTAATATTCCTGAACCCGTGCCATAATCAATAACTAATTTTTCTGATTGAATATTTTGGTCGAGCCATTCAAGGCAGAGCGAGGTGGTTGCATGTGTTCCAGTGCCAAAAGCGAGTCCTGGATCCAAAATCACATTGACTGCATCGGGTTTAGGTAGCGTTTGCCAACTTGGAGATACCCATAGTCGATTGCCAAAATGCATCGGTTTAAAAGTATCTAAAGATAATCGCACCCAGTCTTGATCCGCAATTTCTTTAACGCTTAATTCTTGAATTGTGCCTTCAGTTTTTTGTTGTTCAAAATAGGAAAGAATGGGAGTGAGCTCGATATCATTGGTAAATAATCCAATTATCACTGTTTTTTTCCAGATAATCGGCGTGGTTTTCGTCGGTTCAAGGATGGGGCGATCGCCACCATCATGCAAAGTCACCGCCACCGCCCCAAAAGTGGATAATTGTTCACTTAAATCGGAAACATGTTCCTCTGATGCCGTAATCTCTAGTTCAATCCAGGACATGGTGAGTACCTTTGTTGTGTTGTTAAAAAAAGTTGATATTGCGAAAAGAGCCTGTCATGCCAGCATGTTTTTACATAGGTCTCTACACAACCGTCGTCCCGCGGCTTGTCCGCGGGATCCAGAACTGCATTGATATTGCTCTGGATCCCGCGGACAAGCCGCGGGACGACGGTTGTGTAGAGACCTCTTATGCTTTCAGCTGGCATGACAGGTAAAATTACCACAGCCCTACGGCCTCCCAATGACGACTGCAATCCAGATTTATTTCCTAAAAGGCCGATATGAATTTTCGGAAACTTTTTGAGTCGCATCATTAAATATTTGATCATAGCGTTGTTGTATAGCTAACGCTGGTTTTAAATCACACAAAGCAAATTTTTTGCCGTTACTTGGATTAGTTCGATAGCCGTTTTTATCTTCAGGTAATTTTGTAAGAACTCCCCAATCACATAGCTTATCATCCAATAAAACGGGAATATTTATAATTTTGTCATTGATTCGCAAATCTGCCGGTAAATCTATTTTTAATTCCTCCGCTTTTTTGCTGTTAGAACTAAGACTCCTATCTATGACAAATCGTGAAAGCGCTTCGCTAGGAAGATTATTAGCAGGCTGAATTTTTGATTCATGCTTGCTTAAAACCTCTGCCATATCTTGTAATGATTGTAGGTGCCATTTTTCCATAGCACTCATCAATTCAGGATCCTTCGATTCCTCTTCTGTTACCTCTACTGTAGCTGTAGGGTTAACATGTAGTTCTTCCGTTGTAGGAATTGATATTTTACGAGAGAGATCGAGCTCGATAGTAATACGGTTAGTCGTGTTGCGATGCACAGTATTCCCCTTATTGTTTTATTTAGTAATATAGAACCGCTCGATCCTAACATATGAAAATATTCGCTACAATCCAGAAGGCTCTCTGGATTGCCACGCGGAACTAAAAGCGTTCCGCTCGCAATGACGATTTGTGGTGTCTTGTCATTGCGAGCGTAAGCGAAGAGGTAGGTTGGATTAGTCGTGTTTTTTACGACGTAATCCACCAAAACACTTACTCATCCCAACTCAACGTTCCACCGGTTTGATATTCGGTCACGCGTGTTTCAAAGAAATTCTTTTCTTTTTTCAAATCCATGATTTCACTCATCCAAGGAAATGGATTGGTGGCACCGGGATATTGTTGCGGTAAACCAATTTGCACTAAACGACGGTTGGCGATGAATTGCAAATATTCTTTAAACATATCCGCATTCATGCTTAAAATCCCGCGCGGCATGGTATCTACCGCATAATCATATTCGAGATCCACGCCACTTTTCACCATATCAATGACTTCTTGTTTAAATGCATCTGTCCAGATTTGCGGATTTTCAATTTTAATTTGATTAATCACATCAATACCAAAATTCATATGCATGGATTCATCGCGTAAAATATATTGGAACTGTTCCGCAGTACCGGTCATTTTATTACGACGACCCATCGATAATACTTGCGTGAATCCGACATAAAAGAAAATCCCTTCAAAAACGACGTAAAATGCAATTAAATCTCGCAATAATCGCTGATCGTTTTCCGGCGTGCCGGTTTGAAAATCGGGATCACATAAACTGCGAGTATAGGGAATAGACCATGCCGCTTTACGTGCAACGGAGGGTACTTCGCGATACATGTTGAAAACTTCCGCTTCATCCATACCTAAACTTTCAATCACATGTTGATAAGCATGCGTATGCAACGCTTCTTCGAAAGCTTGACGCAATAAATATTGTCGACATTCCGGATTCGTAATGTGACGATAAACCGCAAGCACGAGATTATTTGCGACGAGTGAATCTGCGGTTGAAAAAAATCCGAGATTACGCTTGATAATCAAGCGTTCATCTTCTGTCAGACCATTCGGATCTTTCCAGAGTGCAATATCAGCCGACATGTTGATTTCATTCGGCATCCAGTGATTTGCACACGCGTCTAAATATTTTTGCCATGCCCATTTATATTTAAAGGGCACGAGTTGGTTTAAGTCAGCACGACAATTAATAATGCGCTTCGTATCGACATGTACGCGTGCAGCACCCATTTCAAATTCTAAACCAATCGGGTTAAGTGACATATTTTTCTCCTAATTATTGACATGCTTCGCATGTTGGATCGGTAATTAAACAAGCCTTAGGCTCGGCGGCAACAGCATTTAATGTGCCTTGATTGACCGTGGATTTTTCGGTATTAGTCGCGCCCATGCTACGTAAGTAATAAGTGGTTTTTAAACCTCTTATCCATGCATGTCGGTACAATTGATCGAGTTTTTTACCTGAAGGCTCTGCCATATAAAGATTGAGGGATTGCGCTTGATCAATCCATTTTTGGCGGCGAGATGCAGCATCTACTAACCACACTGGATCCATTTCAAATGCGGTGCGATACCGTTCACGGATTTCATTTGGAATGCGGCTGATTTTTAATACGCTGCCATTATAATATTTTAAATCATTTACCATGACATCGTCCCATAATCCCGCCTTTTTCAAATCTTCGACGAGGTATGGATTGATCACCGTAAATTCGCCCGATAAATTCGATTTCACAAATAAATTTTGATAAGTCGGTTCAATCGATTGTGAAACACCGCAAATATTAGCAATTGTTGCAGTCGGTGCAATGGCTAACACATTCGAATTTCGCATACCTACTTTTTTCACACGTTCACGTAAACTAGCCCAATCTAATGTTTGGCTGCGATCTTGTTCCAATTGCGCACGATTTTTTTGTAAAATTTCAATCGAATCGATTGGTAAAATACCTTGGCTCCACAATGAACCTTCGTAAGTGCTGTATTTTCCACGTTCTTCGGCAAGATAAGTTGAAGCTTCGATCGCATAATAACTGATAAGTTCCATCGAACGATCCGCGAATTCCACTGCCTCATCCGACGCATATGCAATACCTAATCGATAAAGCGCATCTTGGAATGCCATCATGCCCATGCCGATGGGGCGATGTTTCACGTTGGAGTTGTGTGCTTGCGGAACCGCATAATAATTGACATCAACGACATTATCCAACATGCGAATGGCGGTATGGATGGTGTGGCGTAATTTCGGGTGATCCAAACCTTTTTCTGTTAAATGTGCCGTTAAATTAATGCTTCCCAAATTACAAACCGCAATTTCATCTTGCGAAGTATTCAAGGTAATTTCCGTGCAAAGATTCGAGCTATGTACGACACCGGTGTGTTGTTGTGGCGAACGTAAATTGCAAACATCTTTAAAGGTAACCCAAGGATGACCCGTTTCGAATAACATGCCTAACATTTTTCGCCAGAGATTGACGGCGGGAATTTTCTTGAAATTACGAATTTTACCCGCAGCTGCTTTTGCTTCGTAGGCGATATATTTTTCATTAAACTTTTTACCATATATATGATGTAATTCTGGCACTTCATCGGGTGAGAAGAGGGTCCATTCTTCACCTGCAATCACTCGTTCCATGAAAAGATCTGGAATCCAATTTGCCGTATTCATATCATGTGTGCGGCGTCTTTCATCACCGGTGTTTTTGCGCAATTCTAAAAATTCTTCGATATCTTTATGCCAGGTTTCGAGATAACCGCAAACTGCGCCCTTACGTTTGCCGCCTTGATTCACCGCAACTGCAGTTGAATTCGCAACACTCATGAATGGCACCACGCCTTGTGATTTACCATTCGTACCTTTAATGTGTGCGCCAAGTGCTCGGACATTTGTCCAATCGTTACCGATGCCACCGGCATATTTTTGCAATAACGCATTATCTTTAATCGCGGCAAAAATCCCATCTAAATCGTCCGGGACAGTCGTTAAATAACAACTGGATAATTGTGGACGTAAAGTGCCTGCATTAAAGAGCGTCGGTGTCGAACTCATAAAATCAAAAGAGGAAAGTAAGTGATAAAATTGAATCGCATATTTATCGCGTTCACTTTCTTTTTCATTGAGCGCAAGTCCCATCGCAACGCGCATGAAAAATACTTGCGGCAATTCAAAACGCGTACCATGATGATGAATAAAATATCGATCATACAAGGTTTGTAACCCAAGATAATTAAACTGTAAATCACGAGAAGGATCGATGGCTTCTGCTAATTTTTTTAAATTGAAACTTTTTAAACTGGGGTCTAACAACTCTAATTCAATACCACGGTCAATAAATGCGTGTAAATAAGGATGATAGATGGAACGCATTTCTTCCACAGTTGCCTTATCTTTTATTTTTAAAAAGCTTAAGGCTTCGGATCGTAAATCATCAAGCAATAAACGCGCCGCAACATAACTGTAGTTAGGTTCTTTTTCGATTAAAACACGCGCTGACATAATCAATGCTTTGCTGACTTGATTGGCCGGAATTTTGTCAAATAAATTACGAACGGTTTCTTCGGTGATATATTTGGCAGAAACATCCTTTAATCCGAGACATGCATCGTTCACCGTTGTCGTTAAGCGGTCAATGTCCAACGGTACGACTTTTCCATCCGATAACGTGATGTGTAGCTGGGTCTTTGTGGGGGCAATTGCGGTCGAAACATTTTGCTCGCGTATTTTTCGGCGTTCTTCGCGATAGAGGACATAAGCACGTGCAACTTTGTGCTCTGCTGCGCGCATGAGGGTTAATTCCACTTGGTCTTGTATATCTTCGATGTGAATGGTTCCACCACTTGGCATGCGGCGCGCGAAAGCTTCGCTGATTTTGGCGACATGTTTGGTGACGGTTTCGTTGATGCGCGCTGAACCTGCCGCCGTATCGCCTTCCACCGCCAAAAATGCTTTCGTCATCGCAATGGTGATTTTATTTGCATCAAAGGGAGTAAGAGTGCCGTTGCGTCTAATCACTTTTAAAGATCCTGGAGCAGTGGCAGCAATTTCAAAATGTGATGGTTTGATTAAGGTATGTTCGGTTTCCATGGCTCCTCCAGAGCGGTCAATAAGGATAAAAAATGTGTTTGGATGAAGGCAGCTAAGTACTTATACTATATAGTTTTTTTCACAAAAAATACTATATATAGATGTTTTCCTTCGGATAAACACAACATACTGTATATTTCTCTAGAGCGCAAGAGAACAAGGTGTGGATAACTTGTGGGAAATAAAAAAAAATTATATACCAATGGCTCGTCGAAATCGCATCCAACAATCTGGTTTTTCTTGTTCCTTTTTTGGCTGAAAAAAAGCCGATTGCAACGTTCGGCTGGCATGATAATACTCAGCGCGAGCGCGAACCGGTTTTTCTTCAATAATGGCTTTTTGTAAAGTTTTTAAATCTTTTTCTAAAAGTGTTGGTTCGGGAAGAATAAATATGTTTGCAGAAGAGTCGAAATTTAAATTGAAGTTCATCATCAATGCAATTAATCCAAGCAATAATTCAAGCCAAGAGCCTTGAGTAGGAAGGGGGAGTATAGGATCATTATTTGCAACTGAAAAGAGATAGTTTACCATGCTAGGCGCTGCGCCTAAGTTTATGCCTATTCCAAAAAGTGTTTTAGCAGGAGAGGTTTCAAAACTTGCAGCAATCACTTCGAAAATATAAGAGGCCGTTGTGTAATAAGTAATAATATGCGAAATCGATAACCCCATTCCTGCTAATAAACGCATTCCGTCCCATATCCAATTTTTATGGCTAAAAATTTGAGGAATTTTGCTTGCTGCTTTTTCACCGAAAAGTTCTGAACCCATCATAGTGCAAATGAAGATATAAGTAGCATTTGAGAGGGATAAAAAAGATTTTTTGCATGTGGGATTCAGATTTTTTTGCTTGATGAGATCAGTCAAGGTTTCTTCCAGTTCATCTCGATGTAAAATGACAATATTATGTTGGTTAAAAATATTAATAAGATAGGGGAGATAAGGTGTTTCCCGTAACGGACGACTAAGGTCTTCATCACGATGCAAATTTTCTCGATGTTTGCTTTTTAATTCTTTGACGAGCTGTAAAATAAAATATTCTTCCGGTGAATAAAAATAAGGCAGTTCTTCAAATTTTTGTTTCGTTCGTACGAATCGAACGGCAAAAGTGACGACAAATGAAACGATCGAGGAGGTAGTCGAGAATGGATATCGAATCCATCGATTTGAAAAGGAACTATAAGTATCCCATGCAAAAATAGCATTAATGGTGGCAGCAGTGAGAGAGAATGCCGTCGCGAGAATTATACCCCTTTTTTTATTTTTAGAAATATTCTGGGTCAAAATTTTTAGGGATAACAAGTCATTTTTCATTTTTGGCATGTAATGGAGTAGTTGCGCGTAGTTGACAAAAAATGAACAAACTCCAAAAATGCCTCCGACCGTCCAAGCCCATGGAGAGAGATTGCCAAAGGGATTTTCCATTATTTCACCCAAAGATTTCTCTTCAGAATTCTCGAGCCGACTCATAATGATGGTGCCAACTGTAAAGCTATTTAAGCCATGCGTTAACGCGGAAATAATGGCAAAGACCTGATAGGCAATTTTATTTGGTTTAAAAAAATGTAAATAGGTATGATGATCCGCATCATCTTTTGGTTTAAATTCAGGAATATCCATATATTGGTACTTATCTTCAGAATGTTCCGATAATGCCATATTATTTCCTTATATTCATTAATCATGTCATGGAAGCGGAAGGCATGTTGGCATGACAAAGTCTAATTACGCAACAACGCCTTTTAGAATAGGGATAAAAAGCGTAAAATATACCTTAAGTCTTAAGTAATCCTTAAGTCTTTTGTGAAAAAAATAATTTATTCTACTTGACATGATCTGAGGATGAGGAATGGGTAACGAAAAAGAGAAGCCAAAACGCGGAATTTATCTTTTGCCAAATTTGTTTACGACTGCGGCTTTGTTTGCGGGGTTTTATTCGATTGTTTCTGCGATGAGAGGCAATTTTGATATTGCGGCGATTGCCATTTTTGTTGCAATGATTCTCGATACGCTCGATGGGCGCGTTGCGAGAATGACCAATACGCAAACCGCATTTGGTGCACAATACGACAGTTTATCTGATATGGTGGCTTTTGGTATTGCACCAGCTTTAGTTATTTATAGTTGGTCGCTTGCCAATTTAGGAAAATTAGGGTGGCTTGCCGCTTTCCTGTATGTTGCTGGGGCTGCATTACGATTAGCGCGTTTTAACACGCAAGCGAATGATGCAGACAAACGCTATTTTCAAGGCATGCCATCTCCGGCTGGCGCGGGTGTGCTTGCTGGCACCGTTTGGATCGGCGCGAGTTATGAAATCCATGGTTTATTAGTTGCGATTCCTGTGGGTGTTATTACGGTATGCATGGCGGCTTTTATGGTAAGCACCATTCGTTATCATAGCTTTAAAAAAATTGATTTTAAGGGTAAGGTGCCTTTTGTCGTATTAATTATTCCAGTTTTAATGTTGGTTGGTATTGCAATTGATCCACCGCAAACGTTATTCGCGATCTTTTTTTTATACGCATTATCGGGCCCTGTGATGACATTGTGGCATTTACGTAAAATCAAACGTCGTCATAAAATTCCTTAAACGGTTTCCTGAATTGCTTCACGCCATGAAAAACGTTGCGCTGCTTGCGATGATGTTGCGGCGCATTGACTACATTGCTGGCAGGGCGAGGTTTTTTTATCTCCTAAAGCAATTCTTAAAAATTCCATTAAACATTGATGTGATTGTTCCGCATAATATTGCATAGCATCAAGATCTTTTAATTTAACTTGATATTGATTTTGGAAACGCGAAAGATCAGGAGAGCCTTTTTTCTTTGTTTTTTGATAAAATTGAAAACCGTGAATATAGATTTTGTTTAAAAATTCTTGTTCCACCAATTCGCTCAAAATAACGGATAATTTTGTGGAATGCATGCCCGTTAAATGACGTAAGGTCGTCAAATTTATACCTTCTTCTTCTCGATCTACCTCTGCAATAATCTCTTCGAAATCCTCAGGTTTAGGTAATGATTCAATAAAAAACCGTTGGATTTTTCGATCAGAACGATCATATATCAATATTCCGTCAGCAAGCTGCCCGTCGCGACCTGCACGGCCAACTTCTTGATAATACGCCGTGATTGAACCAGGAAAATCGTAGTGAATCACGTATCGTAAATTCGGCTTATCGATGCCCATTCCTAATGCGTTGGTTGCCGCAATAACAGGATATCGGTCATCTAAAAAATCGTTTTGAATTTTTAATTTACTTTGAATAGAAATCCCAGCATGATAAGCAATCGCTCGAATTCCTTGCGAATTCAAATATTCAGCCACGTTTTCGGTATTTTCTCGCGTTGCGCAATAAATTAAGCCGCTACCTTTTAACGACGTAAATAATTGGGTGAGCGTGGCTAATTTAGATTCGACCCCTTGTGTATGAATCACAGAAAGTCGAAGATTTTTTCGCTCCATACTTTCTCGATGTACGGTAAGCGTTTTACGATTTATTTTGAATTGATTTTTAATATCTTCCTCTGTTTTTTTATTGGCGGTTGCAGTTAATGCGAGTAATTTGATATCGGCATCCTTTTTTATGATAGCTTTGATCAATTTTGTAATTTGTCGATAACTCGGACGAAAATCATGACCCCATGTAGAAATACAATGCGCTTCATCGACAACTAAAAGTTTAATAGGCAAGCTTAATATAAATTCAAAACGATCCACAAAATTAAGTTGTTCGGGCGCGATGAATAAAATTTTTATTTTCCCACGACGCGCTGCCTCACGTGCGTTTCTATTTTCTTCGGGAGTTTGATCAGTATTCATACTTGCCGCAGGAATATGAAAACGATTTTTTAATTGTTGTAATTGATCGCGCATTAACGCAAGCAATGGCGAAATCACCAATGTAATGCCATCCAACAATATACTGGGTAATTGATATAGCAGCGATTTGCCATATCCTGTCGGTTGAATGCAAAGCAATCGATTTTTTGTCATCAATGTCATCAATGCTTCCAGTTGTCCTTCACGAAAGCTCTGCATATGAAATTGATTTTGTAATGTCGATAATAATTCGTCCGCAATTTTTTGTTGCATAGGAAGCCTTTATATTTAGGAGGGATTGAGAGAATTGTGAAGTCGGAAATTTTTAACATAAAACAAATTCTTATGCAAGTAATTTGAAAATTCGTCGTCCCGCGGCTTGTCCGCGGGATCCAGAATGGACATTTCCGCTGTTACTGGATCCCGCGGACAAGCCGCGGGACGACGGTTATGGGATTACCGAATCTAGTGACTTTTCTGTTCTTCTAAAAGTCTATTACTCACTAAAATATTTTTTGAAGTTTGCCCCCATGGATAAAAATGCAAATGTTGATAGCGTTCGGGCATGGCATGATAATCCTCAATATCCATGATGGCAAAAACACGTTGATGACTTTGCCATAAAGCATTCAATTGACGATCATCAATCATCCAGTCATGATTTTTTTGATGTTGCATGCCAAATGCAAATAATTTTCGGCTATTTAAAATATCAACGCGCCTATCTAAATAAAACGATAAATCTTGATAGTGATGATTAAATGCAATGACCTCATCTTCTTCCTGAAGGATGGGTTTTAATATTTGTGTCAGAGGCAAAATCGTCAGTCTGTCCATCGCAGGTAATGCTTTTATCAGCAATAAACCTAACATGGCCCCCATTGCAATGGTTGAATAGATCGCGTAATCGGGTTTTTTTTTCGAGAAAAAATATCCCAGCAAAGATCCGACAATAATGACACTCGCGATGATATACAAGTAAAAATTAGTCAGATCACGATCGGCGACTTGCCAATATTTGGTAAATAAAAAGCAGGCCCCCGCAAGAATGAAAGAAAATATGCATAATACGATATATTCTTTTTTAAGATTTACCGCGTTTTTTACGTAATTACCGATTAATATGGCGAGGGGAGGGAATATTGGTAAAACATACGGAATTAATTTTGCTTTTGAAATCGAAAAAAATAAAAAAATAAGAATGGCGTATAAACTAAAAAAGATTTTTATTTTTTTTGCTTTGAGGTGATGAAAGCTGCGTGGAAAAGAATGGAGAAGTGCTTTGGGTAAAAAAATAATCCATGGAAACAGTCCCATGATAATGATAGGGATGTAATACCAAAAAGGCTGTAAATGTCCAATATCACCAGAACTGAACCGTGAAAGATGATGTTCGACAAAGTAAAAATGCAAAAATTCTGGATTTTGTAAGGTGACAATCCAATGCCAAGGGACTGCAATGAGCATCACAATCGCGAAATATACGCCAATTTCTTTAAAGCGTATTAAACGCCATTCCTGAAAGAGAGTAATCCAGACGCCAATGATCATGAGTGGCAATACAATACCCATGAGCCCTTTCATTAAAATAGCAAAACCCATCGCAATGCTTGCCATAGTAAAATAAAAAAATCGCGTGTGTGTGTCGGTTGCACCGAGAATAAAACTAAACAATGTAAAAGCAATGAGTACGGAAATGGATAAATCCATGGTGTACATGTGCGCGAGGATAAAATACAACATACTGGTTGCAAGAATACACGCAGAAATAATACCGGTTTTGTGATCATACAATTTTTTTGCGGTAAAATAAGTAAAAATGCAACCCATTAAAGCGAGCATGGCATTCACTGATCGAAGTGACCATAGGTTACACCCGAATATTTTTGCGAAACCAACGCCAAGCCAATAGAGTAAAACGGGTTTTTCAAAAAATTTAATACCATTCAAATAAGGCGTAAAATAATCTTTTGAGACAAACATTTCACGCGCAATTTCAGCGTAATTTGCTTCATCAGGAATTGAAAGAGGTCTTGTGCCAAGCATGATAAAAAAAAGAATAGTCAAAAAAATAAAAAGAAAAAAAATATCAAATAACCGCCAGGTTTTTGGGCTGGAAGACATCATGTCAACTTCCTTGTGATTAAGTACGTGAACCGAAAATAATGCCAAATATAATATATTTTGGTTCTTTGAGATAGGGTCCGACATTTTTAACGGGAGAAATTTCATGTGCGGCATTGATCGCAGCTTTATCAAGCATATCAATATGACTTGATTCGACTAAGCGGATGTCTGTCACTTTTCCATCGGGATGTACAACAAATCCAATCACGGGTACGCCATGGATATTTAAATCAATGGCAATTTTAGGATAAACAAGATGTGCGGTTAGCGCTTTTCCTAAAATAACAATTAAAGGTTTCGCTACTCCTTTTTCACCAATCAAATGAACGGGCTCGGAACTTTGTGCAGCACTCTTTGGAACTAATTGACTTAATTCCTGTGGTGGCCTTTCCGTAATAGGTTTTTCAATGCCATCGGGTGAAGTTAACATTTTCTTTTTTTCGATCATGGGTTTATTAGGGGATTCTGAATGTGCAATGGGTGTTTCTTTTGATTCATGATATAAAAAAGAGGGAATAGTTAATTCGCGACTTTCATCATTTATTTTTTTCGGTAAAAGAAAAAGTGTGAAAATAAAAAAGATAAGTATATGAAGGAACATTGCTAACCAAAAACTATTTTTTTGTAACGTTCTTGTGATAGCTTTACCCATGATTCAGCCTATTTAAGAACAAATCTAGTATGGAATAGTGTAACATTTTTCGGGAAAAGCTGCTATCTCAAAGAGTTGTCATCCTGAGCGCAAGCGAAGGATCAGTTTAATTCACCACTATAATAATGTGGATCGTAAACTGATCCTTCACTTCGTTCAGGATGACAATATGCATTATTGAATCGGCTCAGCTAATTCTGTCGCAAAAGCAACCCCTAGCGTTGCAAAATTAATCATATGTTCTAAGGATAATTTTTCAATGGTATCTCTAGAAGTATGAATATCAGGATTATCACGACCAAAAGCGGCTTCAAATGGCATACTTGATGCAAATCCATTCATCGTCCATGTTGCATGATCACTGCATGCATAGCCGCATTCAGTATATCCAACAGGGACTTTGACATACGTCGTAATTAATGTTTCGATAAATGCTGTTAAATCAGGATTAACATAATCATTAATCAACCAGATGGTGGGGTCATTTTGATAACGGTAACCTGTCATATCAAATTGTATGACTGCAGATACAGGGATATTTTTATTAACAAAATCTTCGACCACAAATTGCGAGCCGACTAACCCCATTTCTTCTGCAGAATACCAGACAAAATAAATTGGTTTTTTGAAATGCATCCCACTTGAAAGTATGGTGTGCGCAGTTTCTAAAACGGTAACACTGCCTGAGCCATCATCATCTGCGCCTGGTTTTACGCTGAATTTGCTTGATAAGGTATCCATATGTCCACCGATCACAATCCCCGGTTCATCTGAATTTCCATATTTCATCACAACAGAAGGTTGTTTATAAAACTTACCGGTTGGCACAAAATAAATGGTGACATCACTCTTATGCCCGGTACTGGTTGCTAATTCTATCATTTCATCGTGAATTTCAATCGCGGCTTTTACCCCATTTTTGGAATCTGCAAAACGATCAGGATAATTTGTTAAGCTGGTCAGGCGATTCCAAATATACATTGGATTAATGCTTGAGATAAGACGATTAGTTTCATTTGGATATTGGATATCATAAATTTGATGTGTGCTTTTGAGAGATTTTTGGTTTTTAAATTGCATTAAAAAATTTGTTGCAGAAATATGTTTTTTATTCCAAGTATGCGTCACATCAATAAAACCACCGCAATTTTTTTGGGAATTATTTTTTGCATCAATTAATTTATCCATTTGATTATCATGTATCGAAATTAATGATAATTGTTGTGTAGATCCAAGTTCGCTATATTGCGCATTGATATTCTTAAGCAAACAGTGGGGGGCAACAACGACATGTGTTTCAGGACTTGCAAAAGCAATACTACTGAAAAAACATAATGGGATTAACCCTAATTTTTTTTTCCTAAACATTCCATAAACTCCTTATAAATAACCTTTCGATTTATAACACCAATTTTTACTCTTGAAAAGGGTGAAATTATGAACTATAAGAAAAGCCTTGCGACAATTATATGCAAAACCTTTGGTTTTTTTATCAATTAAAACTTATCTGTTTTATAATAGGGTTGGTCGATGTTGATTTAAGGTGTATCACCATGAATGATTTTACACATGAAATAAATCACAAAAAATCACTGATCAAACATCAAGATTGTTTTTCTGATCTCAGAGATTCCGAAATAGATATATTATCGACTTTACTGGTTAAACAAAAAATACCAAAAGGCACAACGATTGTCGAAGAAGGCGACCGGGTGGATGGATTTTATTTAATTGCGAAAGGAAGTGCTGAAGTGCTATCACACTCAAAAGTGATTGCTACTTTAACTGCTGAAAACTATGATGCGATTGGTTTGAATGAAACTGGATTTTATTCACTGTCTGGTTTACGGACTGCAACGGTCGTTTCGATAGATGATATGGAATTATATTATGTTGCTTTACCTTTATTTCACGGTTTCGCTTTAAATTACCCGCATGTTAATGAAGTGATGCGCGCGCAGGCAGAAAAATTTCTAAATTCCGCATTGTAATTATCTATCACTTGAAGCAATATCTCTTATTCAAATAATAACAATCAAGGGAATTGTATGTTAAGTAATAATCAATCACTTTATAACTCATATTTATTTAGCGCTATTACTTCGAATGATGCAAAAGAAGTTAATAGATGGTTATCCAACGGCGCAGAAATCAATGCTATTAATCCCAAAGGTGAAATACCAGTTTTTTATGCAGTTAGGCTTAAGCATTGGAATTGTGTCAGAATAATATTGACATATACAAAAGAAAAAATTAGCGGTAATGTATTAAAGCCTGCTATTCAGAATGCACCCGATGATGTAACGAGACAAATCCTAGCAAAAGGCTGTGATTTAGAAAGACATTATGATAGTACAACAGGATACTATGCACTGCATTGTGCCATTTCTAAAAAAAAATCTGATTTCGTAAAAATCATGTTAGATTCTAAAGCAAATCCATCAAAAAAAACCGCTCAGACCGATAGAAATCATGAAGAAATTACACCTTTCACTTTAGCTTTAAGAACCAATCAACCACAAATCATTCAGTTATTATTAAAGGCATCCAATAATGTACCTCCCGAAAGTTTTGAAGGAGAATCACCATTGCTATATGCCGTTAAGAATAAATACTGGGGATGTGTGAAACTGTTTGTGGATTTGTCATTATTTAAAAATGATTATAGTTTAGCTTTTAATTATGCCGTTGAAGAAAACAATAATGTGATGGCTCGTATGTTTATGAGCGCAGGAGTTGAGTTCAATGCCGGATATTTTGAATCAACTGGTTTTTATTCATTACATACTGCTATACAAAAAGGGAATTTTGTAATTATTGCATTTCTATTAGAAAATAAGGTCAATCCATCACTTAAAACCCAACTCACAAAATGGAATAGTAAAGCAAAGACTCCCCTTGAAGTTGCGATTGATTGCAATCAACCTGAAGCTATTTCAATGCTTTTAGACGCAAAAGCGGATGCTAATGTTTTGCTGTCGAATGATAAATTACCCATCATGTATGCTGCAGATTTAAATTATTGGGATTGTGTGAATAAGCTCATTCGTCATCATAGCGCACAATATTCGAATGAAGTATTAGAGAATCTTCTTATTCCAGTCGTATCGCAAAGTCGTAGTGAATTACTTCCTCGATTATTAGAGAGTCAATTATCTGTCAATCGCGTCCCTAGTCCTCGTACGGGATTTTTCCCCCTTCATATTGCTGTCGACAAAAATAATATTGATATGACTAAACAATTATTAGTAGCGAAAGCTGATCCATTCATGACAACTGTCATAACCAATGAAAACAAACTTCAACTAAACCCTCTTGATATTGCCTTAAAAAAAGGGTGGAAAGAGTTAATTCAAATTTTTATTGATAAATCGGGGATAAAAGATAAAACAATAAATGAATTATGTTTCGATGCATCCTCATATCGGGCAACTTATGAGGGGATGTCTCAATGTTTGGAATATTATCAGTTCATGCTCCAAGATGTTTTACAATACATACAACAAAAAAAGGATCATGAATCTTACTTTTTATGCGTGCTTGCTTTTTTTCATTATCAGACAAATAAACAAAATCCTGCTATTTTTGAAATTTTTAAAGATGTTCAGCCAGAAGGACATCGTTATCTTGCCAAATCGGTAATGGAAGTCGTAGCATTTGCCTCTGAATCAAATCAGAAATTTTATCAAGCTATTCCAGAATTGAGTCGACAATTATTAAAATATGAATCCAAAAAAAATGATTCTTCTTTTGCGACGGACGAATTAGTTAAATTAATTTTTCTTAAAGATAAATATATTAAATTACTTCGTGATAAAGTTATTGATATTAAATATATCAATTTTGATAAAACCATCATTCCAAAAGTTTCAGCAATCAATGATATATTAGATAGAGTTTATTGTAAGACTTACGATCTTCGAAAAATAGAAAATCAGCTGAAATTTATTTATGGTGAAAGTAGTTTTTACTCGGGATTTTTTTATAAAAATCAGTTGCTGGAATCGATTAGAGAAATAAATATTTGGGTTGCAAAGCAAAATTGGACGATAGAAAAAACCACAGAAAACCCCGCTAAATTAATTAGACCCCCCCAATATAATCCATCTTTTCAAAAACAGGAATCGGAGACAAGCGAAGAACCGGGTTCTCAAAAAAATCCTTATTTGGATATGAATTTTTTTGAGGCTAAGTCTGATGACAACCGAAAGGAAGGTGAGGGGGAGCTGCAGGTAGAGGGAAGAAGTGAGTTATGTCATGCCAGCCGAGCTACGCGCGCGGTGGCATCCTAGAGGCAACGCTCAATGCTGAATGGATGGAAGCGGAAAGCATGCTGGCATGACAGTGTTGGTGTCACACCACCAACGTCTTCCGATTATTTTTCTCCGCATCGATTTTATTTGCTTCTTTGGCATTTTTAAAAAACATATATCCTGCATAACTGACAGTTACTGTCGTCGTAAGCGCGGTGCCTAAAACTAATAAAACGCTAGGCGATTGGTAATCCACTTTCGCAAAATCAATTTTGGGCGCAACCACGACGTAACCTTTATTCGGTAATAGATCTTTAATCCAAGATCCTTTATGAAGCTTAATATAATCTAAAATGAGTTCAGCATGATGACTATTTTTATCTAATAACGTTTTTTGCGATTCAACGATATGATTATTTAAGATGTCTAAATACATGTAAATAATTTCATTCGGATTGATTTTATTATCACTAGAATATTGCGTTAAATATTTTTCTTCTATTTGTCCTTTTTCATCGATTAATTTATCCATAATTTCATTAATCATATTCTGCTGCCATTCACGAATTTGTGATTTATCTTCATCTCTTAACGCATAAACTTTTCGAGATGATTGATTTAGTTTTTGGATAATATCTCGTAAAGGTTTCATGAAATGTTCGTTATCAGTATCAAGCATCTCATTATGTAAATCCAAAAAAGTTCTTGTCCATTTTCCATATCTATTCGCATACATAAAAATCATATCGAAAACAAATTTATGATCGACCATCGTTTGCTTAAATTGCTTTTCAAATTGCAAAATAATATGTTCGTTAATATTGGCAATCAATGCGCACATGATTTCCCAAGGGTCGATTTCGATTTGGTGTAATTCGAAAAATTGCAATAATTCGTTATTAATCCGAGATTTTTCATCTAATAGAGCAGAAGCTGCATAGGAAATAATTTTCATTTGCCATTCGAAAATATCGTCTTTGTCATCTTCATCCGTCAATACAAAAGTTTTCTTATTTTCAATAATGGAATCAGGGTCAACACAAACCACAATGCGACGTAATTCATGTGTTAACAAAATAAGTTCATTTGTTGGTATTAAGCAAGGAAATTGATTAAAAAATCGTGTGGCTAATCCACTTTTAACTTTATCTTGTGCTGATTCAAGGCACTCTTTGGCTAAATGAGCATCTTTTTGGAATTCGGTTTGCAGTAGGTTGATTAAAGATTTTCGTGGTGCGCACATATTAATCATTTCCTTTTTTTTAAAGTAAAATCCTGAAAGAATTGTATATTAACAAATGTATAAAAAAATCCCAACAAATTTATTTTCTCAATTTGTGAAGTGGAAAAAAATCAAGCTTTATTTTTTGCGTAGCATGCATTCATTACAAAACATTATGACCAATAAATATTTAATATGACGTATGTTTTGAAAAGAAAAATATCATTCTGCGCTATAATTGAATTGGATAAAAAGAAAAAAGGAGGATTCGATATGTGTAGGATTCATATTCATTTTGCTTATTTCGTATACGGTCTCATCGCGATATTGTTAAGTTCATGTTCATCAATGAGTAATGGTCCCGGCCCACAAGGTCAATCAAGCATGCAAAGTTCTTTACCAGCAGATTATGCCTCACGTCTCCCTGAGCATATTTCGACTAAGGAAAAAACGGTGCTTGTTGATCCTAATGTGCACGCTTGGGGTGCTTATGACGCTAGCGGTAATCTCGTTAAAGCGGGTTTAACCACCGCGGGTGCCGATTGGTGTCCCGACATCAACCGAGGCTGTAAAACCTCATCAGGATCTTTTAGGGTTTATTCCTTAGGCGAGCCTGAGTGCAAATCGAAAATTTTCCCAGTAGGAAGAGGCGGGGCTCCCATGCCTTATTGTATGTTTTTCCATGGTGGCCAAGCATTGCACGGATCTTATGAAGTAGTGGAAGGAAATGTCAGCCATGGTTGCGTACGTTTGCCAGTGTCTGATGCCGAATGGTTGCGTTATGATTTTGTCACTGAAGGAACGAAGGTTGTTATCAAGCCTTATTAGTCCCTAATCCCCTCATAGCATCTTGGGGGGATACGGTTTCATCCTAGCGAATGGTAAAGAGATCTTACATTTTCATGAAAAAATGCCTGAAATAATTTACGTAGGCAATGCCTGTATAAGTGACGGGTACGTATTTGAATCCGCGTTTTAGCAAAAATAATGTCATTCTTGCGGCAAATTTCGCGCTCATGAGTCCTGGTCCCATCCGTGACATAAAAGCAGAATGGACTAAATGTCGATAATGAATATTTTTATCATGAAAATAGACCTGTGCGGCTTTTGCGAATTTTCTTTTGGAATCCGCGTAAACTTTCAATTTTTTTATGCCAAAACAAGGGTGGCATTCAATTTCAGAACCCACTCCCCAAATTTCAGGGGGAACCATATGTTTTTTACGTTCGGATTTAAAAAGTTCTATCAAATGAATAAATGAATCGCAATTAGCAAGCATCGCATTTTCATATTTGGAACCATGGCAAAGAAATAATATATCCGTTTCTTTTAACGTATCTTTCAGATTATCGTATTGTCCATAAGTGTAATCTTTCCCGAATGTAAATGTTTTAACGAATGCGCCTTCTTTTAAAAGCATGGCTTTCATGTGTTTTCCTAGGGCGCCATTCGCTCCCGTCATGGTAATGCGTTTGCCTTTGATTTGTGAGCCTGTTCCAAATACATAATCGAATATTTTAATCATAGAACTATAGTATTGATGAGGATAAATATGATGAAGTGCATGATATTCCTTTTTGACAAAAATGCCACCTCGTGGAGAATGAAGTGTCGAAATGGGTTTGTGATGCATATCAGAACCGCGGCAATAACAAACGCTTAAAAAAATAATTGTCTCAAAAAGTAATGCTAAGCATACCGCTTGTGGATAAAAAATGAAAAAGCACGATGCAATACCTATCATATGGACAATATATTCAGGCAAAACATGACTGAATAAATTTTGTTTAGTGAATGCTTGATTAATTTTAAGATGGGGGTAAAAAAAACGATGATGAATCATATGGCGCTGGCTTAAATTTTTTAAGAAAACATTTTTGGACTTCGCGAATCGATGCAAACTATAATGACATATATCAAAAATCACTGTGCCTATCAAATAAGCGGCACATCCTTCCAAAAAAATTTTTATCAATAATTCCATCATCGAGCCATGGTAAATATTATGACGATGAGCGTCAAGTGGTGATATAATAATAAACTTCATTTTTAGAGCAAGGATCCCTCCAACATGAAAAGTAAAGATCATATTGTGAAAGCAACTCTCGCAGGTCTCTTAGTATTAGCTGGATCTCACGCATTGATGACGAATAGTTTTGCGGATGAGCCAATGGAACAAGAAAAATGTTATGGTATTGCAAAAGCAGGCATGAATGATTGCCAAACGTCAAAGACGGGTTGTGCAGGCTCATCGACGAAAGATTCACAAAAAGACGCCTTTATTTTATTGCCGAAAGGCACTTGTGTCAAAATTGTCAATGGTAGCTTAACACCCAAAAAATAAATGTGTGCCGAAAAGGAATTTTATCAGAGGATGAAAAATGCATTCTTTTCCGACGATTAAGCGCGAGTCAAAAGACGATGATTTTGTGGTTGTAGAATTTCCCTACGATCTTTCTCCTTATACTTCCTATCAATTAAATAAAATTTTGAGTGGTTGGTTGAAGGATAAGAAAGAAGAGGTTAAGGCCGAAGATTCATTTTACATCCCCAAAACAAAATATTGTGCGGGTTGGATTTTGAGTAAGCAATTGGATTCCAAAAAAATTGCACTTTTTAATGTTGCGAATTATCCATCTTCCACAAGTCAGTTAAATAAAGAATACCCAACACTGGATGAATCATTGTTGGCATACGCGCAAAAAAAAATTCCTTGTCAGAAATTGGTTATTCCTATTGCAGAGCTTAATCGTAAGCATTTTAGATTATTAGTGATTGAGCCTGATAAAAATCAGGCGATTTTTTATGATTCCAAATCAAGAGTCGTTGGAATGGTCGCAGAAATGATATTTGCTAATTCGTTAGAAGAATATCGGTACATAGAAAACACCTGCAAAAACTATTTTCCGGACATTGCATTTTATGGGGTATATTTCGGTGATCAGCCTTGGAATAATCATGAGGATTGCGGGCCCTACACGGTAGAATATGCTTTCCAGGAAATATTGCCGGGTAATATTACAAAAGTCGATCAAGCGCGTGTAAATCATGACAAATTATTTAATAAAGGCGTGATGGATGCTAAGCCAAAGAAAGACGAGAAAGACGTGATGGGTGCTAAACCAAAGCCTGCCTTAACCATTAAACCTTATTATAAGTGGTTGTTTTGGAGTGAAGGGGATAATAGTCCAGAGGAATGGGTAAATGTTGACGTACCTTCACCGAAAACTCACGTTTCGAAGAAATAAATATCGCTAAATATTGATCTCATTGACCTCGTCAATTCATTTGCATATGATGAATAATTGATTAAAACATCTACGCGAGGAGATGATAATGAGATCTAAAAGAGATCAACAAGATCCCGAACAAATGTTACGACGTTATCCGGGTTATCGACTAAAAAAAACCATCCTTAAATCCGAATTCGTCGAATTCGATGATTTTGAAATTTTTGATTATTATTACTCTGATATTGAATCCGATGATGATGTTGAAAAAAAGCCAAAGGAAATTATTCAAGATAAAAAAGAAGAAAAAACGCTTAAATTTAACTATATTGCGAAGGGTGATATTTATGACGTATTGTATACGCTTCGCCTTTTAAGCAATCAAATGTTAAGCGCTTTTGAAAGTTATTTCGCGATATATCCAAAAAATCCATCGCCTATGTGGATTTTTATTTCAAATTTTTCTGCATTTATTGATACATTTTCCTATGGATTAAAGATGAATCCTATTTTTGGAAGTAAAGATTCTATGGCATCTATTCGAGAAGAGCTCGCCATGTTTATGTTTACTCTGCGATTTTTAATGGCTGAAAATGATTTCATTATTAAAAGAAATAGTGAAAAGAAATGGGAATTTGCGATTGAAAATGGTATTAAAAGAGTAGCGCCTTTAGAAAAAAATGGTCATGCTAAACAAATTTACCATCTTTTAGTGGATTTAATGCGTTATTCTTTTACGCCAATTTTAGAATATAAATCAAGTGAATTCGAGGATTCTTATTCAACGGCTCGTAGATTTGGTTCATTTAAATATAAGAGTTTATTTTCAAGTAGAGATAGTGGCAGTCCATTTATTAAAACCGCTTTTTATGATGAAGAAGAAAAATATGATACTCGCGTAAAAGAAGTTGAAGATATTTCACTACGGAAAATTGTTTTTCAAACACCAGCAAAGCCTGGTGATGTTTTTAAAGAAATAAAAAATGATCCTTCGGATAATAAGGAGATGGCGAAAAATATTCTTTACAGAAATATTGATTTTTTTAAAGCGGCTTTTGATCTTGAATATCCGAAATTATTTCAACGTTGGGCAAAAGAAAATCGCGCTTACATCAAAGTACTTTCTGATCAGTTGCATGAGGCAATTATTGATGATATTCACTCAATGCAAAATAAGCGTGATATTGAAGAAAAGATATTAGCTGATGACAAATATTATGAAGATCTGCGACGGGAAGGTTTAAAAGCAGCAATCACTCCATGCATAAAAAGTGCTTACATGATGGCTGATTTAATTATTGATTATGTTCCTCCAGCTATTTTAAATGAATTAGAAAATGTTATTCCTGGAGAAAATAATTTTCATGGTGTTTTACATAGCATTCATAAAGCTTTAAAAAAGGCGGCAGAGGCTCGTAATGCAGATCATATACTTTCTGGATTCTATGCCTATGGATATAATGTTAATAATTATTGTATTAATCGAAGATTTTTACAACATTTTGTACAAACGATTATTCACAATGAAACTTTAATTGATGCAACCGCCAATAAATGGCGAGAATGTTGGTCGCCACAGAGATTATTCAAGCATAGAATTATTAAAGAAAGAATTAAAAAAGATGATCCTGAGCAAAAGAGAGGATGTAGTTTTTAATTTCTAAAAAAGGAGAGCCACAGTTGAGATTTCGATATGATAACGAATTAAAAATTATAGCAGCCATCAAAGAAGCAGAGGACGCTGTGCTGGATTGGAAAGATCAAGAATTTAGCGGAAAAATAAAAGAAATAATAAAAAAAATAAAAAATGAATTACATCTAAAAACTTCTTTTCAAAGCAGTATTAATGAAATTTTACAGTGGAGAAAAGATCTTGCGTTTATCATTTTAAAAATAGACTTAAAAGAAGGAGGAGATTTATTTTATAAATATGAATTGTTGGTAAGTCTTGAAAAATTAATGCAGGAGACTTTCTTGCCATTTTTACAATTAAAATCTAGTCGTTTACGCTTACAAAAACATCGTTTCGATCCAGTGCTAGATATCAATACGAAAGAGAAAGAAATTGAAAATCTTCCATTAAATGATATTAACCCAATGTACGAAAATGCTTTGCAAGAAATTATTAAAAATTTTGATTTTTATATCAACGCTTTTAATTTACATTATCCCGATGCATTTCAACATTGGGCTAAGAATTATTCTTCCCAAAGAGAGATTGCTGTTTTTTCTGAATCCTTGCGTTTAGCTATTTTATTGGATGCAAACGAAAAATTTGTCAGTCCATTTTCTGATTTTGCAACTGAACTCGTAAATCAAAAATTACAGGAATGGTATGAAGGCTTGTATGAAGCTGCCAAAACAAATAATCCAGAGTTAATTTATTCAGATGTACTGCATAATCTTATGAAGGGTGTGGAAACATTCGCGCGGGCGCACTATACGTTAAAAGAAAGATTCGCCACCAATTTTGCCGTCACCATTGTAAAATCTCCAGTAAAAAAAGCAATAATGGAAAGTTGGCATAGCGATTCACAAAAAAAATTCGATGATTATTTTGAGCCTATTTGGAAAAGCGTTAATAAACATTTTAATTTTTATCAAGCATTTTTAGGATCAGGATTATGGCAGGCTTGTTTTCTTTGGTTGCGTGATTCGAAAGAAAAATTAGACTTATTGTCTCCTTTATGGAATGCTTTTCATGAGAAAGAAAACAATGTGGAAATAGATGCGCAATTAGAACCTTTTAAAAAATTTAATCAAGCGCAGATAGAGCTTTTATTCCAGCAAATGAAATTAGCGATAGAAAAGAATGACCCTCAAATTCTCAAAAAAGCATTTTATGGTGGTAAAGACAAATTAAAATATATAAATTGGCAACTCCTTGATGCATTTTATTTGTTGGCTGCCCCAAAAGGCGATGTTATCTTATCGCAATGGAAAAAAATCGACCTGACACGTTCTCCTTATCATTTATTTAAAATAGGCTTAACCCAAGATGAAAAGCAAAATGTTTCTGAAAAGGTGCATATTAAAAATGATTTATAAGTATAATGAAATATGCGTTTATGTTAGAGTGACGCTCCGTAGGTCATCCTGAACGAAGCGAAGGATCGGTTTAATTTCATCACCATAATGTGGACGTAAACCGATCCTTCACTTCGTTCAGGATGACAAAGCCTCTAGTGCAGCAAAACCTGTGTTGTGTGAGAAACTATTTTTTCGAGTAAATAAGATATCATGAAAAAAATATTATTTTTGATTATAACAATGCTGTTTGGTCATTTGTGTTTTGCCTATCCCATGCCAAATGCTTTCCCTCCTTTCCGTATTGCTGGAAATCTTTATTACGTGGGCACCGATGATCTTGCGAGTTATTTAATTGTGACAAAGAGCGGGAATATTTTAATAAACAGTAATCTAGAAGCAACTGTCCCCATGATAAAAGCGAGTATAGAAAAACTGGGATTTAAATGGAGCGATACGAAGATTTTGTTAACAAGTCATGCGCATTTAGATCATGCTGCGGGTAGCAAATTAATTAAAGAGCAAACTAAGGCAAAATATTTCGTGATGGATGCGGATGTCTCGAATGTCGAATCAGGCGGCAAATCGGATTTTCATTATGGGGATGATGCCAGTATGTATTTCCCCCCTGTTAAAGTCGATAAAGTCCTGCATAATGGTGATAAAGTGAAATTGGGCGGTACGGTATTAACCGCGCATTTAACGGGAGGCCACACAAAAGGTTGTACGACATGGACAATGCAAGTAAGAGATCAAGGGAAAAAATATGATGTGGTCATCGTCGGAAGTCTTAATGTAAATGAAGGGTATCAGTTGATCAACAACCAAAATTATCCCGCTATTTCAGAAGATTATAAGCACGCAATCCAAAAGTTGAAATCATTACCTTGTGATATTTTTCTCGGTGCGCATGCGGTGTATTTTGATCTTAAGAAAAAATATGATTTACAGAATACCGATTCAACTATCCATCCTTTTATTGATAAGGAAGGGTATAAAAGCTATATCGCCCAAAAGGAAAAAGAGTTTTATTCAGAGCTTATCAAGCAACAATAATGGCTGTTGCGAATGAAATAATTCATGTCATGCCAGCATGTTTCTAGCTGGCATGACAGGTTTTTTTTTTATATAAATTTAATAACCAACAGGGATTAGTCTGCCATGATCTTCAAATCGTATTTTTCGAAAACTACCGAGACATATTTTATGATCCATTCTCCGTTAGCGAATTCTCGCCCGACGCTTTTATTTATTCACGGTCTCGGTGATTCACATGTCAATTATTTGCAATATCTTTCTAGTGATTTGAGTAAGCATTTTAACGTGCTTATTCCTGATTTGCTTGGGTATGGCAATAGTTCTTCAGCGGGTGACTACAGTTTTCAGCATCAAATTCAAGGTATTGTGGATCATCTTGATTTTTTAGAGGGCACGACAAAAATAAAATTTAACGACATCATTATGATTGCCCATTCCATGGGTGGGATTCACGGTACATTACTTTGTGAATCCATTATTAAATATTCAATTAAGGGATTTATCAATGTGGAGGGTAGTGTTACGCAGTATGGGTCATTCATTTCAGAAAACATGGTTAACGCGTTAAAAACAAAAATTTTTAATGATTGGTTTGCTGATTTTAAAAAAAATATTCATTTTCGTCCGTATCGTGCTGCTGTGGAATCTTGCCAACCCGAAGCATTTCACCAAAATGCAGCAGAAATGTACGAGATATGTCACGCATCCTCTGGTAAGTTCACCAATAGTATCGGCAAAAAATTCGCTTCTCTTAATATGCATAAAGTCTATTGTTACGGAGATTTTATATGCAAAGAAACGCTCGAATTTTTAAATGAAAATAATGTGCCACTTAAATATATTCCGGCCAAAACACATTTCGTGTTAGTGGAGTGTCCGAATGAGGTTATACAATTCATTGAAAAATTCTGTATTTAAGGATAAACACGGTGTTTGTTAGTTTTAGTTACGAGCTATTTGCTGAATATGATTGAAAGCATTGCAATTTAATTGATTGGCAAATATTGACAATACGGCAAATTGCCGTATAATAAAATTATATTAATGAGGTATTTTATATGCCGCAACCAACACCTAAACACATGCCCGATACTGAACGACTTGAAGCTAGAATCAGTTCGGACAAAAAAAAGTTATTAAAGAACGCCGCTGAATTATCCGGTCGAACGCTCACTGATTTTATAGTGCAATCTGCCTATGAAGCTGCGGTTCGTGTTATACAGGAATATCAGCAGTTACATTTATCTATCAAAGATCGCGAAGTCTTTATTCAAGCGTTAATCAATCCACCTCTGCCCGGAGCTAATCTCCAAAAGGCAGTGAAAAAATATAAAAAGGACGTTCATAGTAAATGACTGCTGAAAATAATAAAAAATATATTATTGGGCCATTGGAAAAGAAGCATGATAAGACTGAATTTAATTGTGGGGTTGATGTTTTAAACCAATATCTTAAGATACAAGCAAGCCAAGATGTTAAAAAAAATGTTGCGGTAACATATGCGCTGTCAACGCCAGCCTCAGAAAAAATTTTGGGATACTACACGCTTTCCTCTATCGGGATTTTTCCAGGGGAACTACCTGATGAACTGGTGAGAAGGTTACCACGATATCCTGCTTTACCAGGCATTTTGTTAGGACGATTAGCTGTTGACAGCAGCTGTCAAGGGACGGGTATAGGTCAATATCTTTTGGTAGATGGGCTCAAAAGAAGTCTTCAAGTCAGCAATCAAATTGGCATTGTGGCGATTATTGTAGATGCTAAGGATAACAAAGCAGTCAAATTTTATGAACATTTTGGTTTTCTTAAATTGCCAGAGAATACTCACAGATTATTTTTACCAATAAGCACTATCAAGAAACTGGAATTACTTTAAAAGGATCCAAATGCTCCGCATTTGCGTCCATTCTTGCTGAAAATAACCTAGAAGCTTCCGAAACGTTGTTTGTTGATGATTCGTGGCAGCATATTCTAGGCGCAAAAGAAGTAGGGCTGCATACGCTGCATATATCGAAAGAAAGGGATATTTTTGAGGTTTCCAACTTTATTCACTCAATTGGTGGCAGCGTCTTTTGTATTTAAAAAATATTAATCTACTACATACAAAATTACTATTTTATGACAAAATATTGCTTTATTAACAAAATAAGAAATCTTATGCAATCAAAAAAAATAATTAATGTTTTCCTACCTACAGATTTGGAACCGATTGAACTCACAAATCAATTAAATGAGAGAATAAAAATTCGACCCATGTATTTTGAGCTAGGATTTAGTTCTTCGTCTAATATCTATGGTAGAAGAATTTTGGTGGATAATTTAATGAGGGCTTTGGAATACTTGCCCTTGAATATTGGATTTCTAGTTTGGGATGTTTATCGGCCAAGAGCTATTCAAGCAAAATTGTTCCATTGGATGCAAGGGGAAATACGTAAAAAATTACCCCAGCTTAATGAAGATGAGAATTATAATGAAACTTGTAAATATATGTCGCCTCCATCAAATGTCGGAGATGTATATTGCCCGCCTCATTTAAGTGGAGGTGCTATTGATTTAACTTTCTATGATATGGTCACAGGTCATGAGCTAGATATGGGAACTCCATTCGATGATTGCACCGATCGTGCTCACAGTTTGTATTTTGATCAACGCTCAGATTTAACTGAGAATGAAAAATGTATTAAAGAAAGAAGAAATCTACTGCGCTTTGCAATGGAAAATTCAGGTTTTGTTTCATATCAATATGAATGGTGGCACTTTGATATAGGTAATATTTTCTGGAGCAGAAAGACCGGACAACCAGAAGCATTCGGTTCTTTGTTTGACGATGAAGAATGGCCTGCATTTGGGGCCCGCATATAACCTATGAATCTTTCATTATTGTTAATTATGTCTTCTGTAATAGCTTTCTCCTATTGGTTGGAAGAACATACAAGATGGGTCGCGCATATATCCGGTGTATTATTAATCATAATTATTGCATCTATTCTCGGCAATTCTGGTTTGGTTCCAGCTTCAGATAATGCATATGGAATGCATATTAAATCGATCATGTTACTCGGCATTGTTCTTATGCTTTTTGCTTTCAATCCTATAAATATTTTAAGAGTGAATAAAGATTTTATTTTTTGTTTTTTTATTGGAGCCGTGTCAACTACTATAGGTGGTCTTATTGCTGGCTTAATATTTAAAACAATACTTCCAGAAGACTATTGGCGTATTAGCGCCCAATTTACTGCTAGTTTTATCGGTGGCTATGAAAATGCAGTCTCCGTAAGTTCAGCTTTAAATACACCGATAGATGTTTTTCTAAAGACTTTTGCTGGCGATAGTGTGTTAACAACTTTTTGGATTATAATTAATATTTTTCAAGGTAGAAACATAAAGACGACATCTGCCAATGTTAATTTGCAAGACTCAAATATGGAAAATATTGCAAGTCCTGTAGATGTTGCGTCGTTAGCGATTACCGTTACAATGGCATTAGCTATATTCGGTATTAGTACCTATATACATGCTTATTTGCCAAATATTCCTGAGATTGTAATAGCTAGTGTACTAGCTACTCTAATTACTTTTACTCCACTTCGATTGAGATTTTCTAGTTCGTACATCATAGGTTCGTTTGGGCTATCATATTTTATATTCGTCTGTGGCGCTATTACTAATATTTCTAGCTTATTTAATAGCTCAATAATATTAATTTTGTTTCCCGCTACTATTGTTTTAATTCATGCAATTATTTTATTTAGCGTTGCGAAATTATTTAAAATAAAAAAGGAAATAGTCATTATCACATCGCAAAGCTTGATAGGAGGTCCTGCCACTGCATTAGCAGTTGTTAGCTCACGTAAATGGAATTATCAATTTGAGGCTATTACATTAGGTTTGTTGGGTTATGCCTTGGGCAATTACTTTGGTTTTGCAGCTGCTTGGATTTTAAAATAGAAATGGACAACATATGTGGGCTATATTTACTGAAAAATTGCAAAAAAAAACAGACGAAAGTCCAGTATTAAAAAAAACACTATTGAGAATATTTACTTTATCACTTGCTTTAGGACTTCTTTTTTCGCCATTAGCGTACATGTTTTTTGCTTCTTTTTTCCAACACAATCTTTTAGCTCCATTCATATTGATATTCGTAATAGCTGTTTTGCTTGGAAGTATTAGCAGTTATCTCATTTTCAAAAATATGTTAACTCATATAACATTAATCATACATGAGTTATCTAAGGAATCTCCGAAATGGGAATTATTGGAGAAGGAATATATAGAATCTGATATAAGAAATTCATATTTGGCAATTAAAAAATTACATATGACAATTTCGTCACAATCTAAAATGGTTGGGGTGGGGGAATTAGCGTCACAAGTAGCACATGATATTCGTTCTCCGTTAGTTGCTTTAGACTTACTCGTCAGACAAATCACGCATCTTCCTGAAGATAAAAGGATTGCTATTCGCAATGCCATTAATCGAATTCATGGTATTGCTAATAATTTGTTAGCATTGTATAAAAATAAAAACCATGTTCCCGAAACCTTTGGTGAATCTTCATCTAATATTTATCCAGAGCTTATTTCTGATATATTAATGAGCGTTCTTTCAGAAAAACGAATTCAATATAAAGATAATTCTATTGAATTCAATATGAATATTGAGAACCATTCATATGGAATGTTTGCTTCAGTTTCTCCATTATTCTTCATAAGAATCTTATCCAACCTGATAAATAATGCAGTGGAAGCTAATGCAAAAAAAATTGATATAAATTTGTCTATTTCAACATCAGACAAAATGTTGTTACTGGATATTAAAGACAATGGCAAAGGTATTTCCAGCGATATATTAAATGTGATCCTCAGTGGTAGATCTGTTACAAGTAAGAACGATGGTCATGGCTTAGGTTTGACAACGGCGATTAAAACTATAGAAATTGAATGGAAGGGGAGGGTGCATATTAAAAATGGAATCCAAAACGGTACTTGTGTTAGTGTAGCACTGCCTCAAGCGCAAACTCCATCTTGGTTTTTATCTAAATTGAATGTGGATCCTACAAAACTCATTGTTATATTAGATGATGATGAGTTTATTCATAAAGTTTGGGATAAAAGATTTAAAGAAATAAATTTTGATTTTCATATTAAGAATATGAACAAAGTAAATGAATTATTGACAAGTACAGATGATTTTTTAAGTTCGGTTAATCTTTTTTTAATTGATCATGAACTTCTAGGTAGCTCTATGAATGGAATCGATGTAATTGAAAAACTAGGAATAGCAAAGAAATCCCATTTAGTTACCAGTAGATATGACGATATTGACATTCGTCAGCGATGTGTAGAGCTTAATTTGACAATTATCCCGAAAACTTTTGCTCCAAACATCCCCATTTCAATAAAAAGTGAGGCGCATATTGATCTTATCTTTATTGATGATAATGTTTTATTGACGAGTGCTTGGACATTATCAGGAATAGAAAATAATAAAAAAATTGCTGTATATAATAATATTCAAAATTTTATGGTAGATTTAGGAAAATATAATTTTGATACTCCCATATATATTGATTCTGATTTAAACGAGAAACGTACAGGCCAAAGCTACGCACATGAATTATATTTAGAAGGTTATAAAAATATTTATTTAGCAACTGGATATCCTGATGACAGTTTTCCGGAGATGCATTGGATAAAAAAGATAGTAGGAAAAGAGCCTCCTTTCATGTCATGTGGATAGCGTAAACTCTTCCTCGTTTGTTGATGATTCGTGGCAGCATATTCTAGGCGCAAAAGAAGTAGGGCTGCATACGCTGCATATATCGAAAGAAAGGGATATTTTTGAGGTTCTCAATTTTATTTAATCACTTGGTGGAGTTGGCTATCGCGTTGGTTAAATAAATAGAATAACGCGATTAAAATATAAAAAAATGAGGAGCAGAACATATGCTGCACAAGACTACATATAAAATCTCTGAAAATCATGGTTATTTTTTTGTTTTTGATTATGCGAAACATAAAATGCCAGATGGGAGTTATCAAATTGTTATTTTTGAATTTCAAAATATTATGGACTCCCAGCTAGATCGAACGAACAATTTCCTATCGAAAGAATGCGCTCAAATTTTATCAAAATTATTCGGGCCAAAAGTATCTTTTATGGATTTAGCGCATTTTCCTCGGAATACACAACTCTCACTAGATACTGTATTAAAACAATTACGTACCGCCTACGATACAATACAGGAGCTCTCGATTAGGAAATTAATTGGAACTATTTATTTTCATTTAGTCGATTATGATTTACTTGATTTTTATCCTGATAGACCACCAGCAAAATGTAAAGCGGATTATGTTATGAATCAGATAAGCTCTAATAAGGTCTTACAACGATTATTGTTGAACAGCAATACATTTAATCGAAAATTCTTACCAGGGAAAGTTATTATATCTACAATGGAAGAATTAAGATCAGATACAGATGCGCTTGCTGATATAATACTAGCCTGTTATGGGGTGAGTGGTGAAATATTTTTGAAATGTAAGCATGGTGCATTAGGTACCCAAAACAAATTTATAAAGATTCAAGACATGGAATCATTGAAAGAAGATCTCTTTCGATTTGGAGTACAAAACACGTATTCTGATTTGTTATCTATCGAAACGGCCAGTCATCTCGGAGAATCAAAAGAAAAAAAACATGTAGATAATTATAGATTAGTGTGTTACATGGCTAAAAATTCTAAGAATGAAAATAATTTTAACGCTATCAATTTATGGCGAACTATCTCCAGCGGCCATAACCTAGATTCGCATTCAGGCTATACTGAAACTCTGTATTTTGCAGAATCAAATCCAATTCATGAGCGTTATCAATTAGGAGATCTATTTTATACAAATATCAATAAAGATAAATTTTCTAAACATTTATCTTTATCACTATATAAGCCAGCACTTTTTGAAGAATTTCGTAAGCTTTGCGAAGGATTTGCATCAATCGATTTTGCTAAAGCCTTGAGTAAAACCCCCGTTTATTACAAAGGGATTTTTGATAATAAATATAAAAATCGTGTCGTATTCACCAGTAATTTTGCACGTAGAAAAACGGTCGATGATATAAATAATATTTTAAGCTCTATTAATACAAAGCAATCAAATACTAAATTCGCTGAATTACAAGAAATAAAAGAACAGGCAGAAAAATTAGACGATCGAAATTGGGGGCTTATCGCAAGGGCTGCAAATACAACATTGCAACAATTTATCCAGTCGCCAGATAAGATTACTAAATGCGTAAAAATCTTAAAATCTCTCATTGTAGAGCCTAATAAAAATGCTGCAGAATTACGCGCTAAAACAATAATGGGTATTAAATTAAAACCACTTAAAAAAGTGTTATTGCCTCGTTTCATGCGGCAACCATTTCTAGGGCATTATTCCATATTTCGTAAAACGGAAAATAGTTATAAGAAAAAACGAAAATCATTACAATCAGAAACTAATACAAAAATCAAAAAAGCACGAATGGAGCGTTGATTTTTTTAATAGATCTTAAGAGTCAAATTCTGAGGAAAAGATATTTTCGAGGTTCCCGGTTTTATTCAATCATTTGACAAAATAATATTAACCTAAAAGGTTAATGAAAGTTTAGTTTACTTATGCTAAGTAGTATACTTATTTGGAATGGAGCTCAGTGAGTGCTGTAATAATTATTGATGTGGAGGATACCCATGATTGAACAAGCAAAACTATTGTATCGTCCAGATAAGGTTTCTGCCCCAGGAACTACATTACTCGATCTTTTAGAAGAGCACGGAATGTCTCAAGCAGAGCTCGCAAAACGAACGGGCCGCCCATTAAAAACAATTAATGAAATTATTAAGGGTAAAACCTCAATTACATCTGAGACAGCCATACAATTAGAAAGAGTGCTAGGCACTCCTGCAGAGTGCTGGAATCAAAGAGAAGCTAATTATCGAGCGTATCTTGCTCGACAAAAAGAGCAAGAGAAACTGTCAACGCAAGAAAAATGGCTCAAGCAATTCCCTATAAAAGAAATGACAAAGCGTAATTGGCTTCCGGCTGTTGATTCCATCACCGATCAGATGATTTCTTTATTAAATTTTTTTGGAGTTGCTACTCCCGAACAATGGGAACTTGGCTGGACAAAAAAACAACTTGCATTTCGGAAAGCTGCAAATCCCAAGTCAGATATTGGTGTTATTAGCGCATGACTAAGAAAGGGAGAACTTGAGGCTTAAAAGATTGAATGCAAATCATTTAATAAAGAGCTATTACTTTAAAGTTAGAAATAATTAATAATAAAATATTCAGCTCTTTTAAAAGTTTTTCTTTTCAAATAAATCAAATTTCTATCAATGAAAAATGTTTAGTTAAAAATATTCAATCATTAAAGTATGGTTTAAATTATTCCGAAGAGTTAAACGGCGAATTTGTAATAAAATGGGAAAGATATTGGAATTTAACTTTATATAAAAATGCTAGGGAAGAATTTAAAGTTGCTATCGCAGCTTCATTGCTTGAAGACCAGATATTTCTTTATAAAGCAATTAAAATTGGATTTGTAGGAAAAGTGAGGATTGGTGTAGTTAAAATTCTTTTAAGAGAAAGGTTTGTTAAATTCTTGTTTTGGTCTTCGCTCGTATTGAATTTAGCTAAGGTCACTATCAATGAAGAATTAAAATGTAAGTATTTTTCGGTGGAAAAACTTAGAAAATTTTTTAGATTAGAAGAGGTTTAATGTGCCCATTAAAAACATAATATTTGATTTAGGCGGTGTCATTATTAATATTGACTACAATCGAACTTTTGAAGCATTTCGAAAATTAGGAGGTTTACATTTTGATGCGCTTTATTCAAAGAGCAAGCAAGATGATTTATTTGATCAATATGAAATAGGGAAAATAAGTTCTCATGAATTTCGAAGTGCCCTTCAGAAAAAGTTATGTATTACGATAAATGATGAGGAATTCGATCGTGCTTGGAACGCTATGTTACTTGATATTCCGGAAGAAAGGCTTGATTTTATTAAAAGCTTAAAAACTACTTATAAAATATTTCTTTTTAGTAATACCAATGAGATCCATTTAAAAGAACTTTTTAATATTTGTCAGAAGCAAAATGGATTAAATTCATTTGAGGGTTATTTTGATAAGGAATATTACTCAAACATTTTTGGAAAACGTAAGCCAAATGCCTCTGCATTTGCTTGCATTCTTGCTGAAAATAACCTAGAAGCTTCCGAAACGTTGTTTGTTGATGATTCGTGGCAGCATATTCTAGGCGCAAAAGAAGTAGGGCTGCATACGCTGCAT
>Ga0207104_1013_pt1 | contig 48683 bp, 49 predicted proteins | sample Alteio_BWMinHeat_79_FD_153538 | JGI IMG/M metagenome (GOLD analysis project Ga0207104, IMG submission 153538) | Enriched cells from forest soil in Barre Woods Harvard Forest LTER site, Petersham, Massachusetts, United States -... | ecosystem: Environmental > Terrestrial > Soil > Temperate forest >...
TCAATACATCATGATTGTGGCTTTCCGATCTCTTGGATTGATAGCAGCTATTGGCATGGCCAGTGTCTTCGTGAGTGCCACATCGGTGCGAGCTGATCAAGCCACCCAACGCGCCATGATTGCCAAGTGGGCCGGGAGCTACGACACGGATACGTTTCTGCGCCAGCCCATGGTGCGCGCAGAACTGCAGAAGTTACTCGGTTCTGAGATGAGGCATCTCATGGACAACTTGAACGTCAGAGGAGGGGTAGACCTGAGCGGCGAGACTCTGTCCGTCAACGGGAATGCCCCTCATCAGGGGACGGAGGAAGAAGCGATTGTCTGTGTCACGGTCCTGCCGCTCAAAACGATCGTGGAGGCAGCGATCCTCTCGAAGGGTGCCGTCACGGTCTTTGCTCGGGAAGAGAAATACGAAAACGCAAGCATCTGCCTCAAGGATTGGATCACCCTCGTGAATTCCGGTCATGCAGACCGGTTTACACAGCCGGCGAATGTGCGAGTCTCCAGTCCTGTGCCTTGAGCGGCTTCGCCAATAATATGGGAATGTCACCGGGCGCGTGCTGAAGTGACGCTTGATCAGGGAGCGATCATGAACACAACCGAGATAAGTGCAACGGTCCTATGCGCAACCATGCTCTGGGCGACCGGGGCAGGGGCTCAGAGGTCGAATCCATGCGATCCGCGCTATCACTTTATTACTCCTGCCAACTGCACCACCTACGGTGAGCAGGCGGCCAAGGCCATGGCTGAGATGCGTGTCGCTATCGGGGAAGAAAGCGCCGCGATTGCCGCGGCGCGGAAACGGTTCTGGGAGACCTATCCCGATAAACCGGGAGCCGCCGCGGCACGAGATGAGTTCGGCAATCGACTCGATGGAAAAGACTCCCATTACCTATGGGTCACGTTGACGGACGCGTTGGGGGGCGTCAAGTCAGTGGACACGGTCGGCGGAAAACTGGACGGAGGCATCCCGCGCTACGCGAGCTTTGAATTCAGGGATTGGGTAAAGGCGATCAAATTCAATCTCGGCGAAAAGTCGATGGTCCAGAGCATGCTGCTCAATCCGGTGGGACTGGCCGAGCGCCTGAAGAAGGCCATGGCGGCGAGCGAGAAGAAGCGCGACATCTACCTGTTTGAGCGTAATTGGGCGGAGTTCGACGCGGTGGGACGGGAACCGGCTGGATCAGACGATCCCGTCTTCTACTTCCAGATGCTGTGTATCCGAGGCCAGAGGATTGGGTGGGAGGAGGCGCTCACGGAATTCGAAGGCATCACGAAAGCGTTGGGCAAGGACAACGTCCTGCAAGCGATAGAACAAGTCCATGCGGCGCCGAGAGAACGTTTCGGCGTATTAAAGGTCACGATGCCTCCGCCGGTAAAGCGCGCCCCCGGCGGATCGGAAATGGAAGACCCCGATATACCGTTGGCGGAGAACGTCATCGGCGTGACCGCGAGCGCAATCCGTGCGGTCGAGCGGCTGGCCACACAGGGCGACGATCGCCGCTATGCGTTCTGGTTGCTGACCGATAACAGCAGACGGGGCTCGGAGTTCGTTCACGAGACGAAATGGCAGCACGCCATGTCCACCTATCAGCGCCTCGTGCTCGCGTTCGGCGAGCAAGATGTATTGCAAGCCGCGCGCGCCGTGCGCACGGCCACCAAACGCGCGACCAGCAGCGATGTGATGAACCCGAGCGCGATCGGCGCTACCAGAGGGGTACCACTCAGCTCGTTTCAGGATGTGTTAGCGCGGAAGAATCCGCGTAGATACCTGCGGGCCGCGCTCGTATTCAACGAGAATCTCGAGTCGTCCGCGGCCGTGGAGGCTGCATACAAGAAATTAGTCTCAACCGGCGACGAGAATGCATTCCTCGAGGCGGCGAAAAAGATGGCGGCGGGCAGGCCGAATGTGATGTACGGTGGCGAACTCAATTCCATGAAGGAGATTCTGAACACTCCGCCGGAACCCGAGCAGCCTGTCGTCGCACTCGTGGATATTCCCGCGTATCTGGGATGGAAGAACTTCGCGCCCGGTGCACGGATTGTCCACGCGCAGCGTTACTGGCAGGTGCCTCCTACGGGTGGTTCCGCCGTTCCCGGTCCAGTCAACTATCTCCGCGGGTTTCAGATGCAGTTCATCAATCCTGAGAAAGTGAAGGTCTGGTCCAGCGAAACCTTTTTTGACCGGTTCGGAAAGGCCAAGCCGCCGAGCGAACGAGAAGAGACCTACCCCGCCAAATTTACCCCGCCTCCCGGGTACGCGCCGGTCGACCCGCTGGCTCCCAGCGGTAACCTGGGATGGGGCGCGGAACCGGCATCGGTGCCGATCGCCTCCGGGGAAGAGACGATCGAGATCAAAGGCAAGTCGTTTGCCACCCGCTGGCAGACCAAGTCGTATAACTACAGCGAGACAGCATCAAACAAAGGGTGCAGTCTTGTCGTGAAGGTGTGGACCAGCGAAGCCGTGCCGACCGGGCTTGTGAAAAAGCTCGACGACGTCACCTGCCCAAAGCCAGCATTCGGTCAGGTGCCGCGATTCATGATCGAGACGTATCTGGACTCCTTCGAGGGGTTCACGCCTGTGGCGAGTCAGTGAACGGCCCGATCGGATTCTGACGATCGCTAGAATCCCAGTTCCTTTTCGAGATTCGCCTGTCCCTTCCTCAACTGCTTTTTCTCCTGCTCGCCTTTTTTCTGTATCATATTTTCCAAGGCCTCTCCGCGCTTTTTTAACGTCTCTGCTTGCTTGTTTTGGGCGCGTCATGTTTTCTTCGGCAAGGGAAGCCGCCTGCTCCCGTCTTGCTCTGTTCGAGAATAGTCTGATAGGGTCATGACCCTGTTGCCACGAGGCTCAACCCCTGCAGAGAGGAAGACGACTATGGAAGAGGTCGATACAGCCTCAGAAGTTGCCGCGAAAGTGATTGAGGATCCCACGGCGTTGGAGGTGGATCCGAATAAACACGAGCGTCTCTATAAAGCCGCGCTGGTTCAGTCCAATTCAGGTGTGACGTATCGCATGTTGGCCAAAGTACTCAGCACTGGAACGGTGGACATTGTCCACTATGGTTGTGACATGGATGCGGATGGCAAACCGACGATGAAGCGTAAGATCCGGCGCATCCTTGAGCAAGGCCCCGAACGGTTTGACAAGGAGTTGGAAGCCATTAAGAAGGGCGTGACGGACGATGGTGAGGTCGTGCAGGGTGCATGGGTGCACGATATGACCGGACTGCCGGATGTGGCGGCACAGGGCAAGAGTCTGGGCGAGTGGTCGCGGAACATGATCGCAGAGGTCCGGAAGAAGCCAAGCTAGCCAACGTCAGATTGCCGAGGCCTGGCGGACAGGTATTCACTGCCGTACCGCCGTCTCTCGATTCAACGATGCGCGCATGCGCTCCATACTCTTATACTGGTGTCCCTGCTCGTATGCTCCTTCTCCGTGAGGCCGGACGCCTGACCTGACCGGGCAGGTCACATGGTGTGTGTCGTGCCGGGCGGGTAGATACGCGGGGGTGTTTAGAGTAGACTTGTGTTTCAGCGTCCATGACGCGAATGCAATATGGTCACCACGTACATTATTTCCCCGAGCGCAACCGCCTCTCCATCAATCCGACCATAGATACGTGTGACGCAACCTTAACAAGAACAAGAAAGCGAGTATCACTTCGAGTGGCCGACATTCGAAGCTGTGGCGCTTTCGGAAAGATCGGTCACGGACACAGATGGTTGCTCCAATAGCCCAAACAGTTTCAGTTGCGGCTCAGTTGAAGATCATTCCACTCATCGCCAAGGAACTCGGCGTGGGATCCCATCAAGTCGAGGCTGCGGTTGCCCTGCTTGACGAAGGTTCGACCGTGCCGTTTATCGCACGCTATCGAAAGGAAGCCACCGGCAATCTGGACGATACGCACTTGCGCACATTGGAAGAGCGGCTCCTGTACCTGCGTGAACTGGAGCTGCGCCGCGCGGCGATTCTGGCTTCGATCGAAGAGCAGGGGAAACTCACCGATATACTCCGCGGCACGATCGAGGCGGCTGCCACCAAGCAAACGTTGGAAGACCTCTACTTGCCCTACAAGCCCAAGCGCCGCACACGGGCACAGATTGCCCGCGAGGCAGGGTTGCAACCGTTGGCCGATGCGCTCTTCGGTGATCCCACGCTCGATCCCGAGCAGGAAGCCGTGAAGTATTTGAACGTGAAGCCTGCCGCAGATGGTGTGGAGGCGATCAACGTGCCGGACGCACAATCCGCACTCGAAGGTGCGCGGGACATTCTGGTCGAGCATTTTGCAGAAACCGCCGAGCTGCTCGCCAAGTTGCGTAGCCGCCTATGGGAACAGGGCGTCGTCACCTCCACCGTCATGAAGGGCAAGGAAACGGCCCACGAAGAAAAGTTTCGGGACTACTATGCCCATGCCGAACCCATCCGCACCATACCGTCGCATCGCGCGCTGGCGCTGTTCCGCGGCCGCACGTTGGGGGTATTGAAGATTGACGTGAATCTGGGCGACGTACTCGAAGCGGCTGTGCCGCATCCCTGCATCGCAATGATCGCGGCGCATGTCGGCATCGAAGATCGCGGTCGTCGCGCTGATACGTGGCTCATGGGAGTCTGCGATTGGACCTGGCGCGTCAAGATGCACCTACAGCTCACGGTGGAACTGCTGATGCAGTTGCGCGAAGCGGCGGAAGCCGAGGCGATCAAGATTTTCGGCCGAAATTTGCACGAGCTGTTGCTGGCGGCGCCTGCGGGCCCAAAGGCCGTGCTCGGTCTCGACCCCGGCATCCGCACGGGCTGCAAGGCGGCGGCGGTCGATGCGACGGGCAAGCTGCTGGAAACCACGACCATCTATCCGCTTCCGCCGCGTAATGATCGGCAGGGATCGCTGGCGACGTTGGTGCGGTTGGTCGTGCAGCATGGCGTCGAACTCATCTCGATCGGTAATGGCACCGGCAGCCGGGAGACAGACAAGCTGGTTGTTGAGGCGATGAAGATGGTGGCGGTACTGAAGCCGGAATGTAAAGTGGCCAAGATCGTGGTCAACGAAGCCGGGGCGTCAGTCTATTCCGCTTCGGCCCTCGCCGCAGCCGAGTTTCCTGCACTGGATGTCAGCCTCCGCGGCGCCGTCTCCATTGCCCGGCGCCTGCAAGATCCGCTGGCTGAGTTGGTGAAGATCGATCCCAAGGCGATCGGCGTCGGCCAATATCAGCACGATGTGAACCAGCGGGCGCTGGCACGTGCGCTCGATGCGACGGTCGAAGACTGCGTCAACGCCGTGGGCGTGGACGTCAACACGGCATCTGCGCCGTTGCTTGAACGGGTGTCGGGTCTGAACAGGGTGCTGGCGAAGAACATCGTCGAGTACCGCAATGCGAATGGTCCCTTTCCGAATCGCACCACGCTACTCAAGGTGTCGCGTGTGGGGGACAAGACGTTCGAGCAGGCCGCCGGTTTTCTGCGCATCAACGATGGCGACAATCCGCTGGATCGCTCTTCGGTCCACCCCGAAGCCTATCCGGTGGTCGAGCGTATTCTGGCGAGTATCGGCAAAGGCATCGTGGATGTGATGGGTCAGCCGGCGGTGTTACAGGGATTGCTTCCCGCCGACTTCACCGATGAGAAGTTCGGTGTGCCGACGGTGCGCGACATCCTGACTGAGCTGGAAAAGCCTGGCCGCGATCCGCGCCCGGAATTCAAGACGGCCGTATTCCAAGAGGGCGTCGAGTCTCTCACCGATCTGCACCCAGGCATGGTTCTCGAAGGTGTCGTGACGAACGTTGTGGCCTTCGGTGCATTCATCGACGTCGGTGTACATCAGGACGGTCTCGTGCATGTGTCTGCGTTGGCCAATAAGTTCATCAAGGATCCCCATGAAGTTGTGAAGCCGGGCCAGATTGTGAAGGTGAAGGTGCTGGATGTCGATGTGAAGCGCCAGCGCGTCTCATTGACCATGCGTCTCGACGACGCGCCCGCCAGTGCGTCTGTTTCCGATCCCCTGCCCGTCGGAGTATCTTCTGTAGGGGCAGTACGCGAACCGCGTAACCGGCGTCCGCCGGTCCCCAAGCATATTCCTGAGTGCGAACCCCAGCCGGTCGGCACGATGGCAATGGCCATGGCGCTGGCTCGTGCCAAACAGAAGAAATAAGTCGCTGCGCGGAGTCCAGGGAGACTGGCTCCGTAATCTGTGACAGTACCTGTCCCGTTGCTCCTCTTCGCAACTACCTTCCAATAGTACTTCGCCTTCGCCGGCCTGGTTTGCGTCAGTGCTAGGCGCGCCCGCTAGCACTCGCCTTGACTGTCTTCGGTCAAGAGGATGGAGGGGTGTGTTGCTATATATATAATGGGTAGAGCTCTTGGTATGGGAATAGCGTGGAGTGGCTAGGAAGAACAGTGGGTTAGATTGGTGAAGGTGAGGGGATTGGTGAGCTAGGGCAACGGAAGTGATTGAAGATGAGAAGAGAGGGCAGCCTGATCGGTCTCCTGTGCTCGCGCAACGCGCGCCCTAAGAAGGGCCTCGTTGGACCCGCGCAGTGGGAGACCGATTCAGGCCACCCTCCTGGAGAGGATACGAGCGAGCTTGGAAGGGATGAGGAGGGAGCGGCCAGGTGCCCTCCTTGCTCGCGGAACGCGCACGCTCGAAAGGTGCTCGTTCGACGCGCGCAATCGAGGATCAACCACAGGCCAGGCTCCCCAGGGAACCTGCGTATTGCCCGGGAAGGAGCGGGGAAACAATGTCTGCAGCAGCAGAGCGGATCAAAAACTCTAGTCGTGATGTGTTAGTACGACCTCGATTTTACTAGAAGTTCGCGTATGGTTTGGACGGTTCAAAAATAAATAGTTCTCATACAATATGAAGGATCCAAGTATGTCTGATGACCAGCCCCCTGTTGTTAGGGCGATTATCCCCTTCTTGACACAAGATCCCGAGATAGAATAAATTCTCCCTGCAAGCGACAGGTAATTCGTACACTATTTTGCATATTTCTTGGGTTAGGTTGCGAAGCCGCCCCACAATCCGTGATCGCTGAGTCTCATGTTTTCCAACAAGACGGGTTCGTCCAACTTGAGAACATCCCCGCGTCTTCCATCGGCCAGAGCTTTTTCGACTCTAAGAATGAATCCAGTATCTGCTCGTACAGTCGCCAAAGGATAGGTATAAGTAATGAGACCGCACAATTCAGGAAAGAAATGCGTCTGTGGCTTGATGTCTTCACACGCTTTTTCAATCTCGCTACGTTTCAGTGGGATTGTGTAATTGAACGTGAAATGCTCACCGGGAAACAGCAACAAGCCCGGCTCGGAGATTCCCGTAGAGCCGCCCGGAATTATCATGGTGGTCATTTTGGGCGGCATGCTGCGATATATATCGGCCATTCGCTGGAGATAGATAAGGGAAAGCTCATGTTTTGGGCTGAGGAGGGTGAGATGCGGCAAAAAGCTAATATTCATGGCTGGCGAGTGTCCAACATTCTTCACGATGAACTTGAATGCAAACGACGCATCTCCTTCAGGCGTATATGTCAGCGAATCAGCTATTTGGACTTCGCAGGAAAGCCATGGCCGCAGGGCAATCAAAGAAGCGTCAGCACTATTTTTAGCGGCATCGGCGGATTTTTCGGTCGCTTTGGTGGCAATTTTCATCTCCTCAACGGTTTGGCGCAAGCGGCGAGCCTGAAAACCGAAAACGAACGCCTGAACAACGAGCACGAGAAATTGCACGACTCCGACGCCCACCAAGGCGCGAGTCCAATAAACAAGCTGCCTATCATTGGCCGCCTTCTCCTGTTTGTCCTGAGCCTCAGCGGCGGTCTCTGCCTCAGTTTTTGGGGTGGGTATTGTTTTGACAATGAACGGCGCCTGTTCGGTTCCGCGCTTATCGGGCTCGGGTGCCTCCTTGGACTGATTGGGATGTATCAATGGTTCTTTTGGTGATTGTGCAATTGCGCCGTCAGCGACTATCACCGCAACCAGAATTAGTATGGTGCGTACCGTCAGCATGCCTTGATCGCTGCGCCGAAGATGTCCGCATTCAGGCGCTGGTTATAGCGAAACTCGAACTCGTTGACGTAGAGATGGAGATACTTCTTGCTGACCTTATGGAATGTGCCCACGATTCCACGCTTCACGATGGACCAGAACCCTTCAATGGTATTCGTATGAATCGCGCCACACACATATTCCCCTTCGGCATGATGCACCAGTCCATGTGGGCGCGTCTTGCTGAGAAACCGATAGCCGCAATGATCGTCAGTCGAAATCAAGCTGACCCTATTCGATACGGTTTCATTGACAAAGCGGTTGAGTGTGGCTGCATCGGTTCGCTCAATTACGCGAGCAACCACGTTCCCCTTTCGCTGCACAGCACCGACCACAATGAACTTTTTGGTTCCACCTGTGCCGCCGAAATCTCCACGTCCACCCTTCCCCTTGTGTTTGTTCTTCGCCTTCCCGCCGACATATGTTTCGTCCACTTCGACATAGCCGACAAGTTTCTTAAATTCAACATTGCCCATTGCCACGCGGATTTTATTGCACATGAGCCATGCAGTTTTATAGGAACCGAATCCCATATACCGGCAGACTTGCAACGAGCTGATGCCCTTCTTGCTGGTCAGCATCAAATGAATGACGCGGAACCATTCACGAAGCGGTTTATTGGTGTTCTCGAAAATCGTCCCGACCAAGACGGAGAAGCGGTAGCCATTCTCGGTACACTGGCTGCATTGCCAGTGCCATTCCTTATTCGTCAGGTTATAGACGTTTTCGTTTTTGCAGCGAGGGCAGCGCACGCCCTCTGGCCAGCGGTTTTGCATCAAATATGTTTTGCAGGCGTCATCATCAGGAAACTGGCGCTCAAAATCTGCAATCGACATCTGATGGATTTGCAGCAAATTCTTTTGTTTGTTCCGCATGGCCTGGTCTCCCGTGGTATGGGGCCAGTATGACACGGCGAAAGGCTTGTGTCAAGTGCGGGATAATCGCCGTTGTTAGGCCACCGTTCAAGTTCCTTCACGCCGACACGCTGAGCGGTGCGACGGTCCGCGTCTCTGGGGCGGGTGGCCGATACCCCAGCGCACGATGCGGGCGTTGTGTGTTGTAGCGGTGGCGCCATCCTTCCACGATCACCCGCGCCTCGTGCAGCGTATCGAAGAGTTCGCCGTTGAGCAATTCATCCCGCAATTCTGTTCTGTAATCCCCAGCTTGCGACACGCCTCGACCACCGCAAGCCCTTTGCCCAGTTCGATTTCGATGGTTCGTAACTGTCCGATGATCTCTTCTGCCGTATACCGCTTGCGTGCCATACCCCCTCCTTTCGCCGGTCGAAATCTTAACTCTCGATCCGGCTTGGTTTATAGGGGGCAGGTCACTGATTACAAGTTTTACGCATTCATAAACCCCCTTTTACGAGCCCTAAAAGAATTAGGAGGCTCCGCTAGACCGTCTGAAGTCTGTGCATGTATCGCCAAAAATCTTGCATTGCCTGAGTCTGTTTTAGCGGAGCGACTAAGGAATGGAGTTTCCAAGTTTGAGAACCAAGTTCACTGGGCAAGGTTCTATCTAGCTAAGGCTGGATACATTGACTCATCTCGCCATGGAGTTTGGTTACTCACAGAGAAGGGCCAGAAGGCTCCAGAATTTACACCAAAGAGAGTAATGGAATTAGTACAAACGGTTAACAAATCATCACGCTCTGCCTCGGTTTCTCTTACATCGACGAAGGATGATGTTTCCATTAGCGATCGTGATGAAGAAACTATGCCAGCGTTGCCTCGTGAAACTCATCGCGTGGAACTACTTGGTGTACTCAAATCTTTATCCCCCAGCGGGTTTGAACGTCTATGTCAGCGTCTTCTCCGGGAAGCGGGCTTTGAGGAAGTAGTTGTAACTGGACGACCACGTGACGGTGGAATCGACGGCCACGGAGTTCTCTTATTGAATCCATTGGTCAGTTTTCGAGTGTATTTTCAATGCAAGAGATATGAAGGTTCGGTTGGTCCAGATACTATCCGCGATTTTAGGGGAGCACTAATGGGTCGGGCTGATAAGGGTATTATCCTCACTACAGGTTCATTCACGGGAGAAGCCAAACGTGAGGCTGTAAGAGATGGTGTTCCTCCTATCGAATTGGTTGATAGCGAAAAATTGCTGGACATGTTCGAAAAATTTGAAGTTGGTCTTAATCCGAGAATCACATATGACCTCGACGCTGATTTCTTCAAGTCTTTTGGGGATTAGAGTAAGGAAAAAAGTAAGAAAAATGGACAGGCTACTTATTCAGAACGCCTTAGCCCCGCCAGCCGCCCACCGTGTCTGAATTGTATTCCAGCCGATCCTGCCTGCTTTATGAAATACAGGCATGTCATCAATCCATCCGTTGACACTCCGCTCTCTGCAAAGTAGCCTGTCCCTATTTATCTGTCTTCTCGCCCATCATCTAAGAGGGTTTTCAGACAACTCTTCCGCCAGTCAATGGAGGTGAGCTGTGTCAGTTTCAAATCGTGTGGCAGTGTGGGGCATTACCCTCTTAGCCTCAGTCGCGATGGGTGGCTGGATTTCAGCTCAGGCAGAAGAAGCTCAGTTTGGAACCCCGAAAGGCGCGGAAGGGACCAGAATTTTCAAAGCCCCCGAGCATCCGTTTTACAGCGGCGAGTTTCGCCTCAAAGGTGACCGAGCCACGCTCATGGGCAGTATGCGAGATACTCCGCCCTGGGACCACCTCGACTATGCCGGGAAACATCTGAATTCTGTGAAAGGAACTATTACCATCGAGGTGAACGAGCTGACCAATACCGGGCAGGTAGTGGCCGAGTTTGTCGAGGGCTCCGATCGCTATCGAATCGTCTTAGACCGGTTTGCTGCGAAGGCTTCGTTCCAGGATGGAGGCATTGCGACCAGGATCTATGAACATGGTGACTCCGGAAACGGCGATCCGCTGTATCCGAAAACTTGGCTCTATCTCGGTGGCTGGGGTACCGCTACCATGCAGAAGAACGATCAGGTGCTCTACAAGGATTATGATGCCCATTTCATGGTGATGGAACGGTCCCGCGATCCCAAGACCCATGAGGTTCACTATCCCGTGAAACGCACGTTGCCGGGAGGCGAAACCGACCCAGCTGGGATGGAAATTGATTTGTGGATCAGGTCTAAGGAACAAAACGCCAAAAACTTTCCTCCCTTTGAGACCTTTGTTCACCTCTGCTGGGAAGAAGTGACCTGGCGATAAGGAATAAGAAAAGGGGACAGGCTACTTATTCGGAAGGCCTCAGCCCCGCCAGTCGCGTAGCGTGTCTGAGTCGTGTTCGAGCCGATCCTGCCTGCTTTCTGAAATACATGCATGTTACCAATCCATCCACTGACACTCTGCTCTCCGCAAAGAAGCCTGCCCCATTCTCTGTCCCTCTTTCAACTGATTAGGCGAGCGTCATCGCAACTACCACCTCGATTTTTCATAGAAGTTCGCGTATGGTTCCGACGGTTCAACAACAAATGGTGTTGTTTTGTGAAGAAATGTACACGTCAACTGCAAGGAGGCGCTGCGGTATGGCTCTTGGGCCTTACCCTGTTGGTCTTGATGCCAGGGTGTAGCGTCCGGCTGATCTATGAGGCAGCCGACAATGATCCGCAAGCCGTGGTGGCTCTGTTGAAAGAGGGCGAAGATGCCAATGTCCCGTTTCCAATTGTTGGGACTCGCGCGCTCATGGTGGCCGCATCACATGGCAACAGGGATACCGTGCGGGCGCTGCTCGATGCCGGGGCCGATGTGAATGCCCAAGACTTCACAGGGTGGACTGCCTTACACGCAGCAGCCTTTAAAGGTGACCCTGAAATCGTCAACCTGCTGTTGGAGCATGGCGCGATACCAGGTAAAGGAAGCTGGCATATTCGCAGCCCTTTGGGGATAGCAGAAGGACTCGGCCATACCGAGATCGTACCGCTTCTTAAGGAAGCTGAAGCTCGCGCCCAGTGATTCCTAGTGTAGAAGGTTCCAAAATCAGTTGCGTGTGACACAACGGGTAATTCAAAGACATCGCGATGAAGTTGTCGTAACGCTGCCCGCATGCTGACGATTGTGAACCGACCCTTTATAGACCGCGTTTCTGTCATCACAACGGTGCCCACTTTCTTCAACCTATTGTCACGCAGGTCAGATTGACGCATACCCTCGTCGTCGGGACATCTCTCTGCCTACTGGTCTGCGTGCTGACGGTAGCCACACCGCTACAAGAAATGGCTCGCGCTCAGGCAGTTCACGAGAGCGGTCAGACAGCAGAGCAAACTGTGTCACCAGCAGAGAACCCGCCACCTCAGGTGCCGGGACCGCTGGAGTCGCTCCTCAAGAAGGGCGACTATACGTTTATCCCGGTTCCGGCCTACGCCTATAACCGGAACGAAGGGTACTGGCTTGGTAGCCAGATGTGGATCTTCAAAGAAGATGCGCGCGGGCACCTCGGGACACTCATCGTACCGCAATATTTCTATAACCGCTTGGTTGGGCAAACGATCAACGGCAATTATTTCCGCTATCCCTCCAGCACGACTCAGTATGAGATCACAGGGTCATTTTCTGAGCACGTGGCGCGCGATATAGATCTTCGGTACAAGGATGTCGGAGCGGGTGGCGGCCGCTATATCATTATGGGGCAAGCCCAATGGTTTAAAAATCCATTGGACCGGTTTTTCGGCCTGGGTAACCAGGCCCAGGAACTGCATGAGACCAACTACATGTCAGAGGAAGTGAAGGTCACCCTCACCGGAGGCATCAAACTCACTCCCGACTTTGCCGTGCTCTTCACGGAGCGGTTTCGAAATGTGAAGGTGGGAACAGGTGTTGTAGATACCCTGCCATCGACCCAACAACGGTTCGGGCAAGTAGCGGGCATTGAAGGGGCGAAGGTCATTGGACATCGCGTGACCCTGCGCTATGACACTCGCGATCATCAACTGAGCCCCACGAAAGGCACCTTTATCACGGCGAGCGGGGAGTTCAACCAAAATCTCCAACATGCCGAGGACAACCGCTGGTGGCGCTATACCATCGATGCCCGAACGTTGATTCCCCATGCCCAGGGCCGGATGATCTTCGTGGCTCGATTTCTGGCGGATGGCGTGGCCGGTGTGAAATTAGAAACCCGGCCGACGGATCAGGGCGAAGAAGTGCAACGTGGCATTCCGTTTTATGAACGCCCGATGCTGGGTGGCGAGACGACCCTCCGCGCATTCGGCCAGAACCGCTTCATCAGCAATTCCGCCCTTCTCTTCAACTTCGAAGAGCGCATCCTGGTAACCGAGCGTGAGATTTTCGGCTATGATATCGCCATGGAAATCGCGCCCTTTCTCGATCTGGGGCGCGTGGAACGGGCCAATCTATGGCAGAAGCTTGATCTCAAGGACTGGCAGGTGAATCCGGGCACAGGCTTCCGGTTGATGGCCAAGCCGTATGTCGTCGGCCGTGGCGACTTTGCCTACGGACGGGATGGATTCAACGCATTTATAGGACTGGATTACCCGTTTTGACGCTGCACGCCCTGACAGCCGATTGTGCTCAATTCCACCTCTTATTGTATAAGGGAGACATGAGGTCGAGCTTGGAGGGAGCCTATTATTATCTGGTGCAGAACCTGCCCTGTTACTGAGAATGTGACCCTTCAGTTCCGGAACATGTTGGCGATGTGAAAAGGCAGGTGAACGATGCGGCGTGTTCTCTTTGCATTGTTCTTGGTCGTGGCCTGTGCGACCATTGCGGCCGCGGATCTCATTGAGGATGCGGAAGCGGTGTACAATCGTGGCGACTATACCAGGGCGGCGCGACTCTTCCGTCCCCTCGCAGAGCAGGGCAACGCGAAGGCGCAGTTCAATTTGGGTGTGATGTATGAGAAGGGGCAGGGTGTCCCCCAGTTCGACACGGAAGCTGCGCAATGGTACCGCAAGGCGGCGGAACAGGGACAGGTCTTGGCGCAGTTCAATCTGGGTATGCTGTATTTCAACGGGCAGGGGGTCTCACAGGACGCTAAGGAAGCCGAGAAGTGGTTTCGACTTGCGGCGAAGCAGGGCGACGCATCGGTGCAGTTCAATCTGGGTGTGATGTATGCCAAGGGACAGGGCGTCCCGCAGGACGTTCGAGAAGCTGTCTATTGGTACCGCAAGGCGGCGGAACAGGGTCACGCATCGGCGCAGTTCAATCTGGGACTGATGTATGGTAAGGGACAGGGCGTCCCACAGGACGCTCAGGAAGCCGCAAAGTGGTACCGTCTGGCGGCTGACCAGGGACATGCACATGCGCAGAGCAATCTGGGCGTCATGTATTACGCAGGGCATGCCGTGCCGCAGGACGATCGGGAAGCGTTGAAGTGGATCCGTCGGGCGGCTGACCAGGGGCAAGCCAACGCACAGAGCAATCTGGGTTTGATGTATGCCAAGGGGCGGGGCGTTCCACAGGACTTCGTCCGCGCGTATATGTGGTACAGCATCGCCGCTGTGGCTTTGAGTGGCGATGATGGAAGGGATGCCACAAAGTCTCGAGATCTTTCGGCTTCACAGATGACAGCCGTGCAGATTGTGAAGGCACAGGAGATGACGCGGCTCTGTCAGCAGTCGAAGTTTAAAGCATGCGATTAAACTGGAGGTGCGATGCGGTACGTTGTGATGGCGATTCTGATGACCCTGATCTGCCTCGACCTGAGCGTGGCGCAAACGCGGGACCAGCAACGTGACTCGTTGCGGGGGCTCAAGGGGGTAGAAGTAGTCATCGAAAGTCTTCGTCCGGATGCTCAAGAAGATGGTCTGTCTGAGGAGGCCATTCGCACAGCCGTTGAACTCATCCTTCGTTCTAAGGGTATACGGGTCCTTACTCGATCAGAGAGTCTCAGTACGCCCGCCACGCCGTACCTTTACGTGAAAGTCTCCACTTACAATCACTTATCGGATCTCTATGCCTATGCTGTAACAGTTGAGGTCATGCAAAAAGTGTCGCTGGCGCAAAGACCCCAGCAAATGATGTCTGCGACAACATGGGAAAAGGGTGCCGTGGGGACCATCGGTCATTCCAACATAAGGATGGTGATCGACTCTGTTGAGTCAAAGGTCAAGGAATTTGCGAACGACTTTCTTGCCGCTAATCCTAGATAGCGTGGTGCTCGGTGCAAGCTCTCTTCCATGATAGAACACATGTATCCACCGTTTCCTAAGGGGGCAACGATGACTTGCCAAAGCGATCGATATTCAACGCGCTGCCTCAGATTGTTTCTGGGCTGTGTGCTGGCTTTGTCAGGGAGCCAGGTCGTGCTACTGGGTGGTGGGTTCTCGGCTCAGGCCGATGAGTCGGTACAGGGAGAGGGCGCGGCCATGGATCAGCATGATCATGCCGATGGTGCCGTCGACATGATGACCCCCCATCAAAAACATCTTGGCCCCCACATGAGATGGACGGGATTACGGACTGCGAACGCAGACGATGCCCAGCGCGCCGATCACATCGTCCAGACTCTTCGACAAGCCCTGGCCAAGTACAAGGACTATCGGGTCGCGATAGATAATGGTTATGTTCCCATGCATCCGGAGCGGAAGCCGCGGCACTATCATTTCGCCAACAAGCAACAGCGATTTTTGGCGAAGGTTCGCTTTGACCCTGCTGAACCGACCGCACTCTTGTATCGGAAAGCCGGGGATGGTTATGAACTTGAAGGGGCGATGTACACCGCGCCGAGAGATATGAGCGAGGACCAGTTGAACGAGCGCGTTCCTTTAAGCGTTGCGCAGTGGCATGCCCACGTCAATATCTGTTTCACGCCCGATGGCAGTGGACGCCGCATAACCAGGAAACAGTTCGGGTTTAAGGGCAAGATCGCCACGGAATCAGAATGTCAGCAAGCCGGCGGGCGGTTCGTGCCGCAAGCTGGTGGGTGGATGATCCATGTGTACCCGTTTGAATCGACTCCCGTAAAGATCTGGACCCACTAAGCGTGACAGAGTGGAGTCAGCATGAGTTGTGACGGTTTGTCATGTGAATGACGCCTCAGCCTTGCCGGCCACCTGCTCCTTGTGAATTTCACCCTGACCGTTGATCGTGGTCCTCCTGCTTGCAATTTCCCTATTCGCAAGTCCAGAATTTCTTCTTACGGCCAGGGAGACGAGATCGCAGGCTTGGTCTCTTCTCTCGCCGATCCTGAGGCCGGGTTTATCACGGCGTGAGCCTGACGATTGACGGCGGTGTTTCCGCTTGATACACCTGGGGGGCCGCAAAGGCGTAGTCTCCCGTTTCTCAGCCCTCTTTGAAGGGAGCCACTCTAACAAAAGGAGCACTCCGTGTGGAAATCACTTGCAGCAATGCCGATAGTCTTCTCTCTCGCCATTCCCGCAGTCGCAGTCGCTCAAGAAGCGCCGGCCGGCGAGAAATCACAGTCTGAACAGACCGTGGACGCCTTGAACGGGGTGTTCGGTGTGCATCCTGGAGCCCGCGCTGCGCATGCGAAGGGCATCGTCTTGGAAGGAACGTTCACTCCAAGCGCTTCGGCTGCGGCAGTGAGTAAGGCCGCCCACCTACAGAAGAAGAAGGCTGCAATTCCCGTGACCGTTCGGTTCTCCGATGGACCGGGAGTGCCGACGATTCCTGACACCGAACCGGGGGCAGGTCCTCGCGGCATGGCGGTAAAATTTCATCTCCCCGACAAGTCGGTCACGGACATTGTGGCCCATTCATTCAATGGATTCCCCGTCGCGACGGGCGCTGAGGTGAGAGACTTATTTCTGGCGATCGCTGCGAGCAAACCCGACAGTCCCAAACCAACGGCACTCGACACGTTCCTGAGCACTCATCCTGCCACAAAGGCCTTTGTAGAAGCTCCGAAGCCGCCTCCTGTGAGCTTTGGGACGCTGGCCTATTTCGGCGTGAACGCGTTTAAGTTTACGAATGGGAAGGGAGTTGCCACCTTTGGGCGCTATCAGCTCCAACCTGTCGGCGGAGTAAAGGTTCTCACCAGTGAGCAGGTTTCGAAAAAGGGACCTGATTATCTGGCCGAGGAGATTCGCGACCGGGTTCGTCGCGGCCCCGTCAAGTTCAAATTACTCCTGCAAGTGGCCGGACCGGACGACAAGATCGACGATCCCACGATTGCCTGGCCGGATTCCCGAAAGAAAGTCGAATTGGGCAGCCTTGTGATTACCAAAGCTGTGAAAGACAGTCACGCCGCAGAGAAGCAGTTGCTCTTCATGCCGGGAGCGCTGGTTTCGGGCATTGAAGCGGCCGATCCGATGATTGCCGATCGTTCAGCGGCCTATATCGTATCGTTATCTCGGCGGGCAAAGACACAGTAATCAGGTCAGCAGCAGGATGGGCAGGGGTTCCCCCTGCCCATTGTCTTCCTCGCTTTGGATTTGCGTGACCATGGGGGGAACACATCATGAGCCTACAACAGGCCCTTCGATCCCACATCGATATTCGCCGGAGTCATCAGCGGTTTCACACACAGATCAGTTGGCTCGATTCCCATCATAGCTTCAGTTTTGCCGACCACTATGATCCTCAGAACACCCATCATGGACTGCTTCTGGTGAGTAATGATGACGTGGTGAGGCCCGAAATGGGGTTCCGTACGCATCCCCATCACGATATGGGAATTGTGACCTGGGTACTCGACGGTGAACTTGAACATAAAGATTCGGAGGGCAACGTCGGCATTCTCTATCCCGGGTTGGCCCAGCGCATGAGTGCCGGTACCGGGATCCGGCACTCGGAAATGAACCCGATGGATGATAGGGACGTACACTTCATCCAGATGTGGGTTCCGCCGGATACGGAACACATCAATCCGAGCTATGAGCAATTGGATATTAACGGAGTGCTGGAACGGGGCGGCTTGATTCCCATTGCCTCAGGGCGCGGCCATGAGGCTGCGATTTCCATCAAACAGCGAGGTGCGGTGCTGTGGGGTGGACGGCTCAGGCCCGGGGAATCGGTGCAGGTTCCCGATGCCCCGTACGTGCATCTCTTCATTGCCAAGGGGGGTGCCGAACTCGAAGGCGCTGATGTGCTCCATCACGGCGATGCCGTCCGTCTCGTGGCAGCCGGTGCGCGGCGACTGACGGCTGACGCCGGCACGGGAGCCGAGGTGCTCATATGGGAAACCGATCAAGACCTGGAAGTCTAAGGAGAGAAGGCGATAGCGGATGATGCGGCTGGATGGAAAAATTATTCTTCTCACCGGGTCCAGGGGAGGACTGGGTTCTGTCGTGACCCCGATTCTCTCTGGAGCGGGAGCGACGCTCATTCTAGTGGATCGAGTGCTGCCCCAAGACATCATTGATCGACGGGGTGGATTTAGGGCCGATGTCACGAATGAGAGCGAAGTGACGCGAGTCGTGGTGGACACGGTGAGACAAGCCGGGCGAATCGACGGTCTGATCAATCTCGTGGGAGCGTTTGTACCGGGATCGGCCGTCGACACCGATGTGGCAAAGTGGCAGACGATGCTCTCGCTGAACGTGACGTCGGCGTTCCTGTTGTCTCGCGCAGTCATCCCACATATGACAGCCAGGCGGAGCGGCCGCCTTATTCATATCGCGGCGCGTGCGGCACTGGAACCGTTTCCCGGAGCTGCGGCCTATCTCGTAGCGAAGGCGGCGCTCGTCTCGTTTATACGAGTCCTGGCGCTCGAGTTGGGAGGGGCCGGGGTCACGGTGAATGGCATTCTCCCTGGAACGATCGACACGCCGGCAAACCGGGAGAGTATGCCTCAAGCCGACCGATCCACCTGGGTAAAACCGGAGTCTATCGCACAGGTGCTCGTGTGGCTCATGTCCGATGAAACGGCTGCGATCAACGGGGCACTCATCCCTGTTGGACCATCGTAAGAAGTAGAAAGGAGGCATCTATGAGCGATCACGGCGAAGATCAGTCGGTGCTGAACCATATCCAGAAGTTGGTGACAGAGGAGCATCGGTTATATGCGTTAGGGGCGGGAGGGGCGTCGCCCGGCACAGACCGCGAGCAGCTCGCGAAAATCCAGGTCGAGCTGGATCAGTGCTGGGACCTGCTGCGGCAGCGCCGAGGCCTGCGTGACGCCGGACAAGACCCAAGCAAAGCACAGGTTCGTCCCCCGGGCGTCGTTGAGAACTATGCACAGTAGCGAGTTGACGTGAGCCTATAGCGGACTCTCTGCGTTGGCAGCCGCCGGGGCCGCCAGCGCAGAAGTGTTGAACGAAGAGGTCACCCGTTTGCGGCCTTCGACGGCGGGCTTGAAGACCGCCCGTCGAAGCGAGACGGTTGTGATCGACATCTGGCCGGAACATAGAGGAGGAGAACGATCGTGACCAAGATGAAGATTCCCAGCGCAGCAAAATCCAAAAAGTACTTTCAGGACAAGATGTCCTTCACGACTGGCCCTGTAGAGTTGGAGCGGTGGGTGAAGCAGGGGCAACCGGTGAACATTGTGGACGTGCGGGCCGCGGAAGATTATGCCGAAGGCCACATCCCGGCAGCGAGTAACTTACCGAAAGACCAATGGGGTAATGCCAAGCAACTCAAAGCCATCTTGCGTAAGGACAAGATCAACGTACTCTACTGTTATTCACACGTCTGTCATCTTGCCGCATCGGCGGCAATTGAATTTACGAAAAAGGGCTACCCGGTGATGGAGTTGGACGGCGGCTGGCGCTGGTGGAAGGACGATGGATTTGAATTTGAGGTCGAAAAGTAGGGATCTCCGCAAGTCGGCGTGCAATTGTCAGATCCAAACATATACAAGATTTGAGGGTCCGGCCTTGTAACAATACATATGGTCTCAGTCTGTTCGTCACAGCCCTGCAAGTCACCTACCGGTTCAATCCTCGCAGTTTGTGATAGTCTCTCGAATTGATGACGGCACGCACACACCATACCGGCCTGGCCGTGATTGCGGTGTTCAAGGTGGTGAAAGGGGTGCTGTTGCTTCTCGTCGGCTTGGGGCTCCTCAAATTGGTCCATGCCGAGATTGCCACGCTGTTTTCCCTGCTGATCGAAGGGCTGCATCTGAATGCCGACTCCCGCCTCATTCACGCCCTGGTGCTGAAAATAGATGCGCTGCAGCCGAATAGTGTGCTGTTGGCGGCGCTTGTCAGTCTGGGCTATGCGGGGATGTTGTTGGTGGAAGGGATTGGACTGTGGCTGGAGTTCACCTGGGCTGCGTATTTGACGGTGGTGTCGACGAGCCTGTTGCTTCCGTTCGAACTCTACGAGGTCATTGAACAGGTGTCAGTCTTGCGAATCGGCGTACTGCTGCTGAATCTGGCCATTGTGGCGTATCTCGTCAGCCAATTGAGGCGGCATACATTACGATCACGGACGTCGCGTCTAACGCCTCATGCGGATGCATGATGAAAGCAGGACACGGTACCTGAGTAATCAGTTTTGTACGATGCCCATCTTTGGTCTCCCTTCCGATGAGTTAGGGCTCCCCCTCCTAAGGTAGGATACCGCTTACAGCGTTTGCCTCGATACAATCCAACCTCACGGAGGTTGTGATGGCGCCACCCCATTATTCTCGGACCTATCATCGGTTCCCACTCCACTATCCTGTCGTCTTCGGCGGGGCTCCATTTGTCGGCGAGGGCATCCTGACCAACCTGTCGCTGATGGGCTGTTCCGTCCTGTGCGATCGGGAGGTCCTCCGCGGTAGTGACGTGCGTGTGAGTGTCCTGCTCCCGGATCAAACGACGGCGCTGTCCATTGAATTCGGCACTATCAAATGGGTCCACGGCGAGCAGTTTGGAGTGGAATTTCTTCGCGTGCCATTTGAGGCACGGCAGCGTCTCAATAGCATGCTGCGAGTGGAGCTGATCGGTCTGTTAAAGGCCCGAGCGGCCAGAAACGACACGCCGGAATTGAGCAATCGGAAAAGCTAGGCATTAGTCCTGCGCTCATACAGGGCGCCGTCACCTGCCAAGTTGCCCACCGGGTCTCAATCATGAAGAGCTGATGGCATATGTGCTCCATTGACACACCGTTACACCGACGAGGGGCCGGGCATTCTGAATATCTGTTGCTGTTTCGGGTGCACAAAGACCACATCGCCCTGTCGGAGCTTCAACTCACGATAACGCTCCTTGGTGAGTTCGACTTCGATGGTCTGTGACGAATCCTTCGACATCAACTCGATCCGGACCCGCGATCCGGCGGCGATGACAAATCGCACGGTCGCTTCCAGTTGTGTCGTCGTGGTCCGGTCTCGGCTGAGCTCCAGATCGTGCGGGCGTACAAAGGTGACTTCGTGTTCGTCGGAAGAGTCTGCCTCAGCGGGACGTTTCCTCTCCGTTTCTTCGTGCAGGGCCTCTCCCTGAGAAAGCCGGCCATGAAACACGTTGACATCGCCGAGGAAGCGGTACACGAACGGTGTGGCCGGGTGCTCATAGACTTCCTCCGGCGTGCCGGTCTGCTCGATATGTCCTTGGTGCATGACCACCACACGGTCTGCCGCTTCTAAGGCTTCTTCCTGGTCATGCGTCACCAGGATACTGGTAATGTGTAATTCGTCATGGAGCCGCCGGAGCCAGCGTCTCAGTTCTTTTCTGACTTTGGTGTCCAGTGCGCCAAAGGGCTCATCCAGCAGGAGCATTTTCGGCTCCACGGCCAGCGCTCTGGCCAGGGCCACGCGCTGGCGTTGCCCTCCGGAAAGCTGGTTCGGATAACGGTCGGCCATCGCCTGTAACTGGACCAATGCCAGCAAGTCGTCGACCTTCTTCTGGATCCGGTCGGGAGAGGGCCGTTGCGCACGGGGAAGCACTCTCAGTCCGAACGAGACGTTTTCTGTGACGGTCATATGCCGAAACAACGCGTAATGCTGAAAGACGAATCCCACGCGACGGTCGGTGATCTGCCGGTCTGTGACCTCGTTGCCATGCAGGAGAATTTTCCCCTCGTCGGGTCTTTCCAAGCCGGCCAGAATTCTGAGTAGGGTGGTCTTGCCGCAACCGGAGGGGCCGAGAAGTGCAATGAGTTCTCCTGTCTGCACGTGAAGGCTCACGTCATTCAGAACGGTGAACGTGCCGAATCGTTTGGTGACGTGATCGACCTGAATACTCAAGATGGACTCCCAGGCTGCGCATTCCATGCAGCATCGTGTGCCGATCGTGAAGGAGCGGATTTCCGCTCGATGACCGTTTTCACGATGAGCGTCACAATGGCCAACAAGGTGAGGAGCGAGGCCACTGTGAACGCCCCGACGGCGTTATATTCGTTGTACAGGATCTCGACATGCAGCGGCAATGTATTGGTGAGCCCTCGAATATGGCCCGATACGACGGAGACCGCTCCGAATTCTCCCATCGCCCGCGCGTTGCAGAGGATGACGCCATAGAGCAGGCTCCACTTGATATTCGGGAGCGTAATGCGGATAAAGGTCTGCCATCCCGACGCGCCCAACGTGAACGCGGCCTCTTCTTCTTCCCGTCCTTGCGATTGCATCAGGGGGATGAGTTCGCGCGCGATAAAGGGCACGGTGACAAAGATCGTGGCGAGCACGATGCCCGGTAATGCAAAGATAATTCGAATGTCGTGCTCGATCAGCCAGGGGCCCAGCCAGCCCTGGGCTCCGAAGAGCAGCACATAAATCAATCCCGAGATTACGGGGGACACGGCCAACGGGATGTCGATGATGGTGATGAGCATTTGCTTCCCGACGAACTCGAATTTGGCGATGGCCCAGGCTGCGGCAACTCCGAACACCAGATTCAGCGGAACGGCCAGGGATGCAGCGATGAACGTAAGGCGAATAGCCGCCAGGGTATCCGGATCCTGAAACGGGGCGAAGTAGCTCTCAAGGCCGTTTTTCAATGCCTCGGCAAAGACGGCTGCGAGCGGGACGAACAGGAATAGCGTCAAATATCCAAGAGCCAGAGCCATGAGCGTCCAGCGGACCCACGTGCTTTCACCGGTCAATGAGGCCTTCCATTCCTCGTTTCTTACTGTGGTCGCAGTCTCTGTTGACATGCGGTTCTCTTTCTAACGAGCGGTGTGGCGCGCGCTGCTCCACCATTGAAGGAGATTGATCGTGAGGACAAGCAGAAACGACGCCACCAGCATGACGACTCCCAACGCGGTGGCTCCGGCATAGTCGTATTGTTCGAGCTTCGTCATGATCAACAACGGTGTGATCTCCGATTTGAGCGGCATATTGCCGGCGATAAAGATGACCGAGCCGTATTCTCCGACGGAGCGTGCGAATGCCATCGCCATGCCGGTCAGCAGGGCAGGCCACAGTTCCGGCATGATCACGGCCCGGACTGTTTGCCACCGATTGGCTCCCAGCGTCGTGGCGGCTTCCTCCACCTCCTTGTCCAGATCTTGTAGGACGGGTTGTACGGTTCGCACGACAAACGGTAAGCCGATGAAGGTGAGTGCAACCAGGACACCCAGGGGCGTAAAGGCGATTTTGAGACCCAGCGGTTCGAGATACTGTCCGATCCATCCGTTTGACGAATAGATAGCGGTCAAGGTGATTCCTGCGACGGCCGTCGGTAGGGCGAAGGGAAGATCCACGAGTGCGTCCACGATCGAACGGCCGGGAAAGCGGTATCTCACGAGGACCCAGGCGACCACCGATCCGAAGAAGCCGTTGATCAAGGCCCCCAGGAATGAAGCGCCGAATGTCAGTCGATAGGAAGCCAGTGCGCGCGGTTCCGTCACCGTGTGCCAGAATTGTTCCCAGGTCAGGCTGCTCGTCTTGACGAAGAGGCCGCTGAGAGGGATCAACACAATCAGACTGAAATAGAACAGCGCAAATCCAAGCGTCAGGCCGAATCCGGGAAGGACGCTGGGCTGCTTTAACACCAATGTCATTGGTCTCATCGACTCTACTTGGGCCCCTTTAAATAGATCTGATCAAAGGTGCCGTCATCGGCAAAGTGTGTCTTGTGCGCTTTCTGCCAATTCCCGAAGAATTCTTGCAGCGTAAACCGTTCCACTGCCGGGAACGTCGTCGCATACTTGGCGGCGACTGATTGGAGCTGAGGACGGTAGTAGTTCTTGCCGGCAATGTCCTGGCCTTCTTCAGAATACAGATATTCAAGATAGGCTTGAGCAATTTGCCTGGTGCCTCGCTTGTCCACAATCTTGTCGACGAGACTGACCGTCGGCTCCGCCAGAATACTGACCGGCGGCACGACAATATCGAACTTGTCTTTTCCTGAGCCTTTGGTGCTTAACAAGATCTCGTTTTCCCAGTTAATCAGGACGTCGCCGATACCCCGTTCCACGAAGGTGGTCGTTGCGCCGCGGGCGCCCGAGTCGAGCACCGGCACGTTCTTGAAGAGGCGCTGGACAAAATCCTGCGCTTTCGTTTCATCGCCGCCCGGCTGTTTCAGCGCATAGCCCCAGGCGGCCAGGTAGTTCCAGCGGGCGACACCGGAAGTCTTAGGGTTTGGGGTAATGACGGAGATTCCCGGTTTGACCAGGTCATCCCAATCCTTAATGCCCTTAGGATTGCCCTTGCGAACGAGAAACACGATGGTCGAGCTGTAGGGTGCGCTGTTGTGAGGAAAACGGCTCTGCCAGTTTGCGGGAAGCAGTCCGGCTTTTTCGGAGATGGCATCGATATCGTATGCCAACGCCAACGTCACCACATCCGCCTCCAGGCCGTCGATCACGGCGCGCGCCTGTTTGCTCGAGCCTCCGTGTGACTGTTTGATGCTGACCGATTGGCCGGTCTTGGCCAGCCAGTGCTTGGCGAAGGCCGCGTTGAACTCCTGATAGAGTTCACGCGTCGGATCGTACGAGACGTTGAGAAGCGAGACGGATTGTCCCGCCTGGACTGACGAAGCAAACCCCACGGCTCCGGTCAGGAACGCGAGCGTGAAAACGAGCGGCTTGAACATCATGGGATGGTCCTTTCCTATTTAATGTGTGCGGTCAGGGTTTCGGAGGGAGTTTCTTCCCGTCGCGCTCCGGGCTTGGTTGAACGGTCAACGCGGCAAGCGCCTCCTGATACCGAATCTGCAACTCTTCCCGCTGATCCGGCGCCCAGAAACGGGCCGACGAGCTGGCCTTGGCCAGAAACTCCTCCGGCTCGAACAGCACGTCATATGATGCCGAGGTCTCCGGAATGTTCGGTAGTTGCCGTTCATACTTGCTGATGTCGGGACCCGGGCCGTGCCGGAGGTGGACACCGCTGATTGTCAGATACAGGATTGAGCCTCGGACCGAAATCCAGCCCGTGGTGGTTTCCTGATCTCCCTGATCCGTGGCGTGACTTAAGTTGAAGTACACACGTTCGGTCGGTTCAGTGAGAGACAGTGCCGTTGAAAGAGGCCCAGCCAACACGGCGATCTCTTCCTTTCGAAAGGCTCTGGTTGGATCGGCCTGACCGAACAGCAGGCGGTGCACGATGTTTCGCCGTTCCGACGCGCGGACCCCCCGGAGCAGGGTGCCGACCTCCGCCGGCGTCAGCGTGACGGGATGCGCATTGGATGACGAGTCAGGATCCTCCTCCACTCGGACGGTATTCAGTCCCGCATTGAGGATTGTTCTCACCGACGCGACAGGCTGGCCTGCGCAACCGATCGTGAGGAATATGCCAACCATGATCAACAACGCGCGCAGCGGCCATGCAGACGATTGTGTCCAATTGTTTTGGTCGTGATTCATTATTGTCCCTCCTGTCGTTGAGCGACACCGACTTGCGGAGCGATGCGATCAAATCCGTGGTCTTGCAAGAGGGCTTGTGCCTTGGGTGTCTCCAAAAAATTGATGAAATCCCCTGCGGCCGGGATGTTCTTAGCGGTCCAGACGGCGGCCACTCCGTAGTAAACGGGCTGGTGCGAGCCCACCGGGGCCTCGTCGAGAATACGGATCTTCTTATTCGATACGGCGTCTGTCCGGTAGACGAGGCCGATGTCGGCTTCGCCCTTGGCAACCAGGTCCAGGACGGCTCGCGAATGCTCGCCGTAGACAAATTGCGATTTCAGTTGGGAATCGAGCTTGCTGTAATTGAAATACTGAGCCGCCACTTTTCCCACCGACGAGGTTTTCGGGTCGCCGATGGCGATGTACCGAATCAGAGCTGTGCGAAGATCCTGAACCGAAGTGATCGGCGCCGGGAGTTCAGTGCCGGCGATCAGGACCAACGAGGTGCCGGCATAGACACGTCTTGTGCCTTGAATGACGAGCCCTTTCTTTTCGAGCTGGTCGATTTCTTCTACCTGCGAAGGCAGAAACACGTCGATCGGTGCGCCCTCTTCGATTTGTTTGGTGAGGGTTTTTGATGTCCCGTAGATGACTCTCACGTTGATGTCCTTATTGTGTGCTTCAAAGAGCGGAAGGAGTTGTCGAAATGCATCCCTCAGACTGTTCGCGGCTGCGATTGTGAGGGTCTCAGGCGCCGCCTGCACGGACGGCATTGCCAGAATGCTCGTGGTCAACGCAGCGAAGAGCAACAGACTTCTCAAGAGTAGGGTTCGCCCTGTCATCATGTACCTCTTGGTTATCGTAATGAAGATCATCATAGTTCTAGAAATAGAATTGGTACTGCACATTGACCCGGTTTTCGATGAGATCGCGGCCGAATCCCGGCTGGTTCTCGAATGGGAACCGGTCCGGTGCACGTCCGCCGCTTCCCACTGTGAGGTTGGAGTAGTCGATGACCAGCCGGTTATTGTAGGTGCCATCGAAGCTGTAGTTGATGGAGGCTCCGAACTCCTTCGTCAGATCGTGTAGCTGCTTGGTCGAGGGATCCACGAATCCGTAGCGAACGGCAAGTTCGAGCTTGCGAGGGATGACATATTTCCCCACTTGCACATACCAGCCCCAGGCTTGGCCGAGATCCACCGGCGGGCCGACCGCCAGTGGGCTAGTCGGGATTGTTGAGAGATCGAACGGGGAGGTTCCGCTAGCACTGTTTCTCACTCGCTGGTGCCGATAGTAGCCTTCAGCTTGAAGTGACCATCCCTGGTATTTTGAGATGAAATCCACCTCATAGGTCTGGAAATCGTAGATGCCTCCGCCCAGAAGCCTCCCATTCCCTGCCGCGGTCACAGCCTGGCGGTATGAGCGGTCCACAATGTCAGAGCGGATGGCACTCAGATAGTTCTGGGCCGGGTCATAGGCATAGCCGAAGGCAATGGCCGCTTGCGGCGTACGAGAGTTGAGAATGTCTCCCTGGCCATAGCCTGGATTACCGGCGATTTTGTACAGTAAACGGGCCGTATACATAAGCTCGCCGCTCATGAAGCGAGTGTCATAGTTATAGGTTCGAGTGGTTCCTGACGGCGGCCCTCCCCCTCCAGAAGGCGGTAGCACGTTCTGACTGACGGCCGTCCCGTCTCGCGCAAGGTTTGGCCCGACCCCACCCCAGAGACCAAAGGCATAGTTGAATGTGTATTGATCCTCATTGCTGAGGACGGTGATTCCGACGTCGCGGCTGTTCTGCAGGTTGGAAGCAAACATATTCTGCACAATCATGTTATCCGCAAAGGTTGACGTCGCGATCGAGCTGATGAGCGCGCGATTGAACCAGACAGTCTGTTGGCCAACCTGGACCGTCGCCCAGGGGATATGCCAGGAAGAAATATACGCATCTTGGAGTGCGGCTCGTCCGTTGCCCCCCTCTTGGTTCCACGGAGTCGAATCCATGGCCAGACTGACGTTGTAACGCAGGTCGGGATCGAAGGCATACCCGAGAAACTGGAGGCGAGCACGGGGAACGGTAAACTGACTCGAATCACTCTGGCGTCTGAAGGCACGAAACTCGACCTGGCCTCCGAGAATTTCTGCATTCCTGGAATTCCCGACTGTCCCCCAGGCGTCATTGAACGTACTGTAGCTGTAGCGTGCCTGCGTGAGCAGCCTCACTTTGAGGAGAAATTTCTCCCCGACGCGAATGTTCAATCCATTATTCACGTCGATGTTGAAATTCGGTTTTGCAATTCGCTCCTTGGTCTCCAACACCTTGAGCCCCTTGGTATATTCCTCTTCGTTAATGATTCCCTTGAGGTACAAGTACTTCAAGCCGGGGTCTTCGCCGGCATAGTATTCCCATTTGCCGTCTTTCTTCACCAGCTGCCCTTCCTCGACGGCCTGTACTGGCGGCACGCGAGTGAATGAGATCATCATTATGAGTAAAAAGAGTGCACCGAAAATTCTCATGTCGTTTCCCTCCATGACATGGGAACTTCCGGTGGTCCGGTGAGTTCTCAGATTGATTAATGATGGTGTCTTGGGCCTCCAGTGGTCTGGATGGCAGTATGTCCTCCGTTAATTCCGACAACAGTACTGTGTAGGCACATTTACCTCGCTCGTTGCGTTGTGTGTGAAGGGTCCGTGTCCAAGCGGATCTTTTCTTTTCGTTCGATCTGCACGATCCGGGAATCGTGGATAATGATTTCGACCGATCCGTAGCGGATCTCTCGAATGGCGCGAAGGATCGTAGTCGCCAGGTGATGATCTGTTTCGTCGAGGAACCCGTTGATGTGTGGCATAGGTGCTTCTATCTATTCACACTATTCCGATCGTGATTAAGTGCTATTGTTATATGATATTATAGTTTCTTTGTCAACAATATAAATTATAATCTTTTAATTTTCCCAAGCAGATAATTCAAACCACCTAACATGATAATTTTATAATACAAATCATATAGTTACATGCTGTACAGTTGACAATATTCAATATAACTTGATATTCGATGGCTATGAAAGATCGAAAGCGACTGCCTGAAAAGACATCCAAGTTTTCCAATCACCTCAAATCGCTCCGTGTCCAAAAAGGCCTCTCGTGAGGCGAACTCGCTGCTCGCGCGGGTATCACTCGGCAGGCGGTGTCCTCAATCGAATCGAATCTGTAAAGAGGGAGCAGGAGCCAGGTTGCTATTGGATCAGCCGTTGTACGCGGCCGGTATTAAGTCGGATCGTGTGAAGGGTCATGGCACGATCGTCGCCTCACATCTTGAAATTGCGCGCGCGACCGCAAACTGTTACGCGGATGTCGGTATAGGGATGCGATCTGCAGCGCAACTGTTTGAACGCGACTTCGTACCGCTTCAGGCTGCACGCTACGACCTTGTCGTACCCAAAGCGTATCTGAAGTCCCATCCCCGTTAGCCTATTTGTTCGAGACCCTCGTCAGCCGCCCGTGTCGAATTGAAATAGAAGCACTGGGTGGGTAGGACACCAGCAAAACAGGAGAACAGCATTCGCTGCCTGTCGACTGACACACTTACGGATGTATAAATGAGTCACGAGTTGCGGTTGCAGATAATAAGGAGGATCCATGGTCGAGAGAAGTTGGTGGTCCGCTTTCGTAATCGTCCTTCTCCTCGTTGTGGGAGCGGAGTCGGTGAGGGCCGTTGAGTACGGCGAGATGGTCCAGAAGAACGGAGAGTGGATATTTCGATCGACTGAAGATCCCGTCCTCAAACTCATGCGCGACAAGGGTGTGATCACGAACGAGCGATACCACGAAGTCTCAGCACAAAAAGGAAACAACTGGATCGAACCCGCCGATGCGGTCCTCAATCTCCGGCGAGACATCGAATGGACCCGCTATGTGAAAACCGCGACGCACTTACCCGATTGGATTGACTTGGGCCTCGAAAACCGGACCCGCTTTGAATCGGTCGACCATCCCTGGCGATCCACGCAAAAAGCTGGAGGCGGAGCAACCGATGCCCAGTTAGCCCTCCGATCCAGAGCGCGCGTCGGATTGGGGGGCAATGGCCCGTTCCGGTTTCTCTTTGAAGGGCAGGATTCGCGGGAGTTGTCGAACGATGCGCCGGGGGATTTCAAGACTACCCAAACGGTGAATCAATTTGACATCCTACAGCTCTTCGGGGCATTGAGCCTCAACAATATTGGGGGGAGCGGATTGCGTACAGACTTGCATGTCGGTCGTATGACCATGGATTTCGGCATGCGTCGATACGTGGCCCGAAATGATTTCAGAAATACCACCAATGCCTTCGATGGGGTGCATTGGCAAATCGGCGAGGGCCAAGCCTGGCGGTTCAGGGCCTTTTTAGTGGAACCAGTGCTTCGGGATGAGGTGCAACTGGACAAGCAGTCTGCAAGGAGTGTCTTCTGGGGGACCTACGTGGAGAGCGCGCACGTGCCCTGGTTTAACGTCAATGCGTTTTATTTCGGGTTAAACGATCAACAGCTTCAAAATAAAAACCTTCACCGTACGTACAGTACGTATGGCCTTCGCCTGTTCAAGTCTCCTGCGACTAACGAATTCGATTATGAATTCGAGGGGGCGGTTCAAACGGGACACCTCGGCACCGTCAAGCACTTTGCCTATAACCCCAATGTGGAAGCAGGGTACACGTTTAATCTGCCGTGGACCCCTCGGTTTTTGGTGCAGTATACCTATGCCAGCGGCACTCGCAGCACCCAGGCAGGAAGCCAGGACGGAAACTTTGATGTCCTGTTCGGCGCCCGGAATTTTGATTTGGCTCCCACGGGAATTTGGGGACCATTTTCCCGGTCCAACATCAGTGCTCCTGGTTGGAGGCTGATCCTTCAACCGACGGATACTTTGGTACTCACCGTCAAGCAACGATTCTGGTATCTGGCGGAAGCCACCGCAGTGTTTTCGGGGAATGCCCTGCAAGATCGCACAGGAAGGTCAGGAAACTATTTGGGGAATGATATGCAACTTCGTGCGCAATGGGCTCCACTATGGGCGATGAGACAAAACATGGACTTTGACTTCGGGTACGTGCATTGGTTCAAGGGGTCCTATTTTGACAGCCCCACCATCCTTGCCCAAATGCCCGCCGGCGGGAACAAAGATTCAGATTATTTTTATGCTCAGGTGAGAGTCAGGTTGTAGGAGTGATGGCTGTAACAATGTAGAACCCGCCGTTCAGCAGAAATTGTTGGAGGTCTACGATGAAAAGGTTCTTGCTGTCCTTGGTGCTGTTTTCCTTGGCGGCGACGCCTGCCCTGGCTGAGCAGGTGCTGGTGGCGGTGGCGGCCAATTTTGTTCCGCCGTTTCGCGAGGTGGCGATGGAATTTGAAAAAGCAACCGGTCATAACGTTCGGGTCGCCTCGGGCTCCAGCGGAAATTTCTATACTCAAATTAAGAATGGCGCGCCATTCGATGTGTTCTTCTCTGCCGATGTCGACCGACCGAAGCTTTTGGAACATGAAGGATTGGGAGTCAAGGGCAGCCGATTCACTTACGCCATCGGGCGTCTCGTGCTCTGGAGTCCCGATCCCGATTTGGTGAAGGGAGAAGACACGCTACGCTCCGAGAAGTTCAAACATCTTGCCATTGCAAATCCCAAGACTGCGCCCTATGGAGTCGCGGCTATGCAGACCATGCAGAAGTTGGGAATTTGGGAGAGTATACAACCTCGGATCGTCCTGGGTGAGAACCTTGGCCAGACCATGGGGTTCATCGAGTCGGGCAATGCCGAATTGGGCTTTCTGGCGTTGTCCCAGGTCATGGATCCGAAGATCAACGGTAAGGGAGGCCGCTGGGATGTGCCGGTCAATCTCCATGAACCGATCCAGCAGGACGTGGTTCTGCTGACGAAGGGAAAAGACAATCCAGCGGCGAAAGCATTGATGGAGTTCATAGGCGGTCCGCAGGGAAAGGCGATCATCGAGCGATATGGATATGAACTGAAATAGCGTCGGCTCCGGTCCATATTCTCTTGCAGACTTCCTGTTTGCTGGCATGACCGATACCGGGGAGAATCCGAATGGATGTTGGAAAGAACAAAATTGTAGCAGTCGTCACGAGTGGTGCGTTTGATGAACTTGGTTTAAAGGTCGGGAATCGCGCGGTTGTCCTAGTCTAGGCGATCGAGGCGTCATCGTCGAAGCAGCAACAGTCTGCGAGACAGGTCCCTGCGTTATTAACGGGCGCATGGACGGGAGATCATGAAACGCTATGGAATCACACAACCCAATTAAACTATGGATGACGGTACTCAGCTGCGGCGTGTTTGGTGTCACCCTCGGTTGTTCCAACGCAGTGATGCTGAGCCAGGAAACGGAGCAGGGAGGCATTGTGACCTATCTGTTCAAGGAAGACCGGGGTGGTCCGATGGGATCGCCGCATCGCCTGGATGCGTTAAAGCGCATTGAGGGAAAATGCCCTTCGGGCTACACCATTCTCAAGGATGGGGAAGTGCAGGGATACAACAGTATGTCCAGCGTAGAAGGATCGGAAGGGGAAATCACCGGGAGGCGCTGGGGGATTCAGTTCCGATGCAAGTAGCGGGGAGAAGCATGGCGAAAGAGGAATGAAAGGTTCTCCGTTCTCCTTATCTAACCATATATATCCATGTTACCCCGTGTCTCATCCCTATCGGGTTTACAGCGTTGCAAAGAGGCCGTTGAATCATTCTTTCTGATCTTTAGCGACACTTTGAGGAGGGAATAAAGGAAATACAAACTAAAAGGTCAAGAAAAATATTTTCAGAATTCTCTCCCCAACTTCTGTGGATAAGTCTGTTCATAAGTTCGTCCTACCACTCAAATGCTGCACATTTCTCTACCGGCAAGACGTGTTTGCCTAAAAAATAAGCATTGGTTGAAACAGACTCTGCACCACAATATATAGGGGTGCTTTGAGAAAAATGAGTCAGAAACAACAAATCCTAGATAATTATAGGCGTTTCTGCATCAGAATTCTGAACTGCTGCGCTGGGAGAGCGGTTCGAGGACAAGTTATGCACAGACGTCGCTCTAGGACTGTGTTTTCTGCTCCATGATTAGGAGTCCATTGAAGGGGCTTGACTATATGTTAGAAGATGTGTAACCATTGGTTACACCATGATTTCAACCGACCTCAAACGTATTCGAGAACGGCTCGGGCTCACGCAGCAGCAATTGGCTGATGCGTTGCAGACGACCCGTGTATCAGTCGCACGCTATGAGACAGGCATGCGTCGTATTCCAGGAATGGTCCAAGTCGCGTTGGACCAAATGGGGCGATCGCCTCAAATTTTCATGGCAGGGATAGTGGCGGCAGGTTCGCCGATCGAACCGGTCCAGCAGTCCGAACTCATCGATGTGCCACCCAGCATGTTACGCGGTGGGGACACGTTTGCGCTCCGCGTCAAAGGGGAATCAATGAAAGACGACGGTATTTTGCCAGGCGATCTGGTCGTGGTGCGGAAACAGAAAACGGCAAGAAATGGGCAAACGGTCGTGGCCTTGGTCAATCATGAAGCCACCATCAAGACCTATTTCAACAAGGACTCGCACATTGAATTGCATCCTGCCAACACGACGATGCAGCCGATTATCGTGAAACTGTCAGACACGTTTCATATTGAAGGCATTCTCATCGGCGTGATTCGTCATTGTACGGTCTTATGAAAAGAGGGGAGGGATATGATGCTCACAGCAAATAGATCGTTAGAGGCGGACCGGCTTGTTGATTTGGAACGAACGGTGGATTCTTTGAATGGGCGGTTACGCGAGGTGCAATGGGAGTTGTATCGGGCCAAGGCGGAGCCGCTATCGATGCGGTTGTGGCGGAATCTCGTGAGCCCGAAAGGCGGCCGGGAGTTTATGTCAGCTGTCTGCAATCGACGCGCACGTCCGAACACAAGGATGGTGGTCCATGCTGACCCAAGAGCGTAGGACGAATATGCGACCCGCCGGCACCTGTTCCGACTGTGGAACGCCTGCCCAACGGCGTACTACATGTGTCGATGAGATGACTCATTCAACCGTCGAACTGTGTGAGCGCTGTTGCTGTGTCTTTCGGCAGAGGCAGGCGTTCGCAAACGGTTGCTGTGGGTAGAGTGCACATAGGTTAACCCAGATTGCGATGGCAATCTCGCCTGCCCTTCATGTCGCCCACCGCGGGTGCAACGTGTTCACACGGATTCGCTCCTCACTTGTTCGTGTGATCCGATGTCGCTGCGGCACGCTTTACAGACTCGCTTTTGTGCTCATCAGACTGGCCGACGAAGTGGATCGGTTCCTCGCCTCTGAGATGGGCTGGCCGGAGGATATAGGTTCCATACACGCTTTTGGTCCAAATCGCCTGGGCCGTTTCGGAGTTTCCCCCTGAAAACGCGTATCCCAGGCCACCGACGACACTGCCCGCGACGGCGAATGCGCTTTTGCCGGCACAATAGGGAATCGTCAGCAGCCAACTTGCCACTTGTATTCCGGTACTATCCGAACCGTCCGAGCTGGACGTTTGATCTTGTGCGAAGGTCACTCCCGCTGGGAGCATGGTCAAGCCCATGACGGTCATGATCAGGATGGCGGCAATGGATCTGCTCCATGGTTTCATCTGATGAGTTGCAAGGGCGACAGAGTATTGCAAAATTCCGTTTTCTCCCACACGTCGTTCGTTCATGGCGCACCTCCTCATTGAATGGTCACGATGGATCATCCACTCGCAAGATCGTAATCTTCATGCGCAGGGACTTTCCAGCCAACGGATGATTGTGATCCAGCACCGCGGATCTCTCTGACAACCGGGTCACGGTTGCTTCCCTACCGGCGCGGTCCGCGAGGACATCTCCTTCCTTTATCCCGGGTGGCAGATCGCTCTTCGGGACGGTTGTTATTTTCTTCGCATCATAAGGCCCAAAGACTTCCTCGCCAGAAAGTTCGACTTTCTTTTTGTCGCCAGGCTTCATTCCCGTGACCGCCCGCTCCACAACCGACGGCAGTTGATGTTGTCCCTGGACGAATTGGCCGATCTTTCGCACTTCAAACCCCGCTTCGCCGGGAGCGGTAATCTGATAAAAGTACGTGACATTCGACCCATCGATGATGCGTGCTGATTCAGCGCCAACGTTGTGTTGCCAGAGAAGCCCCAGGCACCCAAGACCGGTTACCATTGCCACGATGCCCGCCATATTCCAGCGGGAGAACCCTTGATTCGATTCCCTCCTTGACTCTTCCCTGTGGCAATACCTGTACGAAGGGTTGATTTTAGTCAGCGGCCGCGGGCCTTCATTCCCTCGTCTGGGACGTCATGGTCTGACCTCATCGAGGAATTGAGTCGGTTCGGACAGAGGCTTTTTGGAGATCTTCGTGATCTTGGTGATTTTCCCGCTCAAGTCGACCTCTATCCTGACCCGATCGCCCTTGGCGACCCGCTCCTGCTTCAAGAGGTTGGAATCGGCCACCGCGAGTGCCCAGGTTTGTCCGTCCATTGTCTGGAATGTGATTGTCCGCTGGGCTTGATCAATGCCGACGATGGCACCAGCAAACGTGGTCGCAGCTTCACCGGTGAGGACAGCCACGATTGCCGTCCAGAGCAGATAGATCGTCGTGAGTGCGAACATCGTCTTCTTCATGGTGCACCTCTGGTTTTTCCAAGCGCAAATGCTTTGCCACACATCACGAGGCGAACAGAAATTAAGTATTTCAACGGGTTTGAGGGATTGGACAAGACAGGAAGAGAGACAAGGAGTTAAGTCTGAGAGAACATGTTGTCCTTGGTCTGTCTAATAGAGCCCTAATTCTGCGGGGATTTGGGTTTTGACATTCTGTCTCGGAAGGATAACTCTTCCCGCTGGCCGAAGGGGCGTTCTTCTAGAGTGTTCGAGATACAAGGAATGACCATGGGGTTCGTGTCCCTCAAAATCCTTGTGCATCAGTTGGTGAAATGCATGGCGGAACAGGGCCGGTGGGGATTTTCCATGGCCGATCGTTGAAGAGCGCCTGAACGTGAACAACCGAGAGCTTTGATACCACTTACTATGTGAATTCTCAGCTGGCTGGATCGACCACAAGGCTGAATATAACCATTCCATGTGCCACTGTCATTGGAAGCGCAAGCCTTCGTCTAGATTTCATGTTGACGCGTTCTCACGCGATGAGGTTGGTAGAGGTAGTATGGCTCGCTGCATTTACGTGCTCAAGACCTAACCGAGCTTGGCCCGCGTAATATTGATAACGTGATTGGGGAAAGCGTAAGACGGCCAGTTGAAACAACTCTCGTGCAACATTCAAGTGTCCCATTTTCTGCGCGGCCTGACCAGTATGAAGGGTACAGGAGGCAGCCATCGCGCCAGGATCGACTGAGAAGCGGGTGGTGGGCCCTGATGGAGCCGCTTCCTCACGTTCGGGGGGACTGGAATCTTCGGCGGAGTCGAACGTGTTTGCCGCCTGAATCAATTGTTGTGCATCGTCGCCCATCTCATCAAGGTCTGCGCTTCTGTAGCAGTGGGTATAGGTACGCCACAGATCCATGACCCTGCCGCTGTCAGATAGGGATTGCAGGGATTGTCTGCTCTTGTTGCATCCGCTGAGAGTCATCAGGATGATCAGTACGAACGTGAGCCACCAGCGTATCTCTCGACACATAAGACCACCTGCTCCTTGTTCCGATCATCTTCCATGCCGGTACAATTGATGGGGGTGCTCACCTCCCTCGTTTACGCATGGACTGATTGTTGAGCCGCTGCGGCAATGATTTCCAGAAGCATGGTGAAATCATTTCCCTTGCGAACCCACGCGAAGGCGTGCCGATCAAGTGCTTCGTGCGACATATTGTCCCGGTCTGCAGAGTAGACCACAACAGGAATTCCGGGCCATTTTGCGCGGGAGATTGAGAGAAACTCGAGGCCGTCCATTTTGGGCATATGGTAGTCGGTCAGCACAGCGTCAATGGAATGTTTTTCCATCTGTTCCAAGGCTTCCAACCCGTTCTCCGCCCCATAGACCATGTATCCGGCGCTGACGAGCCTGACGGAGAGTAGGTAGCGCAAATCGCGATCGTCCTCGATGACCAACAGGCTTTTGTTGTTCCGTTCCATAGAGTTCGTGCCTCCTTTCTGGCTACCTGCTCTAGGGACAGCACCGGGCCTTCCCAAAAGGGGTGTCCGCCGAACATCAAGTAGACTGGACCGACAATGGAGGATCAGAGCAAACAGCAGACCGCGCCGCGCCAAAGGCATTCATCGGCAGAGATTCTATTGAGAATCAAAGCGATAGACGATTGGATACCGACGGTATCGAGCGCGGAGAGTCAGGGAATTATGGGGACAAGTTGTCGCAGAGGTTGGAAGATATCAGTGAGAATGCGAGGGGGTACGCGGACTTCTGACTTTTTGAGACAAGCTGTCTCGTGCATGAACAGGTTGGCCATTGATTGAGTGGGTCAGCCTTGGCCGTATTGGCGGAGCTTGCGGAGGAGCGTCTTGCGGTGGATGCCAAGTGTAGCGGCTGCCTGGCCGTGGTCCTGATGATGGGCCTCTAGCACGCGCAGAATATAATTCTTTTCCATATCCTGAAGAGTGTCCCATCCGCGAGCCCGCGCCTGGTCTTGAACGGATGTTGTCCGGATGGTCTCCGGCAGATCATCCGGGGTGATGACGGGGTGCGGAGTCAAGGCAATAGCTCGTTCGATCACGTGCTCGAGTTCGCGGACATTGCCGGGCCATGAATATCGTGTCAGCAAAGGAATGGTTTCCTGTGAGAGGCCGGTCACTGGTTTCTCCCTGGTGCGACCGTACTTCTCGACAAAGTTCTGGCTCAGGAGCGGAATGTCTTCAATCCGATCGCGTAATGGTGGAAGGACAATGGTCACGACTTCAAGCCGGTAGAAAAGATCGTCTCGAAATGTTCCGGCCTCGACGAGTGGTTTCAAGTCTTTTTTCGACGCGGCGATGATTCTGACGTCAATCCCACGAGTCGTCTCGCTCCCGACTCGCCGGACCTCACGTTCCTGAAGCGAGCGAAGCAATTTGCTTTGCATAACCGGAGAGAGGTCCGCGATTTCGTCCAGGAAACAGGTGCCAAGATGCGCTTGTTCCAGCAGTCCCTTCTTGCTTGCGACGGCCCCGGTAAATGCGCCTCGTTCATGCCCAAAGAGCTCGGATTCGAGAAGCGTTTCGGCCAACGAACCCGTATCGATCGCGACGAACGGCCCGTTGCTCCGGGTACTGTTCGCATGGATGGCGCGAGCGATCATTTCTTTTCCGGTCCCGCTTTCCCCCTGAATCAGAACCGTGCTGTCCGTCTCCGCGACGCGTGCGATGAGTTTATAGACGGCGACCATCCCCGCACTGCTTCCCACGAGGTTGTCGAACCGGTATCGTTCACGTAATTGGTCGCGCAATGAACGATTCTCCCGCACTAACTTCTTATGTTCGAGCGCCCTTCGAACCACCAATCGAATGTCGTCCACGACGAACGGTTTACTGAGATAATCGAAGGCCCCCGCCTTGATGGCATCGACGGCTGTTTTGAGCGATCCATAGGCGGTCAATAGGATCACCAAGATGTCCGGCGCCTTCTCCCGCACGGCAGCCAGTAAGGCCAGCCCATCCTTCCCTGGCATGTGAATGTCCGTGATGACGAGATCCGGTTGCCATTCGCTGAATTTCTGTAATGCCATCTCCGCGTCCTCGGCGGTCTCGACCTGATACCCCTCCTTCGCCACGACTTCGCGGAGCAGGCTCAGGGTATCGGCGTCATCGTCCACGACCATCACGCGAGATTGTCGCAGCATCAGCGCGCTCCTCCGTTTGTTGGAAGTACGATCGTGAATCGTGACCCACTCCCCGGCTGGCTATCGACCTTGATCTGACCTCCATGCGCCCGTACTGTTTCCAGCGCAATAGCCAGTCCCAGACCCGTGCCGCGCCTCGCATTTTTCGTTGTGAAAAAGGGCTGAAAAATCTGCGCCATCTGTTCGGCGTCGATTCCATAGCCTGTATCGGCGAATTCCACCTTGATCGACGTTCGATGGTGCGGTTGTTCCGGTTCGGCATGGGGAGAGGTCCGCACGGTCAGGGTTCCACCAGCCGGCATCGCGTCCAACGCATTTTCAATCAAATTGTTACACACCTCCTGGAGCTGCTGGACATCGGCATCGACTTTCTCGATTTCCCGGCTCCACTCGGCGACCAGTGCAATTTTCCGGCGCTCAAATTCCGGCCCAAAGAGCGCAAGACATTCGGCGATGCATGCATTCAGATCGAGTGGAGATCGAATCGGCTCCGGTCTCCTGGCATACATCAGCATGTCTTGAATAATTTTAGATGTTCGTTCGATTTGAGCCTCCACCGTTTCTAACCGTTGTCGGGACTCCGCGCTCAGCGTCGGATCTTCGGCCAAGAGTTGGATATGACCGGAGAGGGCGGTCAAGGGAGTGCCGATTTTGTGCGCCACGGTTGCCGCCATATGCCCAATCGCCGAGAGGCGTTGAGCGCGTGCCGCATCGCGCTGTGCCGCCGAGAGCAACTCATTCGTATGGGCCAGCGTTCGATTTTTTTGCAGCACCTCGGCGGTTGCCTCGCTGACTTTTACCTGCAGGCTTTCATTCATCGCCTGGAGGGATTCTGTCAGCTGGGCATTGTCGTGAGTGGTTTCGAGAATCTTCTTCACCATGTCGTTGAATGTGCCGGCAAGTTCTCCGAGTTCGTCATGTTCTTCAACCGGTACGGCCGAAGTCATGGTTCCTTTGGAAACCGATTCGACGGCGGTAAGGAGTCGTTTCACGGGACGATGCACCTTGAAGTAGAGAAACAGATTGATGGCGATCACAATCGCCGCCCCAGTCAGCAATCGTCTCGTTCGGGAGGCTTGCTGCAATGATTCCAGGGCTTCGTCCATCTGCAAGGTGGAGAATTCGGCATAGGTTGCGCCGACGATGGCATGCCGCAAGACGATCGGGGCGGCCAGAAAGACGCGATGAGTGTTCTGCCGATCCGCATAATCGATCAGGGGTTGCTGTTCTTCGCGCACGCGCTGAACAAGGTCGGGAGCTCTTTCTTGAAGAGGCAACTCCGTTGGGCCCGCGCTCGCGATCGGTACAGGATTCTTACCCGATTCGGGCGGGAACTCATACAACACGATGTTGAGAAGATCGGGTAGGGTGAGCAAGATCTTCTCCAGCTCTTTCGTTCGTGCTTCTCGATTCGACAGCTGGGCAAGACTGGTGACGTTTAGGTCGACGGAATGCCCGACGGCCAGCGCTGCGCCTCGGACGTTGTCCTCCACCGTGTGCCGGATTGACCGGGCCTCGAGCCATTCAGTCGTGACCGCGGAGACGCCGACGATAAAGATGATGATCAGCGTCATCTTAACTTGAAGGCTCAGCCGGTGCCAGCGGTTCAGCATAGGCTCATGGTAGTCCCTCACATTTCCTTGTTCAATCGGAATTCGAGACAAGATGTCTGCCCGGGAATAAGTTGTCTCTCATCTTGGAGAGAAATCCCCGATCTCTCACGTCTCCTCGTCACGATCAATGGGATAAAACGTCGAATCTTCCGCGGTCTTGCAGCAGCCGGCGGTACAGGATCGTTTTTAGGCATCGGGTTTGCTCAGCCTCCACAACAGGACCGTCGGACTTCTGGAGTGATGCATCGTGACTGGACTGATTCTTCTGGTCGAGGCCGATGCCGGGTTGGGCGCCGTCTTGTCAGAAGTGTTACGGCACAACGGGTATGAGGTGATCCTCGTGGGAACGTTAATGAATGCCGACGTTGAGCGCATCGATTCCGTGAACGCCGTGATTCTGGATCATGATACGACCGCCGCTGAAAAAGAACTGGCCTGGCTTGATGCGCTTCAACCTTGCGACGAATCCCTCCCGATCGTGTTGATGGGTCTGCAAGCACCACAGGAACTGCGCCGTCGCCTGGGCGAACATCTGGATCTCCAGCAGACCAACGCCTTGACGGTGGTGCAGAAGCCGTTTCGGAATGAAGAATTGCTCGCTGCCGTCCGAGAGGCGAAAGGGAGTACTTCGCCGGGACAGGCAAACGGAAGATAGACCACAGGCCGTTATAAGGCGCGTACAACACGTCGCGGGAAAGTGGAAACCCATGAGATGTGAACGTTGTGCTGGGCTGGTGGTGGTTGAACAGTTTATCGGCGGTGCGACCTCCAACGGGGGCTGGGTCTATAGCGGCTGGCGGTGTGTCAATTGCGGTGCGATTGAAGTATTCGGCCAAACAGGCTCACGTCCTGTCCTGCGACCTGTTGCAGGAGGCGGAAAACGCGGGGGGCAAAGTCGAGTGCCGAGCGCGAAGTTCCATCGACATGCGTAGTCATGGGATCGTGATCACAGTGTGAACGACGCGAACCCTTCGGAGTTTCAAAGGAGGGACACCATGTCCAGAGTACACAGTTACCTGATCGTTCTCTTGCTCAGTCTAGGTCTCGTTGTTCCCGGCGCATTCGCGCAGTCTGAGATGACGCTTCAGACGATCAAGGGTGATCTTCTGTCAATCAAGGGCGATAGGTATGTCGTGAAGGACTTCTCCGGGAGGCTCGTGTACCTCCAGGTCGACAAGAATACGAAGCGAGAGCGCATGCTGGTTCCGGGGGAAAGAATCGAGGCAGATGTGATTATCGGCGAGAGGGTCGTGGCACTTCGACCTGCGAATGAATCAATGATGAAAGGAGCAGTCCAATGAGAATCGCCCAGGTTTCACCCTTGTGGGAGAGCGTTCCGCCGAAACTCTATGGAGGGACGGAACGCATCGTGTCCTACCTTACCGAAGAACTGGTTCGGCTCGGTCACGATGTCACCCTCTTTGCGAGCGGAGATTCGGTCACGAGCGCTCGTCTAGAGCCGATCTGTGCTCATGCACTACGGTTGAACACAGGGATCTTCAACCGCGATGCCCCTATGACGATGCTGATGGAGCAAGCGCTGGGGAGACCCGGCGACTTCGACATCATTCACTCCCATCTCGATTTCCTGGGTTTTCCTCTCGCGCGGCGGAATACGACTCCGACGGTGACCACGTTCCATGGCCGGCTCGATCTGCCCGAACTCCAGCCGGTGTTTCGTGAATATGCGGAGATGCCGATGGTGTCGATCTCGGATGCCCAGCGGAAACCTGTCTCCTGGGCGAATTGGCAGGCAACCGTCTATCACGGTTTGCCACGAGATCTCTATCATGTGCATCCGAATCCCGGAGGATATTTGGCGTTCCTAGGGCGCATTGCTCCCGAGAAGCGGCCGGATCATGCGATTGAGATTGCCAAGCGGGTAGGGATTCCCTTGCGGATTGCTGCGAAGGTCGATCCGATGGATCAGAAATATTTCCACACCGAAATCGAGCCGCTGCTCTCCAATCCGTTAATTGAGTATCTCGGTGAGATCACGGACGCAGAAAAGGACGAATTCCTTGGGCATGCCATGGCACTCGTCTGCCCCTACGACTGGCCGGAGCCGTTTGGTCTTGTGCTGATTGAAGCGCTCGCCTGCGGAACCCCCGTGTTGGCCTATCGGCGTGGGTCCATTCCTGAAATCATTCGGGATAAAGTCACGGGATTTGTCTGCGAGGGACTCGACGAGATGACGGCGGCCGTCCAACGAATTACTGAGATCGACCGTCAGCGATGTCGCGTCACGTTCGAGCAGCGATTCAGCGCGGAACGAATGGCGCAAGACTATGTCCGCGTCTATGAGCAGGCGATCGATAGCACCTATGAAAGGGAGGCAGAGGCCACGAGTCTTGAGTCCTGGCCTACGTTCTCGACCAGTGCGTAGGCCGGATCAGTTTCGGGGTGAAGGGAGATGGAAAGAAGGCTTTCTTCAGCGTCGGGAAGGAGGTCCCTATGAATATCCTCACGTCGACCAGTCTAGTCGTGGCCATTGCCGGTACCGGCTTTGTTGCCGTACAGGGGATTTGGGCAGAAGACCGGTTGCCTTCGGGATTGTCACCTTCGAAGATCGTGACCGGCGAGGTGGCTCAAGTCGAAGGGGAGTTTCATATGGCCAAGGGGCCGGAAGGCGATGTCACGCTCGACATTGTGGATAAGTCCTACGTCATCACAAGCCAAACTGGAAAAGAGGTGCGTCTCGAACTCGACGATCATACCAAAATCCAAAACAGGGTGAATCCAGGGGATAAGGTCGAAGCCAAGATCTCATCCAGAGGCCACACCCTCTCGGTGACGCGACTCGACCGATGACTGACGCGACTGCCTAGGAGAATAGCATCATGCCCATTCAGACACAGAACCACTGGGAAGATGTGAGGGACGTACGGCATTCATCAGCAGTGTTTAGCTGGCGTATCAAGTCCGCATGTCGGTTGAAGAATCGTTGAGGTTTCGAGATGGCAGACAACAATAAGACGATGACAGGTCGGGCAGGGTCAGGGTTGGACTTGCTGAGAACGCGAAATTTTGGCCTTCTGTTTTCAGGCCAGGCCGTGTCCCAAATCGGCGACAGCATGAACAAGGTCGCGCTGCTGTGGTTTGTGTATGAGCTGACGGGGTCGGCCTTCAAGATGACGGTGATCGGACTGCTCCAGACAATTCCGCCGCTCGTCTTTGGCCCGCTCATCGGTGTCTATCTCGATCGGATGAAGAAAAAGCCGGTGATGATCTGGGTGGACTTCATCCGTGCGGGGTTGGTCATGCTCATTCCCTTGCTCTATGCCATGGAGGCGCTGACGCTCGAACGACTCTACGTGCTCGTGTTCGCGACGTCGATCGTCTCCACGGTGTTCGGTCCGGCGTTGGCCTCCGCCGTTCCGTTTCTCGTGTCTCGCGCCAGACTGACCGCCGCCAATGCACTGATTCAAAGCACGACCAATATCGGGCTCTTGATCGGACCAGCGGTCAGCGGGGTGGGTATTGCCATGATCGGAGCACACAATGTCCTGTATCTCGATGCGGCCACGTTCCTGGTGTCCGCGTTGTGCCTCCTGCCGATCAGGGTGGATGAGACGACGCAATCGCACTCGCGAGCGGGCGATAGAGCATCGATTGTTCAAGATCTTTTGGTCGGATTTCGATTTGTCTTTGTCCAGCATCGGACGGTGCTCCTTCTCATGCTCACCGCCGCTCTCTACAGTTTGGGCGCGAGTGCGTTCGTGTTCTTGCTGCCCGTGTTTGCCACGCAACTACTCGATGCGAGTCCGGTCGAACTTGGGTGGCTGTGGTCATCGCTCGGGATAGGCATGCTGGCTGCATCTGTGTGGCTGGCTTGGATCAATCAGGGGGATTTCCAGAAGCGCCTGCGATTGATTTCCGCGGCTCTGGCCGTCGGCGCTGTCGCAGTCAGTACACTTGGCATGCTGCAGGCGCCCGTGATGGCGGCGGCCCTCATCATCGTGTTCGGCGGCAGTACCGCCGTGTTTACACCGGTCGTGTGGGCGATGTTGCAAGAGTTGACGCCCGAACCTCTGTTGGGGCGTGTTTTTACCACCTTCAGTACAGGTGCCATGGCTGCCGCGATGGCCGGGATGGCAGGGTTCGGCTGGGCGGCGGATGCCATCGGCCCGGCCGCAAGCCTTGTGGGTATCGGGGTTCTGTTGTTTGGCACCGCGACCGTCGCGGCTGCGTTCAGCCGGCGACGCCCCGACAGTGCAGCTGCCGATTTCGTGTCTGTGTGAAACGGCTCCATCGTGTTTCATCGTCTGGGCGGATCTCGATGGACATGAACGTGAGAGCGAAGAAACGGTTTCAGTTCTGGCGGATGCGTCTTGGGCAGTGTACGGCGCTCCAGATGCTTTGTCTCTGCGCCCTCTTTACGTATCAACTCCCGAATCCGATGCTTGCACAGAGCGATCAGCCTTCGATCACATCAGCTCCCCCTTTAGCCATTCAGGGTAAGGGGGCGGAATCAAAACCGTCTGCCAAATCACAGAAAGAATTGCCTCCCATTGAGGTCACTGCGCAGGAATCGCGGCAGCCTCAGTCAAAGACCCAGGCGGCTAAGAGTGAAGAATCAAAGGCAAAAAAAGACAATGGAGAAGAGGGGACAGAGAAAGAGAAAGAAAGTACGGGTAAGTACGCCGGTTCCTCGCTGATCCTGACGGTCAAACTCGCATTGATGGAAGATCCTCGCCTGTTTCCATACGAGATCGAGGTGGAGGCAGGATCGGACGAGGTGACGCTTGTAGGGAAGGTGTCCAGCGAGGCTGAGAAGTCTGCCGCAGGAAAAATTGCGAGCACGGTGCCGACCGTGAAAGCCGTGTCGAACAAATTGGAAGTGGTCAAAGAACTGTCGGAGATCATCGCGCATAGACAGGACGACAGCATTACTCGACTCGTCAAAGAGCGATTTGCCAAGAGTGCCACGGTGACCTCCGCCAATTTCGATGTGAAGACGGAGCAGGGAGTTGTCGCACTCAGCGGCACCGTACGGTTCCAAGTGATTGTGTTGGAGGCGGTCGAAGCGGTCAGGCAGGTTCCGGGAGTGAAGGCTGTGAAGACAGACAAGGTTAGAATCGAGCGCGAGGGATGAACCCTTGGTTCATGCTGACACCGAGTTTTACCTCTGCACGCAACATCGAACACAAAAAAGCGCACGGCGAGGTCCGCCGACGCCTCCCCCTCACGAAAGACTTCGGTTTGATATGGCTCAGTCAGTTGATATCTCAGGTCGGCGACGGCATTTCGAAACTTGCGCTACTCTGGTTCGTCTATTCGATTACCGGGTCACCACTCAAAACGACCGCGATCGGACTTCTGCAAACGATTCCCCCTATTGTGTGCGGCCCGCTGCTCGGTGTGCTGGTGGACCGGTTGCCGAAAAAACTTCTGCTCATCGGTTCGAATGTGTTCCGGGCCATACTGATCGGATTCGTTCCCTGCGCGATATCCGTGGATACATTCACCGTAAACGTTTTGTATATCCTGGTTCTCTTGGATGCCGTGGCGATGGCAGCCTTGAGCCCGACGCTTACGGCGTCAGTTCCCATGGTCGTCCCGCGCACACAGTTTACATCGGCGAATGCACTGATCCAGAGCACGACCAGCCTGGGTATCATTTTCGGTCCGGCCTTGAGCGGGGTGGGTATTGCCCTGTTCGGTCCTCAAGAAGTTCTCTGCTTGAACGCCGTCACGTATTTCGCATCAGCCCTGTGTCTGGCATTCGTGCGCCTCAGTCCACGGAGCCGGGCCGAGAATCAGAGGACTGGAGACAGCTCTCTGATTCGCGATCTGCAGGAAGGACTGGCCTTCGTCGCCGTCAAGGAACGTGTGATTGCTCTATTGATTGTGGCGGCGGGGTTTTATGGATTCGGTGCCAGCGCGCTGACGACGTTGTTTCCGGTCTTTACGAAGAAAATGTTGGATCTGGGACCGATCGAAGTGGGGTACCTTTGGTCCACCATGGGAGTGGGTTTGCTCGTCATGTCGATCGTACTGCTCTGGTTCACAGAGCGAACGCTCGCCGACCGCATCAACATCATTGCCTGGACGAGTGCGGTGAGCGGGCTGGCGATTGGGATGCTCGTCTGGTCGAAAGACCTGTTCCTGGTGGGCCTGTTCATGATCGTGATTGGTGCAGGGATCGGAGCCTTCACTCCAATCGCGTGGAGTGTCATGCAAGAACTAACTCCCGGGAACCTCGTCGGGCGGGTGATGAGTCTCTACAGCACGGGTGCGATGACCGCCGCGATCGGCGGAATCAGCATGTTCGGATGGGTCACGGAACGGTTTGGTGAATCGACGGGAGTGATAGGCATTGGCACGACCTTTCTTCTCACTGCCTTCCTGGGAGTCTGGTTGAGCTGGTCAATCCGGACTCGATGAAAGGGACTCATGGGACAGGTCGATCGTCGGAATGATCCATGCCGCATTGCTGCCTCCTCATCGCTGACCGATGACCCCATCGAGGTGCTGAAGCAGGGCGATACGTTCGGGTTGTTCGATCAATACGGCGACATCCATTCCCTCAGATCCGGCTCGCAAGGTCTCTACCACGAAGGGACCCGTTTTCTGTCTCGATTCGAGCTGACCATCAATGGTGAGCGGCCGTTGCTGCTGAGCTCTATGGTCAAAGAAGACAACGTCTTGCTCAACGTCGACCTCACGAGCCCCGACATGACCCATCTGGGGCAGGTAGAGATTCCGCGCGGAGCGCTGCATCTGTCCCGGTCTCGATTCTTATGGCAGGGCCTCTGCTTCGAACGCGTTCGAGTGCACAACTATAGCCTCCGTCCCGTTCCGGTCCGGCTCTCCTTCTCCGTGGATGCTGATTTTGCCGATCTATTCGAAGTCCGTGGGAGGAAGCGAAGCAAGCGAGGCAGACGCTTGGAGTCCGTGATATCCAAAGATGGAGTGTCGCTCGGGTATGAAGGGTTGGATGGTGTGGAACGTTGGGTTACCGTTCGTTGTGCACCGGCTCCGACTGCAGTCCATCCCGATGAGATTTCCTGCGACGCACTCTTGCCGGCTGGAGAAGTCGTCCAGTGGGATCTCGCGATTTCCTGTGAACTGACTAGGCGAATCACGTGCGATCTCACCTATGAGAGCGCATTTGTCGCAGTAGAACGAGCACTCAATTCCGCGAAAGCTGACGATTGCCTCATCGTCACATCGAATGAACAATTCAATGCCTGGCTGAACCGTTCGCTTGCCGATCTCCACATGATGGTCTCGGACACTCCCGACGGCCCATATCCCTACGCCGGTGTTCCCTGGTTCAGTACCCCGTTCGGACGCGACGGCCTCATCACCGCCTTTGAATTTCTGTGGGTGAACCCCAACATCGCCCGGGGTGTATTGGCCTATCTGGCTGCGAATCAGGCGAGGGAGGTCGTCGCGGAACAGGATGCAGATATTGGGAAAATTTTGCATGAAACGCGCAGGGGAGAGATGGCGGCGCTCAATGAGATTCCATACGGTCGCTACTACGGCAGCATCGATGCGACGCCGCTATTTATTATGTTAGCCGGAACGTATTACGAGCGGACGGGCGATCGAGCCTTCATCTCACAGGTTTGGCCGAATATCGAGCTGGCGTTACAGTGGATTGATCGTGCGGGGGACGTCGATGGTGATGGGTTCGTGGAGTACAGCCGCAGGTCAAAAGGCGGGCTGATCCATCAAGGATGGAAAGATTCGCAGGATGCCGTGTTTCATGCAGATGGCAGCTCGGCCGAAGGGCCCATCGCGCTCTGCGAGGTGCAAGGCTATGTATTTGCCGCCAAGAGGCGTGCAGCTCGATTAGCCCTGGCGCTGGGCCATCCGGAGCAGGCCCGGCGTCTCCTCAAGGAAGCAGACACACTACGCACACAGTTCGAGCGACGTTTCTGGTGCAATGATCTCTTGACCTATGCATTAGCCTTGGACGGGTTCAAGCGGCCCTGTCGTGTCAGGACGTCGAATGCCGGCCACTGTCTCTGGACCGGTATTGCCGAACACAAGCACGGTATGAAGTTGGCCAAACTCCTAGTCGGCGAAGAGTTTTTTAACGGATGGGGCGTCCGTACCGTCGCCGCTACCGAGACCCGCTTCAATCCAATGGCGTACCACAATGGATCGGTCTGGCCGCACGATAATGCGCTCATCGCAGCCGGCATGGCCTCCTACGGATTCAAAGAAGGCGCATTGAAGATTCTCTGCGGTCTCTTCGATGCCAGCCTATTTCTCGAGCTGCATCGGTTGCCTGAATTGTTATGCGGGTTCTCGCGCCGCCCCGGTGAAGGTCCCACGCTGTACCCGGTCGCCTGCAGTCCTCAGACCTGGTCCTCGGTCGCCCTGTTCCTGCTTCTCCAAGCCTGTCTCGGTTTGCGAATCGAGGCTCCACGCGCCCGCCTGTCGTTTTCGCAACCGGTCTTGCCGCCCTTCCTGGACCACATAGAGATTCAGCATCTCAGGGTTGGAGATGCTGTAGTTGACCTCTCGCTTGAACGTCATGCGACGGATGTCGGAATCAACATCCTGCGGCGCGAAGGCCGCGTCGAGGTCGTGGTCACGAAGTAATCCAACGCAACGCCCTCCTGTATTATTCAGACGATGTGATCACTGAGACATCTTGTCCCTGACGGACAAAATGTCCCTTCCACACAGAATCTCTTTATGCAAT
>Ga0207104_1016_pt1 | contig 46090 bp, 39 predicted proteins | sample Alteio_BWMinHeat_79_FD_153538 | JGI IMG/M metagenome (GOLD analysis project Ga0207104, IMG submission 153538) | Enriched cells from forest soil in Barre Woods Harvard Forest LTER site, Petersham, Massachusetts, United States -... | ecosystem: Environmental > Terrestrial > Soil > Temperate forest >...
TTCTAATTTACATATCACCGTAGAGCGCTTGCAGCGCCGAAATAGCCGCAAGTCCCGCGGTTTCGGTACGCAATATTCTTGGTCCTAAATTAATGGGCTGGAAGCCGTGTTCCATGACTTTAAGCATTTCATTTTCACTTGCACCGCCTTCGGGTCCGATAAATAAAAGTATATTATCTTGTTTTTGAATCGGAATATTTTTTAACGTTTCCCCTGAATGTGGAGATAAAATGAAACGCCACGTTTGTTCGAAATGCGGTAATGCTTGATCCAATGTTTTAATAGGTGACACTTCCGGAATAATATTTCGTCCTGATTGTTCACATGCACTAACGATGACTGACTGCCAATGTTCCAGTCTTTTTTCACTTCGTTCTTTATCTAATTTCACATTACTGCGTTCGGTAAATAAGGGAAAAATTTTTTTCACCCCTAATTCAACTGCTTTTTGAATGGTGAAATCCATTTTTTCACCGCGCGAAATACCTTGCGCGAGGTGTATGACAAGCGGTGACTCTACATCAACTGAATGGAAGCCCAAGATCGTAACTTCTACATTTTTTTTCAGAATGTTGGTGATTTTAGCCTCAAACTCGCCGCCTTGTCCGTTAAAAACGGTGATGACTTCGCCGACCTTTATGCGTAAGACAACGCTAAGATGATGGCTCGCGGTTTTATCGAGTAGGAGTTTTTCGTGAATGGCTAAAGGGACGTTTTGATAAATTCTAGTCATGGTGATTCAGCACATACGCTTTGACAATGACACCACCAATCAGATGTTCTTGGATGATACGTTCTAAAACTTCCGGCGTACAAGAATGATACCAAATGCCGTCAGGATAAACGACCGCGATGGGACCGCTTTGACAAACGCGTAAACAATTCGCTTTCGTGCGAAAGATATGGCTCAATCCTAATTCTTGCAATCGATTTTTAAGGTATTCCCATGCGATTAAGCCCGCTTCATGTGTGCAACATTTGGGCTTGGTTTGATCACAGCATAGGAAAATATGGCGTTCAATCTGATTGATGCCTAATTTTTCAACACGTTTGGTGAGTTCATGGTTCATGAAGCCATTGTAACTGTCGCGAAGATCTTTGCAATCGGATATCATACGCCCTCGTTCGAAACCTCCCAAAGGTAAAACATGCAAAAACTTTATATCCAGACCCATGGTTGTCAGATGAATGAATATGATTCATCGAAGATGGCAGATGTTTTGTTGGCCTCTCATCAATTAGAAAAAACGAAAAATCCTGATGAAGCGGATGTTTTACTTTTGAATACTTGTTCTATTCGTGAAAAGGCGGCCGAAAAAGTCTTTTCAGAATTGGGTCGATTCCGAGAATTAAAAGAAAAAAATCCCCATATTGTCATTGGGGTGGGCGGATGTGTCGCGAGTCAAGAAGGAGCCGCCATTTTAAAGCGCGCACCTTTTGTTGACATGATTTTTGGCCCACAAACGCTGCATCGTTTGGGTGAAATGCTAACTGAGGTTCGTGAAAAAAGAAAAGCGGTTGTCGATGTCAGTTTTCCAGAAATTGAAAAATTTGATCATTTACCTGCTCCTCGCGCAGAAGGCGTGACGGCGTATGTTTCCATCATGGAAGGTTGCAGCAAATATTGTTCTTTTTGCGTAGTACCTTATACGCGCGGTGAAGAAATCAGTCGGCCTTTTGATGATGTAATCGCAGAAGTGGCGGGTCTTGCAACACAAGGAGTGAAAGAAATCATTTTGCTCGGACAAAACGTGAATGATTATCGCGGCCCCATGCATGAAGGTGGGATGGCTGATCTTGCGATGCTGGTTGAATATATAGGAATGATGGAAGATATTTTACGCATTCGTTTCACGACTTCTCATCCACTCGCGTTTTCTCCACGTTTAATTGATGCTTTTGCAACGGTATCGAAACTTGCGAATCATCTTCACTTACCTGTCCAAAGTGGTTCTGATCGGATTTTGGCTGCGATGAAACGCGGTTATACGGCGTTGGAATATAAATCCAAAATTCGGAAATTACGAAAAGTTCGTCCCACTATTAGTTTAACTTCTGATTTCATCATTGGTTTTCCAGGTGAAACGGAAGAAGACTTTTTGGCAACGATGAATCTTATTCATGAGATGGAATTTGATAATGCATTTAGTTTTATTTACAGCCCGAGACCTGGCACGCCTGCCGCGCAATTGCCGGATAATATTCCGATGGATGTGAAAAAAGAACGCTTGGCTATTTTGCAAAAACGCCTCATTCAAAATGCACAAAAAATCAGTGAATCAATGGTCGGTACGATAGAACAAGTGTTAGTCGTGGGTCCATCGAAAAAAAATCCAGAAGAACTGTCAGGCCGCACTGAAAACAACCGTGTGGTCAATTTTAAAGCTGATCCGGCTTGTGTGGGTCAAATGATTCCTCTTAAAATTACCGCGAATTTGCCGAATTCTTTGCGGGGAGAACGTGTTTAACGCTTTTTTTTGTACAATTTAACTCACTGGATTCAGACTAAATTCTTAAAAGCGTTATAATAAAAGTATGACGCTTTCACTACAAAAATCATTGAAATTACGTCTCAAAAAAAAATTTGGCCTTCCGAAAGGCGAAGACCTTTTTACCAAATATCATCATGCTTTTTCGACGAGTTATAACGAGGAATGTCCGACGGATCGTGCCATCAAAGATATCTTACGATTAGAAAAACTTTCTTCTAAGCGATGTTTTGCGATTGACCTCTATCAAATTGAGGCGCAAAAAAATTCCCTTTTACATTTGCGTCTATATCAATACGAAAATCCTATCCCTTTATCAGATATCTTACCTATCTTAGAAAATTTAGGATTGCGCACGTTAAACGAACGTCCTTATGAAATAAAATTAAAAAATAAAATTTTCTGGATCAGTGATTTTTTAGTCGAACCTTTAGTCGAAAAAAAATTGGATATTCAAAAAATTAAACCAATTTTTTCAGAAGCATTTAAAAAAATATGTCAGGGTCGTGCTGAAAATGATGAACTCAATAAATTAGTTTTCAATGCGCTGTTAAATTCAAGAGAAATTGCTATTTTGCGTGCGTATTCGGAATATTTACAACAAACTGGATTTCGTTTTAGTCAACAATACATTAAACACACGGTCACAGAACACGCGGTAATTAGTAAAAAATTGGTTAGGCTTTTTCAAATGCGATTTGATTGGAATCATCCACGCAAAAAATCGCAAGCACCTTGCGAAAAAAAAATATTAGAGTTATTGGATGACATTAAGAGTTTGTCTGAAGATCAAATTATGCGGAAGTTTTATCAATTAATTAAAGCCACCGTCCGAACCAATTATTATCAAACGCATGAAGGAAAAGAAAAAGATACGATTGCATTTAAATTACAGTCGCGTGATATTCCAGATCTTCCATTGCCGTATCCTTTATTTGAAATTTTTGTGTATTCACCAAAATTTATTGCAATACATTTACGTTCAACCAAAGTTTCACGTGGCGGCATACGATGGTCAGATCGTCGTGAAGATTTACGAACAGAAATTTTGGGATTGATGAAAGCACAACGTGTAAAAAATGCAGTGATTGTTCCATCCGGTGCGAAGGGCGGTTTTGTTTTAAAAGATAAAAATAAAATACCCGATCTCAAGTTGGTCATTGAATGTTACCAATTATTCATTCGCTCATTATTAGATTTAACGGATAATATTATTAAAAATGAGCCAGTTCGCCCAAAAGAAGTGATTTGTTATGATGATTTCGATCCTTATTTAGTGGTTGCCGCGGATAAAGGAACAGGTTCTTTTTCAGATATTGCGAATGGTATCGCAAAAGAGTATCGTTTTTGGCTCGGAGATGCATTCGCATCAGGTGGTATCACAGGATATAACCATAAGGAAATGGGAATTACTGCGCGTGGTGCGTGGGAATCGATTCGCAGACACTTTCGTGAAATTAATATTAACGTGAACAAAGATAATTTTACGGTCGTGGGTATAGGTGATATGGGTGGTGATGTGTTTGGGAATGGTATGCTTTATTCACCGCATATTCGTTTAATCGCTGCATTCAACGGGACAGAAATTTTTATTGATCCCGATCCCGATGCTGAAATATCTTATCAAGAAAGATTACGTTTATTTAAAAGCAAAGATTCATCCTGGAAAAATTATAATCCTAAACTCATATCCGTTGGTGGCGGTGTCATTAATCGCGGAAATAAATCCGTTACTTTGACGAGTGCAATGAAAAAATGTTTGGATACTGATCGGACCACTTTGACACCTGATGAATTGGTTCGCGAAATTTTAAAAGCACCCGTTACTTTGTTATATAACGGTGGGATTGGTACCTATGTCAAAGCGAGTTATGAAAAAAATGATGATGTCCTTGATAAAGAGAATGATTTCTGTCGAATCAATGGCAATGAATTGCGTTGTCTCGTCGTTGGCGAGGGCGGCAATCTTGGATTTACTCAACTCGGACGTATAGAATATGCCATGCAAAATGGTTTAATTAATACGGATTTTATCGATAATTCTGCAGGTGCCGATTGTTCAGATCATGAAGTGAATATTAAAATTCTATTAGATAAATTAGAGACCGCCAAAAAAATTACGGCGAAAGAACGTAATGCATTACTTTCCAAAATGAAAGATGAAGTGGCCGATCTCGTGTTAAGAGATAATTATAGTCAAGCATTAACATTAAGTCTTTCTACTTCTCGTTCGGTGAATAATACCGGGCTTTATCAAAGTTTTATGCATTATTTAGAATCATTAGATGAAATGGATCGTGCCGTTGAATTTTTGCCGGATGATAAAAATATCGTAGAAAGAAAAGCCGCAAAATTAGGATTAACCGCACCTGAAATTGCTGTCTTACTGGCATACAGTAAAATTCATATTAAAAATGAAATTTTAAAATCAACACTTCCAGAAGATCCTTACTTTTTTAAAATGCTACAAGAAGAATTTCCAAAAACATTACGAAAAAAATATCATGCTTTCATGAAAAAACATCGGTTGCATCGAGAAATCATTGCCACACAAATGGCGAATAAAATTGTGAATGAAATGGGCGTGACGTTTGTTTTTCGAATTCAATCAGAATTAGGTGCGAAACCCAGTGATGTCATTCGTGCATATGCTATTTCAACACAAATATTTGAATCTGAACAAATTGAACGTTTGATTGAAACGTTAAGTTTTAAAGTTCCCGCAAAATTGCAGTATGATTTGCTGCATCATATTCGTAATCTTATCAATCTTTCGACACGTTGGTTTTTACGCGCCAATCATCTTGATCGAAAAATTACAGATATTATTAAACATTTTTCTTCGCCCATTCAAAAACTTGAGCCATTGGTGCCAGAGCTTGTGAGCGGGAATACGAAACTATATTTACAATCTTTAACCGAAGAATTTATTGCGGCAGGGATACCAAAAGAAACTGCTAAACGTATTGCAACTTATCGTGCGCTTTATATTTTATTGAATGTCATTTCGATTGTAGCACAATATAAATTCGATATATTTGTAACCGCAAGAATGTATTTTGAAATTGGAACGCGATTTAATTTTGTATGGTTCAGAGATCAAATTGCATCAGATTTGCGTGAAGGTCATTGGTATAATCTCGCGCGTTTAACATTGCGAGATGAATTGGATTTATTACAAAAAAAATTGACGATTCTCATTTTACAAAGTCGAAAAAATGAAAAAAATATTAATAAAATGATTGATCATTGGATGGAAAGTCATCCGCGTACCATGACTCGTTGGGAAACCACTTTAGAAATGTTGTTAAGCAGTGCAAATGTCGATTACTCCATGTTTTTTATCGCGCTTCGTGAATTGCAGGATCGGTTGAAGGATTAGTCCAAGACAACCATTTCTCTAACCCCGTCGTCCCGCGGCTTGTCCGCGGGATCCAGAAAACAATTAACGTCGCTCTGGATCCCGCGGACAAGCCGCGGGACGACGGGTTATATTTGTGTTAAAAAAGTCTTTTTTCATGATAATATATCCCAAGCTTGATAAAAACGGAGTTTTTAAAAGTGCGAAAACGGATGTTTATCATGTTATTGGTGCTCGGTATTTTATTCGGCAGCATCATTCTTTATAAATTGTTGATCGGCTTTCTTATCAAAAAAAGCTTAAGCGCAAATCAATCTCCTATTGTTCCCGTCTCTGCGATGAAAGTTGAATACTCAGAATGGCAGCCAAAATTACTGGCAAGCGGCAGTTTGCGCGCGATTAAGGGTGTCAATGTGACGACAGAATTATCTGGTATGGTAAAACAAATATATTTTACCCCCGGAAGCGATGTTACCCTAAATCAAGTATTAGTACAGCTCAATGCAGATACTGAAATTGGTCAATTGCAATCATTACTCGCGCAAGAAGCGCTGGCGAAAATAACGTATGAACGCGATAAAAAACAATTGGCGATTCATGCGGTCAGCCAACAAACCGTGGACACTGACTACCAAAATCTCAAAAGTTTAGACGGTCAAGTCATAGAACAAGCCGCAACGGTTGCAAAAAAAACCATTCGCGCACCATTTACCGGGCGAGTCGGTATTAATAATGTCAATCCTGGGCAATTTTTAAATCCGGGTGACACTGTCACTTCATTGCAAACATTAGATCCTATTTATGTTGATTTTTATATGCCACAACAAACGTTATCGGATTTACGAACGGGATTAACCGTGAATATTGAGTCAGATAATGCAAAAGACATTTTTCATGGAAAAATTACCACCATTAATCCCGCAGTCCAAGTGAATACACGTAATGTTCTCGTAGAAGCGACCGTTTCAAATCCGAAACATTTATTGACACCGGGTGCATTTGTGAATGTCGAAGTTTTAACGGGAAATAGAAAAAATCTTTTGACAATTCCTGAGACCGCCGTCAGTTATAACCCTTATGGAAGTATTGTGTATGTCATCACAAATAAGGGCAAAGATGAAAAAGGTGACAAGCTTATTGTCGAACCTGCTTTTGTGATAACGGGCGAAACGCGCGGTGATCAAGTGGCTATTTTGAAAGGGATAAAGAAAGATGATCTTATCGTCACGAGTGGACAGTTAAAATTGAAGAATGAATCACGCGTGACGATTGATAATAAAGTGGTGCCGACGGATAGTCCTCTTACAACCTCTGCGAACGAGCATACTTGAAATGCGTTTTACTGATATTTTTATTGAAAGGCCTGTACTTGCGATTGTCGTAAGCCTCATGATTTTTGTATTGGGTGTACGCTCGATTGGTCTTTTATCAGTAAGACAATATCCTTATACGCAAAATGCTATCGTGACGGTTTCCACAACTTTTATCGGGGCCGATCCTGACATTGTGGCAGGATTTATTACGACTCCTTTAGAACATTCCATCGCGCAAGCGAATGGTATTGATTACATGACATCATCAAGCACGCAAAGTACCAGTATTATTACTGTTAATTTACGTTTAAATTATGATGCAGAAAAAGCACTTGCGGACATTAATACGAAAGTAAATGCAGTGTTAAATCAGTTGCCTATCAATTCTCAATTACCGGTTATTACTGTGCAAATCGGTCAAACCATTGATGCGATGTACCTTGGTTTTTATAGTAATGTTTTGAAAACTAATCAAATTACCGATTATTTAATTCGTGTGGTCCAGCCTAAGTTGCAAACTATTCCGGGTATTCAGCAAGCAGAACTTCGCGGCGATCAAGAAATTGCGATGCGTGCATGGTTGGATTCGAAAAAATTAGCGGGTTTTGGTTTAGCGGGGAGTGATATTGTGCGCGCCCTCGCAACTAACGATGTCATCTCAGCAGTCGGTCGTACCGATGGCAATATGTCTACGATGAATATTAAGGCGAGTACTAATTTAACGAGAGAAGAAGAATTTCGTCGAATGGTGGTGAAAGCGGACAATGGTGCCATTATTCGTTTGGGAGATGTATCAGATGTATCATTGGGCGCAACGAATTACGACACATCCGTCAATTTTAATGAATTGAAAGCGGTATATATTGGAATTTTGGTTGCTCCCGATGCGAATTTATTAACGGTAATCAATGACGTTAAAAAAATGTTTCCGGAAATTCAAAAACAATTGCCAAAAGGCTTAAATGCGCAAATTGTTTATGATTCCACTGATTTTGTGAATAGTTCCATTAAAGAAGTGATCACGTCCCTCATCGAAGCGCTATTAATTGTGGCAGTGGTTATCTTTTTATTTTTAGGTTCGATTCGATCGGTGAGCATTCCTTTAGTCACCATTCCGCTTTCATTGCTCGGCGCTTTTTTTGTGATGTATTTGTTTGGCTATTCTATTAATTTATTGACGCTCCTCTCATTAGTGTTAGCTATTGGTTTGGTTGTCGATGACGCCATTATTGTGGTGGAAAATGTCCAAAGACACATGGAAGAAGGCGCGACCGCGATTCGTGCTTCTATTCTTGGCGCAAGGGAGCTTGCGAATCCTATTATTGCCATTACGGTGGTTTTGCTTGCGGTATATGTACCGATTGGATTTTTGGGTGGTTTGACTGGCGCAATATTTGTTGAATTTGCATTTACTTTAGTGGGTGCTGTCACCATTTCGGCGATTATTGCTTTGACACTTTCCCCGATGATGAGTTCAAAATTATTGACATCCAATGTTCACCAGGGACGATTGGTTAAATATATTGATCAAAAGTTTGAGCAATTAAAAATAAAATATGAAGGCGCTTTGCAGGATAGTTTGGACCATTTACCCGTGACAGCTGTATTTGCTGTTATTGTTTTAACAAGTATTTATTTTTTATATGCGACTTCAAAACATGAATTAGCACCTGTCGAAGATCAGGGAATTATTATTTCGCAGTTAACGACTGAACCCAATGCTTCATTACATCAAACTGAATTGTATTCCAATGAAGTTTTCAAAATTTATCAATCATTTCCCGAAACGGAACGCGTTTTTCAATTGAATGGTATTAATGGCTTAAATTCCGCGATTGTTGGGATGGGTCTAAAAGCATGGGACAAAAGAAGTCGCACTTCCAATCAATTACAACCTTTGGTGCAAAAAAAATTGAATGGCATAACGGGAGCTATTATTGCGGCATTTCAATTACCTCCTTTGCCCGGTTCGCGCGGAGTGCCGGTGCAATTTGTCATTACGTCAACGGATCCTTTTGATCGATTAAATGAAGTGAACCAAACATTTTTAGATGAAGTGCGAAAAACTGGGATATTTATTTTTACCGATACCGATTTAAAAATTGATAAAGCCCAAACCAATATAGTTTTAAATCGTGATAAAACCGCTGAATTTGGCCTAACTATGAGTGATGTCGCGAGTACATTAGCAGGATTAATAAGCCAGAACTATATTAATTATTTTAATTATAGTGGCCGCTCTTATCAGGTAATTCCGCAATTAGATCGCGATCAACGTTATAATATGAAGCAAATTCTTAATTATTATATTAATACGTCAACCAATCTTTCCATTCCATTTGGAACAATTGCTGATTTAAAAACTATTGTGGTACCAGAATCATTAAATCATTTTCAACAATTAAATTCTGCAACATTATCTGCAGTTCCAGCCCCAGGAGTCACAGATGGGGATGCTTTAAATCGTTTAAATGAAATTGCAGCAAGTATTTTACCACAAGGATATACGATTGATTATGGTGGTCCCTCACGACAATTTATTCAAGAGGGGAATGCGCTGGTTACAACATTTTTCTTTGCGTTAATCGTCATTTTCCTTTCACTTGCTGCGTTGTTTGAAAGTTTTCGTGATCCTGTGATTGTTTTAATTAGTGTACCCATGTCAATTTGCGGCGCACTCATTTTTATTTGTTTAGGGGTAGGAGGCGCGAGTTTAAATATTTATACGGAAGTAGGTCTTGTCACTTTAATTGGCTTAATCAGTAAGCATGGAATTTTAATGGTGCAATTTGCTAATGATTTACAATTGGAGGGATTAGGGAAGCGTGAATCCATTGAAAAAGCGGCAGCCATTCGTTTACGTCCCATTTTGATGACAACCGCTGCGATGGTTTTTGGTGTTATCCCATTAATTACCGCAACCGGCGCGGGCGCCGTCAGTCGTTTTAATATTGGATTAGTGATTGGTACAGGATTAAGTATTGGGACTTTATTTACTTTATTCGTGGTTCCTGCGATGTATATGTTTCTTGCAGAAGATCATTTGAAGAAAAAAGCCATTGTGGATGCGATAAGAAAAGATATGGTGATAGATTAAGTTTTTCCTGTAGATTTTCTTGATTTATCAATTTCTATCGACTAGGATAATGACGTTTTAGAAAAATAATAATAATATTAAAAAAGGAATGTCTATGTTTCCCTCTAATAAGTTAACGCCTTCTGAAATTGAATTAAAAAATAATCTCGTTAAACAAGTTATTTCTTCTGGCCTTGATGATGTTAAGCCCATTAAAATTTCTGTTGAACAAATGACAGAATTTAGAAATGCAATTACACAAGTTTTAATTGAAGAAAAAGTTCCTGCCATTAAACATGATCGTATTATCGATGCATATGTTAAAACTATCGACTTCTATCAATACATGTCGGAAGCTAATACTCGAAAGCTTTTAACAAATCTTGATGAAGCGAAGCAAAATAAATTGTTTGTTGAAAATCAAAAATTACCTGCAGAAATTGATCGTCTGTTTAATCAAGTGGGCTATCCGCAACAAGGTGCAGCACATCAAAAAATTAATGATCGTGTTTTAAATATTCCAGTATTTAAAGATGTCCTTGCGAATTTTGCAAAAGTTATCGCGAAAGAAGCGGTGGAAAAAGCTAATGAACCTTCGCCGATGAGATTCGGTCGGGGGTAGCTGTTATCAACTATGTCATGCCAGCATGCTTAAAGGTGGCATAAAAACATGCTGGCATGACAGATTTCTTATTTCGCGACACTGACCAAATATATACTCATGTTTTCAAGCAACGTTTTTCTTCGCACCTAATCCACCCACCACCCAGCGCCTGATATAACGCAGCAGTATCAGCATAGCGCGCGGTCTCAGCTTTAATGCGCGCGATCACCGTTTGTTGATATTGTTGTTCAGCAGTCAGCAACGCCAAATAATCCACGCCGCCTAATCGATATTGTCCTTGAATTAATCGTAAATTCTCGCTCGCTGAGTTTTCTGCATTGACGTTTGCTTGATAAGCTTTTGCATCATATTCAATGGCGCGCAAGCTATCTGCGACATTTTGAAAAGCCGTCAGCACCGTTTGACGATATTGTTGAAAAGCATTTTGATAAGCGGCAATAGCTGCGCGTCGCTGTGAGATTAGCGCACCTCCTTGAAAAAGCGTTTGTCCGAGATTAGCGCCATAATTCCAAATATTATTGATTGGATTAATGAGATTACTCAGGATTTCAGATTCATAACCCCACATTGCGCTAATGGTTAATTGCGGAAATAAATTTGCAGTGGCGACCCCGATATTTGCACTTGCAACATGTAATAATGCTTCACTTGCCTGAATATCCGGTCTTTCGCGAACTAATGTAGAAGGAAGTGTGACAGGTAGTTTTTCTGGTAAATGTAATTTTTTAAGATCTATCAGCGGAATTGTCGTTTCACTTGGCAATTTTCCTATTAATACAGCAAGTGAATGTTGGGTGATCGCGAGATTTTTTTCTAAAGGCGGTAGCGTTGCCTTAGTCTGATCGACTAATGTTTCTTGTGTTAAAACAATTTCTTTGGAAATCCCACCTAATTCAAACTGCTTTTGAAGTATATTTAATTGTGATGAAAATGCTTCAATTAAGCTTTTCGTTGCATCAATTTGCGCTTGTAAGGCACTCGCAGTAATGGCATTCGTTACAATATTTGAGGTGAGGGTAAGATAAGCTGCGATCAATTCATATTTTTCAAAATCCACATTAGCGCGCGACGCTTCCACTTGTCGTCGCAAAGCACCCCAAATATCAAGTGTATAACTGAGACTGACGGTTGCATCATAAAGATTAAACATGGAGTTCGATTTCGATTGCGTATCACCAAATTCTTGACCCGAAAACTGCTGTCTTTCTCCTGAAAATTGTCCGGTAATTTGAGGTAATAATAACGTACCAAACTGCGCTTTATAATTATCATATGCTTGGCGTAATGTGGCTCTTGCAGCTAGAATATTTGGGCTATGGCGAATTCCTTCGTTGACTAGATAATTAATTTCTTTGGAATGATAAATTTCCCACCAATCATTTTCGACATGTTGTCCGATAATAAATTCTTCTGACTTACCTGCCTCCCCTTTCGTTGCCACGGTTTTGGTGGGTAATGGTTTTTTCGTATATTTTTGTGTGGGCGGGGCGGCGGGCGGATGAAAATCTGGGCCCATCATACATGCGGATAATATGCTAAATACTAATAATAAAAGGAAATTTCGCATGTAGACATCCTGTTCCATCAGAGTCTTCCGTCATTAACTATGTCATGCCAGCATGCTTTCCGCTTCCATCCAGTGGGCATGTAGCGAAGACGCTTGGATGCCAACTGAAAGCGCGCTGGCATGACAAATGTTGCAACAAGTTATTCTAGATTACCATTGCTATTTTGTCGATCTACGGTCATAACCTGCTCAATTTTCAAAGATTAATAAATAATTTTTATTTAGCTTGTATGTAACCCCCTCTTTCTTATAGAATAGCGCCGTTATTATTGCGGGGTGGAGCAGCCTGGTAGCTCGTCGGGCTCATAACCCGAAGGTCGTTGGTTCAAATCCAGCCCCCGCTACCAAGTTTGAAGCCAAAATAAGAAAACCCCGGCCGGGGTTTTTTTGTTTGTTCTTGAAATGGGCATTGGGCCCTTTTTTTTTATCAGTTATACTATTATGAAAAATGTTGCGACAACATTAAGCGAGCGACTAAGGTCGCTGGTGAATGCGATGGGTTATGAATTTGTTGGCTGCGAACTGCAAGGTCAAAGCCAACATGCTGTATTACGTATTTATGTCGATGGTGAGAAGGGTGTAACACTCACAGATTGTTCTAAAATTAGCCAACAAGTGAGCGCGGTGTTGGATGTGGAAGACCCCATACAGGGATCATATGCACTAGAAGTGTCTTCCCCTGGGTTAAATCGACCCTTATTTGAAATTGCACATTACCAAAAGCAAATCGGTAATCGCATAAAGGTACGTGTAGGCGCAAACGTCCACAATCGCCGAAACTTTGCGGGCGTATTATTGCGCGTGGAAGGAAGCGATATACATCTTTTAGTTGAAGGTGTTGAGATAGTGTTGCCTTTTTCTGACATAGAAAAGGCGAATGTAGTAGCAGACATCCGCTTAAAGTGAGGTTGGCATTATGAATAAAGAAATCTTGTTAGTTGTGGAAGCAGTTTCCAACGAAAAAGGCGTGGAAAGTGAAGTTATATTCGAAGCTATTGAAGCTGCGTTGGAAATGGCAACTAAAAAACGCGCAGGCCTTGATGTTGATGTAAAAGTGACAATTAATCGCAAAACAGGTGATTATACCACCGCACGTCGTTGGCAAGTGGTTGCAGAAACGGAAGAGGAATCAGAAGACTTTAACGAATTGACAGAAATGACCTTGAGTGAAGCGAAAAAACGTAATGCCGCTATTCAAGTAGGTCAATTTATTGAAGAGCCCATGGAATCTGTCGACTTTGGTCGTATTGCAGCCCAAAAAGCTAAGCAAGTTATTGTACAAAAAGTATTAGAAGCAGAACGTGCGCAAGTCGTTAACGCTTACAAAGAACGTTTGGGGCAGCTCGTGACAGGTGTCGTGAAGCGTGTCACGCGCGAATTTGTATTACTTGATTTAGGTAATAATGCAGAAGCGGTTTTATCCCGAACCGATATGATTCCTCATGAAGCAATGCGCATGGGTGATCGGGTTCGTGCATACCTTGCCGAAGTTCGGACAGACCTTAAAGGTCCTCAAATGGTCTTAAGCCGTACACGACCCGAAATGTTAATTGAGTTATTCAAAATTGAAGTACCCGAAATTGGCGAAGAATTGATTGAAGTAAAATCTGCTGCGCGAGATCCTGGGTCACGTGCTAAGATCGCGGTCAAAACGAATGACGGTCGCATCGATCCTATCGGCGCATGTGTTGGTATGCGTGGTGCGCGTGTGCAAGCGGTTTCTAGCGAATTAGGTGGTGAGCGCGTCGATATTGTGTTGTGGGATGATAATCCTGCGCAGTTAGTCATCAATGCCATGTCACCTGCAGAAGTTGCATCAATTGTGGTGGATGAAGATAGTCACACCATGGATATTGCAGTGAAAGAAGAACAATTAGCGCAAGCCATCGGACGAAATGGTCAAAATGTCCGTTTAGCGAGTGATCTTACAGGATGGAAATTGAACGTGATGACCGAAAGCCAAGCAAAATCAAAATCAGTACAAGAAGCAGAAAGTATTTTGCAATTTTTTAAAGATAAATTAGGTATTGATGACGATATTGCGACAGTGTTAACAGAGGAAGGTTTTACCACATTAGAAGAAATTGCGTATGTGCCTATTCAAGAGATGCTGGATATCGAAGGATTTGATAAGGCGTTAGTAGAGACTTTGCGTGAACGTGCAAAAGCTGCACTCTTAACCAAAGCGATTGCAGAAGAACAACAACTAGAAGGAGCTGAACCCGCGGAAGATTTACTCGAGATGGAAGGGATGAATAGGCATTTAGCCTATGTACTCGCCAATCATGGCATCATTACGCGCGAAGATTTAGCTGAACAATCCGTTGATGATTTGCTTGAAATCGGCGAGATTGAATTGGATGAGCAAAATGCAGCTAAATTGATTATGACAGCTCGAAAGCCATGGTTTGATGATCAAGCCTGAGAATCGAGTGAGGAGTTTCGATGGTTAAAAATGATATGGTGAACGTACAAGAGAAAAAGGATCCGACAAGATCTCCCAAAAAAAGAGGAGTATCTGTTGCTGATTTTGCGAAGGAATTAAGAATTCCGATCGATCGTTTATTCGTACAATTTAAAAATGCGAATATTAAAATCGAAAAAGAAGACGATATTGTATCTGAAAAAGAGAAACAAGAATTATTACGTTATTTGCAGCAACATCATGGTGGCAAGTCTGATGCGCAACCTGAAAAAATTATTTTGCGACGTGCAAAAACGAGCGAAATAAAGGTTGCAGGGACACAAGGCGAGAAAAAGACAATTTCAGTACAAGTTCGTAAAAAACGTACCTTCATTAAAAGACCGCTTCTTGAAGAAGAGGCAGCTAAATCCAAAGTATCAACGATTCCGTCAAAATCAGAAGTCATTGAAATCACAGAAATCCCACCCGTTGAAGTGGCTGCAGAATCCACACCTCTCGTGGAAGTCGTACCAATTGTTGCAGAAGTGCCTATGGATGCGTCTCCCATTGAAGTCGTCAGCACAGAAGTGGTCACAGAAGCGCCGGCAAAAGTTGAAGAAAAGAAACCTGGCATTGCGGAAAAACCAAAACCCAAGGGTAAAGCTAAACCCATGACTAGCAACACGAGTGAATCCGAAGAATCCGAAAGCGATCGCCAAAAAAGAAAGAAAAAGGGTGCTGGCGGTAGAGGACGAGATGATGCACATAAATACGACGCTATCTTAGGAAAGCGCGCTAATTTAGGTGCAGTGTTACGTTCCGGTGAAGAAGATGAGCCACATCGCCGAAGACGTGGTGGTCGTTCACGTAAAGCGATGGTGGGTGTCCAAGCATTTAATAAGCCAGTTGCACCGCAGATTCATGAAGTTGCGATTGCCGAAACGGTTAGCGTTGCTGATCTTGCTCAAAGAATGTCAGTTAAAGCGGCTGAAGTCATCAAAGTCATGATGAAGATGGGCGCGATTGTTACGATTAATCAAGTGATTGATCAAGAAACCGCAATTTTAGTCGTCGAAGAAATGGGCCACAAGGTTAAGCTCGTCAGTGCTTATGCATTAGAAGAATCTTTAGCCAAAAGTATGGAAGTGACGGGAGAAGGTGTATCTCGCGCACCTGTCGTTACTATCATGGGCCACGTTGATCATGGTAAAACCTCTCTTTTAGATTACATTCGTCGCACCAAAGTGACGGCGGGTGAAGCCGGAGGTATTACGCAGCATATTGGTGCTTATCATGTCGAAACTGAAAAAGGCGTGATTACCTTTTTAGATACACCAGGCCACGCGGCATTTACCGCAATGCGTGCGCGTGGTGCTAAATTAACCGATATCGTCGTACTCGTGGTGGCTGCAGATGATGGCGTCATGCCGCAAACTGCTGAAGCAATCAATCACGCGAAAGCTGCCGGCGTACCGATGGTGGTTGCCATTAACAAAATTGATAAACCAGAAGCGGATATCGATCGCGTCAAAAATGAATTGTCTAAACATGGCTTGATCCCAGAAGAATGGGGTGGTGATACGATGTTTATGCCGATTTCTGCGAAACAAGGCACTGGCATTGAACAATTGTTGGATTCTATTTTAGTACAAGCAGAAATATTGGAATTGAAAGCGGTCGCAGATGCGCCTGCACGCGGTGTTGTGATTGAATCTCGTTTGGATAAAGGTCGCGGTGCTGTTGCAAGTCTTCTCATTCAACAAGGTACCTTGCGTAAAGGTGATTTAATTCTTGCGGGATTTGAATATGGTCGTGTTCGTGCATTACATGACGAAACCGGTCAATTTGTCGAAAGTGCAGGACCTTCTTTACCTGTCGAAATTTTAGGATTATCCGGAACACCGAATGCGGGCGATGAATTTATGGTGGTGATGGATGAAAGACGTGCGCGTGAAGTTGCACTCTTCCGTCAAGGTAAATTCCGTGAAATTAAATTAGCACGTCAAAATGCTGCAAAATTAGAAAATATTTTGCAACGCATGGGTGATGACCAAAACGATAGTACTTTAAATATCGTCTTAAAAGCAGATGTTCAAGGATCTGCGGAAGCATTATCGCAAGCGTTATCAGAAATTTCGGTACCAAAAGTCAAAGTCAAAATTATCTCCAGTGGTGTTGGGGGCATTAACGAAACCGATGTGAATTTGAGCGTGGCATCGAATGCTATCATCATCGGCTTTAACGTTCGTGCTAACACGGAAGCGCGTAAATTAATTGAAGCAGAAGGTGTTGATCTTCATTATCACAGCATCATTTATGAAGTAATTGATGAAGTGAAACGTGCAGTGAGTGGATTCCTCGCACCGGAAATTCAAGAAAAAATTATTGGCCTTGCAGAAGTGCGCGATGTATTCCGTTCTTCCAAAATTGGAGCGATCGCGGGTTGTATGGTTCTTGAAGGTGTCGTTCGAAGAAACAATCCTATCCGGGTATTGCGTGATAATGTGGTCGTTTTTGAAGGAAGTTTGGAATCCTTACGTCGCTTTAAAGATGACGTCACAGAAGTTCGCAATGGTATGGAATGTGGTATCGGTGTGAAAAGTTATAACGATATTAAACCGGGTGATCAAATAGAAGTATTTGAAAAAATTGAAGTAAGAAGATCAATCTAATGCCAAAAAATCGTAATCGTCCGCAACGTGTTGCGGATTTAATTCAAGCAGCTCTCGCTAATATTTTACAGCGAGATGCTAAAAATCTACGTTTTGGTTTAGTGACTATCATTAGTGTCACCGTCGCGCATGATCTTTCTTTTGCGAAAGTGTACGTCAGTGTACTGGATGAATCTAAAGCAGTAGAAACCGTCAAAGCTTTAAATCATTCAGCAAAATATTTTCGTACCGCACTCGCAGGTGCTGTGAAACTTCGTATCGCACCAGAACTCAAATTTATCTATGATGATTCTATCGTTCGTGGTTCACGTATTACTTCATTGATCAATGAGGCTTTAGATAAAAAATAATGCAGAAAAATTTGAACGGTATCTTTTTATTAGATAAACCTTTAAATGTTAGTTCGAATCATGCTTTACAACGTGTCAAACGTTTGTTTCATGCAAAAAAGGCAGGTCATACTGGAAGTTTAGATCCACTCGCGACCGGAATGCTGCCGATTTGTTTTGGAGAAGCCACGAAATTTTCTCAGTTTTTATTAGAATCCGACAAAAGTTACCTTGTCACGGCAACACTTGGAATAAAGACAGCCACCGGTGATTCTGAGGGTGAAGTAATAGCTGAAAGACCCGTTGAAAATATTTCCAGAGAAAAAATCGAATCCGTTCTGCAACAATTTAGGGGAGTTATTCAACAAATTCCTCCTATGTATTCCGCAATCAAATATCAAGGCAAACCGCTTTATTCTTTAGCACGAAAAGGAATCGAGGTCGAAAGAAAACCCCGCGAAGTCAATATTTATGAGCTTTCCTTACAAGATGTCGGTGAAAAAAGTTTTTCCCTCGAGATTCATTGTAGTAAAGGCACTTATGTTCGTACTTTAATTGAAGATATTGGAGAGGAGTTGCAATGTGGTGCACATGTTTCACAATTGCGCCGTCCATTTGTCAATCCTTATCAACAGCATAAAATGTATACTTTTGAGGAAATTGAGTCGTTCACGGAATCTGCGTTAGAAAATACCCTCCTGCCGGTAGAAACTTCTCTCAATGCTTTTCAAGCCATAAAATTATCAACTTCAGCCGCTTTTTATATGCGGATGGGACAACCTGTCATGGTGTCACAGTTACATTACAAAGGTTTGGTGCGAATGTATTCGGACAACGATCGCTTTTTAGGCGTGGGTGAAGTGTTGGATGATGGTCGCGTTGCGCCGAGGCGGTTGGTCAAAACTTCGTGATGCTAGAGCGTAGAATGTAGGGTGGATTAGGCGTTTTTTTGAGTTGTATTCATCTTTTTAGCCCTGTCATGCCAGCATGCTTTAAGCTGGCATCCAGCTGAGCCCTTCTGGATGCCAGCTTAAAGCATGCTGGCATGACAGAATGGTTTCATATTACCGCCTAACCCCCAAACTCTTCGTCTCCTCCGGCTGTGGCTTTTCTATATTTTCAATGAGTGCCTCTAATTCTGATACTTTTTTTTGATAATGATTTAGTATCGATGTCTGCACATATGGGGGAACAATACCGCCACAGCCACCCATTCTTGAAATTGCTTTTGATGATTGAATAGACAATTGTTGTGCTTTCACCATCCCTTTTGCAGTTTCTAATTCATTTTTTAAAAGAGAGAGCGTTGCCGATTCTAAATCATTTAATCTCGTTTCGATTTCTTGCGATTCTTCTAAATTTTTTATTTGACGCTCTAAATCTTCCGCTTCTTTTTTATAGATACCTAATAATTTCGTCCGAAGGGAGGAAGGAATAAAACCATCCGTACCACCTGTTTTAACGTTTTCACTGGATTTTTGAAGGGATCTTTCTTGAGCTGCAATACGTTCTTTAGTACTAACTAATTTTTTTGTAAGTTCATTAATTTTATTTTCTCTATCGCTTAACATTTTTATTTCCTTTTTATTTGTTATTAATTCCAAAATCACTCAAAGTTTACAAGATAATTTCTATCATAGTCAATCTCCCGTTATCCCCCACTGACCGGGGGTATAGTGTCATGCCAGCATGTTTTTAGCTGGCATCCAGGAGGGTTTATTGAATGTCACGGAACTCGCTCCCCCGCGAAATGCATTTTTCAACTGAAAAAAATTCTGTTCTCGATAAACATCGTGATATCGTCGATTCACATTTTTATGATGTTGAAATAGTGCAACATAGAGTAATGGAACAATCAAAAAACTCGTAAAACCCGCTAAAATCACTTTCCAATTGCAAGAAACTTTTGGTGGTGGGTTTAAATAATTATTAATAACTTCAAATGTTTTTGGATTTTTTTCTACAATACAAAATGGAATATTACATTCATCTAATTCATTTTTTCGTTTATTAATTAACGTTAAAAAAATTTCAACCGATGGATGCACGGGATTACCAAACGCACCGCATCCTGGTAGAACAAAAATAATATAGGGTTTTTTCCCACGTTTTGATTCAATAATTGCTTGATCACATTGTAAATTAACACCCACCTTCACCATTTTGTCATAAGTATGATAATTTTCAGGATGACGCAAAATCGGATCTCTCGAACATAATTTATCTGGCATGCCTTCAAATATTCGAAGATCAGGCGCAGCTCCCTGGATCACGACAATCATGCGATCAAATTTATCCTCTTTTATTTCATTTTTAAAATCAAAAAAAGTTTTTAATTTTGTATGATGAAATAAAAGATGGCTGTAATTTCCTTTTTCGGGAAGGACTTCATATGCTTTATTTTGTATATCAAAATGTATGGGTTCTGCTTTTTTTTCTTTCTGTTCCATTCCAGTTTGAGATAAAAAATCTTCTAAAAATGTTGTTGAATTGATATAGGTATCTGGATTTAACGCGTTAAGAATTTTTTTAATCATGACAAGACACGCGCGTAAGTATCGCCGTTGATATTGTTTTTTATTTTTTTCTTTGAAATGGCATAACATATCAAACATCGAAGAAGTATGACGTGCAATTTCTTCTTCCAACGATCCTTTCGAATATTTGGCCGATCCGTCACGATTGGAATTAGCGGCATTATTCACAACTGGAATAAAACCTTTTTGTAAAATTGTCGTGATGACTTCTATAACATCACCATTAATAAGTACATTATTTTCATGCGGTAAGGGATATTTCTCCTCAGGAATGAAATGTTCAGTTTCAAGAAATATTTCTTTTTCATCATCTTGTAAAGCTTTAATTTTTTTTCGATATTCATGATTTTTCGGGAGCCAATTCATAATTATTTCATCACCCATCTCCTGCCACGTTTGGTCTTTAGGCTCGACGGGTTTTTTATTTGACGAATAATTTTTATCGATAATATTGTCAATAAGAAAATCAAGTTCATTTCTCTCTTTGATAAATATTTCTATATGATCGTTTAATTCATCTATTGTCATTTTTGATTGTGGGTACATTGATTTTAAAAGACAAACCAAAAAATACATTTGTTTATACCAATATTCTCTTCTCGCTTGTAAATCTTCTTCGCTCCATTTTTTGGAAAGAATGGCATGATGATGTAGCAAAGCTCTTAAATGACGGTTTTTTCCTAAGGTTGGTGATGAAATATCATCGCTATCGGTCATTGCTAATTTGAGAAATGGGTACGGTACTTGAAGGCCATGTTTTATTCTTGCATTAGTCATCTCTATTCCTTTAGGTTCTTATTACTATTCAGTTCATGTCATGCCAGCATGCTTTAACAGAGGTATCCACACAACCGTCGTCCCGCGACTTGTTCGCGGGATCCAGAGCGGCATTGCAGGCTTTCTGGATCCCGCGAACAAGTCGCGGGACGACGAGTTCTTTGACTTGTAGAGACCTCTGATGCTTTAAGTTGGCATGCCAGATTCTTTAAATTTGGCAAAATTTTTGTCTAAATTGCACCATATTTTTACTGACAAAGCAACAAGGGTTTAAAATAGATCTTTTTTTCATCAATGCACATAATAATTTTAAGAAAATCTTAAGCAAATTAGCATACATTAAAAAAATAACACTAAAAAAATCGTGTCCTATACATCGAGGAGGTATATATGACTTACGATCAAATTAATGTAATTCAGCAATTAAATCATTATTTAAAATCTCAAAAAAGATCGATGGTATTAACCCATGGATTTTGTCATGGATTAACATTACTTTGGCTTCATCACATGTCTTTCCATAATGAAAATTGGTTTTATCACACCATCAAAAAAATTATTCGCGGACCTTTGCATGAAGATTCAGATGTTGAAAAATTCTTAAATCATATGGAATGGCTACAAAATCCCGAAAAATATGTCAATGGATTGCGACAAATGGATATGGAAAGCACGATGGAAAAACAAATTGAGTTACGATTTTCAGGAATTTTCTCCATAAAAGAATTGAAAAGAGTTTTAAAAATGACAATTGCAGAAAATAAAATGATAGTCCTTTCCGGATCTTCACATACCATCGGGGTTTTGCAACGAGATCACATTTATTATATTTATAATCCTAACGCAAAAGGGGGAATTGCAAAAAAAGTTTCGTCGTTAAGAAAATTACATGCAAAAATTTTGAGATATTTATATGAATTTTCTGATGAAACGGATTATTTATCTCTCATCGTTCATGTGATTGATAACCAAAATAGTGAAAATCCAGACAATTCTGCAGAAAAATCTACACGAAAAAAATTATTACATTTTATTTTTCTTCGAAAAAATTATGTCGATCGAACCGATGATGAAAAAATATCTCCATTATATCTTGCGACAGAAAGTCATGATGCGGATTTAGTCAAAAAATTATTAAAAAAAAATGCCCCACCAAACATTGCGACTTTAGACGGACGGTTGGCGTTATTACATGCGAGTTATTCGGGATATCAGAGAATTGCGAAATATCTTTTAGAGTACGGTGCAGAACCTGACATGGAGGGAAGAGAGGGTACGCCGCTATTTGTCGCGAGTTTTTACGGGCATGTAAAAGTTGTGAAAACACTTTTGAATTTTGGGGCCGATGTGAATAAAGCAGATCGTGATGGAGAAACAGCGATTTTTGCAGCGATCGAAAATAATCATCCCGAAATTATCCAACTATTATTAGCAAACCATGCAAATATTCATCATCGACGAAAAAATGGCGAAACACCGATAGATGTTGCACTTAAGGCTAATAATGAAAATATTTTAACGTTATTAACGAAAAAAAATTATTCGCAGCAATTTTTTGCAGAGGCTAGTGAAGACAAAAAGTTCACTAAGCCTGATGTAAATAACCGTCGTCCCGCGATTTATTCGCGGGATCCAGAGAGGTAGAAATGTAGGGTGGATTAGGCGTTTTTTGCCGTAATCCACCTTTTTTAATGGATGATATATTTTGGTGGATTACGTCGTAAAAAACACGACTAATCCACTCTACAACTGGATCTTGCAGCCTTGGTGGATTTTATACTAGTCAAATGTTGACACGCACCCCGCGTCCCTGTTAGCTTTTCAGGTCCTATTGATGGAGATTTTATGAATTTTAAACGCACAATAACTCCAATTGGTCTCTTATTCGCAGGTATTGGCAGCATTATCGGCTCAGGTTGGCTTTTTGGACCCCTATACGCCGCCCAAATTGCGGGGCCTGCCGCGATTGTGTCTTGGATAATCGGCGGAGTATTAATGATTATCATTGCACTGACATTCGCTGAGCTTGGCAGCGCCTTCCCTGTCGCTGGTGGTATGATTCAGTTTGCGCAATACAGCCATGGACCCTTGCTCTCCTTTCTGATTGGATGGATGGTTTGGATTTCAAGTGTTGCGGTCGCGCCAGTCGAAACGCTTGGCATTATCCAATATCTTGCAAATTACATTCCTGGGTTGATGGAAACAAGCTCCGGCGTTCATCTTTTAACATATTTAGGCATGTTTTTAGCGGCTATGATTATGTTTTTGATGTGTTTTTTAAATTTTTATGGCGCACAATTTTTTAGTCGTTCCAATAGCATTATTACGGCAATTAAATTAATTGTTCCTATCATGACGGTTGTCATTTTATTAAAATTAAATTTTGAGCCGTCGCATTTTTCCGACGAAAAAACGGGAGGTTTTGCACCATTTGGTTGGCATGGCATTTTAGCCGCATTGCCCTTAGGTGGCGTTATTTATTCATTTATTGGCTCAAACACCGTTTTACAATTGGCAGGTGAGACCAAAAATCCACAACGTAGCATTCCGCTCGCACTCATCGGTTCCATGATTTTTTGTATCTTTTTATATGCATTTTTGCAAATGGCTTTTATCGGTGCGGTTTCCCCTGAGGCGTTTGCATCAGGTTGGAATAAATTACATTATGAAGGAGATACCGGACCTTTTAGCGGTTTGATCGCAGCGCTCGGTTTAAGTTGGTTTATTGTGATCATTTACGCGGATGCATTAATTTCTCCATTTGGCACAGGATTTGTTTTTACCGCATCGACCGCGCGTATTAGCTATGGTTTGAGTCAAATTGGTTTTTTACCGAAGACGTTATTACGACTCACGCAAAAAGGTGTGCCGTTACGGAGCATATTTTTAAATTATTTAGTCGGTTTATTATTATTTTTACCATTCCCAGCCTGGCAAAAACTGGTGAGCTTCATCATTTCCTGTTTTATTCTTTCATACATTATTGGACCGATTGCATTAATAGGTTTGCGAAAAAGTCAGCCGGATACGCCGCGGCCTTTTTTCTTGCCTTTTGCGAATGTGATTTCTCTTACTGCATTTTATATTTGTAATCTTTTAATATTTTGGACGGGATGGGAAACGGTTTCACGAATGATGATTGCATTAAGTATCGGATTACTGTTTTTTGCGGGCTTCTGTTATCGTCACAAAAATAATTTGTGGTGGAAAGAGTGGAGAGGCGCATGGTGGATTTTGCCTTATTTTTCCATTTTGACTTTATTTTCTTATTTAGGATCATTTGGAAACGGTAAAAATATTTTAACGTTCGGATGGGATTTTTTATACGTATTTGCGCTGACATGTGTCATCTTTTATGCGTTCAAAAAACCGCGAAAAATTATATAATGTATTAATTTAAACGCTGTCATCCTGAGCGAAGCGAAGGATCTCCTGAAACTGACAAAGATTCTTCGCTTCGCTCAGAATGACAAATAGAGAAATTTTCATGAAATTACTTGAAACGGATATTGCAATTGTTGGCGGTGGTATCGCCGGATTATGGTTGTTCAATCGTGTGAAACAACAAGGATTTTCTGCGATTTTGCTAGAGTCTGATGCGTTAGGATCAGGTCAAACCATAAAATCGCAAGGCATTATTCACGGTGGTATGAAGTATGCTTTGCTTGGCGAGATGACAGAAAGTGCGCGAGCATTAAATAACATTCCAAATATTTGGCGCGCATGTTTGGAGGGAAATGGAGAGATTGATTTATCGAGTGTATCCATTTTATCTTCCGCGCAATATTTATGGACCACTTCGATTTTGTCAAAATTTGCCGGGATTTTTGCAAGTAAAACATTAAAGAGTGATACGAAAAAATTAGAAAAACATGAGTACCCTGAAATTTTTCGGAGCCCCCTTTTTAAAGGCGAGGTATATGCACTCGACGAAATGGTATTGGATGCACGCGAAATTGTTCAAGCACTTGCTGAACCTTATCGAGAATACATTTACAAAATGGATCCGCTGCATGATATTTCGCTTGATGAAAATGACCACATTATTTCGTTAAAAACAAGCGATGGCATTACGATAAAGGCGCAAAAATATATTTTTACGGCTGGCAGTGGTAATGAACAGCTCTTGAAAAAACTTAAAAATTCCCCCCTCGCCATGCAAAAAAGACCATTGCACATGGTAATGGTAAAACATGATATTGCTACACCTGTGTATGGACATTGTTTAGGTTTAAGTGCATTACCAAGGTTAACTATCACCACGCATCGCATTTCTTATGATAAATATATTTGGTATATCGGTGGGCAAATTGCAGAAGCTGGGGTAAAACGCGATAGGGTTGCACAAATCGACGCGACTAAAAAAGAATTGCAAGAATTATTCCCATGGTGCGATTTATCTCGTGCGGAATACTCAAGTTTTTTTGTTGATCGCGCAGAAAATAAAGAGCCAGATGGTAGCCGTCCCGCGCATTGTTATTTCAAAGATTTTGGCAACATCATCGTCGCATGGCCAACGAAGCTTGCTTTTGCGCCACAATTAGCCGCAGAAATTTTAAAACAATTGAATATAACACCCGCCGATTGTCATCTTGATGACAATGTTTTGTTGCCAAGACCCAACATTGCAAACCTTCCTTGGGAAAGTATGTTTTAAATTTTTAATTTCAACTGTTGATTTTCTTCTAAGTTTAAATGAAAGCTCGCCAATTCTTCTTTGGGCACAAGATAAGGTGAAATACCTATCGGCACAGGCGGTTTTCGATTCAATATCGATACATCCAATTCGATGTGCCGTTGTATGAGAGCTGGATCGATAGTATTTAATTGTAGTTGGGTAATGGGTTCTTTAGAGTAACCCAATGTGAGATGTGGTACAAAATCAGGTTGTTTGGGAATGACAATGCCATATTTCTTAAATAATTGTATGCAACTTTGATAAATTCGATGTAATTGATCTCTCGGTTCAATTTCCAAACTTATAAATTTATTTGTATTATATTCTAGTCCAAGCGCACTAATTTTCGTAAAGAGAACTTTTGTGGGTAGTGAACAAAGTGCAAAAATGATTTGTAAATCTTTAATGAGACTTTGTCTTAATTTTTCATCATTAAGCTTTAAGTCTTCTACAAAAAACAATGAAATATGTGGTTGCGAAAGCAATTCTTTGCTCGGCTTAAAAGTTTTGATTTTCGATGTTATTTTTTTTGCGAAAGCATGAAGATATTTATTATTTTTGCAGCGAATCAGTAGGCCATAAGAATAAGGGATCGTATCTGTAGGCGTGTTGCTGAGTGCTTTTGCTACCGCTCGCACCATTTCAGATTTAAAGAATCCTAGTTGTTGATGCGAAGATGGTTGTATTGGCCCGCCAACGTTCGTCATGCAGGCAGGCTTAAGCGCTGTATTTTTTTTCTCTACGGGTGAAGCTAAATTATCTTTGTCATCCCCGTGAAGACGGGGATCCATTTGGTTGGATTCCCTCTGGAGTTTATCCCCAAATGTTTTTATTGGGGATGGGCATGACATACTATTTTGCGATACCGACGGTATATCTATGGTAGGACCTGCGGATGAAGCAGATTTTTCTTCTTCTGTTAATTTTGTCTTTAATTTTGGTTTTCGCTTTTTCTTCTTGCTGGATTTTGCAACGGTATCTCTCTCTTCGTCATCTAAAATTTCTACGACATTATTTTGAGGCGTTGGTTCTACAGGTATAGCATCCTGTTTTTTTTCTACGGGTTGTTTTATAACAGGTGCAGTTTTTGACGTTTTTTTTCTACGATTTTGTGGTTGAAGAATGCGTTGTAATGTCGCGATTTTATCATTCACGCCTCGTAATTCTTTATCCATCGTAATAATGTATTCATTTATTTTAGCAATATCATCTAGCGACGCTTTATCGACTAATTTCTTAAGATTAGCTAATTGATCCGAATATTTTTTTATCGATTGGTTTTTTGAAAATAGATGCGCTTGTTGTAATTTTTTATTTTGTTTTATTTCAGCTTCTTTATAAAGTGTTTTTAAGATATTAACTTGATCGGAATTTTCTTGATACTTTTTATAAAAGTCATTTTGTATGGTTATAAATGGGAGTGCTATTTCATCTCGCAATTGTTGTAATGAACGATCCAACGGAGGATCGAATTCATTTTTTACATTTTGCAATTTTCTTAAAACAATTTATTTTTCATGCATATTATTATTTTTAATAAAAACAACATACAACGTTTGAAATTCATTTATGGTATGTTTGATATGACCATCTTTGCTTGGAGACTGTTGAAGCACTTGAATGCTCTTTTTAATATAACTATTTAATACCGCTTCGTGATTCTCTAATTTTTTTTCAATAGTTTCATTCAATGCCGTTGATTGAAATTCTTTTTTTAGTGCAGTAAAACTTTTATGATGTTCAATCGGGGAAAATTTATCAAATTTGCGAATCTCATGCGATAAAGATATTTCAAGATTTTTGGTTTCTGGTTTTTGAATGCTTTTGATGGGTGTTTTTAATCCTTTAAGCTTTAACTCTAATTCATTTCTAATTTGAATCAATGGATTTCCAAGAATTTTTTTAAATTCAATCTGTTGTTTTAATTCATGATGAAAATTTTTAGCCGCGAGATAAAATTTATGGTCTTCTTGGACGAATCTTTCTATTTCTTCTGACGTCAATATACCTTGAAAATGAAACTCATATGGGTGTCCTGATTTTTCGAATGATTTACCGTATTTCAAAAATTTATCTAATGAATAAGATATTTGAAAATCATCTACCATCACTATGACATTTTTTAGATTTTCTTTATATTTATATTCAAATTTCGCTATAGAATGCTTATCACCCATGCGAATGTTGTTAGGACCATTAAACATGACCATTAAATCTTGCAAATCTGCAGGCGGAAGAAAAAAAGATATGGGTCTTTGATATTTTTTTATGATTTTAAAAACAACAATAACCAAAAACCATGTCGCATCGATTACTTTTTGGTGCATATGCATATGAGCTATATAGAAAAAATAATAAGGATTAAAAGCATCAATATTTTTATATTTAAGAAAATAGCGCACTTCCTTATGGTAAGCACTCATCGTCCTAGAAGCTTCAATACTATTGTTCTCGTCTAAAGCTTTATAATCACCACGGTTTATTTCATTTTTCATTTCTATTAAAGCTAACTTTAAGGCATCACGAAAAAGTAAATATTCTTCGAAATCCACGGGGGATTTACTTTTTAGTTTAATTTCTTCTTCTAAAGGTAAGCCGGGGGGATATAGATCAGTGATTTTTTGTGCTTGATCTTCTTTTTTTTGTTTTTGATCTTGGTCTCTATCTTTATCTCTATTCGTATGCATAATATTTGTTTCTACATTAGAAAAATGTTTGTTATTTTAGCATAACGTGGAGAGTTTTAGCAAAAAAATGCACAGATCAGATATTTGTACAGGTCTCTTAAATAAAATATGTTATTTCAATAACTTAAGATAATTTTGATAACGGGAGGGTGCAATTTTTCCTTCATCAATTGCTTTTAATATTTCACAATCAGGCTCTGATTGATGTGAGCAATTCCGGAATTTGCAGAAGCCTGAATATGGCTTAAATTCAATAAAACAATCCATGATGTCTTCTGGCGGTAGGTGCCACAGCGTGAATTCACGCACGCCAGGAGAATCAATCAGATTTCCTCCGCTCGGTAAGTGGTACAAATGTGTCGTTGTTGTGGTGTGCTTTCCGAGTCCGCCGTGGGCAGAGGTTTCACCAATCATAATATGCTGAGACTCAGTTAACGCCGCAATGATTGAGGATTTTCCAACGCCTGACGCCCCAACTAATACGCTGGTTTTATCTTTTAATAGGTTGCTTAATGGTGTTAAACCATTCTCTAAAAAAATACTTGAATAAATGAGTGAGTAGCCGATTTTTTCATAAAATGCTAAATATTCTTTTATCTCTTTCAATTCTTTTTCTGAAAGTAAATCAATCTTATTCAGCAAGATAACTGGTTTTATTTTCACATATTCAGATGCAATAAGATAAGAATCCAGTAATGTGAGCGAAAGTAATGGAGGAGGCGCTGTTACAATAATAATGGCATCAACATTGGCAGCAATGAGTTTTTGTTTGTTGCGATCAACGCGATAAAATAAAGCGTCACGAGGTAAAATTTGAATGACGATTCCTTCATTATTTTGCATTCGATAAAGAATTCGATCTCCTGGAATGCAAGCTTCCATATTTTTTCTGAGATGACAGCGGATGTTTTCATTATTTGCATTTTTAACTAAAACATTAGTGCCATAATGTCCAATGATTAATCCTTCGATTTCTGTGCCGTCCAATTTTTCTGGAGGTTTTTGTTTTTGAAAATGTTTTTTTTTGGACATGTGATGTTCTCAATTAATATCCTCATTAACTGTGTCATGCCAGCATGCTTAAAGGTGGCATCAAAACATGCTGGCATGACATAGTTGATGACGATGGCTTAAGTTTACTGTAACCCATACTTCTTCCGCATCGCTTCTCGTTTTTCTTTCGCATTTTCTTTTTTTAATATTTTTTCTTCTTCCACTTTTTCGGGTTGTAAATAATTTCGAATACCATGATAAGCCTGTGATAAAAAACCAGGATCATTTTTTTTCACGCGTATTTGTTTTTGCTTTTCACGGAAACGAAATATTTCCCGTATTTCATGATCCGAAAAACCATATAATTTTCGTGCGCGATCTTTATCAATCTTCGCAAGATAGCCGTTATCTATATCAAATAACTCTCGACTTCTTTTTCGTAATAAGGCTTCCTTTTCAGCTTTTTTATTAGCTTCTCCCGTAATTTCTTCTTTTGACACACCTGTCACAAAGCTTGCGAAACCGGGAGTAGTGTTTTCACTTAATTTTTTGGCATCCTTTAAGTCTTTTTCTTTAATGGCTTTGACTTGTTCTTGAATAGAATCCTTGTAATTAAGCATCTTGCTATCTTTCCGTCCATCCATGTTTTTTATTTCCTTTTTAGTTTAATTTTCTTTTTGAAAACGTTCTACACTTGCGATAATTTCTGCTTTCGCAGCTGCAGGACCTTCCCAGCCATTCGTTTTTACCCATTTACCTGGTTCTAAATCTTTATAATGTTGAAAAAAGTGCTCGATGCTGGCCAATATTTCAGGGCCGAGATCAGCGGGCTCTTGAATGTTTTTGTAACGTGTTGTTAATTTATCAACGGGCACAACAAGTATTTTTGCATCGATACCGGATTCGTCTGTCATGCGAAGCACGCCAATGGGTCGGCAACGAATCACCACACCGGGTGCCAATGAAAAAGGTGCAATAACGAGTACATCAACTGGATCGCCATCTTCCGATAATGTATGTGGCACGAATCCATAGTCACATGGATAATGCATGCTGGTTGCAACAAACCGATCCACCATGAGCATTCCAGTTTTTTTATCGACTTCAAATTTAATAGGATTGCTGTGCGATGAAATTTCAATAACGACATTAATATCATTTGGAACATCTTTGCCTGGTGAGAGATTTTCTAAACCCATTTCATTACCCTTCTAATAAATTGATATTCAGTGCGATGCGTTCATCAAAAACGAAACATTTACCTTCGAAATGTGACTGACCGACATCTTTAAAATATTTTAAAATACCACCATCGAGTTGATAAACTTGTTGAAAACCTTCATTTTTTAAATATATGCCAGCTTTCTCACAGCGAATGCCGCCGGTGCAATACATTACAACAATTTTATTTGGATCTAATTGTTTGCTTTTGTCACAAAATTCTGAAAAATCCGAAATATTTAAATTTGTCGCTTTCGTAAAAGTGCCGTGTTCAATTTCATAAGTATTACGCGTATCAAGGAGTGTGAAATCACGATTTTCATCGAGCCATTTTTTTAATTCTTCTGCAGAAATATGGGGAGCACGATTTTTTTCTGGATCAATATTCCGCTTCCGGAAAGCAATAATTTCTTTTTTTAGCTTAACTTTCATGCGTTGATAAGGCATTTTTTCAGTATGTGTTTCATGAAAAGTCATATCTAGGAATTCTTGGCGCGCCAAAAGCATCTCACGAAAAGCGAGAATATCCGCCTTAAAGCCTGCGATATTAACGTTGATTCCTTCATGACTTAATAAAATGGTCCCGCGTAATGCCTGGCATTGTTCTAAAAATGTACTTTTCCACGTTGAAAGATTTTCTAACGTAATAAATTTATAACCCGCAATGTGAATGATGGATGTCATATTTTTTTGATAAAAATGCTAAAAGTGTGCCAACTTTACTTCAGAATGTGACAATCGTCAAATTCCTTCCAAATTAAGGCATCACCTCGTAAAATAACGAGAATTCGAAATAATGAATGTTCACATTTTTACTGAGGCCAATCATGGACTGTTTATTTTGCAAAATTGCCAAGGGTGATATACCCGCAAAAATCTTCTATCGGGATGATCTTGTCGTTGCTTTTGATGATATTCATCCACAAGCGCCGGTTCACAAACTCATTATTCCTGAAAAGCATATTAGCACATTGAATGACCTCACTCCTTCGGACACTCCATTGATAGGTCATATGGTTTATACTGCAAAAATGATTGCAAAAGAGTTGAATATTAGTGAAGAAGGTTATCGGTTAGTCATGAATTGTAATGCGGGCGCCGGTCAGACTGTATTCCATGTTCATATACATTTATTAGGTGGTCGTCAAATGTTGTGGCCACCAGGTTAGAGGTAAAACACATGGAAACTCATTTCAAAAAAATCATTGAAGCTATTGGCGAAGATGTCAATCGAGAAGGTTTAAAAGATACACCAAAACGTGCCGCAAAATCTTTCGAATTTTTAACACATGGTTATCATCAATCCGTGAAAGAAATCGTCAATAATGCGTTATTTACGACTGATAATGATGAAATGATTATCGTCAAAAACATCGAGCTCTATTCATTGTGCGAACATCATTTGTTACCTTTTATTGGAAAATGTCACGTGGCCTATATTCCACAAGGTAAAATTATTGGATTATCCAAAATTGCGCGCTTGGTTGATATGTTTGCGAGACGCTTGCAAGTGCAAGAGAAATTAAATAAACAAATTGCGGAAGTAGTGATGGAAGTCACTGGTGCATCAGGAGTCGGTGTCATCATTGAAGCGAATCATTTATGTATGATGATGCGTGGCGTTGAAAAACAAAATTCATTGATGACGACTTCTGTGATGCTTGGTGGATTTCGAAAAGATACAAGGACCCGTGCGGAATTTTTAAGTTTAGTGAATAAAAATACATGACAAATACTTTTAAAATTAGTTTCGAATTTTTTCCACCAAAAACGGAAGAAGGTGCGGCCATTCTCGATCAAACGATGGCATTATTGCAATCCTACCATCCCGATTTTTGTTCTGTGACTTTTGGTGCAGGTGGTTCTACTCGTGAAGGCACCTTACAAACTGTCAGAAGACTTCAAAAAACGGGTGTTCCCATTGCGCCGCATCTTGCATCAGTGGGTTTATCACGCGAAGAAATTAAAACTATTTTACAAACCTATCAATCCTTAAATATTCGACGTTTAGTTGCGATCCGTGGAGATTTGCCTTCCGGTATGGGGCTTGATTCCGAATTGAAATATGCGCATGAATTAGTGGCCCTTATTCGTGAAACGACACAAGATAATTTTCATATCGAAGTTGCAGCCTATCCTGAGATTCATCCTCAAGCAAAAAATGCCGAACGTGATATCAAAAATTTAAAGAAAAAAATGGAAGCGGGTGCTGATAGCGCCATTACACAATATTTTTTTAATGCCGATGCTTATTTTTATTTGCTAGATGAATGTGCAAAGGAAAATATTACTTTTCCTATCGTGCCCGGCATTATGCCAATCACTAATTTTGCGAAATTAGTACGATTTTCAGATTTGTGTGGTGCAGAAATTCCGCGTTGGATTCGTGAGCGATTACAAGGGTATGGAGATAATATTGAATCCATACAAGCATTTGGTTTGGAAGTGATTCACACATTGTGTACGCATCTTATTGAAGGTGGCGCGCCAGGTTTGCATTTTTATACGTTGAATCAACATGATGCGAGTATAAAATTGTTAAAGCTTTTGCAATTGTAAATCCGCGTCATGCCAGTTTGGCTTTGTCATCCTGAACGAAGTGAAGGATCTATGTAATATTACAAAGATTCTTCGCCACGCTCAGAATGACAAGTCTCTATCATCAAAAAATAAATTTTTTAAAAAAAATTATTCAACACTTGACGAATTGTAAAAATATCTAGATGATTGGCCTGTTTTTTGCAATGCGGTGGTCTTAGATAAATAAAATATCTGAACTATGCGTAGCGTATAGAATTATAAATTAAGGGAATAATATGTGTAAAGAAAATACCAATCAATATACAACTGAAACATACCACATTACTCACGATTTAAGTTTTACCCTCGCGTACGAAAAAAATGTTGGAAAACTACCTGGTAATGGCGGTTTAAGGTTCCAACAATATAAAGATAAAAAGGATCAAGAAGAAGAAGCAATGGTCCTCGCGCAAAACATGACTAAAAAACACATGCTTTATAACACGGGATTTTCTGGGTTTAAAATTGTTGCGAATGGACAAATCAATAATGCAAACAAAGAAAAATTATTACAAAAAATCGGGGACTTACTCAACGGATATTCAGGAAAATTATATACCGGTTGTGATTTAAATATAAATGATGATGATATGCTTTATTTAAGGAAAAAGACGCCATATATTTTAAATGCGATCGGCACAAATATTAATACTTCAATGGCGACCGCTTATGGCGTCTACGGTTCCCTTACGGCCGTGATGGAATCTTCAGATAAAATTCCTAAAAAAATATTAATTCATGGGCTTGGTAAAGTGGGCAGCGCATTTGCTAAAGAACTTATTAATAAAAACCATGAAGTATATACCTTTGATAAAAACGCTTCTAACGCGAATATTTCAGGCGCAATCAACATCTCAAACAATGAAAATTGGTACGAGCATCATTGTGATTATCTCTTACTTTGTTCAGGCTCTGGTATCATTGATGAAAGCTACGCAAAAAAATTAAATTGTCAGTGGATTGTGAGTAGTTCAAATTCTCCATTTAAAAATGCAGAAACGATTGATATTTTAGATGATCGCAACATTTTTTGGATCCCTGATGTTGTCAGTAATGCGGGCGCAGTTATTTGCGATTCTATTGAATTTTGTGATTCAGAAAAATATAAATCATTAAAGCCTGATGCAGTATATAAGTTTGTGTTTGATAGAATATACATGAAAACAAAACGGCTGCTTGATTTATCTCGCACACATCATTTAAAAATTTCAGAATTATTAAATACATTTTTGACTATTCAAGAAACCACTGAAGTTTCGCAACTTTTCGTGTAAAGGAGAATCCATGAATTACGACGCTGATATTATTGTGATTGGCGGGGGAGTGATTGGTTTATCCGCTGCATTGTATGCTTCTAAAATGGGTAAATCAGTTTTATTGTTTGAAAAGGACACCTTTGGAAATCAAATGGGAAGTTCCGCGGGGCACGTCCGAATGTGGCGAACCGCAATCACTGAATTAAATCATGCTAAATTGGCATTTGCATCGGGCGATTTATTCCGAGAAATCGAATCCGAGTCGAATCAAAAACTTCTACATCAATATGGTTTACTTAATTTTGGTGTTGAAACCAGTTACACGGCACAAGGCACCATTGAAACGGCAGCAGAAGTGCTGGAAGTTTTCGGTATAAAATCTATTAGATACAGCAAAAAGCAAATTGAAAAAAGTTTTCCATTTAAAAATTTACCTGATAATTATTTTGGTATGTATCATGAAGATAATGCTGTCGTTGACGTCAAAAAATTTATAAAGGCTTTAATCAATTTAAATAAAAAATATGGTACATCACTTAATAGCAATCATCATGTCACAGATATTCAAAGTGATGTCAATGGTGTGAGAGTCACTGCAAATTATGAAGTGTATCATGCAAAAAAAGTTATTTTATCTCCAGGGCCCTATGTCAACGACGTATTAAATTTATTTGGATTTCAATTTAATTTAATATTTTGGGAAATGATTTTTGCATATTATCAAATTACAGATCCAACTTTACATTTTCCAATGTGGTTTCAATTTGATAAATCAAGTGGTGATGCTCCTACCAAATTAGTGTATGGATTCCCACCCGTTACCTTTGGTAGAAAAGGTTTCGTTCAACTTGCTTTGGATTGGGCTTCTCATACATTTAATAACACTTCCGAAAGAAAAAGCATCGCACAAGCATTGGATATCAAGCTTGTGCGCGATTATGTGGAAAAACACATAAGAGGACTTTCTTCGATGCCTATTGATGCGAGTGCTGCAATGCATCCGCAAATATTCGATAACAAAAGCGTTTTGGATTTCATGCCAGAAAAATACGTGCCCTATCACAAAAATGTGGTAATTTGTGCTGGGGGATGGGCTTTCAAATTTGCGCCACTTTTCGGGAAAATATGTGCTGAATTAGCAATAGAAGGCGGTACCAATTACCCCATTGCTGAGCTTTCTATTCTAAGAGAGAATTTAATAAAATTAAAAGAGGAGCCACATATATGGAAAATCAAGCACGCATAAGCACTTTTTTTTATTCTGCATTTTTTATTTTGCTTTATGGGTCTGGTTATGTGGGGGCCAAGTTAGGCTTCCCCTACGCTAAACCTTTGGTTTTTTTATGCTGGCGATTTGCAATATCTGGCATATTGCTAATCTTAATTGCGTTTCTCACTAAAGCGACTTGGCCGAAAAGGCCAATCGATGTTTTACATATTTCGGTATCGGGAATTTTTTTAGTAAGTTTATTTTCGATTGGCACTTGGGTTTCTATGGATATGGGTGTGCCGCCTGCAACATCGGCATTAATTATTGCATTGCAACCATTAACGGTTTCTTTCGTTGCCTATTTTATTTTTAAAAAAGAAATCAATGTGAATCAATGGATTGGACTTTTCTTAGGACTTTTGGGTGTGATGTTGGTTGTTGGAGAGCATGCATCTTTTAATACTAAATACTTGATAGGCGTATTAATGTCTTTTCTAGGCTTACTAGGTTTAACGGTTGGTAATCTCTATCAAAAAACATTTTGTTCTTCGATGAATATCTTTACTGGTGGCGCAATTCAGTCGATGGTGGCTGGCCTCGTTTGCTTAGTACTTACATTTTTTTTCGAACCATTCGTAGTGCAGTGGAATGGACAATTTATTTTTTCATTGTTTTGGATGAGCGTTGTGGTTTCCATAGGTGCCATTAGCTTTTTATACATTTTAATTCGTCGTGGTGAATCACATAAAGTCGCAAGTTTATTTTATTTAATTCCTGCAATCACTGCGATTATCGCTTACTTTGTTTTCCATTCTACTTTAAATACGATGCAAATTATTGGTATGTTTATCACGATGTTAGGAGTTGCACTAGTCAATATTAAATTTAAATTTTTAAGCTTTTTTCATTCAAAAAAAATTACTTATCATTAACGGAGAATAATAAAATGTTATCAAGGACATCAGTAGAAAATAATAACGAAATTGAAACTGAAAAAGATTGTTTTTATGAACTAAATGATGAAAACCAACTCGATTGTGTACCCATTAAAATAAATCGACAACCATTAGCAAAATCAGAATCGCAAATCGTAGTCAGTCCATTAACAAAAAAAGAAGCATTGTCTACCGTGGTTCATAAGTCGGTTCCTTATGCGACAGCTCGTCTTTTATATGCCTTAAATACCATTTTAATGGGCGTCACGATGAGTAAACTCGGCAAAGAGCAAGTTGCGGCTGGATCTTTTTTTACATCTTTACAGTATTTGTTTGTAGGTATTCCGCAAGGCGTTATGCTGAGTACCGGAATTCTTTTTAGCGAACAAAATGGTGCAGGAGAATTTAAAGAATTAGGAAAAATTAGTCGTGCTAGCTGGAAATTAGGATTAATCTCTGCAATATGCGCAAGTGCGGCTTTAATTGTTGCGCCATATATCATGGGTTCTGCTGGTGCAATGGATAGTAATGTTCAAAAATATGTTGAAGAATATGTTGATTATTTCTCACTCGCGGTTCCTGCTATTTTGGTGTCGATTGCGGATCAGCAAATTGCTGTTGCTACAAAAGATGCGTATGTTCCATTAGGATTTATCACCATTTATTCTGGTATGGCTTCAGCGTTTGGGATTCCGATGTCTCTTGGAAAGTTGGGTGAAGCAGTGTCAGGTGTTAAAGGTTATGGCATTTCGACCGCAATATCATCTTGGTTAGGTTTATTGGGAATGAGACTTTATTATCATTTTAATAAGTCGCATTATGAAAAATATGATTTATTTCAATTAAAATACCCAGAAAATAATTATTTTAAAGATTTAATGAATTTGGGTTGGAAATTTGGCGCACAAGCGGGTGCTGAATTTGCGAATCTTACTGCAACTTCCCTATTGTTATCTGCATACGGTTCTCACAGTGGAAAGCCTGCGCTACAAATGATAGTGCCTTCAATACAAATTGCTTCCGCTTGGGGTTTGGTTTCAATGGGGTTAGGACAAGGAATTGCGACTTTAATTGCAAACTTACGCGGCACGATGAAAAAGGCGCTAACAGAAAATGATATAGAGACTGCAGATACTTGCAAAGAAAATATCAGAAAACTTTCAGAACTCGGTTTAATATTAGGAACTGCTATCAGTGTTGGACTTGCTGCCGTATGTTTTTTTGAGCCCGGTTTATTTTCTAACATATTTTTGTCTGATGATTTAGCTGATGCGGATGTAAAAACCGCAAATGAACTTTTGCAAATTAGTTCGGTTGGTTTGATTCTCGATACCATACGCAATATGTATGCAGGTAATTTGAAAGGCTTTAAGGATGTCAATTACTCAACGATGGCAAGTTTTGTAATGATGACAGTAGTTTTTTCAGGCGCGGGTGCGGGTTTACTTTACGGCAATGATTCTTTAACGCAATTAATGTGGTTAAGAAATCTATCGATCGGTGCTGCGATGATAATGTCAGGCCTCCGATGGAGACGTTATAACAATATGGAACCGATAGAACAAGTTTTAGTGGGTGATGCACAAAACAAAAACGCGCAGGCGAGCCAAGTGTCCAAGGAAGAAGAAACCTTAGCCGTCGCTAAACCTCGCAGAACGCCTTGTTCTTTTTTTAAAGATCTTTTTTACAAGGACAAAAGTAATTATCAAGATATTCTTGTTGAAAATGAAAATGCTGTAGAATCAGAACAAAAAAGTCGGTGTATTATTTTATAAATACATAAGCTTCGTCATCAACTATGTCATGCCAGCTAAAAGCATCATAGGTACACAACCGTCGTCCCGCGGCTTGTCCGCGGGATCCAGAGTGGCATATCTGCTGCTAACTGGATCCCGCGGACAAGCCGCGGGACGACGAGACCTCTACATTTTTTTTCTTTTATAAGGATTAATTTTGTGAGCCAACTTTTTCTTCAAATATTTTTTAAGAGAATCATTGGCATAATCAATCGGAAGTTTGCCTGAATTATCTTTGATATTGAAATCAGCTCCAGCATTGATAAATAGATCAATCATGTCGTAGGATGAAGTTGATTTAAAAAAATTGAGAAAATTCGATACGCCATTAATATATTCAATTGCCCAATGCAAAGGCGTTTTCCCTTCAGCATCAGGGGAGTTTAAGTCAATTTTAGCGTCAATTAAGTTTTTTACTACACGAATATTTCCAAGCTCAATCGCTGCATGAATTGGTTTATGCCCATTTTGGTTGGGGACATCCAGGTTTGCTTTGGCGTCATGAAGCGCTATGATCACATCCGCATGATTATTTTGGGCAGCGATCCAGGCTGGTGTGTATCCTGTACTAAATTCTGCATTCACATCAGCGCCGGCTTTCGCAAGTATCTGTATAATATTCGGATGTCCATTTTGAGCGGCATTGTAAAGAGGGGTCGCGACTTCTCCTCTTTTTTGATCCAATTGAATAGGGTTTTTAAAGGTAGATTTTAGCAAAAGATTCACTATATCTGCATTACCTTTGATAGCTGCTCTATGCAACGCATTCATTCCATTCTCATTTTCCTCATTGGGATCTAATTCGAGTGCTTTTTCAGCGATGAGTGCTTGAATGACATCGAGACGATTAAATTCAGCAGCAACAGAAAGGAGTGATGTCCCATCATTTGCACCGCTAAGATCAATATCTTTTTTTTGCAACAAAAGTTTTACGATATCGACATATCCTGATTTGACTGCAAAATAAAGCGCTGTCGCTCCTTGATCATCTTTCTCGTTAATATCAATTTCTATTTTAGATTCAAGAAAAGCGGTGACAACATTGGTTTGACCACTTTGTGCCGCAACACTAAGGCTGGTGGTACCCTTCAGTACTTTTTCGTTAGGTTGAATCATGGGATGACTTAACAAGGATGTGACGATTTTTTCGTGTCCATTTTGTGAGGCGATATAAAGAGGGTTCCCGATGGTTTTAAAGGAATCTTCATCTCCCAGAACATCAGCTTTATGTTTTATTAATGCCTGAACTGTTGCATCATCACCGCATTTGGCCGCCATATAAAGCCATGAAGCTTTATTACTATCTACCATTTTCAATTTTTCAGGCGTCATGTGATGCAAGGGAGTTAAATCTTCACGCCATTTATCAATAGCTAATGTAGCGGAATCTTTGCCATTTTTTGTAGTAGAAATTTCTGTCTGAAAAATAACATCACCATTCATTGAAAAAAAAGCGTTAGCAATTTTATCAGTAAAATCTTCTTCACCTGGAATAATAAAATGCTTTAACTCATCAGGTTTTGAAGGCATTTTATTTATATCAAAAATTTCCCATGTATCAACGATTGCATCGTATATCACTGTAATAGCATGATTCGAGCCAAGTAATAAAAGTGCAATTGGTTCTTCCATTTTTTTTTGTTCTTTTATTCTTTCTCGTAATTTCGTGAAATAAGTTAAAAGTCCTTTTTTGGTATATGGTGCTGTAAAATTCGCGAGAAGCGCTTCTCCTCCTTTTTTCTCAAGTTCCTCTGATTGTATGAGTGGTGTTACCCATTCAGGATTTTGCATTTGAGAAGTCGTTCTTCTATTGACAAGGTGAGGGAATTTTGTCGCCTGAAATTCCAACTCGATACCATTGAATAATGTCAAAATATCAAGATAATCGCTTTCAATTTTCTGTTGTTCTGTACTTAAATTTTTCCGAAGTAGTAATAGTTTTTCTGATGTCAGTTTTTCAAATTGTTTATATTTTTCTTCATCTAGTGCTCTTTCCGTTTTTACATGCAGTTCATTTAGTGCTGCCAGTTCTGCTTGCTTAAGTAGACTTTCATGAAACGAATGCATTTCCAATAATTTTTTTGCAGTAAGACTACTAAGTAAGAATAGGGTATCATAAAAATGCGCGCGAGATTTTTTGCTAGAAAGTGCAGAAAGTTTTGCAACTTCTGCAAAACCAAAGCAGAGGCCTCCTCCTTTTAAATTGGCTTTAAAACCTAATAATTTCATGTATTGATTTATGCGGTGATGAATGTTTACATCACAACCATCGAGCAATAAAATCATTTCAACACTAGATGCGATGTCTAAAGCGGTAAACCCAACATTGTTTTTTAGGTTGGGATCGGCACCTGCCGCTAATAATCGTTTCACTACTTCAATATGACCATTTTGTGAAGCAACATAAATGGGAGTGTATTCCCCTTTCATTCCTTTAGTATTCTGATGCAGAAGACCTGCCGGTGTTTTCAATATCGCATCAACAATATCGAGATGTCCCTTAAATGCCGCGGTATGTAGCGCAGTCGATTGATTAAATGGAGTTACTAAACCCACGTCAATATCTTTTAGCGTCAGTAAATATTTTACTACTTCTAGATGATTATTCTGTGCGGCTAGAAAAAGTGGAGTGACACCAGTAGAAGATAATGCATTAGGGTTAATATTTGCAGTTTTATTTTCATAAAGGTTTTTGACAGAATCTAAATCACCTTCTGAAGCTGCAATGATGAAATTGTATTGATGACTACTAATATGAAATGTAAGTTCATTGGATGGCATGAGATAATTCTCGCTTTTTTTATTATTTTTATTAAGCGAGGAATTTATAGCATACGCGATTACTTAAATCAAAAAACTTTCGACCTTGTCGCATCTTCGTCATCTGCTACGCCTCCTACAGAGGCGTGGCGATCCAAGCGACATACTGGATTGCCACGTCACTTCGTTCCTCGCAATGACGATACTGAGATGCTAAAAAAAGCATCTAATCGATCCTACATTCTCACTTATTTTTTGCCCGGTTTTTTGATTGAAATAATACTGTAATCATCCGCAATATCCGATGCTACTATTGCTCCAGCAACAGCAGATGCAGCAATGACGGGATGACTCGCGACTAGTGCGGTGACTCCAAAAAAAGTCGCGCCAAACAGTGCTGATTCATGTAATTTAAGTGATCCTGGATGTTTATTGAGTTTATTCGCAGTCCACACACCAGTACCCATTAATGCACCTGCTTTTACACCTTTTGCGATGTTTTTAATAGTGGGCGCTTTAGCCTCAAGCGTTTCAAATTTGGAAATTGCTTCTGGAATAACCTCGGCGGTACGTTTTAATGCTCTTCGAAACATGTTATCTCCTATTATTTTTATTCGTTGCAAGGATATCATTTATTTTTTGTGTTTTCGATATCCCTAAGAGCTCAGGTATTGCTTTTTTATGCGCATTGGTGTATAAGTGTATAAGTACTTAGGTGTAATAATGAGGTTTGTCCCAATGGCTAATACGATACGATGGAACATAGCGGTTTCACAAGATACAGACCATGCCCTTCGCGTATTTTTGGCTAACCAAGGAGGGGGGCGAAAAGGTGATTTATCTCGATTTGTTGAAGAAGCAGTTCGTAGTCATATTTTGGAATTGACTGTCGATCAAGCGAAAGCTGCAAATGTTAATATTAATGAAAATGATTTATCTGCTATTGTAGATGAAGCTATTGAATGGGCGCGTCATAAATAATGCGAGTAGTACTTGATACGAATGTTTTATTGAGCGCCCTTATTTCTCCTCATGGTATATCTGACTCAATTTACCGTGCTTGGAGAACTGGAAAATTTGATCTGATAACTTCTATAACGCAACTTGATGAATTACGAAGAGCAAGTCGTTATCCGAAATTTAAATCTATTCTGCAACCTTCTCGCGTAGGAACGATGATTAACAATCTTCAGCATGCTATTGTTTTACAAAATTTGACGATGAAAATCGAAGCGGATGATCCAAATGACTCGTTTTTATTAAGTATGTCAATCGAGGGGGATGCAGACTATTTGATTACCGGCGATCGTCGGGCTGGATTATTAAAACGAAGGAAAATTAAAAATACACTTATTTTAACTCCTAGTATCTTTTGTTTAAAAGTACTCGGTGACTAATTTTATCTTGCGGAAATGCTCATCGGACCTATAATCCCACGTCACAACCCATTTAAGGTTGTAACGTGAAAGAGCAAAAGACTATAAGCGCGAAATTTATAGCATAAATCATTCTTAAAATCAAAAAACTTTATGGGTAAGTAATGTGGGGTGGATTAGTCGTGACAAGTAATCAAAGCTCGGCTAATAATTTACGCGCTGCTTCGGCAAGCAATGCTGAACGTGTTTTATGTTGACTATCCGCTGCGAAATCTAGTGCGTGAAGTAGACCTGTATCTATCGTGATATTAATTCTTTGTGCTTTCCCGGATGGAGGAATGATTGAAATCATAAGTGGGATAGTTCCTTTAGCATCAGGTAGGTGCATTATTTTATCTAATGAAGAAGCATTAGAAATGGTTTCCCCCTCTTCGATCATTAACTCAATATGAGCAATTAAACCTTCTCTCGCATTTTTTCTTGCTTCTTCTAAAGTTTCGCCTGCCGATCCAAGTCCTGGGAAATCTGGGAAAAAAACGGTATAACCTTCTTCTGTTTTTTCAGCTAATCCTATGTATTCAATTACCATAATCTTATGCCTCGGCGTGTATGTTGCCTGAAATGTTTTGTACCATGGCATTTTTGTTTCCGCCTTGCTTCATCCATTCTGGCATAGGGACATCATGTAGAACCTGGGTTGATTCTATTTTATATCCTTGACCTGAATCACTTGCATAAGCATTGACTGAAATTATGGACGCTATCATTACCAAGTATTTTTTAAATTGCATGTTTTGTCTCGTTTTTTAATAATCTATTATAAACTATAAATCCCGACTACGTCGCCTAACTTTATTAACCAAAACATTTCCGAATATTTTTTTTACATAAAGCCGTCTTATTTTTTTGATAAAAAAGTAAGGTGGATTAGATGCGTTTTAGGCGTCGTTTCCCCCCTTTTTTAGTTGATTATTTTTTCTGAAGGATTTTGCCGCAATAAATTGGTGGATTAGATGTTTTTATTCGTCGCAAGAATATCATTTATTTTGTATTTTCTCTCATTATTTGGATAATAAAACCCGTCGTCCCGCGGCTTGTCCGCGGGATCCAGAAGGGCTTAAGTTTAAAATACTATTTCAATAATTTGCTAAGGGGCGAAATAGTTTCTCTGATATTTTCTGTCATCTCAGGATTGAGTGCTTCACTTTCCATTTGTGTGACGGTTGCATCTAAAATTTCGTAAGCTTTTTTAAGATTTACAAACTTACCCAAATCGTGAATATCATTAAGAAAGTCTTGTGAGGCTGATTTGAATAGGGTGAGTTCATTGTTAACTTTATTGTTCCATGAAAACAAGGCGATAGAGTTTTGGAGACAACCGTCACTAATATTATGTTGAATTTCTTCTATAAAAGAAGCTTCAATCTGTTGCAATGGTACCATTACATTTTTTTCTTTCGTCCATTCGTGATGGAGTTTTACAATATTTTTGTTAAGTTCATCGGTGTTAGATAATAATTCATGCTGATTTTTTAGTGCTGCTAACATTGATTTATTATTTTTATGAATAATAAAATAAGCGATTTCATTCGTTGCTTTTTGTCTAGACCTTATTTGTTGACGAATAAAGGGATGCAATTTTTCTTTAGCATATTGTTGAAATTGTTCTACAGAATTATTTTCTTTATGCTCTGATAATTCAGCAGGCGCTTCGATTTTCGCCATGGTTTTTTCAAATAAAGGCATCGCAGGTTCAATGGTTGCAATAAAATGTTTGGTGATGGATTCATAAAGCGGTTCGTATTTTTTATCAATATTATCTACGAATTTTTCGATATGTTGGGAAAATTTTTCATGAAATTGATGTAAATTAAAAGCATTGGATTCAAGATTAGGATAATACATTTTTTCACATGCAAAAAGAGTTACTGATTCTCTAATTTTATAAAAATCTTTTGTCTCGTTAAGTTGATTGATAAATTTGGCAGCCATTACGTCAGCGACGGAGGTCGTTTGCGTGCAATTTTTAAATTCGGTATTCAATAGCTCTGCAATATGCAATGCTAAATTTTCTTGTGAAGTTTTTTCAGCATGATTAATTTTTTTGACAAAATCATATGTCAGATTTCCTCCCGACGAAATTTCGCTGAGTGCTTCCATATGTTGTTTTAATGCTGTCATCAGAAGTTCAGCTTCTTTTTCTTCTTGGATGTTTTCTTGTTGAGTAAATTCAAGAAGTTTAGATGCTAGTAATTCTTCACTGGGCGATTGACCCTGAAGAATCGAACCAAAAGCATTTAACAACTTATCAGCATTGTCGATAAATACAGTATTTTTTAGTTCGGCATTTATTTTTTTTGCCGCTTGATCAAGTCTTTCTGCGAAGTTTTCGATTTCAGCTTGGGGGGCAAGATTTGATAATGCGTTGATAATAAATTCTTTGAAAGTTTGTTCTTGTTTTTCTTCACGATTAGCTAACATATTATTTCCTTATTTTCATTATTTTATAACCCACGAATTTATAGCATACGCTTCGGCTTAAATCAAAAAAATTTATACCTGCATCCGCACCGGCACCCAAGTCCGATAAAGACTAATGCCTACGTATAAGATCATATATCCCATCGAGATCGACACTAAAAATGGATTGGATATTGGATAAAGCCATAATAAAAGTCCGCTTGCAATTCCAAATGCAATGGTTGCAAGTAGCATCATCAAACGTGGAAAATTCGTTTCACTTAAATAATCCAGTCTTGATGGATAAACATATTTAATAGGAATGAAGCTTAAGGCAGCAAGCACTAATAAAACAATAAGATTAACCCATGGATGCATTTGCCAAAAAAATAAATAAAATACCGCAATATTCCAGTAGCTAGGAAAACCTTTAAAAAAATGATCTGATGTTTTTGCATCGACTTGTGTAAATTGATACGCAGAAGAAATGATAATGACAAATGCAGAAATATATCCCCATCCTTCAGGAATGATATTGGAGACTAATAAAAAAAATACGGGGACAATCGTGTAATTAAAAAAATCGACAATATTATCTAACAATGCACCATCAATTTTTGGAACGGCAACTTTAATTTGGATAAGACGTGCGAACATGCCATCGACGGCGTCAATGACGATGGCGATTCCCATTAACCAAAAGGCGAGAATATATTTTCCTTGAAAAATCGCAAGTAAACTCAAGACACCTACATATGCGCCACTTGCAGTGAATGCATGGACTAACCAGCCGGCTATTTTTTGACGAAGCGAGACATTTGTTGATTCATTCAACGTGTTCAATGCGGAATTCCTCCCTTTCTTTTTTTTAAGAATGCAACATGCAATACGATTCCACCGACCAGGCCGGAGATGACTGATCCCGTCAATACTCCGAGACGAACTTCTGTCAAAAAGGTCGAATCACCCTGGAAGGCAAGCGTACCAA
>Ga0207104_1017_pt1 | contig 43738 bp, 50 predicted proteins | sample Alteio_BWMinHeat_79_FD_153538 | JGI IMG/M metagenome (GOLD analysis project Ga0207104, IMG submission 153538) | Enriched cells from forest soil in Barre Woods Harvard Forest LTER site, Petersham, Massachusetts, United States -... | ecosystem: Environmental > Terrestrial > Soil > Temperate forest >...
TATGGAACAGATCCCTGGGATATTCCCGGGGCAGTGGAGATCCGAAGACAACAGCTCAGACAAATGGTCAAGCCGGGCCAGGTGAATCTCAAGTATAGCGCGGGAGGACTCATCGACATCGAGTATGCCGTGCAGTACCTGCAAGTGATACATGGTCACGACCACCCAAGCCTGCGTACGCCGAATACCCTGCAGGCGCTCGCCGCACTGGTCAAAGAGGGCTTGGTCTCGCGGACCGACGGAGAGATGCTTCGGAAAGCCTACATCTTCACCCGTATCCTGATTGACGGCTTACGCATGGTCCGGGGAAACGCCAAGGATCTTGTCCTCCCGCCGCCAGATTCGGAAGAGTTTGTCAGTCTGGCTCGCCGCGTCGGCTACACGACGGACGATTGGCGGGCTTGCGCGCGCCATTTACAGGCAGATATCGCGCACCACATGCAGGCAACCCGCGAATTCTTCACACAACACTTCGGCATCCTCTAGCAGGTTGCGGGGAAACCCGTCACAACAAAAAGAGCGTCCGTCTCCCAGTCGTGAGAGACGGACGCTCTTGTCTTTCTGTGCTGTCTATCGAGAGCCTTATCGAGATGTGATTCTTGCGTGAACCGACATATCACATGGCCGGCGGGTTGCCCTAGACATCGTAATACAAGACATACTCGTATGGATGCGGCCGTAATCGCATGGCATCGACTTCCTTGGTGCGCTTATAGCGTATCCAGGCCTCGATCAGGTCCTTACTGAAGACTCCGCCCTTCAGCAGAAACTGATGGTCCTGCTCGAGATTGCGCAATGCTTCGTCAAGACTGCCTGGCAGCGTACGGATTTTTGCCGCCTCCTCCGGCTCGAGATCGTACAGATCCTTTTCAGCCGGTTCACCAGGATTGATCTTATTCTCGATCCCGTCCAACCCTGCCATAAGCATAGCGGGAAAGGCGAGATAGGGATTCGCAGTCGGGTCAGGAAAGCGCACCTCGATCCGCTTGGCTTTGGGACTCGGTGAGTACATGGGAATCCTGACACCCGCCGATCGATTCCGGCTGGAATAAGCCAGCAGAACCGGCGCTTCGAATCCTGGGGTCAGACGCTTGTAGGAGTTCGTCGTCGGATTGGTAAACGCGGCCAGGGCCGGCGCGTGCTTGAGGATGCCTCCAATGTAATAGAGACAGAGTTGTGAAATGCCGGCATATTCCTTCCCGGCAAACAGGGGCTTCCCATCCTTCCAGATGCTCTGGTGCGTATGCATGCCGGTGCCATTGTCGCCAAAGATCGGCTTGGGCATGAAGGTCACGGTTTTCCCATGTCTGCGGGCGACGTTCTTGACGATGTACTTGTACATCATCAGCTTGTCTGCCGTCTTCACCAGCGAGTCGAAGCGCATGTCAATTTCTGCCTGACCAGCCGTCGCCGTCTCGTGATGGTGTTTCTCAATGTAGATACCGGCCTTTTGCATCTCCAGGACCATCTCGCTACGGATATCTTGTTGTGTATCGGTTGGTGGGACCGGAAAGTAGCCTTCCTTGTGACGGATCTTTCCGCCCAAGTTGTGGCCTTCCTGTCCGATATTCCAGGCGCCTTCTTCGGAATCGATGAAGTAAAAGCCGCTGTGGCCTGTCTGATCGTACCGAACCTGATCGAAAATGAAGAATTCCGCCTCCGGCCCCCAGTAGGAGATATCGCCGATCTTCGTGCTCTGGAGATATTTCTCCGCCTTCTGCGCCACAAACCGCGGATCGCGATCATAGGGCTCGCGCGTAATCGGATCAAAGATGTTGCCGACGATGCTCAGCGTCGGAACCGCACAGAACGGATCGAGACAGGCCGTAGTCGGATCGGGAACCATCAACAGGTCGCTGTCGTTGATCGCCTTCCAGCCCCGGATCGACGAACCGTCCAACCCCGAACCGTCCTTGAACAGCCCTTCAGTCAGCTCTTCCACAGGAATCGAGAAGTGCTGCCAGGTGCCAAGCAGATCGACAAACTTCAAGTCCACAATCCGGACTTTGTTCTTCTTCGCAAACTCCGATACCTCGCGGGGATTCATTCCAACCAATCCTCCTTGTCATGCTCGATATATTATGATGGGGATCCTGTCGCGACGCGTTCCGACGCACCAACCTGTCGGTCCATGAACCGATCGATATCTTCCTTCACAGTCGAACGGATAGTCTCGAGACGAGCGGGATCTTCGATTTTGGTTCCTTGCCGATCCGTCACGTAGAACACGTCCGCCACCTGGTGTCTGCCGCCGGTACGCAAGGACTGTTGTATGTCGTCATCCAGTCTGGTCGAAATCCGAGCGGCTTCGACCGACAAACCGAGTTGAAAGATACTATGGGTAATGGCATACAAGAGTCCTTGCGTATCATCGGCAAACACATCGATGATCGTAGATCTGTCACACGTCTCGTTATCGATCTGTACCTCAGTCGCCTCGCGAGTGGCGGGCAGCTGGCGATCGGAGGACAGACGGGTATTTCGTCTCATCAGCCGTTCGACCGCCTCTTCGCCTTTCAGCACACGGATGATCGTCTCGGCTATTTCAGCCCCGCGTTCGGCCGGGGGAGCGCCCGCAAAATCCGGATCGGTTGCCTGAATGGTGTTCACCACGACTCCGTCTTCTCGGGTGGTAATCTGCGCGTCCTGAATCTGAAGCCCTTGGGAAGCCATGACACTGGCAATTTTCGACACGATACCGGGGGTGAGGTTGTCATGGGTGATCACGGTGTATTCGCAGATACCCAGTGCCTCGCTAAAACTATCCTCGACCAACGCCTCCCCTGTTTTCAACCTTCTGACTGCCCCAAGATGGGCGGCGATCCGCTTCGGAGCCGTTCCATACAGATACCGTAAGGGAAACTGTTTCAGTTGCGATTCAATCCAGTCGATCCCCACGACCGCAGTATCCGTGAACTCGCGCGCCACGTCACCGACCAGTTGCTTGAATCGCTCCGGACCTGCCATTTCATCCCGCTCACCCAACACCACCGGCAAGGTGCGCAGATAGAGTTCCACGAGCAAGGACTCCTTCCACTTGGTCAAGACGCCCGGTCCTACCGCGGCAATATCGGCTGCGGTCAGCACCAACATCTTACGGAGGTTGTCCGGCGTACCCACTCCCTTGGCGAAGGGCACAAGAACCTTTTCGTCGTACGGATCGCGCCGAAAGGCCGTGTTAGACATGAGCAGATGCTGATGCACGAGAAAGACCAGCGTCCTCGTCTCTTGCTCGTCACACCCCAGTCGATCCGCCGTCTCTTCCGCGATCACCTTGCCTACTTCACAGTGATCTTCCTTCCGGCCTTTCCCCAGATCATGCAACAGGATTGCCAGGTGCAACAGATCCTTCCGCTTCATTTCCTGGCAGACCTTCCCGATCACACCAGGCTCATGAGCAAACGCTTCTGCCTTCCCCACCGCCAGCAACGAATGCTCATCCACCGTGTACTTGTGATACTGGTTGAACTGCATCAGGCCGCGGAGCGTTGCAAAAATCGGGATGATTTTCTCCAGCAGATGCACGCGATGCATCGCTTCGAGTGTACTGGCCACCGCTCCCGGTCCAGCGAGGATCTTCAGAAACACCCGGCTGACCTCAGGGGTCCGGAAGGCTTCGCTCGACACGCTCTCCATGTGACTGTGGATGTCGTCCAACAGGTCAGTGTCAATTTTAAGGCTGCGCGCTCGTGCCAGCTCGAACAGTTGGAGAAGCAGGTCCGGACTATCCAACACTCGAGCCCGCAGCTCGGAAGGAACAGTCAGCTGTTGGCCGGTCACCAGGAAATAGTTGTCTACCGTCACGGCCGGTTCGGCACCTATCGATCGCTGGTCCGCAGTCTGAGCCAGGCAACGGTCCACAAACCGGAGTAGGGTTTCGTGAAGCCCCATCGTATGGCGGTAGTACTGCTGCATGAAGAGCTCCACCCCCAGGAGGTTGGGCTGATCGTGGAATCCATACAGGGAAGCCAACCGGACCTGTTCGTCGAACGACAGGATTTCCTCCGCCCTCCCGGCTTCAAAATGCAGAAACGCCCGAACGCGCCATATGAAATCACGGGCCTCCGTCAACGAGAGGCAATCCTGTCTGGAGAGGAATCCGCGATCCGCCAGATCTTGGATGGTCGCGGTCTGGAACCTGGCCATACCGGCCCACCGAAGCAGATGGAAGTCCCGCAGCCCACCTTTGCTTTTCTTCACATTGGGCTCCAGAAGATACACCGTCTGTCCAAACTTCACATATTCACGGCTGCGCTCCGCTACTTTTTGCTCAATAAACTTCCCCACCTCGCTCCCGACCACTTCCTGCGCATATCGGCGATTAAACTCTTGGAAGAGGTAGGGACTTCCGGTCAAAAATCTGGCGGACATCATGGACGTGCGAATCGTGAGGTCCTTCCCTGCCAAATCGATGCAATCGTGAATCGTCCTCATGCTGTGGCCGACCTGGAATCCTAGATCCCATAGGTGGTGAAGCACCTCCTTGAACAGGGCCGGTGCCGAGTCGCCTGCCTCTTCGCGAAAGAGGAACATGACGTCGATATCTGAATAGGGAGCCAGCTCCCGGAATCCATAGCCTCCCAAGGCCACCAGGCAACAGTACTGGTCCCCCGCGACCTGGGCCTCCTCTCCGGACTTCCGCATGGCCTTCTTGTACCGGGCAATGATCAGCCGGTCCACGAACTCGGTCAGGGCCGTCATGACATCGGCCCCCGAGGCCCCGGCCAGCAACCGCTGCCGGAGCGCCAATCGGTACTCAGCCAGGGCGGAGACCGGCTCGAACTCTGCCTTGCGTAAGAGTTCGGCCGGCGACCCATTGCCAGGTGGCATTGTCACAGTGCGCTTTCCCCCGTTTCGCCGGTCCTGATCCGCAACACGGATTCGAGATCCGACACGAAAATCTTCCCGTCCCCGACGCTGCCGGTCTTCGCGGCGCGCGTAATGGTTTCGAGCACGCGCTGCACCATGTTGTCCGCGACATACAGTTCGATCTTCACCTTCGGCACAAAGTCGGTCGTATACTCGGCGCCCCGGTAGGTTTCGTGAGTCCCCTTCTGGCGTCCGAACCCTTTGACTTCCGACACCGTCATCCCCTGTACCCCTATTTCCACCAACGCATCCTTGATGTCATCCAACTTGAACGGCTTCACGATGGCTTCAATCATCTTCATAGTGCTGCCTCCCTCTCAGGCTCCCCCGGCGACGCGGATCGTCCGCGTCGCCGAGGCTGCCAACACAGTGGTTTCATCGATTGTACCATGGTCCATCTACTAAACGTGATAGGCTTTCTCACCGTGCTGGCTCACATCCAAGCCTTCTTGTTCTTCATCTCCCGTCACACGAATGCCAATGATCACATCGAGAATCTTCAGAATGATCCAAGTGCCGACCGCCGTATAGGCCCCCACCGCAAGCACCATCGTGATCTGAGCGCCCATGAGTCCGAAGCCTCCGCCGTAGAACACCCCATCGGCCGCGGCACCCATTGCCTTTGAATTAAACAACCCTCCCAGAATGCAGCCGGTTGCTCCACCCACACCGTGCACCCCCACGACATCAAGCGCATCATCGTAACCCGCGGCGCTCTTCACGAAGACCACGCAGATATAACAGATAATCGCGGCCACGACACCCACGATAAATGCCGGAAACAGGGAGACATACCCGGCTACAGGAGTAATGGTTGCCAGCCCGGCAATAGTTCCGGTAGCCACACCGAGCGCGGTGGGCTTCCCACGATGCGCCCATTCGATCAGCATCCACACCACCGTCGCAGTAGAGGCTGCGATATGGGTCGCCACAAAGGCACCCACCGCCTGCGCATTCGCCCCCAACGAGCTGCCGGCGTTGAAACCGAACCAGCCGAACCAGAGTAGACCAGCCCCCAGTACCGTGAGGGGAAGGTTATGAGGAGGCATCGGGGTGTTCGGATAGCCATTTCGTTTTCCCAGCATGATGCAGGCCACCAGCGCAGCCATTCCGCACGTGACGTGCACCACCGTACCTCCGGCAAAGTCTGCGGCGCCCATCGCCCCCAACCAGCCGCCACCCCAGACCCAGTGGGCCACAGGATAGTATACGACCACGGACCAGATACCGAGAAACCACAGCATCGAGGAAAATCTGATACGTTCCGCAAGGGCGCCTGTGATCAGGGCCGGAGTAATAGCGGCGAACATCAGCTGGAAGACCATGAAGAGTTCGTGGGGAATCGTGGGACCGTAGGTCGGATGGGGAGTGACACCCACCCCCTTCAACATAAACCAATCAAGGTTTCCAATCACCCCTCCCACGTCGGGGCCGAAGGACAGGCTATACCCGAATACCACCCAAGCCATACTGCCCAGGCAGAGACAGATAAAGCTATGCAAGAGCGTACTCAGAATATTTTTCTGCCTGGTGAGTCCTCCATAGAAGAGGGCCAACCCGGGCAGCGTCATCAACATTACCAACGCCGAGGAGGCAAGGATCCATGCCGTGTCCCCCGGATCCGCCTTCAGCTCAGCTGGGGCAGCTGGCGCCTCGGGAGCCTGCGCAACGACATCTTGTACGTAGAGAGCCGTCCATCCTGCCACCATGACAAGGCAGATCAGAAGGACCGGCAGAATCTTTTTCATATTACTCATAGCCGATAGCATATTTGCATCCTTTCATCCCCTGGTCAGGACGAGGTTGTCAATACGTCAATACGTTGGTCGAAATGTTCTGAGCAGCCCCCGATGGTTGTCTCACGCGACCCCTTCGCCCCGATTTAGGACAGGCGTCTCCATCGAAGCATACGGTGCTCCGTCTTGCGCTCTCTTGAACCTGTCGAAGGATCGGCCTACCCGAGTGGATTAGTGAACCAGCGTCTGAAACATCTGTTCCTTGCACGAGATCACCCTCAATCCAGCACGGGCTTGCCTGCGCCTGTCCCGCACAAGAGGTTGGTGGCTCCTATCGTGAGCGCCTCCGTGGCCCATGCCACGGAGGCGCTTCAATCGAGCTCAATACAGGAACGACACTTTACCTGTCAGCACAATTCTCTGATCCCCTCATTTAGAACAAATAGATGACTTGGAATCCGAGGGTTGTTTGATTGTTCGTCGCGACCGTGCCATTCAGGAACGAATTTCTGTTTGAATGGTCATGCCGAACCTCCACTCTCGTGATGAGTGACGGAGCGGGCTTGTATTGGAGTGTATTGGTGATCTCCCAGAGGGTCTGAACAGACCCCGAACCGGTTGCAGTATTAAATAATCCACCACCAGGGGCAAACCCACCAGGACTCGTAGCAGGATTAGTAGGAGGATTATTAGCACAAACATTAGTACCGCCATTAAAATTCGCACCACCGGCGCAGGAACGGGCACCGCCTGCATCCTCCCAAAGTTCTCCACGAAACCGGTAGCTGAAGGCATTGGGCTGATTCTGATCGTTGAAGTCATGGATCCAGTAGCTACCAAGTCCGCCCCAGCGGGCGTTCGGCGACTGGCCTAATGCCGCTCTGATTGTGCTGGCGTTGCTCTCGTTCGCATAGTAGGGCTCAAAGACGAGCGTATCACTGTTTGTGACCTTCACCGTGATGATCGACCCCGCCACGAGTCGCTTGGCCGAAGGATCGCAGCCGGTCGTCCCGCTCACACAGGAACCGGCAGCTGCATTACCGCCGATGTTATTTCCATTCCCCTGTTCCGCTCCGTAGGTTCCGTAGAAGGTGGCTGAGAACCGATCGTGCGGCGTCAGGAAGAGACCCCACTCAAATGTTTTACCTCTGTTGTTATCCTCAATGTTGTCCCATCCATTGACGAGTCCGAGGGCCACGGTCGCCCATGTATTAATCGGATAGGTGAACCGTATGCCGGTCGTCGTGAAGGCTTGGCTCAGACCGAACATGAAGGTACGCGAAATGTTGTAGTTGTCCCAACCATTGATCTGTTCTAATCCGACCAATGTATGGATTTTTCCTACTTGAATCTTCAGGCCATTGCCGATCGGGGCGAGGTATTCGCCGTAGATCTCTTGGGGGTCAAACTCGGCAGCATCCTGCCCTGGTTGGTAATTCGTGCGGGCCCGTGAAAACCTGGCCTGGGCTCCGTAACTGAGTCGTGCGCGGAAACCCACCCGGTCCATCGCACTACCTGCCGTGGCAGGTTTTTCGATGACGATCTGTGCCACTTGCGGCACGAACGAGTTGGCCTGTGTGTCGAAGATGCGCAGATTGTTGATGTTGTTGCTGGGATTGTTGAAATTCTGCGTATAGGTGACATCCGTCGCCCCGGAGATCTTCAGGCCCAATTTGCCCCAGAGGGAGTCCGCATCCTTATTCTCCAGCGGCGCTCGCAATAGCGATTCTTGGGCGAATACCGCATTGCTGCCAAGAAACGAGACTATCGCACATACTCCTATTCCCAGCCCGATTCCTATTCCTAGCCCGATACGTTTCCCTGCTGACTTCATGCCATCCTCCTCATCCAATTGGTGATTCGGTTGCTCACTCGGCTTGTCTCTCCTCTCGACCTCGTTGTCGCCACGCACGCCATTGTGCGCCACCGTCGGCCCCTCCCCGTCTATTCGCTCTCACGTCCACATCGATTCCCACCGACCCCTGCTGGGAAAGCACTTTCAGCACCCATTTAGTGCCGGATCATGGTTGCTGTCCAGTTTTTCCCACTATTTGATTCACTTCCACCATCGCACTGCAGCCGGCTCGAATACGGATAAAGAAAAACGTCCTTCAGCCCCGCTGGGACCAAAGGACGCCATTGTCCATGCCGTACTATACCTATAGGCCGGTGGGAAACGCCGTTGTTTCCCTCTCCGATTGGGGCCCCTTATACATGCCTCATGAAAATCTGTCAATGCCCATGTCTGTTTAGAGCTCCGCCGAGCATGGAGGGAAAGGTGGGACGGGCGGAAAAAACACGGCAAGAAATTCGAAATTCATGGTGTGACGTTACGAAAACTCGGGCCCTCCTTCATCTCGCCCGCCTCGCCTTTCCCGCTCGTCTGTGTTAGATTCGGTCTCATCTATGACTCCCTCACCCCGACACTCGGTACGGACCCTGGCTCGCACGTCTTCATGTGTCCTGGCCCTGCTCTGTCTAGTCAGCACGGCATGTGGCATAACCGGCCCGAGCGGCAAAATCATTTTTGATGACCCGCGCGGAACTGTGTCCCTGGATACGATTCCCGATCCCTCGATTCATGCGACTCATCCCATCAATTTGGAACCAGCTTTGCTTGCCCAGGTATTGAAAGGCATACTGGTTCAGGATCAGGGGGATCACATGGTTCAGAAGTTACTCTCGGGCCCCTCGTCTCCCGTTCCCGTCTTTTCGGATCAACATATCCAATTCCTTGCTCCACTGCTGGCGGAGGGGCTACGTACCGCATTGCCGGATCAGCAAATTGAGTATAGTGTCCAGACGAGTTATGAAGGTTCCGGACTTGAATCTTCGTACACGGAAACAACTGCCGGCTCTCTGTACGCCTATGGCCGACAACTCTTCGTAACCCTGTCTCAATATCGGTATTCAAAGGCCCGGGCGAATGTCAACATCCGCAATATCAACTATCAATCGGTGGGGATGGATTATACAGGCCTCAGGAACCATATCCTCCTGTTCACCCCGAAAGTCGCTCAACGGTCCGATAGCTTTGATCCTCCGCCAAGTGGAAAATCCACCGACAGGTTTCTCGCCATCGATTATCAGCTGCTGCAACATGCGCCGGTAGCCACCACTGGACGCACGACGTCTGAGGGGGTGAGTGCATCCGACACCTCGGCTCAGGCAACAGAGGCCCTGGCGAAGCGCGAGGCGGAAATCCAGGCACTCAGGGATCGCGTCAATAAGAATGCGTCGGAAATGGAAACCCTCAGGAAGGAACTGCAATCCGTTCAAGACCAACTCGGCAGCCCCACGATCGGACCAGAGAGCCCAAAGCGGAAAACCACCCCCTCCACGAAGCCGTAGCAGACGGCCCGGTCTGTCTAGTCTATCTCGTCTGTCTGGTTCATCGGTGTAGTTTCATTCAACCAAATAGACCAGACAGACGAGATAGACCACTATGAATTTCTATAGCCGTTTGTGATCGGCATTCGCCGATCTTTCCCCAAAGCCCGATGCGTGATCTTGATACCGATCGGCGCCTGTCGGCGTTTGTACTCGCTGCCATCCACCAACGCCATCACGCGCGCCACCGTGGCACGGTCGTACCCCGCTTCGACGATCTCTTCGAGAGACCGGTCTTCTTCGACATAGGCCTGGAGAATAGGATCCAGGATCTCGTAGGGTGGCAGCGAGTCTTCATCCTTTTGGTTGGGCCTCAGTTCGGCGGTCGGCGGCCGATCTAAGGTCCGTTTGGGTATCACCGGGATTGTGCCGCAAAGGTTGCGGAGCCGTGCCAGGTCGTACACCATTGTCTTGGGCACATCTTTGATCACGGCAAATCCTCCGGCCATATCGCCGTACAATGTGGCATACCCCACGCTCATCTCGCTCTTGTTACCAGTCGTCAGCACCAGATGGCCGAATTTATTCGAGAAGGCCATCAGGAAATTGCCCCGAATACGGGCTTGGAGATTCTCTTCCGTAGTATCGGGCGCGCGTCCCGCGAATGTCTCTGCAAGCGCATGCCGATAGGTCTCGAATATTGTCGTGATGGGAATCGTGCGGACGGAGATTCCGAGCCGTGTCCCCAATTCGGCAACATCTTCGTGACTGTCTTGCGACGTATAGGGCGACGGCATGAACAGGCCCCACACGTTCTTGGCGCCGAGCGCATCGACGGCGAGCACGGCGGTCAACGCTGAGTCCACTCCACCACTCAAGCCGATCACGACACGCGTAAATCTGTTTTTACTGACGTAGTCACGCACCCCCAATGTCAGAGCGTTGTAGACTTCGTCCAATGGGTCCAGGGCCGTTGCCACATCGGGGACCGCGCGCACCAGGGCCTTTTGAATAGAGGGAAGCGATGCCGAATGGACCTCCACAATAGAGGCCATCCGTCGGGGCAAGAGTTTTTTCCGACCGGTTCGCCTGCCCCGTGCAACCGCTTCCAAATTGAGGTCGGCGACGATCAAATCCTCTTCAAAAGCTTTCCCTCGCGCGATGACCTCACCCTGGTGATCGAGAATGACGCTATTTCCATCAAAGACCAGCTCGTCCTGACCGCCGACTGCGTTAGTGTAGGTGAGGATCACTCCATGTTCCCTCGCACGCGTCGCTAACAGCTGCTCGCGGACCCGGCTCTTGCCCAGATGAAACGGCGAGGCACTGATATTCACGATGACTTCAGCGCCGGCTGCCGCCTGGAAACCGGTCGGACCATCCGGCAACCAGATATCCTCGCAAATGTTGACCCCGACCAGGGTGCCGCGAAGACGGATCAGCGGAAGGCGCCGGCCCGGATGAAAATACCGGCTCTCGTCAAACACGCCGTAATTCGGCAAGTACCACTTACAGTAGGTCGTGATGAGCTTCTGATCTGCAATGACTGCCGCGGCGTTATAGAGTTCGTCCGCGCCGGCCGCCACCACCGACGAGCGAGCCGGTTTCGTATCGAGGTCATCGCTCTGGCTGACGTAGCCCACCACGGCAGCAAGGCCCCGGCAGTGGCGGACGACTTCCTGGAGCGCGCGGCGGTTGTCCGCCACAAAACGTGGCTTCAATAAAAGGTCTTCAGGCGGATAGCCGGTAATCGCAAGCTCCGGGAATACGACCAAGTCGGCTTTCGCCTTCTTGGCCTGACGCATCCAGGCCGTGATCCGGCGGACGTTCCCATCCAGATCTCCGACCGTCGGATTCATCTGCACCATGGCGATTCGAACAGTACGCATAGTTACCACCAGGTTGGCGAAAATGACCTCCAACTTCGTTCTCGGCTCGCAAGCGTCCTCAGCGTACCACAGAGGGTACGCCTGCGGTACTTGCGTCGCCTGCGGCCTCGTTGGAATGTCATTTTGACCAACTGGATATCACACGTGTTGAGTGGGTATCAAATAGCCTCTAACCGGGAATCTCGTTGATTCAATATCGTCGTAGGTTCGGAACCGAAAGATTCCACAGATCTTTTCGAACCGCTGCCCACATCGCCCCCAACGTCTCAGTAAGGTCAGGAGCCGACCGTGCAACAAGTTTGACCACCAGACCTGGAGCTGCAGAAGTTGAAACCCCTCCCAGCACCAGACCAGAATGCTCATCCAGAATCGCCGCGATCGCCGTTTCGAGGCTTTTCCACACCTCGGCGTCGACCGCATCGCCGATAATAAAAAGCGAGGCCACATAGTCCCAGCTCCCCACAAAACCTACCGACTCCGGCAGTGGGCCGGGGACCACGCGATACCGTTCGACGACCGACCCAGCGAAAGTCGTTCGAATGCAGATCTCGTTTTCGACTGCAGCGAATGCCCAGCGCTCCCCCATAGCCACCCGACCGGAGGCTATCGCATCCCACAGTACCACTGTCGCGCCAGGCGCAAGATCCACATGGATAGATTGGCGAAAGTGTAACCCGGCAAACTGGATCGTGAGCTCGGGCATCCATTCCAGCCGCGCGTCAGAACCGACTGATACTCGAATTTCTTGTAGTACCGGCTCAGATAGGCTTCGATAGTGACCAGCCCCCAGTTGTTAGGCCACCGTTCAAGTTCCTTCACGCCGACACGCTGAGCGGTGCGACGGTCCGCGTCTCTGGGGCGGGTGGCCGATACCCCAGCGCACGATGCGGGCGTTGTGTGTTGTAGCGGTGGCGCCATCCTTCCACGATCACCCGCGCCTCGTGCAGCGTATCGAAGAGTTCGCCGTTGAGCAATTCATCCCGCAATTCTGTTCTGTAATCCCCAGCTTGCAACAAGCCTCGACCACCCCAAGCCCTTTGCCCAACTCGATCTCAATGGTCCGTAACTGTCCGATGATCTCTTCCGCCGTATACCGCTTGCGTACCATGCTCCCTCCTTTCGCCGGTCGAAATCTTAACTCTCGATCCGGCTTGGTTTCTAGGGGGGCAGGTCAGGAGCCGGCACCTCTTTATCATCGAGCCCCATGAGGTGAACATGTCGACGACTGGACCCCATCCCAATTTAACGCCGCGTAACCTATAAGCTGAGTCGAACAATAAACCCACTAGGCATCTCCCTAGGAACGTGAGGCAATTTCCCTAGAATAAATCAGCGCCGGTTCTTCGTGGGCGTCTCGGCTGCCATTGTAGGCTCTCAGCCTTGACCGCCGACAGACAAGCGCAACGCGGCGAGACAGTGCCACAAATCCTCTCGATCGACCGTTGGCGCGTAGGAACGTTGAGCCGATACAAGTCGGGGCAGGCTGTTACTTCAATGCGAGAACGCGCTGGGCGGGAGTTCAGTCGGCGCACAACACAAGGAGACATGCCGATAGTCTTGAGAAGGTTGCCGGTGTCATCGCCCTTTCAGCTATGCTAGACTGTCGTCTTCTACAGACTATACGGATCACTTATGTCTCATCATTCTCGACGTGCGCTTGTTCTTCTCAGCGGAATCACCCTGGCGTTGTCCGCCTGTGCGACAGGACCTGAGCTGGATGTCACAATCCATGAGTCCGAACGCGGTGCGGTCTATGTGGAACGGTTTCCCGATCGCTCCTTTCACGCTTCCCACCCTATGAGGGTATCGGCCGATATGATGACTCGTGTACTTCGAGGCGTAGTCGTCAAGGATACTGGAGGGGTCTTGGGAAGCCTGGTCGCAAGCAAGCCACAAACCATGCAAGCGTTTGGAAACGAGGATGTTGAGTACCTGGCCCCACTCCTGGCCGACGGGCTCGCTCGAGCGGCATCGGACCAGCAGGTTGGATTTCGCATCGTTCAAGTCAGCGAGCCGGTCTCTCCGCAAGCCGGTGGGCTGGTTTTCTGCGCGTCCTCTGGCCGTTTCCCCGGTGCCTGTTCATCGGAACAACCACTATCCACAGAAGGGCCCTATACGTCTACGGACGGTCACTGCATTTGACCTTGACCGAGTTCCGCCACCGGCTGGAACCGGGCGAAACACATAGCAAGACCGCTTCGCGCATGTCCAATCCGAACGGATTGGCGAATCGCACAGTGCACTTCGTCCCGGAATCCGCCGCTCGCTCAACCGACGCAACTTTGGTGATCGACTACGACCTGCTTGCCACAATGCCTGCCGCACCCTACATACAACCGACTTCCGATCAGCCACCGATGCCTATAAAGAGGGAACCCACACGGCGAAATGCCGATGTGGATGAGCTACGAAAGGAGTTGCAGGACATTAAGAAGAAACTGGCGGAGCAGGAAGCGGAACGGAGCCGTTCAAAGCCATGAAACGACGCGTAACGGGTTGATCTGGTTTATCAGGTTTGATTTGTTCTTCTGGTGAGTCTCGTTCAACCAAACAATACACAAGGAAAACATATCGGTTCTCGCTCGTCTCGCGCGGCGACCGGATCTAACCCCGCTGTTTCTCAGCCCGTTGGTCAAGTTCCGCCGCTAGGAGCACTGCCTCGGCTATCTCTCGCATCGACTTCCGCAAATCCATACTTTGCCGCTGAATGAGTTTGAAGGCCTCTTCTTCAGTCAGCCTCCTCGATCGCATCAGGTAACCCTTGGCCCGCTCCATGAGCTTCCGCACTGCCAGGGCCTCCTGCATCTCAAAGGACCTCTCAACCAGGGCCGTATGCTCGATAGCGATGGCGGCCTGATTCGCGATAGCCTGGAGCAACTTGACTTCTTCGCCGGTAAACACGTGCGGGAATGACGTGTAGCTATTGATCACGCCCATCGCCTTCTCCCGCACCATCATCGGTACCGAGACTAATGAGCATAGTCCTTCCTGTTTGGCCATATCCCGATAGATATAATCTCGATCTGTGGTGACATCGGCCACGATAATCGGCCGACGATCTTTCACCGCACGGCCGCTAATGCCCTGCCCTACTTTGAGATTCGGCTTGCGGCGGTACTGTTCGCTGAGGCTCTGCGTCGCCTCGATCCGCAGTTCCCCGCTGGCTTCGTCCAATAACATGATTGAGCAGATCTTGGAGTTCATCATTTGCGCAGTCATCGTTACCAGGAGTTGAAGCACATCTTTAATCAACCGATTGGACGCCACCGTTTCTGAGACCTGCGACAACGTTTCCACTTGTAAGGCTTTGCGTTGCATTTGATCGTAGAGCCGCGCGTTCTCAATCGCGCCACCGACTTGATTGGCAATCGTCGACAGTAATGCAATCTCATCTGCCTGATAGCGCCGCGGACGTTTATGTTGGACGTTGATCACGCCGACCACTTCCTTTTTGGCCATGATCGGTACGGAGACAAAGGCTTGATGACGGTCTTCTGGAAGGTTATGAAAAAACTTAAACCGCGGATCGTCGTTCGCGTTGCTCGGAATGACGACGCGCGTTCGTTCCTGAGCCACCCACCCAGTGATGCCCTCTCCCAAACCGATCGTGATGCGGCCAATCAATTTCGGATGAGGGTTTTTCGAGGCGCGAAGAATGAGTTCGTCTTGGCTATCCGACAAGAGATACAGGAGGCAGGCATCGGCTTTAGTGACTTCGACAACTACTTCGACGATATGTTTGAGAATGGCTTCGAGATCAAGTTGGTTGCTGATCGAGGCAGAGATCCGATGGAGCACATCAACTTCGCGTGTTTTCTCCCGCAATGCCTGTTGGAGATATGCGACAGAGGGCGTGCGTGTGGTCGTCATAGAGATCTACCTTCGTGCACGGACTTTTCGCCGGACAGGATGTTTGCCCGACAGACGGCCACTCGACAGTCGCCTCCCACGGCCGTGCGTGCTCCGAAACCACGCTTCGCACACCTGCTGTTCGATCGGCCGAACGACCACCTCCCCAATCCGCACTGGCCATACCCCGATGACTCGCCCACCGATCACCTTCTTGTCATGTTGCATGGCACCCCAGAGGGACGTAAAGGATGCCCGTGGGACCTGTTCGGATAACCCGGCCCGCTGGACCAGACTCCTGATCCGTTCGACAACGTCTCGCCCACACAGGCCCATATAACAAGCCACATCGGCTTCTTGTACCAATCCAATCCCAACTGCTTCACCATGAATTAACCCGTGGTAGCCTGCGAGTGACTCCAGTGCATGTCCGATGGTGTGACCGTAATTGAGAATCCGCCGACGGTCCGATTCCCGTTCATCTGCGGCGACCACCCGCGCTTTGATTTCACAGGATCGTGTAATCGCGTGAATAACCGGCTCGTCCTTAAGTTTCAAGAGCGCAGAAATTTCCTGCTCCAGAAAGGCGAAGAATCCTTCCTCGGCAATAATGCCGTATTTGATCACCTCGGCCAAACCGGCAACCCATTCTCGGCGAGGCAGGGTGCGCAACGTGCAAGGGTCGATCAATACCGCGCGCGGTTGGTAAAAAGCTCCAATCAGATTCTTTCCCAGTCGATGGTCCACGCCGGTTTTTCCGCCAACGCTGGAATCGACTTGAGCCACAAGCGTGGTCGGCACTTGTATAAATGGAATTCCGCGTTGATAGATCGCGGCAGCAAATCCCGTGACGTCACCGATGACTCCACCACCGAGAGCCAGCAACAGAGACTGACGTTCGAACTTGTGCCTGGCCAACACATCGAGGATCTTGGCAATGGTGCTGAGTGTCTTTGTTCGCTCTCCCGGCGGCAAGATAATCGGAGTCGGGTCATATCCTGCCTTGCGAAGCGAACGGATGGCCTCTTGAAGATAATGGCGTGCGACATGCCGATCGGTCACCACCCCGATCTTCGGAGAAGTCGTGAGGGTGTGGAGCCTATCACCCACTGTCGCAAGTAAGCCCGGCTGGAGGACGATGTCGTAGCTCCGTTCTCCCAGGATCACCGGTACAATCTGTTCTGCTACACCGGTGATGGTCAACGATGGTCTCTCCTGGCCCGACATACCAAGCCCCCATTCCGATCCTCCTGGATAGGGAGGCTCGGATCCACGGTCACTTCGCCTGGCGTCATGGTGCGTTGCAACGGCTGCCATCGAGGGGGGATGGTATCACAACGGGTGGGAAACTAGAAGGTTTTCAGATACGCCGCTAAGCCAACAGCACGTGTTTCACGGCCTGTGGAGTATCGGCTTTAGACGAAGTAACCATCACATCGATCGTGTTGAAATGGACATCACCGCTGCCCAGGCCATGAAGTCTGTTTGATTGCGATGGTATTGCAAGAGGATACGACCGATCGCCCGCCACATGTTCTTGCGCCGGACAGGTGCGGCATCGATCATGTCAGACATATGCAGCAGACGAGAACGTGCGCTTTGGAGGATAGAGATGAAACACCAACCCGAACGCCTCACCTCCTTGAGCCCGCCATTGATGAAGAACCAGAATGTCAACTCCTAGCTCTTCACAAAGTCTTCACGATGGTGGGTGTCAAGAAGATGAGCAGCTCTTGTTTCGCAACTGACTCGGTCTTCTGCTTGAAGAGCCATCCCAAAACAGGCACGCGAGAGAGATAGGGAATACCAGCCACGCTGTTGCTCTGCGTATCGATAAACACCCCGCCGATCACCATGGTCTCGCCATCGCGGATATTGACCTGGGTATTGGCTTCCCGTCGGTCAATACTTGGACCAGCCGGATTGCTTCGGGCACCGACAGCATTTCTGGTTGCGCGAACCTTCATCATGATCAGCTTACCAGTTTCCTTCGGATCTCGGGAGGTAATCTGAGGAGTCACATTGAGTTCCAAGTTTGCATCCACAAAGGTCGTCTGGGTTCCTTGGAGGGAGGTCGTCTGGAACGGGATTGATTCCCCCTGCGAGATCTTGGCCTCCCGCTTGTCCAACGTTGTGACCTTCGGTGCGGCAATGACTTTGCTCAGACCCAGCAACTCACCTGCCGACAACCGCATATCCAACAACGCTCCATCTGTTCTCCCAATCGTAAACCCGACACCAGGAGTCGCTATCAAGCCTCCGACTGTGGCGGGAAGATTGACCAGAAAATTCGATGTTTGAGCCCCAAATGCTCCGGTATTACCGGTCTTAAAGTTCGCCACTCCAGAATTTCCGAGCTGATTCACATTCTGGATACCCCACTGCACACCCAATGAACGGGAATAGGTTGTATCAGCCTGCACAATCCTGGCTTCAATTTGGACCTGAGGCACTTCGAGATCAAGCCCATCAATCAGCTGTTTAACCACCCCAATTTGGGTTTCCGTATCCCGGACGACTAAGGCATTGGACCCCACACTCATTTGCATCAACCCTCTCGGGGTCAAGTACTGCCGAAGAGCCGTCATGAGCTCTTGTGCCAGCAAATTTCTAATATAGAACACCCGATCGACCAGCGGTTCTGCCCTGACCTTGGCATCCAACGCCTGTGCTTCTTCAACCTGCGTTTTCGAAATGCTCGACAGTGAATCGATCCACAGGATATTGCCCTGCCTGATCTTGCCCAACCCGTTCATTTTCAAAATCATATCGAGCGCTTGATCCCAGGGCACGCTCACGAGCTTCATCGTGACCTTGCTCTTGACACCTTCACCGACGACCATGTTAAACCCGCTCACTTCGGCAATGAGTCGCAGCACATTGCTGATGTCGGCCTGCTGGAAATCGAGCGAAATGCGCCGGCCGACATAGTGCCTCTCTCCAACAACCAAATCGTCCTTTGGTGTGCTGACCTCAGCCGCAGGATCTCCCCCGGGAGTTGTCAGAACAGGTCCCCCGGATGTCAACTGGACAGGTTGCACATGAAACTTTGTCGAAGGTTGCCGAACCGAGGCCAAAGTCCGCTGAATCACCCGAGAGGTGGCATCCATCTGGATCAACGGAATGGCAGAATTCTTCGACTCGATGGTGTGAACTGCCTCGACCAGGTTAGGGTGTGTACCTACACCTGTATCCGTCCCTGCACCTTCCCGAAGGTTTACAAGAAGGTTTGTGCCCTGGGGTTCAACCGAGTAGGCAATCGTACCGGCAAGATCCAGAACCACCCTTGTCTTATCAGGATGATAACCCAGACGCACCTGCTTCAACATTCGGTGATTCACCGATATGAATGGCTTTCGTATGGCAGACGCCACGCCTGGCATGTCAATCATGAGACGTCGCTCATCAAGACGTGTCACCTCGTGGGCCAGCTTGCCATCTCCCGAGAGGACCACACGGAGATCGTCCGTGCCACGCTGAACATCTATGCGAGTGAGGGTCTGCGCCAGGCCTTCCTTTATATTCCCGGGCATGCCTGAATCGGCAGCAGGCACGTCAGTGGACGCCGCCATCGATGGCATGACCATCGAGACACTCAGCGCTCCGACTGCTGAGAGCACACGAACAAATGCTGTGGTTGTCATAGTCAGCTTAGGTGTCATTCTGCGCCCTCTTTCGGGTGGAGGAGCTTGACATACTCTCGCTCCTGTTTAGTCCCATACACATCGGTAAACCGCTCTTGCACGACAATACCTTTCTCTGTCACGGCACTCACCACGCCATTATTGGGACCGATACGCGTTCCTCGACGCACCGTATATCCATTCCCATCGGGCGTCTGAAGCATAGCCGTATTGCCGTAGGCTCCCCATATCACAGCGATCAGGTTCATCTCCGTGAGCCCGACACGTTGGAGGGGAGGTAGCGTGGGATCAATCGGCCCGAGCCCCACCTGTTGCAACACCGGCACGAACGGATCGCGCCGCCCAGACGGGTCATAGGAATGTGTGCTCATTGGCGCTACCATTGAATTGGAGGCACCTGGTTGAATAGTCTCATTAGCGGCTGTATCAGCTGATGTTGAGGACGGCGCCTGCCCCGGCACATTGTTGATAGGCTGAGAACCCATACCTGATTCAGCAAACCCTAGGCCCAGTGCAACGAGCAGACCGGCGCATCCAATCAGAGTGATATGTGCTGTCTTCATGGTCAACCGACCGTTTTCACAGATGACTTTCATCGCGCATGGCCTCTCACACATCCAACTCGTTGTACTTCATTTCTTCTGAGGGGTCGCCGGAGCTACCGCAACCAGCTTGGTCTCGTCTGGCGCCGCATAGGCGATAAGGTCAAACACGGTCTGTGTGACAACCCGCCCCTTCTCCATCTTTGGCGCTCCCATCTTGAGACCGGACACGGTCACAATTCGAGGCAATGCGTTGATTCGATCGAAAAATAAGGCCGCCGTATGGTAGCCGCCGGAGACCTCTACGAACACCGGCATCCGCACAAACAATTTCGATGCATCCTCGCTCTTGGCGCTCGGTTTCCACAGCCTAATGTCGAGCCCAAGCCGAATCCCCAGGTCTGATACCTGTTTGAGCAACATCACCGCCTCCTCTTCAGGCGGCAATCGCTCTTTCTTTTTTGCCAACTCGATCTCCAGTTGCTTACTGGCCGCAATCAGTTCGTCAAGATGCTTGACTTTAATGGTCAACATTTGAATCTCAGTATCAAGCGTGCCGATTGCTACCTGGAGCCCTTCAATCTCAGCAGATTTTGGCTCTGCCACGTAATAGTAGAAGCCGACGATAATCCCCACGAGAACCATCAGAAGCAGCCCCACCTTCTGAACCAATGGAATTGACCGCAAGAGGTCAAGATTAATGGTCGGCAACTTCATGATTCTTACCCTTTGAGACGAAATCCGAGTTTAAACTGATAGACATTAATTTGGCTCTCCACCGCAGCTCGACTTTCTTGAAGGTTGATATCCATGAAATAGTCGGTGCGGCGCAGGTTGTTCACGAATTCCACCACATCATCGTTGGTCGCCGCACGCCCCTCAAGTTCGATCTCTTTCCCTGTGACCGCGACTCTCACGAGCCACACTTTCAACGGTTCCAGACTCTGACTGACATGGTCGAGCACCTTGACAGGGCCGACGCGTGACTTTTCCAATTCATCGATAATGCGGTTTTTGTCTTCCAGCACTTTCTTTCGGCTTTCAAAGTCAGAAACCTGTCTCACTTGTTCTTTCAGTTGCGCAACTTGCTTTTCCTTATCGGCTTTTTCAGTCTGCCGTACGCTGATCTCATCATCGAGTGACGCCGAGTACCACCAGCACCCCGCCAAGGTAATGAAAAACAGCCCCACACCCAACAGTGCCTGTGCTCTGACATCGTACTGAGGCTTTGCCTTATGCCCCTTGGGCCCCGGCAGTAAATTAATGCGAATCATCGATCCCCCACCGATCTAAGGGCCAATCCAACCCCTACGGCAGCCAACGGAGCTAATTCGGCTAACGTATTTTGATCAAAATCGCTCCCTGAGGTATCGATTTCGCTGAACGGATTCGCGACCTCGACCACAGCGTGCATTCGATCTTTCAGTTGCGCGAGCAGACCCTTCACTTGAGCGCCCCCTCCGCACAACAGTACCTGCTGAACGTCCGCATCCGGCATTGTTGACTTGAAATAATCGATAGTCCGCGCAATTTCAGACGCCACCTCGGCATTGACGCTGTCGACGACCGTCGTCACCGCGGCCTGATTGTTCCCTCCCGAACGCTCGCCTTTTTTCGTCTCCTCCGCCTCTTCATAGGACATCCCCATTTCTCGCTGAATCGCTTCCGTATAGCGATTCCCTCCGATGGGAATATCACGTGTGAACAACGAGGTACCGCCTCGAACAATATTGATATTCATCACACTGGCGCCAATATTGACGAGCGCAGTCGTTTCGTCCTGCGAAACGGGGTAATTAATCGCATGCATGTTTTCGATCGCAAAGGCATCGACATCCATCACGATTGGAAGCAGCCCCGCCCCCTTGACGAGTTCGGTCAGCTCATTGATCTTGTCCTTCTTCGCCGCAACGAGAATGATTGACATCTCTCCCTGGGCATCGCCTCCGGCCTCGGAAGAGGGCAACACACTAAAGTCGATGTTCACCTCATTAATATCGAAGGGGATGTACTGCTCTGCGGCAAGCCGCACCTGCCCCTCCAACTCCTCATCAGGCATCGGCGGCAAACTGATCTTTTTAATGATGACCGCATGGCCAGAGATCGACACAGCGACTTGCTTGACCTTAATCTTTGTTTCCTCAAACAACTCCTTAATCGCCGAGACGACTCGCCCCTCATCCATCACCGTACCATCGACGATGACTTCCGGCTCGAGTGGTTTGAAGCCAAACTTCTGGAGAATGTATCGCCCACGACTTTCCTTCAACTGGACGAGCTTGATACCACTCGATCCAATATCCAGCCCCACGAGCTGTCGCCTCGGGGTGAACATCGTGAACAAATCCGTTTCGGCAAGACCTTTGAATGAGCTCAACATATGAGTCCCCGACTGTACATGACAATCCGCGCAGGACAAATCTTTATGTGAATTTCGCGCAGACGATCCATTACGACCATACCCCCGCACACTTCAGCGTTCCACATTCCGAATGTGTATTGATTCCATTCTGACCATTTATTTTCGTCCTGCCCATTCTGCATTCCCCTGATGATGAGAAGCTTCCTATGTATACTTTACGTAAGCCATAGATCTTAATTATTCACATGCACTGCAGATTAGCTTCATGCACATGCTAAGTATAGTCCAGATGCTCTACCTGTCAAGGAAATCACTTTTCGTACACACACATGTGCTTGAGACGAAGACGATGGCGGCAGGAAGCAGAGAGTCTGAGAGCGTCGAGGCTTATTGCCTGTTGAGATCGCGATGGGCAACGGTCACTTGATATCCGAGTGCTAAAAAACTTTCTTGAAGTCGTCCGGCTATGGCTACAGACCGATGACGTCCACCGGTGCAGCCTAACCCAACATTCACATAGCTACGACGTTCTCGCTCGAAGAGAGGAATGAGAAATTTAAAGAAGCCTTCCAACTGCCCGATAAGCGCGACGGCGTCCGGATCTGTCAGCACGTAGGTCCGCACGCGCGGGTCCTCACCGGTTAAGGGTTTGAGGTCTGGAACGAAGAACGGATTCCGCAAGAACCGGACGTCGAACAGAAGATCAATGTCGTACGGCACGCCGAACTTGTAGCCAAATGTCACCAGCGAGATGGTCAACCGGTGAGGCGAGTCCTCCTGCCTGAATTGCCTGATCAACAGCTCTCGCAACTCATGCACCGTCAAATCTGAGGTATCGATAATACGGTCGGCGTGTCGCCGAAGTTCAGCAAGACGCTTCTTTTCAAAGCGCACACCTTCCAATACCGGGAGATGCGGCAGAAGCGGATGGGGCCTTCGAGACTCCGAGAATCGACGAACCAACACCTCTTCACGGGCTTCAAAGAACACAAGCTCAACCGCATGGCCCAGTATCTTCACCCGCTCAAGAATGCCCACGAGATCGGAAAAGAACACGCGCTCCCTGACATCGATGCCGAGCGCAACATTTTGTATTTCTCCCCCCTGCTGGTTACACAGCTCGACAAAGGTCGGCAGTAGGGCCGGCGGTAGATTATCGATACAGAAATACCCGACATCCTCGAAACATTTGAGGGCATGCGACTTTCCCGAACCGGAAAGACCGCTGAGCACAACCAATTTGAGTCCAGCCATGCCTGCCTGTTATGGATCAATCAGAACCATTCGATGACGATCAATACGCTGTAGAATCTGTAATTTTCCAGAAGCCAGTGCAGTGAATACCAGCAGCGAACCAGGCAGAGGATCGAGCCGGCGCTTCGCATCTTCCAGGGTCAGAACAACCCTGACTGGGCGAATGACTTCCAGCTCTTCCTCTTCCTTATGGAGGGTCGGAGGCGGAAGCTTACGCACTGACCTCTTCGTCGGTTCCTTATGATCAGTCTGGCGCTCCTTCTGTTTTCTGATCTGGGCACCCAAACGGTCCACGAGCTGGTCGACCGTCGCATACATTTCTTGCGTCGACGCTTTGGCCTGAATCCGTCGCCCTTGCACCGTACAGACGACCTCCGCACTATGCTGAAGCTTGCTCACACCCAGGGTCACTTCCAGATGGCTCAGCGTCACTTCATACCGCACGAGCCGCTCAAATCGACTTTCAATATGTTGCCTGAGCGCCGGCGTGATGACGAGGCGTCGTCCTGTAATTTTCATAGGCATTCATCCTTTCTTTCAAGCTGAAGAACCTTGGCTCCGTTGTCACTCGACTATGCCGGTTGGATCTCATCATCTCTATCACCAGGGGAGAGACCAGATAAGAGGGACGTGCGTGCACGGCTGGACAGGGAAGGTCTAACAGGCTGCAGGAACACTTGGTGAGCACGCCACTGGAGGGATTTTTGAACATCCTGCTAAAAGAACCGCTTACGCTGAGTGGCAGATGGAATATGTTCTTCCGCCCGATACTTGGCCACCGTCCGTCTCGCGATCACGACTTGTTGTGTGAGTAACCGCGCCGCGATCTCTTCATCCTTGAGGGGATGACTCGCATCTTCCTCTGCCACCATTTTTCGAATCATTTCTCTCACCGTTACGGATGACATCATGTCGGAAGGCTGGTCCGCTCGCTGCAGGCCGGCGTTGAAGAAGAATTTCAGTTCGAGCATCCCCTGCGGACAATACATATACTTGTTCGCCGTGACACGACTGATTGTTGACTCATGCATCCCAATATCTTCAGCCACCTGCTTGAGCACCAACGGCTTCAGATGCTGCACGCCCTTTTCAAAGAACTGCTCCTGAAACTTCACGATACTCGACACGACCTTGACAATCGTCTTATTCCGCTGTTCGATACTGCGAATGACCCATTGTGCCGCCCGCAGTTTTTCGTCTAGATAGGCTTTCGTCTCCGCGGACCCACTTTCGCCTGCCCCCATCAATTGTTTATAGTACGGACTGATCCGCATCCGGGGTAGCCCATCGTCATTCAGTAAGACCACCCATTCTCCTTCATTCTTGACGACAAACACGTCAGGGACAATGACATAGTTCTGGGTGTTCGTATACGGTCGTCCGGGCTTCGGCTCAAGCGCTTCGATGACCTTGGTCGCCTGAAACACTTCATCGACTGTGACATCCAAGGCTTTCGCAATCCTCGCATATTGTTTCTTTTCCAAGTCTTTGAGATGGTGCTGAACAATGGCTTCAACAATCGATCCCTTCAAGGCCCCCGGCCGAGCCCCTAATGAGCCCATGGTATTCGTCCTCAAATGTCCGATTTGTAAGAGCAGGCATTCCACGAGGTCTCGTGCCGCCACGCCGGTCGGATCGAAGCTCTGAATATCCTTCAGAACTGACTCCGCCTCCTTCTCCTGGAAGTCGGTCCCGGCGACCATCTCTGCGAGAGACATGCGCAGGTATCCATCATCGTCGAGATTACCGATGATCAACCGCCCAATCCCCTTCTCACGATCGGACAAGCCAGAAAACGACAGCTGCCAGAGAAGATGGTCTTCCAAGGATGTCGCTTTCGCCATGGTTTGTTCATAGGAAGGAAACTCGTCCTGTGACGATGATTGAGACTCGGATCCGCCGATCCGGCGATCACTCCCAAAGTACTCTTCCCAGCCAGCCGCTGAGGCCTCATCCGGCGTATCGCGTTCTTCCGGAGTGGACTCCTCCACATTCGAGGGTTCACTGTCCGCTGATGCGGCCGCATCCTCTGCCTTTTCCTCTGCACTCGTGGCCTCGCTATCCTCAGCATCTGCGGGGAGATCCTCCAAGAGTGGGTTTTCCATCAAGTGTTGCGTGAGGCTCTGCTGAAGCTCGAGTCTCGACAATTGCAGGAGCTTGATCGCCTGCTGCAATTGTGGAGTCATGATCAGCTTTTGACTTAGTCGAAGGTCGAGCCTAAGCTTCATACGTACGGATCCTTCCGCCTCATAGCTTGAACCGTTCCCCTAGATAGACAGCCCGGGCCATTTCACTCTTGACGATGGTTTCGGGAGACCCGGCCTCAAGAATCAGCCCCTCGTTGATGATATAGGCCCGATCCGTGATGGAGAGCGTTTCCTGGACATTGTGATCCGTGATCAAAATGCCGATCTCTTTTTCTTTCAACCGGGTAATAATGTGTTGGATATCCGCGACAGCAATCGGGTCAATCCCTGCAAAGGGTTCATCGAGCAACATGAACGACGGGCTCGTTGCGAGTGCCCTGGTAATTTCCAACCGCCGACGTTCCCCACCCGACAGCGCATACGCCATGCTTGTTCGAATATGGGAGATGTCCAGTTCCTTGAGCAGAACATCGACCCGGTCGCGCCTCTCTGCCCGAGAGTAATCCAGCATCTCAAGAATTGCCAGAACATTGTCTTCAACTGACAAGCGTCGAAACACCGATGATTCTTGCGGAAGATACCCAATGCCTTTTCTCGCGCGTCTGTACATTGCGAGATCCGTGATCACCTCTTCTCCGAGCGAGATCGCCCCCTCATCAGGCTGGCACAGACCGACGATCATATCGAAAATGGTGGTTTTCCCAGCCCCATTGGGCCCCAGCAAACCCACGATCTCACCGGCATGAACTTCGATCGAGACGCCCTTGACGACCTTACGCGAGCGAAAACTTTTCACCAAGCCTGTGGCGCGTAAGCCGACACGTTTCGCACTCTTCACTGAAGAGCCTGTTGACGGCGCATTCCCCTGAGCCGCCTCGATCACTTGCTTGCCCCTCCGTCCGGCTCGATCCGCACATGCGAGCCTCCTTCCACGACACTCCGATCTTCTGTCAAAAACATCGTGATTTGTTTGCCGCTGACCCTTGTTCCCTTATCCCAAGCTACCGGGTCACCTGTCAGAACAAGCTTATCTCCATCATGGTAGTAAATCGCTTTCTCACAGGTCGCACTGCCTGAATCCTTCTCGATTTTCACTCGTCCCGTCGCCTCAATCTTGTTGACCGAACGATTCGACACCGCCGGCATCATCCCAGACTCTTTCGCCGGTGCAGCCCCCTTGACGGCCTCATGCCCTTTCTGGTTATCGATCACAGCGGGATCTTGTGCGCGAAACGTCACCACCATATGATCGGAATAGACCACCAATGACCCACGCGTCAGGATCACCGTCCCTTCAAACACCGCTTGGCTATCCTGATTCTTTACGGTCATCTTTTTGGCGGTAATCGTCGTGCTGACCGCTTGATCAACACCACCTTTGGGAAGGGCTGCGTCAGCTGACTCGCTCATCGAAGCCATCCCAAACGGAACCAAATTAAGAAGCAGGAGCCAAATCCACATGGACGTCCTCAAGTACCTCAAATTCTTCGCGGTCCAAATGTCCCAACAGCCCACGTCCCGTCACCTCTAACCCATGCCCAACGATACGAACGGGATCCTGCGTGCGTATCTCTCTCGTCTCATCAGTCCAAGCCAGGTGATTGGTATAGATTACATATCCACTCTCGGTGTGGATCACGAGTGGCTCTGATCGGTTTGCGAGCACAAAGTTCTTTGTCTCTGTATTCAATGTCCCTTCATCTCCCGTCACCGTCAATTCCTTCCCCCGCTGGCCGAATAGTGTGACGGCAACCGCTTGAAGCATCGCCTGCTTGTCTCGGTCAAAAAGCCGAGCTTCTTGCGCCTGCACTTGCCATAGAACCGTATCGCCTTTCGTTTGGGTGAACGTAAACTGAGAGATCGTGGCATCAGCGGTACTTATGGATCCAGGTGCCGCCGCCGTCGGGGTTGGAATCGTTGTCGAATTGGTCATGAGCAGGTACGCGAGGAAACAGGCCAACACCATACTGATGGCTAACAAACCTCCCCTTACCCAGCGTTGCCACACGGTGTTCCCACTTCCTTTCACGGAGCATCAATACGACTGGCACGATAGTAGCATGCGGGTTAAATCAAGTAAACGTATGCCAGAACCACGGCATGGTCGACACGGTGGAGATGGAGTGAACGAAAGAAAGCAATCGTCGAAGCGATGTCGCGGCGGCGCACCTTCGACTAGACCCCGTCAACAGGAGAACTAGTTGGCAGCGGGACTCGCAGGAGCTGACACTGTAGATACTTGTTTCTTTGCAGCCGTCGTATCCGGTCGCGTGACGAGTTCAATTGCGACAAGCTTCGCGGCATCGCCGATCCGCCGTCTCGTCTTCACCGTTCTCGTATAGCCGCCGGTTCGGTCTTTAAACCGAACCGCCACGTCGCTGAATAATTTTGACACGACGTCCTTACTTCGGATAAACGCTAGAGCTTGCCGCCGAGCTGGCAATGTCCCCTCCTTGCCCAGCGTAATCATTCGATCCGTGAACCCTCGAATTTCCTTCGCCTTGGCCTCAGTTGTCTCGATGCGATCATGTTCGAGCAGCGAGGTCACGAGACTTCGGAACAAGGCCCACCGATGTTTGGTCTTTCGTCCGAGCTGTCTGCCTTTTTTTCTATGACGCACGGGTTTCCTCTTGTTTCGTTACTCGCTCTTCAGACTACCGCTGTTCTGTTGTACGGCATCCAGCTTCACACCAAGACCCAGGCCCATTTCCGTCAGGATTTCTTTAATCTCGTTGAGCGATTTCTTGCCGAAATTCTTCGTCCTCAACATTTCCCCTTCGGTCTTCTGGACTAAGTCGGCGATGGTCTTGATATTCGCATTCTTCAAACAGTTCGCAGCACGAACCGACAGCTCCAACTCGTTCACGCTACGGAACAAATGCTTATTGACCTCACGTTGCGCCTCATCGCCCCCAAGGTCGGCACGCCCTTCGACTCGCTCATCGGGATTGATAAAAATGTCAATGTGATCACGTAGAATGCCGGCCGCCGTGGACACGGCATCACGAGGCGAGATGGTCCCATCCGCCCAGACCTCCAAGGTCAACTTATCATAATCGGTCATGCGACCGACGCGGGCATTCTCCACATGAAAATTCACCCGCTTGATGGGTGAAAACACCGAGTCGATCGCGATCACACCAATCGGCAGCCCCTCTTCCTTATTTCGCTCGGCGGGCACGTAGCCCCGCCCATGTTTCACCGTCATTTCCATATCAAACGTGGCATCCTTGTCCAACGTCGCAATATGAAGATTCGGGGTCAGGATGGTCACGTCTGCATCATGAATAATGTCAGACCCCTTCGCTTCACCGGGTCCCTTCTTCTTGAGACGGATGGTCTTCGGCTTGTCAGTATGTAAAGCGAGCCGCAGTCCTTTGACGTTCAAAATAATGGAGGTCACATCCTCGGTGATTCCAGGGATCGTGGAGAACTCGTGCAGAACCCCTTCAATCTTCACCGTGGTCACTGCCGCACCAGTCAAGGACGATAACAGCACTCGCCGTAACGCGTTGCCAACCGTGGTCCCAAACCCGCGTTCGTAGGCCTCTGTCGTAAATCTTCCGAACGTTTTTGACTGCGTATCTTTATCGACTTCCACCCGCGCTGGGATCTGAAAGTCTTTCATCGCTTTAATCATGACTCCCCCTTCATCTCATCAAGTAGCCAGCCACTGAATCGTACCAGTTCGCCGCAGAGAGCACCCCCGCTTCCGAATCCGCATCTACCTGGAATACAACTCCACCACCATCTGCTCATTCACCGGCAACGAAATCTGGTCCTTCGACGGCAAGGCTCGAATCATGCCCTTAAAGGCAGTCTTGTCGAGCTCCAGCCATTCTGGAATGCCTCGCCCATCAACAGACTCTAAGGCTGCCTGGATCGAGATCAAGGTGCGACTTCGCTCCCGAACGCTGATGATATCTCCAGCTTTAACCTGCGCACCAGGCACGTTGATTTTTCGACCATTCATGGTCAGATGCCCATGGCTCACCAGCTGTCTGGCTTCTTTTCGTGAGGCGCCGAACCCTAGTCTGTAGGCCACATTGTCCAACCGGCATTCCAGTAACCGTAAGAGCACCTCACCGGTAATCCCAGACTGGCGTTCCGCACGCTCAAACACGCCACGGAACTGGCACTCCATTAATCCATAAATTCTCCGTAGCTTCTGTTTTTCTCTGAGCTGTGTACTGTATTCTGAATTCCTCGGACGCTTTTGCCCATGTTGTCCGGGAGGATAGCTCCGCCGTTCAATGGCGCATTTCTCTGTCATACAGCGCGAGCCTTTCAGAAACAATTTCTCACCCTCTCGTCGACACAACCGACAGACAGGACCGCGATACTTTGCCACTGCTCTACCTCCGGTTACCGGACATCACCACAGAGGCGTGTCCAACAATTCTCGTGTATTCGACTGTCTCAACATCTGCCATTAGACACGCCGCCGTTTAGGTGGACGGCACCCGTTGTGCGGAATCGGGGTGACATCACGAATCATATGGATCCGCAATCCAGCAGCCTGAAGAGATCGAATCGCCGATTCCCGACCGGATCCAGGCCCATTCACATAAACATCCACTTGGCGCATGCCGCTCTCCATCGCCTTGCGGGCAGCAGCTTCGCCGGCCCGCTGAGCCGCGAAGGGCGTACTTTTACGAGAACCCTTGAAGCCTTGGTTCCCTGAGCTCGCCCACACGATCGTATTGCCACTCATATCGGTGATCGTGACGATCGTGTTGTTGAAGGAAGCCTGGACATGGGCCACCCCGCTCTGCACGATTCGGCGCTCTTTCTTCTTCTTTTTTTTGATGCTCATACAGGCTCCCTACTCAGATAACGGTCACGCACTACGCCGAACGCACCGGCGGTTTCGGTTTGCTTCCCACACCGGAGCGACGGCCTTTTCTCGTCCGCGCATTCGTCTTGGTCCTCTGGCCGCGGACCGGCAACCCTTTCCGATGACGCAGACCGCGGTATGTACCGCTATCAATCAATCGTTTGATATTCATCGAGAAGGTCTTTCTCAGATCGCCTTCGACCTGATAACCCTCCTGAATAATTTCTCGAATCTTGACGATATGCTCCTCGCTCAAGTCTTTGACGCGAATTGATCCGTCGATCCCAGCCTTGTTCAAGATAGAGAGTGCGGACGCCCGCCCAATCCCATAGACATAGGTGAGGCCAATGTCCGTCCGTTTTTCCCTCGGCAGATCCACTCCAGAAATACGAGCCATAGTTCCTCCTACCCTCTTCCTCTATATTCTCAGTGGCCGGGGCTGGGTGAGCCTCAACTGCGCGCATCGAACGAGCGCCGTCTCATCGCGCGCGTTCTGCGAGCACGGAGGCCACCCACCCCCGGCCGCACCTACCCTTGGCGCTGTTTGTGGCGCGGATTCTCGCAGAGAATTCGCACCACGCCCTTGCGCCGGACTACCTTACATTTTGCACAAATCGGCTTGACGGATGATCGCACTTTCATGTCTCTTTCACACTCCTATTTGAACCGATAGGTGATCCGCCCGCGTGTGAGATCGTACGGTGACAGTTCCACGGTCACCTTATCGCCGGGAAGAATACGGATAAAGTGCATGCGCATTTTCCCGGAAATGTGTGCAAGAATCTTATGGCCATTGTCCAGCGACACACGAAACATCGCATTCGGTAAGGTTTCGTTCACCGTGCCTTGAATTTCAATCACATCTTCTTTCGGCACGTACCTCTATCCTTTCTCTCCGAACTGGACGACGACACCCCCAACTCCTTAGAGCTGACTCAAGATACGCGGAGGTCCGCTCGGCTCAATCGCAATCGTATGTTCAAAATGCGCTGAGAGACTCCCGTCTACTGTCACGGCCGTCCATCGATCCTCAAGAATCTTGACGGCAGCACCACCCATATTCACCATCGGTTCGATCGCGAGGACCATTCCTGCCTGCAATCGTGGGCCCTGCCCAGGTTTCCCATAATTCGGCACCTGCGGCTCTTCATGTAACTGCCGGCCGATCCCGTGGCCGACGAACTCCGTTACAACCGAATAACCGGCAGCCTCCACATGACGTTGAACCGCATGCGAAATATCTGACAACCGATGACCCGGCACCGCTTGCTCGATTCCGAGATACATTGCCTCTTCGGTCACTTGCACCAAACGGGCAATCCGCTCAGGAGTCTGCCCCACCGAGACCGTGACCGCCGAATCTCCGTAAAATCCGCCGACGATCGCCCCCAGGTCAAGCCCAATAATATCCCCCTCCTTCAGCACTCGCTTGGAGGGAATCCCATGGACAACCTGGTCATTCACCGAGGCACAGAGCGTTTTGGGGTAACTCCGATACCCCTTAAACGCTGGTCTGGCACCGCGGGATAAAATTTCGTCCTCGGCTAAACGGTCCAGCTCATCGGTCGTGATTCCGGGCCGGACGGCCTTCTGCAATATCTGTAACGTCTCTGCCACGACTCTTGACGCCTGAGCCATCAACGCAATCTCGTCCGGCGTCTTGAGAATGATCATGCCACCCGGTATGGTGCCAGCTCCTGCGAAAGATGCTGGAAGACAACATCTACTCCCCCAGACCCATCCAGCTGAAACAACAGCCCCCGCTCCTGGTAATACTGCACAAGCGGGGCAGTTTGTTCGTCATATACTTTCAGGCGCATCTCGATCGCCTCGCGACGGTCATCGCTACGCTGCACAAGCGGCTCTCCGCATCGATCGCAAATCCCATCCACCTTGGGCGGCGCAAAGTCTACATGGAACGTCGCTTGGCACTTCGGACAACTTCGGCGTCCGCTCAGTCGCCTCACGATATCCTCTCGCGAGACCTGAAAGTTCACGACACGGCCCAGCGCAATTCCCTTGGAGGCCAACGCCACTCCCAATGCTTCCGCTTGCGGAACAGTCCTGGGAAACCCATCCAGAACGAATCCTTTTGCGCAGCTGGGATTCGTTAACTTCTCCTTCACCAGGCCGATCACCACGGCGTCAGGGACAAGTTTCCCCTGATCCATGTAGCTCTTGGCTTCGAGACCCAACGTGGTTTGATTACGAACCGCCTCTCGGAGAAGATCACCGGTCGAAATCTTTGCCACCTGATACTGCGCCGCAATACGGTCAGCCTGAGTCCCCTTGCCCACTCCTGGTGCGCCGAGAAATACCACACGCATGAATGCCCCTCACCCACTCCGTCCACGAAGCGGTGCCATGCCTTTACCGAGAAACCCTTCGTAATTTCGCATTAACATGTGGGACTCAATCTGCTGGGCCGTATCGAGGCCGACACCGATGACGATCAGTAGTGAGGTACCCCCGAAATAAAAAGGCACATTCAGTTTATAGATCAAGAACTCCGGGATCACACAGACGATCGCAAGATAAATCGATCCGGCAAACGTAATTCTCGTCAGTACCTTATAGATGTAATCCGAAGTCCGGGTTCCAGGGCGAATCCCGGGAATGAATCCCCCGTACTTCTTCATATTGTCTGCCATGTCCACGGGATTCAAGACCACCGCAGTATAAAAGAAACAGAAAAACAGAATAAGGCCCACGTACATCAATGTGTACAGCAGCGATCCCGGCGCGAGTTGTGAGCCGATGTCCTTCACCCATGGCGTTTCGAAAAATCCGGCAATCGTTGCAGGAAACGCGATAATTGACGACGCAAAAATCGGGGGAATGACCCCGGCCGTATTAATCTTCAGGGGAATGTGCGTGCTCTGCCCGCCGAAGACTCGTCGTCCGATTACCCGTTTCGCATACTGAACCGGTACTTTGCGCCGTCCACTTTCTAGAAAGACAATTGCCGCCACCACCACGACCATCAGTACGGCGAGGGCGACCAGCAAGATAATACTGAGCTGCCCGATCGTGTACAAATTAAATGTCTGGGCCACAGCGGAAGGCAAGCGCGCGACGATCCCCGCAAAAATAATCAGGGAAATGCCGTTGCCGATGCCTCGCTCGGTAATCTGTTCACCGAGCCACATCAGGAATCCGGTGCCGGCCGTCAAGGTGATGACCGTCATCAGACGGAATCCCCACCCACCGCTCATCACGAATGCACCGTTATTCATTTGTTCGAGACCGACGGCAATCCCGAAGCCCTGAATCACCGCAATACCGATCGTCCCGAACCGAGTGTACTGAATAATTTTTTTTCGACCGCGCTCGCCCTCTTTCGCCAGCTTTGTGAGGTGCGGAACCACCACGGTCAGCAGCTGAAGAATAATCGAAGCGCTGATGTAGGGCATGATGCCCAGCGCTAAGATCGTCAACCGCGAGAGCGACCCGCCTGAAAAAATGTCCAAAAACCCGAGCAGTGCGCCGCCTTGCTTTTGCAGAAACTCCGAGAGGGCGTCGCCGTTGATCCCAGGCGTAGGAATATGAGCCCCGATCCGATACACCACCAACATCCCCACGGTAAAGAGGATGCGAGTGCGCAGCTCAGGGATTTTTAAAATATTCTGAAAACTGGTCAGGAGTCTCTCAAACACCGGGAATGACCTCGACTCTCCCTCCAGCTGCTCGAATCTTTGCCTCTGCGGACTTACTGAACTTGTGGGCCTGCACAACGATCGCCTTCGTGAGGTCTCCGTTTCCAAGAATCTTGATTGGCAACGACTTGCGCTTGACCAAACCGACATCGACCAGCGCCTGGGGTGTGATGGTACCGGATACGACCATGTCACCCAAGCTTTTCAGGTTGACAATCGAGTACTCCTTACGAAATACGTTCGTAAAGCCATGCTTCGGTACTCGACGGATCAGGGACATCTGACCGCCTTCGAATCCACCGGCCTGTCGGCTCCGACCGCCGGATCTGGCTAACAGACCCTTATGACCCTTTCCCGATGTTTTCCCATGACCAGAACCTGGACCACGGCCGATACGCTTACGTCGTTTCCTAGATCCTTTGGCAGGGCCGAGTTCATGTAAGTTCATTGTGGCTGCACTTCCAATAAATACCCAACTTTGCCAATCATCCCTCTGACTTGTGGAGTATCGGGGCGAGTCACCGTCTGCCTGATCTTCCTCAACCCCAGACCACTCAATACACGTCGATGTTTTTGCGGTGTGCCAATAGGACTTCGTCGCAAGGTAATCACGAACCCCTTGAGGCCGACTTTGGCGATCTTGGCTGCAGGCATTAGGCACTCACCTTATTCTGTACGTCGCCTACCGGACTGCGGCGCATTTTGAGCACGTCTTCAGCGTTGCGGAGTTGACAGAGACCGTTGAGCGTGGCGCGGACCGTATTAAAGGGGTTTCCACGGCCCAGCGTCTTCGCAATGACGTTATGAACACCGGCGACCTCGACCACCGCTCGGACAGCGCCCCCGGCAATAATCCCTGCTCCCTTCTGTGCGGGCTTCAGGAGGACATGCTCGGCTCCGAATAACCCATGGACCTCGTGCGCAATCGTTCCAGAGGTGAGGGCGACATGGACTAAGTTTTTCTTCGCCTGTTCAACCGCCTTCGAGATTGCAACCGGCACTTCGGCTGCCTTCCCTTTTCCGATACCGACCCACCCCTGTCCATCCCCAACCACAACCAGCGCGCAAAAGTTGAAACGCTTTCCACCCTTCACGACTTTCGCCACGCGGTTGATGAAGACCACCTTGTCCTTCAGGCTTAGTTCATCTGGATTAACTCGCACCTAACATATCTCCTCTTTATTCCCCTCGCTCCCACACCGGGACAGAATCGAGGCACGACCTAGAAGCGCAGACCGCCTTCGCGCGAGGCCTCAGCCAACGCTTTCACGCGGCCGTGATACATCCGACCGCCACGATCAAACACCACAGCTTGCACCTTGGCGGCTTTCGCCCGTTCAGCTAACAATTTTCCAACAGCCTTTGCGCCATCGATGCTGCCTGTGGATTTTACCGATGTGCGCAGAGACTTATCCAGCGAGGATGCGGCAGCCAACGTGGTTCCTTTGAGATCGTCAACGATCTGCGCATAGATATGGGAGCGGCTGCGAAATACGTTAAGGCGTGGACGCTCGGCCGTTCCAAACACTCGCTTCCGTACCCGCTGTTTCCGCCTGGTTAACTGGCTTGCTTTATCCGCAGCATTCATGGGTCACCCTACTTCCCTGTCTTTCCGGCTTTCTTTCGCAACACTTCCCCGGCATAGCGAACGCCCTTCTGTTTATAGACATCGGGAGGCTTGATGGCTCGCAAGTTCGCCGCAACTTGCCCCACCAATCGCTTGTCAGCCCCCTTCACATTGATCAGCGTTTGCTTGTCCACCTTCACGTCGATTCCAACTGGAATTGGATAGGTGACCGGATTGATATAGCCCACATTGAAGCTCATCGTCCGACCCTGCACGGCGACTTTGTAGCCAACCCCGGTGATTTCTAAATTGCGTTCGTAGCCCTTCGTCACACCCTGAACAATGTTACTCAGCTCAGCGCGAGCCAATCCGTGCAATGCACGGACTTGCCGGTCCTCATTTGATCGGCTCACGACAAGCTGTCCATTCGCGACTGAGACCCCGAGGCCTGCGGACAACGACCAATGGAGTTTCCCGAGCGGGCCCTTCACGGACACGACCGGCCCCGCGACTTTGACATCCACTCCTGCTGGAATCTGGATTGGTTTTTTTCCTATGCGTGACATCGATGCCTCGTTCCTCTAGCACGCCCCTACTACAATGATAAACCGGTTCACTCTAGGCACTACCATACCGAGCACAGCACTTCTCCACCCAGGCCGGCACGGCGAGAATCCTGATCCGTCATCAACCCCTTCGAGGTGGACAGGATCGCCACACCTATGCCATTTTTGACTCGCGGGATGTCTTTGATCCCGACGTACACACGGCGACCCGGCTTGCTCACTCGCTGCATACCGGTGACCATGGGTTGCCCTTCTTCCATATACCGCAACTGTACTTTCAGAACAGCATGTCCATTCGCGACATCCGCCTGGACGCCCTGAATGTATCCTTCGTTTTGGAGAATTCGGAGGACCTCGCGCTTAAGACGAGAGGCGGGAACGCTCACGACATCATGACGCCGGCGCAGCCCGTTTTGTAATCGTACTAAGAGATCGCTAATGGGATCTGTAACCATACCAACCCTTTCACCAACGTTCTTCGTGTGACCAGGTGCGGATCACCAGCCTCGTGACCTGGAAAACGGATAATCTACCAACTCGATTTCCGAACCCCAGGGATCTCACCCTTGAGGCTCAATAACCGAAAGCAAATTCTACACATGCGAAACCGGCGCAAGAACCCTCGTACACGCCCGCAGATCTCACACCGGTGATAGTCCCGGACCGGAAACTTCGCCTTGACGGCCGATTTATTTCTGAGCGCTAATCTCGACACCTGCAGCTCCTTCGCGTGATATTACGTCCGGAATGGCATTCCCAAATGCTTCAACAACGCCCGGCCCTCATCGTTGGTCCTGGCGGTCGTGACGATCGTGATATCCATTCCATGGATGGATGCAACCTCGTCGTACTTAATCTCAGGGAAAATGAGCTGTTCTTTGAGTCCAAGCGTGTAATTGCCTCGGCCATCGAACGACTTTGGCGAGACACCGCGGAAGTCTCGAATCCGTGGTAATGACAATGTCACAAGACGATCGAAGAATTCCCACATTCTGCGACTCCGTAACGTGACTTTTGTGCCAATCGGCATCCCTTGACGTAGCTTAAAGGTGGCGATGGCCTTCTTCGCCTTGGTAATCAGCGGTTTCTGCCCTGTAATGATACCCAACTCCCCGGCAGCGCTCTCCAATAGCTTCACATTCTGAATGGCTTCTCCCATCCCCACATTCAGCACAATCCGTTCAAGCTTCGGGACCTGCATGATGTTTTTGTAACCGAACTCTTTCATGAGTGCGGGCACAACCTTCTGCAAGTAGGCCTCTCGCATCCGTGGATTGAACTTGGACTCTTCGCTGCCCTGGTCCTTCGCCTGCGGTGCAGACGCCCCTTCTTTTTTCTTGGGCGGCCGCCGCTCTGACGTCTTACTGCCTTTTCCTGATTCAACTTTCGCCATCTGGCGTCCTCGCTCCTACTCGACAGTGTCGTTCGATTTTTTGCTGAACCGGACTCGTCGACCATCATCAAGCATCCGCACGCCCAACCGAGTCGGCTTCTGCGTCACAGGGCACAAATACATCACATTTGAAATCGCAAATGGCGCTTCTCTTTCGAGAATGCCACCTTGTTTGACTTTCTGATTCGGCTTGGTGTGACGCTTGATCATGTTCAACTTTTCGACCACAACCTTCCCCACTCCTGGATCAACCGACAGCACTTTTCCGGACTTGCCACGGTCACGCCCGGCAATCACGACCACCACATCGCCCTTACGAATTCGATTTTTTTTCAACGCCTGCTTATTCATCCCGCCGTCTCCACCCTCGCTACAGCACTTCCGGCGCGAGGGAAATAATCTTCATAAACTTCTTCCACCGGAGCTCACGCGCGATCGGCCCAAAGATACGAGTCCCGACGGGATCCCCATCCTTATTGATCAGCACGCAGGCATTCCGATCAAACTTGATGTAGGAACCATCCTCGCGACGTACCTCCTTGGTGGTCCTCACGACCACAGCGCGGCTTACATCGCCCTTCTTGACTGTTGCCGCGGGAATGGCCTCTTTGACAGCCACGACGACAATGTCTCCGAGCGAGGCATAGCGACGCCTGGTCCCACCAAGCACATGAAAACACATGGCCTGCTTGGCACCGGAGTTATCGGCCACGTCCATGTATGTATAGCTTTGAATCATAGTCCCGGTATTTCCTCTACCCTTCGCACGCCTTCGATCTACTCAGCCCGTCCATTTTCCACGACTTCGACAACCCGCATATGCTTATCTTTACTGATGGGCCTGGTCTCGACCATGCGCACACGGTCGCCTATTTTGCAGGCGTTATCCTCATCGTGCGCCTTGAATTTTGTCACTCGTCGAAGCACCTTCCGATAGAGCGGGTGAATCACCGAACGCTCGATTTCGACGACCACGGTCTTATTCATCTTATTGCTGACCACACGCCCAACCCATTCACGGCGCTTATTTACTGACTCTTCCATCCTCAAGCCCCTTTCGCCGCGGTAGACTGTGGTTCGACCAGTGCGAGCTCACGTTGAATCGTTTTTATCCTGGCAAGGGACCGCTTCGTCTTTCGAACTTGCATGGGGTTTTCCAACCGCCCGGTTCCCAGTTGAAAACGAAAATTGAAGAGTTCCTGCGTGAGCTGCTGCATCTTCACCGCCAGCTCAGGCCCCGTGAGTTGCCGTAATTCCTTCAGATCCATGAATGCAATCCCCTTACCCTACGTTCTGTTCGATCGAAGCTAAAACTCGCCGCGAATGACACACTTCGTGGCGATGGGTAACTTATGCGAAGCCAAGCGGAAGGCTTCCTTGGCCACATCCGGCGTCACGCCATCCATCTCATAGAGAATACGGCCGGGCTTGACGACAGCGACCCAGTACTCCGGGTTGCCCTTCCCTTTACCCATTCGAGTCTCAGCCGGCTTCTTGGTAATCGGTTTATCGGGGAATATTCTTGTCCATACCTGGCCACCGCGCTTGACACACCGAGTGATCGCGATGCGTGCCGCCTCAATCTGTCGGCTGGTGATCCAGCCAGGCTCAAGCGCTTTAAGCCCAAACTCTCCGAGGGTAATCTGGCTGCCCCGGTAGGCCTTACCGGTCATACGCCCCTTCATCATTTTACGGAACTTAACTTTCTTTGGTGCTAACACGATACCCTCTTCCGTTACCCAAGTCTGCGGTCAAATACTGATTCTTTATTAAGGGGGGCCAACGGAAGGACTTCCCCCTTATAGATCCATGTCTTGATCCCAATCTGCCCCATCGTCGTATGGGCTTCGGCAAACCCATAGTCGATGTCTGCCCGGAGTGTATGGAGCGGCACACGACCTTCGCGGTACCACTCTGAGCGCGCAATCTCCGCCCCGCCAAGACGGCCCCCGACCATAATCTTGATGCCTTGGGCTCCAAGACGAAGTGCAGACTGCACGCTTCGCTTCATGGCTCGGCGGAATGCCACTCGTTTTTCCAACTGAGTCGCGACGTTTTCACACACCAACTGGGCATCCAGTTCCGGCTTCTTGATTTCCTTCACCGTAATGTAGACCTGGCCGGAGTAGCTCTTCTCTAACTCCGCCTTGAGCTTATCGACCTCAGCTCCCTTACGACCGATGATGATACCGGGGCGCGCGGTGTGAATGATCACACGCGTCTGATCTCCGGATCTCTCGATTTCAACCTTGGCCACACCCGCATGGAAGAGACGCTGTTTGACCATCTTGCGGATCTTAATGTCCTGATGGAGCAGCTTTGCATAATCCTTGCTGGCATACCACCGAGATGACCACGTGACGTTGTATCCCAGCCGGTACCCGATCGGATGTGTCTTGTGCCCCATAACTTCTTATGCCTCACTCAAACAGGAAATACGTCCGTTCTGTTGCCGCTTCTCTCTACTTCTTTTCTTTCATGCTTGCAGCCGACACGACGACTGTAATATGACTCATCCGCTTGTGAATCGCATTCGCGCGCCCCTGCGATCGAGAGCGAAAACGTTTCAACGTCGGCCCGCAATCCACAAACGCCTTCGACACCACCATCGATTCACTGTCGCCCATCTCCTTTTGCTCCGCATTTGCCACGGCGGACCGCAAAATCTTTTCGATCACCTTTGACGCCTGACGCGGCAAATTTCTGAGCAATGCCAAGGCCATCGGCACTTGCTGCCCACGGATCAAGTCGATCACCGGGCGGGCTTTCCTCGGAGAGACACGTACGAACCGCAGAACTGCTCGCGCTTCAGCCATAACCGTCCTATCCAATCCAGTGTACCGAGACCGTAGCCTATCCCTACTTAAGAGCGACCGCCTTCTCTGTCCTGGCGTGTCCATGCCCCTTAAAGAACCTGGTCGGAGCAAACTCTCCAAGCTTGTGCCCAACCATATTTTCCGTCACGAAGACCGGAATGAACTTCTTTCCGTTATGAACTGCGAACGTATGTCCGATCATATCCGGAATGACGGTGGACCGTCGCGACCAGGTCTTAATGATCTTTCGATCCTTGTTCTGATTCATCCGCTCCACTTTCTGAAGCAGATGATCGTCAACAAATGCACCTTTACTGACTGACCTCGGCATCGCGTTCTCCTACTTGCGGCGAGAAATAATGAACTTGTCGGTCGACTTGTTGTTCCGTGTCTTGTAGCCCTTGGTTGGAAGGCCCCATGGGGAGACCGGATGGGGATTACCCTGTCCGGATTTCCCTTCGCCGCCACCGTGCGGGTGGTCGACCGGATTCATCACAACACCGCGCACATTCGGGCGTCGGCCCAGCCATCGCGTCCGACCAGCCTTCCCAACATTAATATTCTCGTGATCCGTATTCCCAACTTGGCCGACGGTCGCCATGCAGGTTGAAAGGATTCTTCGCATCTCACCGGACCTGAGTCGTACCTGCACATATTCGCCGTCGCGCCCCATCACCTGAGCGGCGCCTCCCGCACTGCGAATCAGCTGTCCGCCTTTTCCGGGTTTCAGCTCTATATTATGAATGGTCGTTCCCAATGGCATACTGGCCAGGGGCAACGCATTCCCAAGACGAACCTCCGAGCCAACACCCGACTGCACCACATCCCCGACTTTCAAGCCAACTGGAGCTAAGATATAGCGCTTCTCGCCATCTTTATAGTGCACCAAGGCAATCCGAGCCGACCGATTGGGGTCATATTCAAGCGCGGCAATGGTCCCTGGAATTCCGGTTTTGTCGCGCCGGAAATCAATTTTTCTATACAGCCGTTTATGCCCGCCCCCACGGAAACGTACCGTCGTTCGCCCTTCGTTGTTCCTGGCACCAGTACTGCGGCGAAATGACGTGAGCGATTTCTCCGGCCTCTTCTTCGACAGTTCTTCCGTCGTCACCGCAGTCATCCCGCGACGTCCCGGTGTCCTTGGCTTGTATGCTCTGATTCCCATTCGACAGTCGTCCTTCCAGCACACCGAGGTCAGCCCGGTGCTCTATCCCGCTATGCGCTCTCGTAGAGTTCCAACTTCTCGCCTGGCTTGAGCTTGACAAAAGCTTTTTTCCAATCCGACCGCTTACCGGAAAAACGCCCCAAGCGCTTTACCTTCCCGCGAACATTCATCACATTCACTCGCTCGACCTTCACCTTTAACAGCAATTCGACCGCTTGCTTAATCTGGACACGGTTCGCATCCGGGTGAACGAGGAAGCCCACAGTATTGTTGCTTTCCCGCATCGCCGTAATCTTTTCAGTCAGCAACGGCTGCAACAGAATGCTATGGAGACCCGCCTTCATGCCCAGACCTCCTTCACCCGTGGCAACTCGCGCTCAAGAATCAGAATCAATTCAGCTCGAACAATATCGTACACGTTCAATCCTTCAGGCCCCACCACACAGACATTCGGGAGATTGCCTGCAGCTTGAGCCAATCCGGCATGTCCGGCACCTGCCACAATCAAGGCATAGGCCCCGGCACCCAAGTGAGTCAATGCTTGGGCCAACAATTTCGTCTTTGGCTGGTCCAACGACAGATTCGACACAATCACCACTTGTCCGTCTGCCAACTTTGCCGAAAGCGCGCATTGAAGCGCCGCACGATACTTTTTTTTCGGCATGCTGTAGGAGTAATCACGCGGCTTGGGCCCAAACACCGATCCGCCATGACGCCATATGGGGGAGCGGATCGACCCTGCTCGCGCCCGCCCAGTATGCTTTTGCTTCCACGGCTTTTTCCCGGACCCAGCGACTTCTCCTCGCCGCAATGTGGATGCCGTTCCCTGACGCTCACAAGCACGCTGCATCACCACCGCTTCATGGACTAAGGCTGAGTGCAGCTTACAGCCGAATACTTCGTCAGGAAGATCGACGGACCCGACTTTCTGCTTCTTCAAATCAACAACATCAACCGTGGGCATGCCCTACCCCTTCTTCGACTTTCTCACCATGATGAGTCCATTTGCTGCGCCGGGTATGGCCCCTCGAACGAAGAGCAAGTTCTCATCGGGCCTGGACTCAATAACTCTCAATCGTTGCGCTGTAATACGCTTGGCCCCCATATGTCCGGGCAAGGTCTTCCCTTTCCAAACACGAGAAGGATATGAACTGGCGCCCATCGAGCCGGGATGACGATGGAACATGGACCCGTGGGATTCAGGACCGCCAGCATAATGATGCCGCTTCACGACTCCCTGATATCCCTTTCCCTTAGAAATACCGATGACATCCACCCAGTCGCCCTTTTTAAAAATATCAACCTTAATGGATTGCCCTACCGTCACATCGCCAACCTTTTGAAACTCTCTGAGGACACGGGTGGCTGGAGCCTCCGTCTTCTTCAGATGTCCCAGTTCGGCCTTGGACAACTTGCGTTCTTTCACCTCGCCGAACGACAACTGAACGGATTCATACCCATCGCGTTCTTTTGTCTTGATCGTGACCACGCGGCAAGGACCCGCCTCGATGACGGTCACAGGTGTAAATCGCGACTCGTCAAATATCTGGGTCATCCCCAGTTTTTTACCCAACAACCCGTTCGTCATGCGTACAGTTCCTTGTCAGGCGTCCACCCTTAGAGCTTAATCTCGACGTCCACGCCGGCAGCCAAGTTCAATTTCATCAGGGAATCCATGGTTTCAGGAGTCGCGTCCATGATGTCCATCAAGCGCTTGTGCGTTCTGATTTCGAACTGTTCGCGAGCCTTCTTGTCTGCATGCGTCGCGCTCTGCACCGTAAACTTCTCGATGCGCGTAGGAAGCGGAATCGGCCCCACAATTTTCGCCCCGCTCCGGCGGACGGTCTCAACGATTTCCGCCACCGATTGGTCTAACACGCGGTAATCAAACCCGCGCAACCGAATCCTGATTCTTTGCTCAACCTTAACCATTCATTCCTCTATTCATCCAGCCAGTCAGATTTACGCCAGAATTTCGGTGACGACCCCGGAGCCGACGGTCTTGCCGCCCTCGCGCACCGCGAACCGCAACCCCTGATCCATCGCGATCGGACTGATCAACTCCCCCGTCACACTCACATTGTCCCCCGGCATCACCATCTCCACCCCCGGATTC
>Ga0207104_1018_pt1 | contig 43103 bp, 36 predicted proteins | sample Alteio_BWMinHeat_79_FD_153538 | JGI IMG/M metagenome (GOLD analysis project Ga0207104, IMG submission 153538) | Enriched cells from forest soil in Barre Woods Harvard Forest LTER site, Petersham, Massachusetts, United States -... | ecosystem: Environmental > Terrestrial > Soil > Temperate forest >...
CTCCCTTCAATATACCAGAAAATGGTAACTTAAGCAACTTGAGATGTCAATACTAAAAAGAAAAGTCACTTCAACTTGCAAGCCTGACCCCTATCAGTCTGAAAGCGCCATATCTTTTTTTCTATAAAATTTATCATCAACGCAATACAATCATTTTTCATTTATAATCAAAAGACATGAGTGTTTATGTATTCAGTTACAATGAGCGGGCTTGGAAATCAATTTTTCTCTTCGATCACCCCCATCAGAAAGAAATATGTTTTTGTTGGATCCATAGGAATTGGTTTTGCAGTTGGGGGGTTGGGCGGAGCTTTAGGAGTCGGAGCTGCTTATCTTGCTGGGAAGAAAATTTGCCAAACCTGTGATTGTTCTCGCGCTATCCAAAATATTTATTCGAGATTATTTGGGAAAACTCAGCATCTAGACGAATTATTAAGCGCTGTCTTAAAAACAAACCCCGTCGACAATTTTGCCACTTATCACAAGTTGAGAAAAAAGCGAGATTTTCTCCGTCGCAGCCAACTAGAAGAATGGAATGGTCTCTTAAATAAAATCGGAACACTTAATCGTAGCCCTCTTTCTATAGCTGCAATAGAAGCCTTTCGATTAGGAAAATGGGATCATCCGATTTTCAAGCATCAAGACTGGCCCGTTCTTGTCTTTTATGCTTATTTGGAAGGGCTGTTAGAGGAAAAATATTTGCATAAACTTGTTCCTTTTGATGCCTGTTGCAGAGAGACACATCCTAATCATCCAGTTCGCACTTTCCAATTGATAGATCGAGAAAGAAACGTTAACCCTGAAGCGCTAGCAGTACTCCAGCGGGGAATGGAAGGCTACTTTAGTAAACAATGTATAAAAGCCATAGTAGAAAAATTGCGCGCTCTACCCCCCGAAACTAGCCAGTTCTTTGAAATTCATCAGTCAAAAGAAGCAAGTGATACGTTTCATTATCTAACCTACACAGATTTCCATCCATTCCTCTGCCAAGATGCTTTCGGAAAAAATTATATACAAACAGTACTCCCTCCCGAATTTGTTTATGAAATTTTAAAAGTTAGATTTGGTAAAAATGCTAGAAGGCCTAATCCTGTTTTAGGGTACCACAAAATAGAGAAAATGTCCCTTGTAGATCAACGCGTTGTTGCACTCTCTCTAGGCGATTACATTAAATTACCAAAACAACTCCACGATTTTACATCTACTCCTCTTGGATATTATCAACACGACGCTATCTATCACTTATTCGTTGATTCAGCAAATAAACATAGAGCGGCTTGGATTGAAATTGCTCAGTTATTCAAAATAAAAAAAGAGGAAACAATTGTAGAACATCTATTTGATGGAGATTTTCCTCCCTACAGTAGGTCTATACGAGCAAACCCTCAACTTGAGCCGCTTTCGCTTTGTAGAAAGCCGTTAGAAAAAGACGATGAGAAATTCTGGGGTATGTTTATCATGATAGTGGCAAGGTGGCATAAAACGATGTCTCCTGATAGCGCAGTAGATCTATTTTGCGAGTATTTACAGGTGCATTCTGAGAAATGGAGCCGGGACTATGGACTAAGCATTAATAGCTTACGTCAATTCGCGCTAGGTGTGAGTAAAAGAATAAAAGCTCCAAACAAGAATGGACATTGCTTGAGCGAGCCTGAACATCTAATGCGCCTGTTAGGAAAAAAATTGGGACTCGAAAAAGAATTCCAATTATGGCCAGGTTTTCCAAGTTATGAGAAAAGCGATCAATATCAGGCCGAGACGGCCTGATTACCTCCATTTGCACAGCTATACTGCCCATAATGCCGCATGCGGCATTATGCCCATCCTGATATTATTTTTTTTTGCATTTAGGCGCTGGCGGGCAGCTCTTGTCCGGCGGGAATGATGAACATTTGAAGCATATTAATGACGTTGCTAATCCAGAAATAGCTTTGTCGGACGAATTCGGAAGTCATCAATTGCCAACCAAAACAGATGACGGTTAAACCAATCAACGATTTCAAGGGCATTCCCAAAAATGTGATCTGCACCTGCGGCGCAAGCCGGTTTGCGATGCCAAGAAATACGTCAGTCATCAAAATTGAGATCAAGGCCGGAGCCGCAATCTGAATGGTGATCACCATCATCTGGTTGAAGAGTTGAATGATCATTTTTGCAAATGATGAACTCAAATTAAAAAAAGCAGGATTTAAAAATTTGTCCGGAGGAATGAGTTCATAAGATTTGATAATGGCGTCAATAAATAAAAATGGTCCATCGATCATGTAAAAAATATAAATCAACACCATGTTAAACAATGTGCCCAATGGAGAAGACTGATTTTGTATCGTAGGATCATTAACCATTAAACTGGCGCCGCCGCGTTGGTGATCGATAATGATGCCGGCCGATTGCACGATAATAAAGGGAATGCTCATGATATATCCAATGGCAAGTCCGACGAACAGTTCTTTAAGAACGTAAAATACCAGTTGAGTGTTAAATTCAGTCGGAGAGCTCACCGACAAAAGCAAATGCGGCAAGAACACTACAAAAAGGGTGAATGCGAAAAACACCTTCGTGGGGTTTGGCAGCAATCGCGCTCCAAAAAAGGGCGACATCGCGATAATCGGCAGCATCCGCGCCAAAAAGAGAAACAACAGAGAAAGAGCCGCATATGAGCTGGATTGTGCATAGGCGCTGGAGAGAAAGAGTTCGAGGTAGCTATCCCCCATGCCTTATCCTGTTGATATCACCCACTCGGGGAAATGCTGGAAAATATTGATGGCGAATGTCATGATTTGGGCCCCTAGCCAGCCGCCCATAAACATCAACGTCAGTGTAACGGCAACGAGTTTTATCGTGAATGACAATGTCTGTTCTTGAATCTGTGTGGCGGCCTGAAAAATAGCGACAATAATTCCAAAAAACATACTCACCAAAATAGGAGGCGCCGATAAAATAAGAATCAGCAGCATCCCCTGATAGGCAAGTTGAATCACATGCGACTGGCCCATAACAATCTCCTAATGGAAAGTATTCACTAACCCTTCGACCAACAGCGTCCAGCCGTCCAACATCACCAGCAAAAACAATTTTAACGGCATTGATATGGTTACAGGAGACAACATCATCATGCCCATTGCTAATAAAATGTTGGAAGTGACAAGGTCGATGACGAAAAATGGAATATAAATCAATACTCCGATTTCAAATGCATCCTTCAGCTGACTTGTAATAAACGCGGGAAGAAGAACCATCATGTCGCTAGGTGTAAGCGCGTCGCGGTACTCCTCAGGGAGCCCTTTATACGTCATCCGATAAAACAGAGCCTGATGTTTAGGCGTCGAATTTTTCTTCAAGAAATCCTTAAAAGGCTCCTTGGCATATGATGCGATCTCGATTACATATGTCGAGGAATCCGTGGACATGAGGGAATCAGGAGCCTTCAACCGGCCGACCACCTCTCTAGTGACATCATACATTTTTAAACAAGTTGGGTACATGATAAATAACGCCAACATGAACGCCACGCCATTCAATATCTGGTTGGGCGGAGCTTGTTGAACGCCTAGGGCGCTGCGCAGTAAAGAAAGAACAATCACAATCTTCATGAAGGGTGAAAGAATCATGATGATAAACGGCAATAGCGCCAGAAGCGACAGCAGCATGCCCTGTGTGAGGAGGGAGGGCCGCTGATAGCCTGTTGGTTCCACAGCCACTTGCCCAGAAGTTTTCACCTTCGCATTGTCAATAGCCCCTGGAGGAGGCAAACTCGTCGTTGAGCGCGCTCCCGCTTGTGAAAACAGTTGTTCGGGAGAGCAGCAAAAAACTCCGATAATTGCAAAAATGCATACCAGGAATCTCGCCGTAAAAAAACGTGAAATAAACGTCATAACATCCACTCTACTTTGCTTTCAGGAGATTTTCAAAAGCCGCTTCCAGAACGCGCCAACGATTATCCAACTGAGCGTTGATGATGCCGCCCTCAGTCTCGATAATGCATCCTCCCTGCGCCAAATCCGCACGTTCACGGATCGACAAGGCTTCTAAATTTTCAAATAATTGCCTCAAACGCGGCCGATTAGCTTCCAATACAGCAAAATCTTTTCTATTAACATAAATTGCAACCTTTTTGTGTTGGGCAACAGCCTTAAGGTTTGCTGATACAATATCGACGATCACGTCTTCCGAAAGTTCAATTTCTTTATTTACAATTTTTTTAGCGGCTTTGAGGGCGACCGGAATGACCTGTTTTTCCATATCGGCGCGAACTTTAAGGATCTCCTCTTCCAACTGAGCGATTTTATCCACCCACTGTTGAAAACCGACTTCAAATCCCTCGCGCTGCGCCTGTTCTTTCAAGGTTTCTATTTCCGCTACGACTTCGATTTTATGCTGTTCCGCATCTTTTTTTACGCTTTCGAGCGCTTCATGGGCGGTTTGTAGAACAGAAAATTCGTTGGCGGGAATGATTTTCTTTTTGGGAGCGATATGAACGCTGTCGCCATGAATAAGTGTAAAAAATTTATTACTCACGATGCACTCTTTGGCTCAAGGTATTTTATAGCGTTAAGGACTTGTTGTATTAAAACAGGCGTCACTCCAGGCAACGCCTGTGGAGAATAATGCTTTTCCAATGCAGCCCCGCGGCCGACATCCAAAATATGTTTGATGTACCATAGCAGATCGGGATGCTGACCGCAAAGAGCTTTGCCAAGACGTACAATGCCGCGTTGATGCAATAATCGCTCTAGCGTACGACGACTGCCGTCCCACAACTTTAAATTAAGAGGCGTCGCCGTAATTTTTTCTTTCTGATGCAGGCATTCTCGCAAAAAGGGCTTTTGTTTTTTGGAAAGATGCGTATAAAACTGTTTCACACGCTTTTGGTCAATAATATAGCGCATCTCTTCCGCTAAATCATATAAACCTAAAATATCAATAAGCTCAATCAGTTGCTGTTTATTCCAATTAGCCAATTCTGAAAGCGATGTTTGAGGTAAAAATTCCACGGGAAGGATTTCGGCTGGCTTCACATGTTTATAGAGCGTATTGAGGAGAAAGACACGCACCGGATCAGCAAATGATGCGCCCGTATCAACTGGAGTTTGCTTTAACAACAGTCCTAATTTAGAGCTATGCCCCTCAGGCAATACAGCCAATAAGGTGTTGTGCAATGGAGCGGGCAGCTTTTTCAACGCGGGCAGCAGCCATGAATAGTGGATTTTTTCAACAAAGTCCTTGGGCTGCTGCAATGCGACGGCCGCATTGTCGAAGGCGATTTTCTGACTACGGACGCCTGCAGCGTCCTCCGGAGGTAAATAGCGCAGCAGAGAATCTTCCGAATGATGAAAGTGATTCAACAGCGCTTTCAGCATAATCCAACTTTTTGCCTGCATCCCTTCATCCTCAAGTTACATCAACATCGCGATCCTTCGCACTCTCCTCTTCCGCAGCTTTTTCGGCCGCCCCCTTCTCTACCGGTTCCTTTGCCTCGGAAGCATCCTCCAATTTTATTGGGTGAATATGGAATAATTCTTTTATACCCCCAAATTTTCGCAATAGGGGGTATATTTTCCAAGCGCCCCATATCAAGCTTAAAAGGAGCAGCAAGATGATTACAATAAAAGAAAAGAAAATCAATCTAAACCGGTTCAGCGACTCCTTGCCTAACGTGATGGTCCAAACAGTGATATACTGCTTGTTTTCTTCACTTAACGCCGTGGATGTTTCATTTCCAAAATAGGGATTAGTCACCCGATCTCCAATAACGGTCACATTGTCCGGATCTAAATTTGGAACGCTGGCCGCTACGAGTCGTTTAATTTTAGTGATGAGGTGACGATTAGGATCATCCAACACGCCATTATGTTTGACATATACGGAGGTTGTGCTTTTCTTCTTGGGAGCATTCGGGTTGAGTGGATTTTCTTCTGGGAATGTAATTTGCACTTCCGCATCCAATACTCCATCAATCTTACGAATCGTGCTTGCTATTTGCTCGGCTAGACCCGCTTGATAGCGGATTTTTTCTTGCAGCTCCGAGGGGACAAGGCCGCCGCCCGTAAATATGCCTAGCAAGTTTTGTCCTCTACGGCGAGGAAGTCCAGCCTGATTAAGAAGAGCCATCGCTTCAGTAGCTTGTTCTGTATTGACGTTAATATCCCACAAAGAAGTTTTCGATCCGCCTCCGCCTCCCGTCCCTTCCGTACTCACCACTTTTGCGGCCTCAATCCCTTTGCTTGCCAAGAAGACGATCATTTCATTAGCGTCTTTTTCATCCAATCCATTGACAATGGTTTTGGTGGAAGAGCAGCTAGTAAAGAGAGGAATAAAAAGACAAAGAAGGAGTAAATGGCGCGCAAACCGCATCCAAGGATTTTGCATGATGACACAATTCATTCGCATAATTATCGCTCTTCAAAAATAAAAGTAAAACCTATTCATTATCCTAACACATCCATCTAAAGGGTACAATTAAAAGTTGGGTTATTTTGCATCTTCACTTGCCTTTTGCTTGCGCAAGGAGTATGCTCCCTCTCTTTTAGAAGATATCCGCCTTTTAATATTTATGAAATATAATTATCGCCTATTTCTTTTTTGGTTAAGCGCGCTTGGTTTAGGCTGCCCCCTTTTACAAGCTGGCGCTTCGGATTTTCAAGACCGGCTTTTTAACGACATGATGATTGTCGACTACTGGAATAAACGCATCAGCGAACGTTTGCCTGTCACCTATAATCATCTGCTTCAAGGCGGATATTTTAATATGCCGTCTGCCCGCATGGGCAGTGAAGGCGAAGTCGGCGCAGGGTTCTCTTGGGTGCCTCCCTATCATAACTACAACCTGCGATGTCAATTCACCGACCGCCTTGAGGTCTCCGGAAATTATCGCGTTTTTCGCGGCGTTGACGACCCTGTTCTAACGCCATTGGGTTTTGGAGACCTCTCCGACAAGGGAGCCAACTTCAAGCTAAGTTTATTTCAAGCGGAGGACAGCGATTACACGCTTCCGGGCATTGCCATAGGCTTTGAGGATTTCATGGGCACGCGGAGCTTTAAAGCCCAGTACGCCGTCATCACTCAAGTTCTGCTCGACTATCACTTAGAAGCGAGCCTTGGATATGGCGGAGGTCGTATTCACGGATTTTTTGGCGGCGTTTCCCTAATGCCCTTTCGACGCTGCCAGTCAGCCCTTTTGAAAGGGATCAGCATAGCCGCCGAATATGATGCGATACCCTATCATGATCCCGAACTCGAAAAACATCCAAAAGGACGCGAAAAAAAATCTCCGATTAATTTTGGGGTTAAATACCGCCTCTGGGATATGTTTGATTTCTCAGCAAGTTATGTGCGCGGCAAAGCTTGGGCGTTCTCGACCTCCGTTTATTATAATTTAGGAACAACAAAAGGATTTTTGCCGAAAATTGATAAACCCTTGCCATACCAATCCCCTGTGAATATCGAGCCTCTAGGCTGGCGTCGACCTGAAGACGCGATGGTTCAGGATCTGCTCTATGCGATGCGCGTGCAAGGTTTTGACCTGTTGGAAGCGTCTCTTTTTTATACGGAATGCGCCGAAAAGTCACTGCGATTAAAAGTTTACAACACCTTTTACCGGAGTGAGAGCGAAGTTCGTGAACGCATTGTCAATTTACTTGCGTGTTTGGTCCCTAACGATATCGATCGCGTTATTGTCGTCATTGAAGATGAAGGTTTTCCCATTCAAGAATACCGCTTTCATATGGAATACTTGCGCGCCTATGCGGAACAAACAATAGGCCCGCATGAATTATGCATTCTTAGTCCATTATGCGAGGTGAGTTTTCCCGGTCCATGCACAGAGCAGCTCCTGTTTAAACACCGCAGAGACTTATGGAATTTTGAGGTCTTGCCTAAAACACACACCTTCTTTGGCAGTTCGAGAGGCAAATTCAAATACGCGCTTGGCGTGAATGCAGGCTTGAATGGCTATATTTTCGATGATCTTTTTTACTCTATTCGCTTAGGCTACATAGCTTTTTCAGACCTTGAGCATCTCAGGGGCGTCGACCGCCTGAATCCTTCGCAATTGCCGAATGTCAGAACCGATATCGTCCGCTATTACAATCAGCCTGGAGTCACTGTAGATGAGGGATATCTGCAAAAAAATTGGAATCTCGGCAAAGGTTGGTACACGCGCGCAGCTTTGGGGTATTTTGAAGAGGAATACGCCGGTTTGGCCAGTGAGATCCTTTATTACCCTCTTCATCACAATTGGGCGATCGGAATTGAAGGCGCCGCGTTTAAAAAACGCAATTACAAGGGCTTAGGATTTACAGATAAAGTGCGTCAATACCATGGATTCATTCCTTTCCACCGCAAGTTCAATTTTTCGCAATATTTCTTGGATCTTTATTACACTTGGCCAGAAGCTCAACTTGATTTTAAAGCGATGATCGGCAAATTCCTCGCCGATGACTATGGCGTGCGGTATGAAATTGCGCGCTATTTCCCAAGCGGCCTTAAAATTTCCATCTGGTACACCGTCACCAACGGCCACGATCGCATTAATGGCTCCAATTATTATGACAAAGGCATCGCCTTTTCTCTGCCAATGGACATTTTCTATACTTACAGCGACCGCTCCCGCTGGAGCTATGGCATGTCGGCATGGCTGCGCGACGTAGGGGTCACTGCGGAAACCGGCATGAAACTCTACGATCTAATTCGCGAACAGCGCAATTATTAACCATTTAGAGTTAAACGATTTTAAATAGCAGAACCAAAAGCTTGATGTCTTATTCATTTTTGCATCATTTTTTCTCTCATTATGTAGCCCACACTAAGGTGTAGCGAGCCCTAGCGAGCGGAACCGCGGTGTGGGAATATCATGAATACACGACCTAACCAGGGACTGGTTCTTCATTTTTATCTTTTTTCCCTCTTTTTAAAATCGAAGGCTTAAATATTTTTCTGTAAAAAAAGCAAAAAAGACAAAAAAAGAAGAACTGGTCCCCAGTTAGGCTATGTATTCATCGTGTTCCCACACCTGCGGTTCCGCTCGCTTGGGCTCGCTACACCTTAGTGTGGGCTACGTAATGAGAGAAAAAATGATGCAAAAATGAATAAGACATCAAGCTTTTAGTTCTGAAAGGATGGCATAAAAAAACAACAGTTTTTGTTTTTAATCGCACCCAGGATCATGGGCGGCGTTAACCACCAAAGAGGCGACAGCCCCGCCTAGTAAATTTCCTACTATGAAAATCCAGATGTTTGACCAATGGCTTAAATTGAGAATGGTTATTCCTAATGCAACCGCAGGATTAAAAGCTCCGCTTGAGATCGCTCCCACAGCATAAGCGCCTGCTAGAACTGTAAAGCCGATCGCCCACCCGAAATATGAATTTCCAGCTGTTTCTTTTACAGTAGCGACATTCAATACAACATAACATAAGGCGAAGGTAAAAAGAAATTCCGAAAGGAGAGCTTTAAGATGATCGGGTTCAAGAGGGACCGAGGCGCGTCCTCCTTTGAGATAGATAGTCATGAAAGCCGCAGCGGCGCCTCCCGCAAGCTGAGCGATCCAATACAACCACAGATCGCGAAGAGCCAATTTCTTGCGTAAGAAGACTGCTAATGAAACAGCGGGATTGTAATGTCCTCCGGAAATATGTCCTCCGGCAAAAACCATGACAGCCAACACGGATCCGATAGCTAATGGAGCCAACAACCCCGCATCGTTGTTAAAAACAGTCATCCCTACAGTCAAAACTAAAAAAAATGCGCCTATAAATTCGTATAGATACTTCATGGAAGGCTCCAGTAAATTTATTTCAATATAAATGTTACCGCATTTTTTGCCTAAAAAAATGATGCTTGAACTCATCTTGAGCTAACCATTTTAATAAAAAAAACAACAATAAATGGAAAAAAGAAATAACAAAAAGAATAAAAAAATGATTGCATTTTTTAAAAAAAAGAATATATTGAAGAATATAGAGCCACCTCTCTTTCTAATATTAACGCGAGGAGAAAATATATGACAGAATCAAATAATGTCACTTTTTTTCCATCTAATGGCAATTTTCTTCCATCTATAGAACCTTTCCGGCCGCCTTTTTTAAAAAAAAGCACATTGGATTATCCTCCAACTATCAACTCTTCCAAAAAATTTTCTTTTACAGCTCGACTAATAGAGAAATGCAAAAAAGACAAAAACGACATTATTTTCGCAGATTTACAGAGCATCCAGACCGAGCGCAGCGATAAACAGAAAAAAAATAGCGGAACTCGCATCATCCTCCCAAGCTTAGCAACTGAAAATGAGCCGGAAAATGCGAGAACTTCCAGAAAAATCACATCGACCGCCGTCAAAGGACCATTGAAAATCGCACTGCAAGAAAAATCTTTTAATGAAAATAAAAAAACATCCCCTAAGAATATTTTTTCTCCTCGAGCCGCCTCGCCTCGAAAGGAATTATCTCCAAAAAGTTTAACCTCCCCTAAAAATACTACGAGGAGAGAGAGATCGCTTTCCGATGAGATACATTTTTTTCGACTTACTCAACTAGGGCCTCGCGGCAATTACACACGGCAATTTCAAGAATTTTTAAAATTGAGCGACACGTATAGCATTGCCAGTGAAGAGGAACAGAAACTTCTTATTAGCGACTTAAGAAAAGAAGCGGAAGCGTTGCGTAAAGAGGCTGATAGGCTCTATAACGTTTTAAAAGGCTTATTAATGGCCGTGGACAACATACATCAAATTCCTCGCGAAAAAGAAGAGATCGGTCAATTTTCCAAAGTGTTAATCAAGCAAATTCAATTTTTAGATTTTGGTTTAAGCTTTCCACATCTGGACAAAGGCTTTGTTTCATTACGAAGAGACTATTTTTACTTTGGACATAATCACGCTCATTTTGCACGCGCCTATGTCGAATCCCGCTACCTGAACATGCCCACGATATGGATGAAAACGGGCAGTGGAAAATCTTTTGAATATTTTTGCGGTTACACTTCCCCCGGACGAGACTGGATGGTCTGCAGCGCCTCCTATCGAGGCGCCATGTGGAAAAATACAACGACAGGCAAATATTCTATAGATAAACAACAGGGAAGCGAATGGATGGAGATCAATTTGCACAAGCCCTTGCCGATATGGAAAGATCAAAAAACCGGAGAATACGCCTGCAGTGTTTCTGTTTTGGGCGCGGATTGGCAAGAATTACAAGAAATGGAAATCCTCCAATTACTCGCCGATGCAGGAAAAAATGTTGAAACTTTTCATCATGCTGGATTGGAAAACACTTTGAAAAAGGCCGTGGACGATGCGCTTACATCGCCTTCTTCATCCCGTAAACTCCCTATGGTTAAAGAGACCGTCGATCAGTTGAGGGTCGCTCAAGATACGCTCAAAAGGCGACAATTAATGCAAATGCACCTGGATGCGAAATTTGCAAAATTGTCCGTTGATTGGGACAGAGCTCCAAACGCCACGACGCTAAAAGTCGCTCGCCCGGGAACTACCAGGGAGACGATCGCATGTGGGAAAAAGAAAAGCCCGATGGAGCTTCCGTCATTTTCCCAAGTTAAGGATTATGTAACGCGGATGGGAGGAGTGGAAGCTTTCATCGATTGCAAAATGTGTTTAGAGGACCTTTTGGCTTTCTATAAATTCATAAATGCGCATCGATTCTCAGTAAAAGAAAATAATAAAGAGGCTCAATGGAGCCTTGCGACATGCTCTCAACTTAAACAAGCGATTCTGACTATACTGTCGACAACAAAAAAAGAGGACGCTCAAAGCAAAATGCGACATTCTATAAAATTTGCACCGGAAGTCGCGCTGGATGGAAAAATATACGAGATAAGGAACAAACAAGTAAAATATGAAACATTCAATAGGCATTTGTTAAAAATTCAAAAGCGAAGCGCGATATTGACGTTTGAAGATTTAACGGCGATGGAAAAAATAGAAAATTGCGGAAAGCAAATCGTCAGAGCTTTTGAACGAGAACTTTGGAGAGATTGGAGTCGACAAATCGAAAAAGAAACAGCCAAGTTATTACAAGAAGAAATGCAGGGACTGCTTGACATCGAAGATTCAATGGAAACAATACAAAAAGTCGCTGAAGAACGGGTCATGAATACAATGGGGCAGGTGTACCCGATGCTTGTTTACACATTTGACGAAATACTGAACAAATTAGCTGATGAGGTTGAAGCGGGAATTCTTAATAAAAAAATAATTATAGAAGGAATGCTTCTTGAAATAGAACAGAGCATCTGGCGTAAGGAGGATGCATTAGCCGTAGAAGAACAGATGTCCGATGATTTGATCATGGAAGGAATACAACTTCTAAAAGAAATATTCGAAAATCCTCATTTGAGAATAACGCTAGAAGGTTTTTTCCTTAAACAAGAAGTCGTCAAGCAATAGGGCGACTGGCTACCTTCCTTAGCCCTCACTTTTAATTGCACCCATAGTTTTGGAAGAACTGGACTTGTACAAAATTTTCCGTAATAATGCTTAGAATAATCCAAAACGAGCTGAGAAAGACCTTGTTTAAAATCTTGACCCCCCCCTTATCATGCACACAGGTGTTTGATCGAAAATCTTCATTAATTCTTGTATTGCTATGCTTGCCTCTTCTCTTCTTTCCAAAAATTAATCTAATCAAACTCTCACAAGGAGAAACAGCTGGTTTACGCATTGACGACCTCATCTTATTCTTCTTTTCGATCGTTCTCTTATGGGCTCATTTTTCTATGCGGAATTTTTTTTTTAAAATTGAATTGTGGGTGTTTGCACTCGTCTGTTTCTCATTTTTCTCTTACTTCTCTAATAAAATATTGGTTCTAATAGAGGTTTTACCTGTAAATTCGAAAATTTTTTACTGCGTCCGTATTTTCGAATATTTTTTGTTTTTCTATGTGGGAGCGATGGCCTCCCAGTTTTTTAGAGAAAATCGGATTATTAAGGCGTTTTTTATTTGGAATTTAAGTTTGATGTTGTTGCAAAAGGCCGGAGTGATAGGAGAGTTCAACTCTATGTCAGGATATAACGCCGAAGGAGCGTATCGCGTTTCGGGAATTGCATCGTTTCCATCTGAAATGGGAGCTCTTTTAAATTTGATGTTTTGTTATTTTCTTTTCGAACCTCCACAAAACGCAAAAAGTTCTTCATTGCTTCCATCGCTATTAAAAAGAATAATTCAGCGCACCTATATCTACTGGTTATTTTTTTTATTTGCCGTTCTCGTGATTTTAACAGGATCGCGCATCGCTCTTGTTGCGCTCATCCTCCCGTTTTTCGTAAAATTAAAAGAGGAATTTCGTTCAAGGAATATAGAATCGGTCTTTGCCGCGATGTTTTTTTTGCTATTCGCTACAGCTATTTTATTTTTCTTTATTGCCAATACGGAATCCATCGCAACGCGCAGCCAGGGTTTATTATCGTGGCGCAATCTTGATTTAGTGAAAAATGTCTGGCAAGTCCAAGATATCACATTGGGATCCGATGATGTCAATGAGATCTCTTATGAAGGCTATGACTTGAGCTGGTGGATCCGCATCCATAAATGGTGCTATGCATTAAAAATGTATGTGTCGCACCCGGAAAACTATTTGCAAGGGATAGGACCTGGTTTTGCCTGGTTGGCGTTGGATGGCGGATTGTTGCGTATTTTGGTTGAATACGGACTGCTCGGCTGCGTCATTTTTTGGCGCCTTTTTCGCTCCATTTCGCAACAGAATGTACAGCTGAAATGGATGGTTGTCGCCCTAGTGATCAATATGATTTTCTTTGACAGTTATTTGGCTTATAAGCCGATGAGCCTGCTTTTCTTTGTCGCCGGATACGCCCACTCGCAGGGCGCACAGACCCGAGACAATTGCAAAAGTCTTATGCAAAGGTGAGCGCTTACCCCTCTCTGTGCTCTCTGTGGGCTCTGTGGCAGCCAAAAAGCCTTAAATTGAATCATTTTAAGGCTTTATATCCACCACAGAGCCCACAGAGAGCACAGAGAGGGATAAGCGCTCACCTTTGCATATTATCCAAGACTTTTGCAACTGAGTTCTTCTCAGGTTAACTTTTTTGAGAACGCAATTGGTACAATAGTTCATGATAGATGGCTCGAGGCCCTCGAAGCTCATAGAAAGAAGAACAGATGCGACCGATATCGCGCATTGTGAGAGACCCCTTAGGCTGCTCAGCCAAATAGCGAGTAAGTCGATCGATGGGCTCTACAATATGTTCCCAATAAAATTGCGGACGGATTTTATCGAGATTTTTTTGAATTTGTTGTTTCGATTCAGAACCAAGAATATGTTTAACGGCTTGGACGATCGCTTCAACATCATGATAAGGGACAACGACGCCGAGCCCGCAGCTTTCGATGAGATGCGCGAAAGAATCTCCCTGGGTCGCGATCATAGGCAAACCAGCCCAAATGTAATCTAGGATGCGCGTACGGAAAGCGTAATGCGTTTCCAGATGTTCTGCATGGGTCGATACGCCAATATCAGCTTCCAGCAAAAAATCTTGACGCTGTTCGTATGGAGTCCACCCGTAGTTAAAAAACACATATTTATCGAGAAGTTCCAACTCTTTCGCCAAGTGCACCGAATCCAACGCCATTTTCATTGCGGGCATGCGTTCATTAGGATGTTTGACGCCCATGAACACCAAATGTATGGGGCAGTCCTCCATGCTGAGACGCTTGACCGCCCGAATAAGCGTGAGTGGATCGAACCAATTCCAGACGCCGCCGCCCCAGAGCATGACTTTGTCGCTCTCTTTGAGATTAAACATTTTTTTTAGACCATTCCCGCTGTGTCTTGGTGGAAGAGAAGGCAGTCCGAATGGCACGATATCAATCAAATTTTTTAAAGTAGGATCCGCATCATAGGTTGAAGGCGTAATGCGTTGCAATCCCATCAATAGTCCGCACCATAGATCGCGCTGTTTAACGTTGGCGCATAAGACAGCGTCCGCCATTTGAAAAGAAAACACCATACCATTGACGACTTGTCGATTTTTATGGTCTCGCAAATGCGAGGGAAGCGACTTAAAGCGTTCTAGATTCTCAAGAGGCATTGGGTCATAGGCGTCTAAGATGATCTTCACGCCCAAGCGTTTTGCGTGCCAAGCCATCCAATGTGTAACAGCTTGTGTGACGATCACATCGGCGTCTTTCATTTCCATGACCAGCGTTTGGCGGGTGCGTTGTTTCATTGCAAAACCTTCAGGGACTAGGTCCGATCGATTGGGAGTGAGCAATACGACCTGATGTCGCTTTGACAGAGCCTTGGCAAACTCCCAATAGCGGATGGCCGGACCCGCCATCGATGTCCCTACAACTTCAAAGCAGTGCAAAATAATCTTCATGATTTTAATTCCTTAACTGCCAGTTTTTTCCTAACGAAACACCCTCTATTCCCGGGGAATGAGCGAATCGTGTGTTTTTCTTAATGGGATAGATGGGAAATTTCAAAATAATTTCGTCGTTTAGAATTTTCTTTTTATTATGAATAGAGGAGTCCACTTTCAATAAGTATTCTCCTTCATGAAAAAGATCGGCCTCGATTATAAGAAACGCGCAGTGACGTCCCGGAGTGACAAAATTTTGTTCACTGTCCACATCATCGATTGTATGAGCGCGGGCCAAAAGCTGATTGCGCTGATTCCAAACTCCGACTCCAAAAAATAGATCGGGAGTAGGCCGCAGCGTTTCATATTCAATTTCAACGCGGATTTTCTCACCTTGATAAAAAAACTCTTGATTTTCTTTCTCAGGCGTTAACCGAACGCGATGAAAACGAATGTGTTCATCCCCAGCGTTCCCTTCCCAGCAAAGGGTGTGGGCATGGCAAGTTTGCATATATGCGTTAACACATTGGTCCATGGAGCCGGACGCTTTGACGATGCCTTTTTCTAAAAAAACTCCTTTATTGCATAAACTCAACGCTGAACCAATGTCATGACTGACAAAGATGACTGTCCGCCCGCTGCCGCTTAAGCGATTCAGTTTTTGGAGGCATTTTGCTTGAAATTTAGCGTCGCCCACGGCAAGCACCTCATCGACAATCAGCAAATCGGGATCGAGATGCGCAGCGATTGCGAAGCCGAGACGCATATACATTCCGCTGGAAAATCGTTTTACGGGAGTATCTAGAAAATTTTCGATTTCAGCGAAAGCGGCAATTTCATCGAATTTCTGTTTGATCTCCTGATGACGCATGCCCAAGATGGCTCCATTTAAAAAAATATTTTCCCTTCCGGTCAATTCAGGATGAAATCCCGTTCCCACTTCAAGCAGACTTGCAACCCGCCCCCGCAATTTAATGCGTCCAGTCGTGGGCAGAGTGATGCGCGACAGAATCTTGAGCAGTGTGGATTTACCGGCGCCATTTCCGCCTACAATTCCGACACGATCCCCCTCTTCAATGGAGAGATTGACATTTTGCAACGCCCAAAAATCCTCATGGACGCTTTTAAAAGGCGCTGACGCGCCGGTGAAAGGATGCCGAATTTTCTGAATGCATCGCTTTGCCTGCCGTGACAGCGTTCCGACCAAAGTTGCATATGCTTCATGTGAGCCGTGCGACAACCGATATTTCTTGGAAACATTCTCTATTTCGACAATTTTTTTCGCCATGGCTAGCGCTCCATCAAGTTTACAATTTCGGATTGTGCTGCGGCAAGGCCCAATGTCATTAAGTTAAAAAACATAATATATATTAAAGTAAACGCTTACGGGCTCTGTGGTTGATATAAAACCTTAAATTGAATCATTTTAAGGCTTTTTGGCAACCACAGAGCGCTAGATCTGATCCGCAAATGTTTGTTCTGTTTTCCGAAAATAAAGCACGCCCGTCCATAAAATCACAAGAGTGATTGCGATGGAAAAACCGATGGAGAACGGCATTTGCGGGTAAGAGATTCCAAAAAACACCCAACGAAAGCCATCAATAACTCCACTCATTGGGTTCAAAAAATAAAGCCATCGCCACGGTTCCGGGATGATGAATGTCCCATATCCAACTGGAGAAATAAACATTCCAAACTGAACAAAAAAAGGAATCATTATCCGAAAATCCCGGTATTTGACTGTAAGAGCTGAAAGCCATAAGCCCGTCCCGACGCATAGGGACGCCGCAAGCAGGAGAAATAGAGGAAAACAGAGAAAAGTCCATGGGTTAAGAACTCCCAGAAAGAGGCTAAGCGCAATAAGTAGAAAAGCCGTGATGGCGAAATCAACAAGATGGACAATGATTTGTGAAGCGGGGATGATCATGCGCGGAAAATAAATTTTCGACACAAGCGGCGCATTATTGATTAGACTGTTGCAAGTGTCTACGGCGCTGCTGGAATAGAGCTGCCAAGGCAGCATTGCCGCCAACACAAATAAAGGATAATTTACGTGATCTGAAGAAAAATTTGCAATTTTTCCAAAAAGAAAGGCAAAGACAAGCATATTCAATAAAGGACGTAAAAGCGCCCAAGCCACGCCAAAAAACGCCTGTTTGTAACGAACCAGAATGTCTCGCCAGGCGAGAAAATAAAACAACTCACGGCAGCGAAAAATATCCTTTAAATATTCTCGTTGAGGCAGTGAAGGATCGACAACTAAATAAAATTCCTGAGCGTGTTCTTTAGTCATCCTTGTTCACCCCTCTTCTTGAGTGAACGATTTCCTGGTTTATGTTCAATGTGGATCTGCTGTAAAAATTTTTTTACAAACCGTTTATGAAGCCATGTTGAATTTTCATAATCTTCAATATTATCAAGCGTTCGGGAAATGCTTTCATGATGAACGCCCACTGCATATGGCGTGTATAGACACAATAATCCTCTCAACGCCAATTTAATCGCCAAGTTCGTATCGCTGTATGCGATCGGATACCAGATTTCCTCAAAACCGCCTACGTTCAAGAATACGCTTCTCTTGACGAGCGCACAGGCGGCTGTCACTGCCTTGACAACGCGAATTCGCTTGGCTTGCCGCAGCTTCTCAAACGGCGTCAATTTTTCAACATGTTCCCAAGTCATTCGCCACAGAGGACTAGGAGAACGCAATTCAACGCCGCCATGTTGCAACAAGCCATTTGGATAATTCAATCGGCATCCCACCATTCCAATATGAGGTTGGTCGATCCAACGGCTCATCTCTAATAGAGCGCCTTGTTCGAGGTCTACATCGTTATTTAAAAAAAGAATATAATCACAATCTTTTCCTATTTTTGTCCGTTCTACAGCCAAATTATTCAACCGTGAGTAATTGAAGGGTTCGTCGATGCGCAGCGTTTCGACTCCAAGTCGCTCCAGCTCTTCAGCGATTGAGCGATCTTCGCTGCGATTATCCACAGCGGTGATTTTGATATTTACGCCTTCTTGCCGCAGTGTATTTTTGATTGCGCTCAGCGTGAGTTCTTTCTGGTCCTTAAATGGCACAATTACATGAATGGCGGGAATCTGTTTTAATTGGGGAATGGCGCGGTAAGCGCTTGGCTGAAATCCCGGCTGTATTTCCCAGTTCAATTTCTTATTTTTTACGTACTCAGCCAAAGCGCGTTGGCCCGCTTCGTTGGGGGGAGGCGCATCGCCCGCTCTATGTGCATATAGATAAAACGGAACATTATAAAAATTCGCGCCCGCCGCATCCAAACGCAAAGCGAGATCAAAGGTTTCCGTTTTTGGAAAACCGGAACGCATTCCCTTGACAACGTTCCACAACGCTTTAGGAATCAGCATGCCGTGTTGAATATCATCTCCAAGCATGTAAGGAAAATGAGGTTGTTCAGGTTTATCAAGCTGTGTATTAGGAATCGGATAGTCTCGCTCATTAATTCGGTATTCGTTGCAATACAAAACCATATTTTCGGGACGGGGCAGCAGCCGCAGCGTCTGTTCATAACGAAATAATAAATCAGGTCGAATCCAATCGGATGGATTCATTAAAAAAAGGAAATTGCCTTTTGCATAGCTAGCCAACCGATTTGCAGCAAGCGCAAAGGCGTTATCCGAAGATCCGGAACCTGGCAACGGAAGAGTGATGAGTCGTTCCGGATGCATTTTTTTCATTGCATCAAGCGCCTTGCTGATCTCAGGCGTTTGCGAACCCGACAGCCCCACTAAAACCTCCATATGGGGGGCTGTCTGATTAAGAACAGCCTTCAAGGCTTTTGAAAAACAAGCGGGATTTGGATTGCCAATAAGCGGCATCAAAATTGAATAGGTGAATCGATTGTCTGCAGACAACAGGGCGTGCAAACCTGACGCTGTGCGCTGCAGCTTGCATTTTTGAGGACCTTCCAAGCCTTCCAGCAAAGGAGATTGTTCCTTCAACGTCTCTGAAAAATAATCGACATATCCAAAAAACAACCGTAGATACTGCTTGCAATACTCTTTTCCAAGCCCATTCCGAAAGCCATTATATAGATATCGAGTTGCATATACGCTATGTTTCCCGAGAACGCGTAAATGACAAAAGATTTTACTAAAAAAATTATTTTTCATATTTCTTTGATCAATTTTCTTGTTTGAGTCATATTAACTCAAACCATGGAATTCAGAATACAGAATTTAGCGTTTTTGGAGTCAGGCCTGACACTATGGCGCTTTTAAAAGCGTTATAGTATCAGGCCTGACCCCAAAAATAAGCGTCAAGTCTGACCCAAATGCAGGCAGCTTTGAAGTTTTCGAATGAGCTCAATGCGCGTCACCGGTTTAATGATGATATCATTGCAACCCACTTCAAAGCATTGCTTTTTTTCTTTCTCCGTTGCATAGGCCGTCAAGGCGATAATAATTCCTTTATACCCATCGGCGCGCAATTTTTTTACCGCTTCGAATCCATTAAGCTCAGGCATTTGAATATCCATTAAAATAAGGTCAAAAGGTTTACTGGGTTCATTTAATGATGCGATGGCTTTCTGATAGGCGACTTTGCCATTTTCCGCAGATTCAACAACAGCGCCGGCGCTCGAAAGATAAAAAACAATGAGACGCATAATATCCATGTCGTCCTCCGCTAAAAGAATATGGGCTTGAATATTATCGTCGCCTTCTTCTTCATCCTTTTGCGTCTCTCGTTTTTGAACAATGGGTTCTATCGATATAGGTCCTCCAGGAATTGACAGAGTGAATACGCTTCCTTTCCCCAGTTTGCTGGAACACGTGAGTTGTCCTCCTAACGCCTCTGCAAGCTGCTTGGAAATCATTAACCCTAATCCTGCGCCTTTTGGATCGCTTAAAACAGGGTTGTTGGCTTGATAATAAGGCTTAAACAAATTGGAAAGCTGCGCTTGAGTCATGCCAATTCCCGTATCAGTCACTTCAAATTGAATAAAGAAATTAGCCTTGTTCATATCAAACATTGTTACAATAATGCCTATTTTTCCCGATTTTGTGAATTTGATGGCGTTGCTTACAAGATTCATTAAAATCTGCGTGAGTCTGCGTGGATCCGTTTTCATTGTCGTAGAGATCATATTGACAAACGTCACTTCCAACTTAAGATTCTTTTCCTCCGTTTTTGGTCGAAAAAGAGTCAACACTTCATGCATAATCGCTTGAACGGAACAAGAAATTCGGTCGACATGTTGCCTTGCATCTAATTCCTCAAAATCTAAAACATCGCTAATAATATCCAGCAATAAGCGTCCATTGCGCTGCACTATTGCGAGATACTCTAAACGTGTATCAAGAGTTATTTTCGGAGACAACGCCAAATCACAGTACCCCAGCATCGCAGTCAGCGGAGTCCTTATTTCATGGCTCATGCAAGATAAAAACTCGCTTTTTGCTTTAGAAGCTTTTTCAGCTAAATCTCTTGCTTGATTTACAGAATTTTCAAGCCGTCTTCTCTCTGTGATGTCTTGAACAACGCTTATAAAAAAACGTTCGCCATCGACCGTCCAAGCATAAAGCGAAATCTCCATAGGAAATTCCAAACCATCGCTTTTTAGGCCTTTCAATCGCTCTGTTCGATCGATATAATGAATCTTTTCAACCTCTAAATATCGCTCTATCTCAGACTGATATTCATCACGATATTTTTTCGCTAAGATCATTGTAAACGGTCTTCCTAACGCCGCTTTCTCTGCGTATCCAAAGATTCTTTGCGCGGCATTGTTCCATCCAATGATTTTTTTTTGATTGTCCGCCAAAATGATGGCGTCATGATTTTCATAAATAAAGGTCTCCCAACGATGCTTCAAATCCAATGCGATTCGCTGCTCTCGTCTGGCTGATTGACCCATAAAAATCGCAACCATGCTCAATATTGAGCCGCAGAGTCCGAACACCAATACGGTCAGAGCGATCGGCGACTGCTGAACCTCGATTCTTTCGCGCTGATAAATCTCAAGAGCTTGATAGAATCCAAGCGTTGATACAAGAGCGATAATGCCGACGGGAATGACAAGCCATTTCTTGAACATTCCACGTTTTTCATCCTCAAACATCCAGGCCGATGTGAAAATACCGCTCCCACCTATAATAAGCGCCAAAGCGGCGTGCAGAGCGATAGGCGATGAATGGCGCCAGTGAAACGCCGGAGTGACCTGAGTGATAAAGCCGAGCAGGCTGATTATTCCAAAAGCGATAGCGACAGAAGCGATCACAGCGCTCGTCAAACACTGCAGTCTGAATGAAGGGCGCCAGCATAAAATAAAAACAGAAATGCAATACAAGATAAAGGAAACAGCGGTATTGATCGACATATGCGTTGCATAGCGGCGCGCAAATTCTTTTGATGCGGCCGTGAACAAGCTATCTACATCCAACTGCATTTCGAAAAAATCATTCGCCTGGGCGATGGCGACAATCAGTAGAATGGTCCCGGCGCAAACTATCGCTATAGAACGCTTGTTGTAGGCAAGAGCGAATAGAGCGCAACCATAAATAATAAGCATGAAAGCGGTATTGGCGTTCATAACCGGGAAACCATACGCCATCCGCAGCAAAATCGGAATCTCTGCATACAATCCCACAAAGGTCAATCCGCCCGTTAAAATGCAGATAAAACCGCAAAACACAACCCAAGCCTTAAGCAAACAACGCGAGTTCGATTGAATATTCAACATAAGTATACCTAAATTTTTACATTACATCATTTTCAAAAAATAACCAATTGCTAACCATCAGACCCTCTATTTTTCATGTTTTTAGTGATTGAATATTAAGAAAATTTGCACTAACCTATTCTTATATGAGGAAGTATTATGTTTCGTTTTTTTGAACAATTGAAATTGCGCGACTATGAGCCCATGACGGTTACGTGCTTGCGCGAAGGGTATACGCGCGAACGCTTTCTGCAGGATCTCTTTGCCGGAGTCAGCGTAGGCGTCATTGCGCTTCCCCTCGCTTTGGCGTTCGCCATTGGCTCGGGCGTCGCCCCGGAACAAGGCCTTTTTACTGCAATTATAGCAGGTTTTTTGATCTCTTTGCTCGGAGGCAGCCGCGTCCAAATTGGGGGTCCAACCGGAGCCTATGTCATCATTGTTTATGCGGTTATCCAACGACATGGCTATGATGGACTGGCGGTGGCGACGCTGATTGCGGGCGTGATGATGGCCTTAATGGGATTGGCGCGTCTCGGCGTTTTGCTGAAATTCGTTCCTTATCCCGTTACAACCGGATTCACTACAGGCATTGCATTAGTGATTTTCAGCTCGCAAATCAAAGATTTCTTTGGATTGCAAATTGAACATCTCTCTCCGAAATTTTGGGAAAAATGTCAGCATTATTGCCTCTATGCCAACACATGGAATCCGTGGGCTGCTCTCATTTCCGTAGCGACGCTGACTTCTATTTTCGCATTGCGCCGCTATTATCCTAAATTTCCCGGAGTCATTTCCGCCATCGCCGGCGCGACTTTGTTAACTTACCTTTTCGATATCCCTTTGGAAACAATTGAAGATAAGTTTGGCCAGATCCCGAGAACCCTTCCCATGCCCTCATGGCCGACCACCTCTTGGAAACAGATTCAAGATGTTTTTCCCGATGCGATCACCATCGCGCTGCTTGGAGCCATTGAGTCGCTGTTATCCGCTGTCGTAGCCGATGGCGCCACAGGGCATCGCCATCGATCCAATTGCGAATTATTGGCGCAAGGTTTGGCTAATATCGGGTCGGTGATATTCAAAGGCATTCCGGCCACCGGAGCCATTGCACGCACTTCAGCGAACATTCGCATGGGGGCCTCCTCTCCTTTCGCCGGAATGATCCACGCCGTTACATTGTTGTTATTGATGCTTTTTCTTGCTCCGCTTGCCTCGCAAATTCCTCTCTGCGCGCTTTCAGCGGTTCTAGTCTTTATCGCCTGGAACATGAGCGAATTGCCTCATTTTTATAACGTTCTTAAAGGACAGCGCAGCGACGCCATTGTTCTTGTCATTACTTTTTTATTGACAGTTCTCATCGATCTAGCTGTTGCGGTTCAAATTGGCGTTGTGTTGGCCGCCGTGTTGTTTCTTAAACGCATGACCGATTCCACAACCGTGCAAGTCTGCAAAACACTTATTGAAGAAAACGCCCATGAATCCCCGGAAAAGCATGATTCTGAAATCTTGCTGCGGCGCGATGTCCCGCACGATGTCGCCGTTTTTGAAATCAAAGGACCTTTTTTCTACAGCATTGCCGATCAGTTGGATGAAGCTCTGTCTCAATTGAATCCTCAGCCGCGAATCTTTATTCTGCGCATGCGCAGCGTTCCTTTGGTGGACTCCACCGGTTTGCATGCTCTGCAGAAATTCACTTTAAAGTGCCGTCAAAAAGGGATCGTCTTTATGGTTTCGGGAACTCGTCCAGAAATTTTGGATCTGTTCCATCAAAACAAGCTTGACGCTCTGATCGGTCGCGAGCACATCTTCCCGCACATTAACGACGCTCTTGCCTACGCCCGAAATTTATGACAACTTGTAGCGTAGACTTCAGTCTGCGCTTGTTTGCGCAGGTTTTAACCTGCGCTTGTTTTTGCGGGTTTTAACCCGCAAGTCACACTTGCGAAAAAGGCTGAAGCGTACTTTTTGCGGGTTGAAACCCGCAAAAACAAACGCAGGTTAAAACCTGCGTAAACAAGCGCAGACTGAAGTCTACGCTACAAGCGCATCCCCCTATGCTATGCAATAAAGAGGCTTTCTGATATGTTGGCGCCATGAACCGAAAACAGCTATTTATAAATTCATTATTGGGATTCCTCTTTTTATGCGGATCCATATACACCGCTGAAGAAGCGCGTGAGTACGAAGCTTCTCAAACCTTAGAAGAAGAAATCGCGCAGGCTCCGAAACCTTCGGACGTCGAAGAAAAAAAAATTGAATCCTTTTATGATAAAAAGTTTTGGTTCAAAGTTCCACAAGAGATGCTTTGCATCGGCGGGTCTGTGCAATGCGATGCACGCTTCTTCACTTCAGCTGACAACGGCGATTCCACTTTTCTCGTGCGCCGCGCGCGACTCTATGTGACAGGCGTTCTTCATGATCTATTCGGGTACATTATCATGGGAGCTTGGGACAGGCAGCGCACCCCCTTTTTAGCTTATGCGTGGGTTGAAACCTTAACGCCCGCATATCTTCGTTTCCGCATCGGACTATTCACAGAACCTTTTAGCTTGGAAGCCCTTTACTCGAACCTGTACTTGAATTTTAATGAACGCAGCCTGGTTATAGACAACTACCTTCAACAAGAAGACATCGGCGCCATGTTCTTCGGAAAGGTTCTTGAAGGCCGATTTGAATACGGCCTCGGCATTTTCAATGGAAGAGGCAGCCATCTCTTGGACAATAATCAAAGCAAGGAAGCGGTAGGCCGCATTGTTGTCATGCCATTCAATAAATGTCCATTCGAGAAGTTGTATTTAGGCGTCGCCGGTTCCAGCGGCAAACAGGATGAAGACCTTACAGGAAGAGTCTTTGCTACACACGACGGAACCATTTTTTGGCGATGGACTGATGGAACAATGGTTAATGCCCGTCGGGCGCGTTGGGGAGCCGATATCGAATGGCTATACGGCCCTTGTGGAATACGCACCGAATGGCTGCATGTTGACTGGGGCGATGTAAAAAATGGTCCAACCTCAAGGCGTTTTACCGGCTATGGATGGTATGCAGAGGGTTCCTATTTGCTCACAGGCGAAGATAAACCACGCAACGCTCCAGTCTTTCCAAAACACAATTTCGATTTAAAGGGCGGATATGGAGCCTGGGAGATCGCTGGACGATATGAAGTTTTTGAAGCTTCCCATGCGGTTCTGGAAGCGGGACTCGCTACGGGAACAAACTATGTCAGCGGTTTCACTCTTGGATTGAATTGGTATTGCAATCCACTAGTCGTTGTAAAGCTCGATTGGGAATCGTTGAATTTTCGTCAGAGCGTTCTCGTCAACTCGCATTCTATTAAACGTGATTCCGTCATCTCGTTGCGCGTGCAAGCCGAGTTTTAAAAAATTAAGATGGATGCATATGAACAATATTGTGCGCATCGGAAACGCTCAAGGCTTTTGGGGCGACAGCCCTGGAGCGGCCGCTCGCTTGGCCCAGCAACAACCCGATTTGGACTACCTTACCCTAGATTATCTTGCAGAACTCTCCCTATCCATCATGGCCATCCAGCGGGAAAAAGATCCATCAATGGGTTATGCTCGCGATTTTGTTGAAGTCGTTCGTTCTTTGACGCCCTTATGGAAAAAAGGATCTCAATTAAAAATCGTGACGAATGCAGGAGGATTGAATCCATTAGCCTGCGCCCAAGCTTGTCAGCGGCTGCTTCAACAAGAGCGACTTCCTCAAATCCGCATTGGCGTCGTCTCGGGAGATGATCTCCTTTCCCTGATGAAAACAAACCCGCAAAATCACTCTTTCGAAAATCTGGAAACCCATGAATCTTTGATCGCCATTCAAGAAAAACTCGTGACTGCAAATGCATATTTGGGCGCAAAGCCCATTGTACAAGCTCTCTCCATGGGAGCGCATATTGTCATCACAGGCCGCACAGCGGATCCCAGTCTGACTGTCGCACCTTGCGCAGCTCATTTCAATTGGTCGTTGGATGACGACTATGATCGCCTAGCCGGAGCCACCATTGCAGGCCATCTCATTGAATGCGGGACGCAGGTGACAGGCGGCATCTCCACCGATTGGCTGCAAATGCCGGATCCTGCCCATTTGGGTTTTCCAATAGTTGAAGTCGACGCAAACGGCGATTGCGTCATCACGAAGCCGCTTAACACTGGCGGAAAAGTCACAATCAACACCGTCAAGGAACAGCTGCTATATGAGGTCGGCGACCCCGACCACTATCTTAGTCCCGATGCAACAGTTTCTTTCCTATCCTTAACGCTCAAGGAAGTAGGCGAAAATCGCATTCATATCTCCGGAGCTAAAGGAAATCCCCCTCCTCCCTCGTATAAAGTCAGCGCCACCTACCGCGACGGCTTCAAGGCGGAAGCCTATCTCGCCATATTCGGCGTGGACGCTCAAACAAAAGCGCGTCGTTGCGGAGAAATCATTCTACAGCGCGTACGTGAAGCCGGATATGATCTCCAACGCACAATCATTGAATGTCTGGGCGCCGGAGCCATCGCGCCGGGCGTAGTATCCAGCGCGCCTTCCATGGAATGCGTGCTGCGCATCGCTGCGGCGGATTCACGTCAGGAGGCGCTGGATTGTTTTGCAAAAGAGATCGCTCCAATGGTGACAAGCGGTCCCCAGGGTGTTTCAGGATATTCATCAGGGAGGCCTCATATCCGTCCCGTTTTTGGCTATTGGCCCTGTTTAGTCGCCAGAGATCAAATTTCACCTATTGTGCAGATATTGGAGGCTTCCCGATGACATTCAGCATTGTTCCACTGCGAACCATCGCCTATGCCCGCAGCGGCGACAAAGGCGACAGCGCCAATATTGGCGTCATTGCCTACAATGCGGCGGGTTACGCCTTCTTACGAGAATATCTTTCCGCTGATAAGGTGAATGCTTATTTCAAACCCCTAGGGGTGACTTCGACCATCCGATATGAGCTGGCCAACTTGGAAGCGTTGAATTTCGTTCTTAATCATGTACTGGCGGGCGGAGGAAGCCGTTCCCTGCGCACCGACTCTCAAGGTAAGGCGCTAGGACAAGCGATTCTTGAAATGCCCATTGAAATTGAAGATTCCATATTAAAACAAGCTCGACGCTCTTATTAGTTATGAGCATATCTTTCCAGACGACGCCCTTGCCTACGCCCGAAGTTGTTGAAGCGCATTGGGGTCAGGCCTGGGCTGAAACGAATGACCGATTTTCGAAGAAAATCAGCTTGGGGTTTACCCCCTAATTTTGGCGCCGTTTTTCGACGCCAGTGAGTGGTAGGGACGATGGGGACTCAAGCGACCTTAGGGACATTAGAGACAGGGACAATCAGCTTGTTTGTCCCTGTCTCCAAGGTCCCTAAGGTCGCTTGAGTCCCCATCGTCCCTACCACTCACTGGCGTCGAAAAACGGCGCCAAAATTAGGGGGATAAAACCGGGCTGAATTTTGAAGATACTCAACCATTCGTTTCAGCCTAGGCCTGACCCAATGCGACGCTTACATCTCTTTAAATAGATCTTCAAGCAACGCTTGATTTGTTATTATTTCCTCGGAATACATGGTCCGCTTTAAACCCATTTTAGTAATCATGCAAAAGAAAAGCTGTTTTTTTGTTCTTGTTTGCTTTCGAAAGATTTCCATTTTTTTCAACAGCTCTTGAGCGTAAGATTTATCGATTGCAAATTGATTGTCAGAGCATTTGATTTCGCATAGAGTAATCGCTCCATCAAGTCGATCAAAAAGCAGATCAATTTGCGCTCCTTCTTGCTGTACCTCTTTTTGGATTTTTTTTGCTTTAGGCGCAAATCGCCAAGTTCCTACAGTAGCCCCTGGATCGATTTTTAATGCTTTGCGAATCTGATCGATATGCTTATAGCATGTAGATTCGAATGATAACCCAGCCCAAATTTTCCAAGTTGGCTGATTCGATTGAGATATCCAAAATCCTTCGTTGATTGCTTTCTTAGCTATTGTCTTCAAGTTTGGCTCAATCCAACGCAAATAAAAAAGGCTATATTCATCATCAATGACGTAGTAGACTCCTCGATCTTTATGTCCATTCTGATTTATTGGATTCAATGAGGTCTCGCAGCAATTCTTGCTCCCTACGTCGCCCTATGATCTTCTCCGTAATGTCTGCAACGTCATCCTTATTCTTGGTCATATGCTCCTATGGCTTTATTTTCTTAAATCTCGCGGAACACACGTGTTTTATGTTTTAAGCGCTGTGATTATATTTCTAAATGCCGCGGTAAAAATGCAAAACAATGTCTGTTCCGCGTTCTTTATATTACCAAACGCCGCTGGAAGGAAACAAGAATTTTATGCATTGGAGTCAGACCTGACCCCACTTTAAGTAAATCATTAGGACAGGGGCTTCTCGAAATGCCCATTGAAATTGAAGATTTCATATTAAAACAAAGCCGTTCAACATAAAGGAGCAAGAGTGCAAAAGTGTAAAAGTGTAAAGATAAAAATTCAACGCAAAGGCGCAAAGACGCAAAGGCGCAAAGAATAGATTTGGCCAACTCCATTGCAAGGAATAAAAATTAATGTCAGATGAGTCTGACTTATCCTTCCTATCCTTCCTATCCTGAAATTAATTTTTATTCCTTGCAATGAAATGAGCCGCATCTATTCTTTGCGTCTTTGCGCCTTTGCGTTGAATCACCCCTTTACAAGCGGCGGCTCCATCGCTTACATCACCTTTAACAGGTGCTTCAGGAGCTTGTGGCGCAATGTCGCCGGCATTGGAATCTTCATTCTGGTCTTGCTGTCAAGGGTCACATGCACGGTTTTGGCGGAACCCACCAGCGCAGTCCGGCCGGTTTTATATATTTGATAAGAAACCGTAAAAGAAGAGCTTCCGACTTTTTCAATGCCCAGATGCACTTCAAGCAAATCTCCGATCTTTAACGGCGTCAAGTAATCCGCCTCCGCATGCACAATGACAAATACATAATGTTCTTTGTGGAAAAGATGCTGAAAACTCAGCCCCTCGCTTTCCATAAATTCCTCTAAAGCATCATGGGCGAAACGAAATTGACGCGCAAAATATAAAATGCCCGCCATATCTGTATCGTGCATGCGGACTCTATTATGAGAGATGAACATGATGCCCTCGCGTTTGATACGCCATTCGCCGTTCCTCTGACAACCGCCGTTTGTCAGGATGCGTCTCATCCCACAACTCATACACCTTTGCAAATTGCGCATACATCGGGCTGACTTCTGGACATAAATTTAATAATATTGACGCTTTATTGAGATTCATTTGCGTTGTAGTGATCACGATCGCCGCCTCAGCAGATTGATCGCTAATCACATGCGGGATAAATCCCTCCTCAGGCAAACGCCACAGCAACAAATCTATGTATTGCGCAGCCTCATTGCTGGACGCTGTAATTAAAATACGCTGACCCTGTTCAAAATAATGCCGCGCCATTTTGCAGATGCGAGTGGATTTCGCCGCATTATCCGCAACGCATAAAAATACAATTATAGGAGATGTTGGAGTGTTCATTTAGCCGAAATATCTTGTTGAATAGGTGGAGGAAACTCTGGCCAGATCACGCCAATCGACACAAGCAATTTCAACGCTTCATCCACTCGCATATCGAGATGTATCAGTTGATCCTCTCGAAACATAAGCATAAAACCCATAGAGGGATTAGGCGTTCCCGGAACAAAGACCGAAATTTTGCCGATATCTTTAATGTCAGAACCCTCGGGGAGCGCTCTATGGGTCACTAAACCAATGCTCCGCGTTTTTTCATGAGGAAAAGGCGCCAGCACGACAGATGAAAAACTGGCGCCGTCTTTTGTTTTTTCCGCCAGCAACGTATGCACGACATCCTGAGTGGCCTTATAAATGGGGCTCACCAAAGGAATGCGATGCAGAAAATAGTCTCCAACTCGACCGAAGACCCTTAAAATAACCAGTTGGGCCAAGCATCCAATCACCATAATGACGACAATCAAGCTTACCAGCGCCACTATTTTGCTGACAAACATCAAAACCGCGGACCCTGAGAAAAATAAAATAGGTTTATTAAATAAATCATAGTAGTCGAAAGCAGTGGAAACGATGCCTACAAAGGGTTTTGTAAGGATATTAATGACAAAAACAACAATAATTATAGTGAGCGCCAGCGGAAGAAGCAAAACCAAACCAGTCAAAAAATATTTCTTCATCACACTTCCCTTTCATTATTAGCAGGACCTTCGCCTTTATATTCTTTAAAAGGCGGCATAATCAGTCCACAGGAAATAATGTACTTGAAAGCATCCTCAACTTTCATATCCAAAGGAATAACGTCTTCTCTGTTGTATATCGTTAAAAATCCCGAAGTCGGATTGGGGGTGGTTGGAACAAATACAGCAACTAAATTTCCACCAACGCTTTGCTCTAAACCGGGCAAAGAATCGCGTGTTACAAGTCCTATCGTATACGTCTCTTGGTTGGGAAAACGCACCATTACAACTTGTTTAAATGCGCTGGTTTGTGAAGTGAAAATCGTCTTGATCACATCCTGGCAGGCCCTATATATGGGACTTACAAGCGGGATTCGATGAATGAGATATTCCCAAAAGCGGATCATATAGTGCACAAAAAACCAGCGAGCGACAACTCCCAACAGAACCGTAAAGCCAAACAATGCTAATAAAATCAAAGTCTGACTGAAGAAAGTCAACAGCTGTTCCGCGCTTAAAAATAAAAAACCTGTATTTAATAAGTTATAGCGACTTAAAATGGCCTGAGAAATGCCCAAGAATGGCGTTGTCAGCAAATTAAAAATAAAAGCGACCACCACCAGAGTGAGCGTGACCGGCAGAAGAATCACTAAACCGGTAATAAAATATTTCTTCATTTTTTGTCCTTAAACGCTGCCCTGAGATGTGATGTGACAAACGCTCGTTCCTCGCGCTCGTCACCGCGTTTATAGCATATATTGAATATTTACCCAAATACTTACAGCGCTTACGGGTGCAATTAAAAGTGAGGGGTTAAGGAGGTAGCCAGGGCGTCCCGCCCTGCTTTTTAGGCAAAAAAACATTGAAGATAATACACGCGACCAGGGCGGGACGCCCTTCCATATAACGCAGCCCTTTTGCACGTGTTATTTAACGCGAGTTTTGGGAGTTTGACGCTTTGATGCTTTTAAAAGCGCCAGGGTATTTTGGGGGTCAGGCCTGACCTGGGCTGAAACGAATGACCGATTTTCGAAGAAAATCAGCTTGGGGTTTACCCCCTAATTTTGGCGCCGTTTTTCCACGCCAGTGGGTGGTAGGGACGATGGGGACTCAAGCGACCTTAGGGACCTTGGAGACAGGGACAAATAACCTGATTGTCCCTGTCTCCAATGTCCCTAAGGTCGCTTGAGTCCCCATCGTCCCTACCACTCACTGGCGTGGAAAAACGGCGCCAAAATTAGGGGGATAAAATACGGCTAATTTTTTTCAAAAATCAGTCATTCGTTTCAGCCCAGGCCTGACCCCAAAATACGCGCCAAAGCGTCAATGTCAGGACAATCGTTTATCCAAAACTCGCGTTATTTACAGACAAACACCGCGGAGCCGTAGGGCAACTGGCCACCTTCCTTAACCCCTCACTTTTAATTGCACCCAGTGTTTACACGTCCAAGATCAACCGTATGGCATCGTCAACAAGTTTCATCTCTTCAATTGACAATTCGCCGATTTTGTCTCCAAGCCTTTTAGTTCTATCTATAGACCTCATCTGCCTTGGAACGACTTTTCCAGCTCTTCCAGCCAAATTAATTTTCACCTCAATTTTCGAAAAAATGCGCTCTACATTACTCGTGATTGGGGCGACAACAATCAATTCAGAACGATTCGCAATGTCGCTGGAAATAATAAGACAAGGACGCGTCTTGTTTATTCCTTTACCATCAGTTGGATCTAAACGCACCCAGTAAATATCACCTCTTTTTGGATAATCATTTTTCATTTACTGTCTGTTCTCCAAAATCAAAATCGTCCATCCCAATAAAATCTTCACCTTCAATATTAGAAAAATTTTGTTTAACTTCGATATTTCCAATGTCTTTATCAGCTTCTAAAAACTCCATTAGTAAAGTTTTTTCATCTTTCTTGAGAGCTTCCCACAAAGCCTGAGTGACGAATTTACTCATTTTACCTCGCCCAACCCTAGTGTGTAGAGCGGCATCCAACTGCTCAGGAATTGTATATGTTACAGCTTTTTTCATGATAATGTAACTCCTCTTTGCTTGAATTATACATATATTCATATATATTTATCAAGTCCAAAGCTTGGTATATTTGAATATTTCAACATAAAAAATCCCTTCTTGGTTATAATTAATAACATCATTATGGAATTCATTCATCAAGCCTACCAACCCGGCGAAACCATCGCCGCAGTCGCCACTCCTCCGGGAGAGGGCGGCGTCGCGATTGTGCGTATTTCGGGTAAAAACGCTCTAAATGTCGCCTCAAAAATTTTTTCGGGTCCCATCCATCAATATCGCACGCACACCGCGCACTACGGGAAAATTTTTAATCAAGCCGGCGAACATATCGACGACGTTCTCTTACTCGTGATGTTAGGCAAACGCTCCTACACCGGAGAAAACACTGTCGAAATCCACTGTCATGGCGGAGGATTGATCACGCGCCGCGTTCTAGAAACTGTTTTACATGCAGGCTGTCGCGCGGCAAGACCCGGAGAGTTCACATTTAAGGCCTTTATGAATGGAAGGCTCGATCTTGCCCAAGCTGAAGCTGTGCAAGAATTGATTTGCGCGAAGAACGAACATGCGCTTAACGCCGCAGAAAATCAGTTGCAGGGGGCGCTTTCACGTAAAATATCGAATTTTCAAACCTCCTTGACTTTGATCGCCGCCATCCTTGAAGCTTGGGTCGATTTCCCTGAAGAAGGCCTTGAATTCGCCAGTATGGAGGAAATTTCCGATCAACTCACCGATGTGTGCACACAGATGTCGCGCCTTGCCGCAACTTTTCACGATGGCAAAATCTTGCATGATGGCGTTTCCCTTTGCCTGATCGGCTGCCCTAATGTGGGGAAATCTTCGTTGATGAATGCACTGCTCGATAAAGAACGCGCCATTGTCTCGCATATTCCCGGCACCACTCGCGATATTTTAGAAGACCACGTTCGCTTAAATGGGTTGAATTTACGCTTAACTGACACCGCAGGCATCCGCGATTCTGATGAATGCATCGAACAGGAGGGAATCCGCCGCTCCAAGGCGGCGATGGCTGACGCCGATCTCATTTTGCTCGTATTCGACGCATCCAAGCCCATTGCGGAAGAAGAACGGCGGCTCATCACGGAGGTTCCTCCAACCAAGACGATTGTCATCTGGAACAAAATCGATCTGCCCCATCATGAATCGCCGCTCTTTGATTTTCCTTTTTCGCATATCGTCAAAATTTCAGCGAAGGAAAAAACAGGCTTGGATCTATTGCGTAAGAAGATTGATGAGGTTATCTGGGAGCGCGGGCCTCCTGCGCGTGATGAAGTTCTGATAACGAATGTACGTCACAAAGAAGCGTTGAATCGAGCCATCGGCGCCTGCCAAACGATAATTGACGGGCTGCGCAGTGGAGTTTCGCCGGAATTCCTTTCATTCGACATGCGTCAATGTCTCAGCGAACTCGGGGTCATCATAGGCGTTAACATCACTGAAGATATTCTTTCAGCCATTTTTTCCAAATTCTGCATCGGAAAATAATGTTCTTGCGCATTCAAATAGATAATCACCTTATTCGCTCGAGTGCAAAGCCCACGCTGCAACCTCTTCCTCTATAGTGTTGTAGCGCTGATAATCCTCATATTCCTCACAATTCTCAAACTCGTCATGACCGATTAATTTTTCAATGTTTCGAAAAATGCTGCATATTTCTTCGACTTTTTCATATTCGCCATTGTAGATTATTTTATGAAGATTTGTTAGTTGCTCCGGTGTGAATTGAATGTTCGCATTCGCATTCCGTTCAACAAGTATTTTTTTTTGGCCTTCTGACAAAGTCATTTTAAAGTTTGAAACTGATGTTCGAAGCTCATTGACATCGTTGCTATCCAAAGTTTCTATTATATCCATGGCTTCGTCGGCATACAATTCAGCGAATTCCTTACCATATTGTTTTTCAATCGATTCTTTTAATTCATCAGGCAACACTTGACTGCCTCCTGTCCTATATAAACCATATAAATATTTTAAAGCTTCATCACTCTCAGCATCTTTTTTCTCCACTTTGTCAGCAAGAAAGGAGAAAAGCCCATAATAAAGCGATTTGAAAGCCTCAGACCGAATTTTTTCCGATTCGCCTTTAGTATTTATCAAAAATACCAAGTAGTAACGACTCATTTTTTTTAATACATCGATAAGCGGTTGGATTAATGATAATTTAGGAGGAGGCTCGCTTACACTCCAGTCATCTAATACTTTTTTTAAAACCCCCAAAGCTGTTATACTTATTGGCTTTTCTGAAATACGTTCACATAAAACGCCCATATCTATCATTTTTTTATCTTCCAACCGAATTTTTTCTTCACATTGGGCGATAATTTTTTCAAATTGCTCCCTCAGCAGCGTTATTCCTACCGCTTCGGGACTTATTTTTTTCATAAACAGATTCATAAGAAATTCTTTCGATTTCTCGGAATTTACAGTTCCCGATTGCAATCCTTTAATTTTATTAATTAACTGTTCTAATGAGACTGAGACTCCTTCCATTGATTCTGATTTTTTAAACACATGACCATGCGATTTTTCTCCGGGAGAATACACAAGTTCTGCACTGAATTTTTCTAATTGACTCCAATTTTCTATTCCTTGCAATGGGTTGTTCTCAGATATAGAAGTCATGACACCCTCCTAATTTTTACAAATGTTGAAATAATAAATAAATATAAACAATAAACTGTATTATTACTTACATAATAACCTATAAAAATAAAAAACACACAATTTATTATTTAAAGTAATCAGATCGTCCCGACCTGATTACTGATGCATTCAAGGCCGGGACGGCCTTGTTATCTTATACCGCCACCATGACTTTTTAAGGACGTACCTAAAATCATCTTATTCGCTCGAGTGCAAGAACCCACGCTGCAACCTCTTCCTCTATAGTGTTGTAGCGCTGATAATCCTCATATTCCTCACAATTCTCAAACTCGTCATGACCGATTAATCTTTCAATGTTTCGAAAAATGCTGCATATTTTTTCGACTTTTTCATATTCGCCATTGTTGATTATTTTATGAAGATTTGTTAGTTGCTCCGGTGTGAATTGAATGTTCGCATTCCGTTCAACAAGTATTTTTTTTTGGCCTTCTGACAAAGTCATTCTAAAGTTTGAAAGTAGTGTTTGAAGCGCCTTGACATCGTTGCTATCCAAAGTTTCTATTATATCCATGGCTTCGTCGGCATACAATTCAGCGAATTCCTTACCATATTGTTTTTCAATCGACTTTTTTAAAACATTAGGCAAGGCTTGACTGCCTCCTGTCCTATATAAATCATATAAATATTTTAAAGCTTCATCACTTTCAGCATCTTTTTTTTCCACTTTGTCAGCAAGAAAGGAGAAAAGCCCATAATAAAGCGATTTGAAAGCCTCAGACCGAATTTTTTCCGATTCGTCTTTAGTATGTGTCAAAAATAAAAGGTCGAAACGAGGCATTTTTTTTAATACATCGATAAGGGGTTGGATTAATGATAATTTAGGAGGAGGCTTGCTTATATTCCAGCCATCTAATATTTCTTTTAAAACCCCCAAAGCTGTTATACTTATCGGATTTTCTGAAATACATTCACATAAGGTGCGCATATTTATCATTCTTTTATCTTCTACCCGAGATTTTTCTTCATCTTGTGTTAATGAAAGTTCAGGAAATGCTTGAGTAATGATTTTTTCAAATCTCCCTCTTAGCAGCGTTATTCCTGGCGCTTCGGGGCTTATTTTTTTCATAAACAGATTCATAAGAAATTCTTTCGATTTCTCGAGATTTACGGTTCCCGATTGCAATGCTTTAATTTTGGTAATTAACTGCTCCAATGAGACTGAGATTCCGTCCGTTGATCCTGATTTTTTGAACACATGACCATGCAATTCTTTTTCGGAGGGAGAATACTCAAATTCTGAACTGAATTTTTCTAATTGACTCCAATTTTCTATTCCCTGCAATGGGTTGTTGTCAGATATAGAAGTCATGACACCCTCCTAATTTTTACAAATGTTGAAATAATAAATAAATATAAACAACAAACTGTATTATCACTAATCACATAATAACATATAAAAATTAAAAAACACACTTTATTATTTAAATCAGCCAATATCTAATTTTTTGGGTAATACTCCTATGCCGACACGATTGAATTTGAAACATCCCTTTGGGTACATCCTTAAATAACGCGAGTTTTGGATAAACGATTGCCCTGATATTGACGCTTTGGCGCGTATTTTGGGGTCAGGCCTGACACTATGACACTTTTAAAAACGCCAGTATGACACGTTTCAAAGCATCATACTGGCGTTTTTAAAAGTGTCATAGTGTCAGGCCTGACCCCAAAAATACCCTGGCGCTTTTAAAAGTATCAAAGTGTCAAACTCACCTTTGCACGTTGTGCAAGACTTTTGCAATTATTTGAGGACATGCCCTTTGGTCTTTTAGGTCCTTCAGGTCCCTTAAGGTCCCTCCGTCCTTAAATTTGTTTTTTGTGTTGTGGGGAAAATGAGGATTCAGTAGAAGTAGGGGTCACCGTTTTTATTAGATGCAGGGGCAAACATGGGACATTTTTTATTTACATCGGAATCCGTAGCGATAGGGCATCCGGATAAAATTGCGGATCAGATATCCGATGCAGTGCTGGACGCCTGTTTGCGCCAGGATCCCCATTCCAGAGTCGCATGTGAAACGCTTGTCGCGCCGGGCTTTGTCATGCTGGCCGGAGAAATCACCACAAAAGCGCATCTTTCCTATCAAGATCTTGTCAGGCAAACGGTGCGGGAAATCGGTTATGATAATGTTGCGCTAGGTTTTGATTACCGCTCATGCGGCATCATTACCTCCATTAACAAGCAGTCCGCCGACATCTCGCTTGGCGTCGACGAAAGCACCGCGCCCTTTAAAGAGCAAGGCGCGGGAGATCAAGGCATTATGTTTGGGTACGCGTGCGATGAAACTCCGGAGCTCATGCCTCTGCCAATCATGATGGCCCACCAAATCGTCAGGGAGCTGCGCCGTTTGCGTGAAACAGGCGAGCTTCCTTATTTATGCCCCGATGCTAAATCGCAAGTCACCATTGAATACAATGAAGCGCATGAACCTGTCCGCGTGCACACAATCGTCATTTCCACACAGCATCTTGAAAGCGTCAGTCAAGCCGTCATTGCAAAAGACATGAAGGCGATGTCGCTCCGTCTGTTTCCAAAGCGGCTCTTTGACGACAACACACTATTTTATATCAATCCTACCGGCCGTTTTGTAATCGGAGGCCCTGTAGGGGACTGCGGATTAACAGGACGCAAAATCATTGTCGACACTTACGGCGGCATGAGCCGGCATGGCGGAGGAGCTTTTTCAGGCAAGGATCCAACAAAAGTGGATCGATCCGCCTGTTATGCAGCCCGCTACATAGCAAAAAACATAGTGGCGGCGAAATTAGCGCGCCGTTGCGAAATACAGGTCTCGTACGCAATTGGCGTCCCCTATCCCATTTCCATTAAAGTTGATGCCTTTGGAACCGGCGCAGTCAGCGACGAACTATTAAGCCGCGTCGTGCCCAAGGTGTTTTCGCTCTCACCAAAGGGCATCATCGATATGCTTAATTTGCAACGTCCTATCTATAAGAACACCGCATTCGGCGGTCATTTTGGGCGAACGGAAAAAGAATTTTCGTGGGAAGCGACGGACCGCATCGACAGCCTTTTAGAAGCAACTGCTGCACGCGCGCAAAATTTGACGTAAACGGAACATTTAGGCTTTTTTTATCCATTCCTTCGCGCAGCGTTTGGAGTGCGTGCGACTTGTCGCCGCTTTGGAAGACCTCGACTTGTCGAGGTCGAAGCGTAAATCTAAAATACCCAAAAGCTGGCGTTTTTAACGTTGAACAGGTCATATTGTCGATAGCAAAACGCTTTCCCATGTTAACGTAAGCTAGCTTCTAGATGTTTTAGATTCACGCTTCGACCTCGACAAATCGAGGTCTTCCAAAGCGGCGACAAGTCGCACGCACTCCAAACGCTGCGCGAAAGAAAAGTTAAAAAAAACTAAAATCGAATCTGTAAATCACTGCATTTTGTATGATAAAATCTCCCGACAATGACAAACCCGCATCAAAAGAGCTTCAGCTTGCAATAAAAACTTTGCAAACAGCCTTTAGAAGACTTTTAAAGCGCGCTCGGAAACGAAGAGACGGCACGCTGCAAGATCTTAATAAATGTCTGGAATGGAATGCTTTACATCACGAGGCGCTGCTCCTGCAAGCCAACTTGTTTCAAATAAAAAAAGGCATGCGGGAGATCATTGTTGAGGACTGGGATGGCGGCCAGAAGCGGAAAATCACTCTAAATCCTCAATTTGAACCGCATATTGAGGTGACTAAACGATTCAAGCAAAGCAAAAAATTGCGGGCAGGCGTCCCCTATCGCAAAATTCTACTAGAAAAAGTTGAACAAGAGATCAAGCGTTATGAAAGCTGTCTAGCTGAGTTGGAAACTATTGACTCCTTGGAAGCCCTCGTTCCTTTGCAACAATATTTGCCAAAACTTAAAACTCCAAAGTCGATCAATGCCGCCCCAGAAGCCCTTCCCTTCCGAGAATTTTTTTCGTCCAGCGGCTTGCTTCTGTGGGTAGGTAAAAGCGCCAAAGATAATGAAGCGCTCACTTTCCGGCACGCCAAAGGATCAGATTGGTGGCTGCATGCGCATGAGTTCCCAGGCTCCCACATCGTTCTTAGAGTCAAAAAAGACCAGTCCCCCGATCCAGATGCATTGCAAGACGCTCTTCAGCTAGCTCTCCATTACAGTAAAGCCAAAAATCAAGGTTCGGCGGAAATTTGCGTAACGCAATGCAAATATGTTGCACGCTTTGGCAGGGGTAAAATCGGAAAAGTCCATATTTCCAAGCATCAAGTTGTATTCGTTAAAAACGATCCCGAACGCCTTCAAAATCTGAAAGACAGAAAGCGCGAGAGAACTTGATGCCCCGCTTCTTTATTCGGAGATGGTGAGGCGGAGGAAACTTTTTCAACTAATCCATGGAAAAAATCATAAACGCGATTCGCCCAAGACAGCATTGTATTAAACGCTTCGGGAAAGAAAATCCAGATCAAATAGAACAGGAATCCAAAGAAAAAAAAGTAAAAAATAAATCTAAACATACCTACCTCTGACCTCTGAAAACTTTAAGGTTCAATAATTTCTTTATCTATACCTCGTATTATCAGATTACCTTAAAATTAGCAAGCGATCATGCATGACGAAGGAAGGTAGCCAGGGCGGGACGCCCTGGTTACCTTCCTTAGCCCTGCATTACGCGTTAACTTTAGGGCTGCAGGAGGACTTTGGCAATTGTCTCGATAGAGGAATGGCGGCGTCGAGACAAGCTTTAGCCGGTGAGGGAGTGGAGTTATCCCAGGGGATCGATTTAAATGAAATAACGGCAGGTACGCGGAATTTATTCATCAAACGTCTAAAGAGACGAGGTTTTTTATTTTTCTCCCCTTTTTCGATGTGAACGGCCAATACAGGACAATTCACGTCTTGTAAAATTTCGCGAACCATTCGGGCGTGTTTTAATTTTTCAAATTCTCCTTCGACATTTGCATCCTGAATGAAAATACAAACGGAAATTCCATTTTTTAAAGTGTTTTTGATTGCAGTTAAACAGGAAGGATTATGTTCAAGCGGCTCTATTTCGGGAATCAATACTACACGCAACAGACGATATAAACGCTTGAGCCACTTAGAGTGATCTTGCTCATGTTCGATAAAAAACCGCATACGCCTACGCTGCGCTCCCAAAAGAAGAAGCGTGTCATTCCAAGCAGTATGCGTGCAAATATAAACAGCGGGGGTGTCAGGAATATTCTCATAACCATTAAAAGTGATCTTAAAATGCAAACGAGATAATATCATCCCAACAAAACGCGTCAAATAATCAAAAAAGAGAATCGTATAAAGCGCAGTAACTACCAATGTAATGCTTCCTACGATCGTAAATCCCTTGTCCGCCTGGACGCCAAAGACTTCAGTTACAATGTACAGAAGGCAAGATGCGCACAACACGCCAATAAAACTCATAAATGTTGTCGCCGCTACGGTTTGACCAATATATTGCTTTGAACTTGTAATCTGAACGTAGGAATCCAAGGGGATTAAATACATGCCTCCAAAGATTCCAATAGTGATGACAAGTGGAATGCAAATCAATAGGTTATGAGAAAAAACATCCAACAGATAAAAACAGATCGTAATGCCAATCCCGGCTAGAGGCGTCAAGGCGAGCTCCACCATTCTCCCAGAAATTTTTCCTGCGATGATCGATCCGGTGCCAATGCCAATTGCAGTCAATAAAAAGAGATACCCGCCCTGAACATCTGTCAAATGAAGAGAGGTGACCGCAAATGGGATCATATTAAGTTGTGTATAGGAAGCCATAAATAAGAAAAACGCCGATCCGAGCATAGCGGCTAACAACGAAGGCTCATGTCGCACGCGTTTGAGGGTCATGTAAATGTCAGATACAAAGTGCGCATTGAGTTCCTTATGTGAACCGGAGGGAGAAGTATACTTAATAGAAGCGCTGCTGACCACTCCAATGAAGGCGAATAGGATGCAAAATCCGGAAGCGATGATAAAGTTGCGTTGAGTGACATCAAGTAAAAATGAAGCAAGGAATGTTCCTAAAATAATCGCCAGATATGTGCAAGAGGTCATCATGCCATTAGCTTTGGAAATCTTATCAGAAGGCAGCAGTTCGGGTAAAATGCCATATTTTGAGGGGCTGAATAAGGCGCTGTGGCTGGCTAATAGAAATAGTGTGCAGTAGGAAAGAATCTTACTGGAATAAGCAAAGGAAACTAATCCCAGGATCATGATTCCGAGTTCAAGAAGTTTAGTGGCGATAATGATATTGCGTTTGCTAAAGCGATCTGCAAGGATTCCAGCGGATGAAGAGAACAGCAAAAAGGGAAGTACATAAAGTATTCCGGTCGTAGCAAGAACGACGTGACTTCGTTCTATCCCCTCTAATTGAATAAAGAAAAAAATAATTAATAATTTAAAAATATTATCATTCATCGCTCCAAGAAACTGAGTTGCATTCAGATAGGCGAATGAGGAAAGACCTCCTGTCGCTGAAGCAAGGTTGCGGCGCATAAATGATATCATAACCCCTCATAATCGATTTTTCAATGATCTAAGTGCAATGGTAATCCGATCATTCATTTTATAAAAGAAAGAAAAAAAAAGAGGAAACTCGCGGGAGTTTCCTCTTGAAAAATCGACCGGCAAATACTTTTGTTCGATTAAAATGCGTAAATCGCCTCTAACTCGAATTTGGAGTACGTATGGCGATGAGCTTGGTTAGAGCGCGCCCACTCAATAATCGAACTTAGCGTTAGATTATCAGTTAAAGCATACAATCCTTCCACTCTCCAACCTTTGTAACCAGGCGTAGGATTGACGCCGCAGCAATCAGCGCGTGCATCTAAAAGTCCAATGCCCGACTGATCATCCCACGCGATCGCATCTTCCTGAACCCACTGATACTCGACGTCGACACTCCAGTCCCCTTCTTTAACAACAGAACCTGTAGTGACGCCAACATACCAAGCCAAGCCTTTATGCTTCTTTTTATTCACCTGTTTAGCGCAATGGTTGATCAAGAACGCGCCATAGAATTCAACTGGAACGCATAGGAGATCAGGCTCCAGGTGATAAGTGAGGATGACCTGAGAGTTGCAATATTTAAAGGCGCGTGGATTGCGAACATAGCAGCGGTCAGTTCCTCTCTTTATCCAATCGATAAAGGAGTATTTGAAATCAAACCCTGAATCACAGAGGTTGATGAGTGCAAACTCAGTCGCCCAGGCAAAGTGGTTAACGCGTTCATCAACAACAAATCCGCCCCATTTGACATACCAGTCAGAAACACATTCCCAAGTGTTGGAATAGGTCAACAGCAAGCCATCAAAACGACTCAAGAATTGAATTTCAGATTCGAAAACATCATACAATAATCGGCGACCGAGTTCGACATCAAAACGTCCACAATCGGCTATAACATTGTAACCCATATAAGCGCGTTTGAGGCACAAATCATCGCATTGCCCGCTTCCATGAAAACGTCCTCTTCTAAGGATTCGCTTACTGCCGACGGTGCAGCCGCATGGTTCATCGGTGCATGAAACAGTATTGCAGCAGCAATCCACATCATTGTCGATCCCTGCGGAGTTATCATATTGAAGATGAGCGATCGCCCATGCTCGTTCGCAGACATAATCGAATCGCAGATTGAATTCGATGTCGAAGTCATTGCGAGAGCGAGGACGCCCAGCGCAATCTGTGGCATGACCGCCGACTTGATTATGTCCAAATTTCTTCTCATAGAGATGACGCCATTCAGTTCGAACGTCTCCGCTAATCGTTAAATTTGTCGACTTTTCTTTAACATCGATCGTTCTTTTTGTGTTAAGATAGTCTTTAAGAGCTTGAAAATCTCTTTCATTCAATTCTTTATCGTGCGTGGAAAAGTGGAACTCTGCATCATGCTCCGCTCCATTTACACAACTAGCGATTGCTAAACTGACAACTGTTATTATTGGTGACAGACACCTTAAAAATTTCATTTTTATCTCCATTTTGGCTTATTCTAATTCCTAAATCGCACCAGACTTTGGCTAATGTATTTACCTGTTTTAAGAGTTTTAGTCAAGAGTCATTTCAACATCATCAACCATTAATAGTTCATAAGATTTTGAATATAAGTTACTTATAAAACGCGAGTTCTAGATAAACGAGGCCTCGTTCACCTCTCTGTGTGTTCTGT
>Ga0207104_1019_pt1 | contig 41858 bp, 47 predicted proteins | sample Alteio_BWMinHeat_79_FD_153538 | JGI IMG/M metagenome (GOLD analysis project Ga0207104, IMG submission 153538) | Enriched cells from forest soil in Barre Woods Harvard Forest LTER site, Petersham, Massachusetts, United States -... | ecosystem: Environmental > Terrestrial > Soil > Temperate forest >...
GAATATCAAATATTATTGTGTGCAAGCGAAAGAAAAAATTCAATCTTCGGTTCGTTCATTGTGGACTTCTTATTATGTGCAGTCTTTTTATCAAGGAATTACTGCGCCGATTTATTCGCGTCATGCGATTCAAAAAATGTGGCGATCATCTCCACAGTTACGGGAAGAAATTGAAAATAGTACCGAACTAAATATTAATTATGCAGCACAATCGCTCTTACTTTATTTTGTTTATTATCGAATTATTCATCCGAGATTGTGTGGAGATCCCGAGGATATTTCAAGTTATTTATTAAGCCCCTTGGATTCAGCGTTATATGGGATGATGATAATTTATTTATTGACTTATCAAATGCCTTATAATTTTTTACAAAATTTTTTTCATACATTGAATATTGCAGAAATTGGCGGATATTCTGCACCAGAGTCTGAAATTATTGCTTGTGAATGTAAAGACAAACAAGAAACATTGGCGATAGGTCATAGTATTATTTTTTATGCGTTAAACCGCTATGGAACAACTACGGTTTCACAATATATTACCCAAAAATATCAAAACAATTTTGCATGGATTGCATCATTCATTTTAGAATCGATGAGTTTTGGATACCCATTATTAGAATATAAATTAGCAGCTGTAAAAACATGCACAAAACATCGTTTCGAAACTTTAATTCGTGATAATAAATTATATTGTTTATGGTTTGGAGCATCATTTGTTTTGGTATTATGGTTGTTAGATTATCTTAGTCGAAAAATTACTAACGCTGACAATAATATTTTTTTTCATGATGCCTTATTTAATGTTTTATTTAATTGTTATTCACTGACTTCGTTTGCAAGGCAAGAAAAATTTCCAGGAGGTGGGAAGCCAAGATTTGATTTGCTTGGTATTTTCAAATATTTGCTTGAAACTAATCCTCCGCAGCAATTTTATCAATTACTAAAACAAAGATATGACTTTGTGGAGATTGCAAAATCAAAAGCGATTAGTTCGTTTATTACCATGCATGAAGATGAAATTTCAATATGGTTATCCACGGGTAAAGCGAAAGCTATCATGCTTGAGAATGTGCAAAACACAACATGGTTTACTTATGCAGAATGGATATTTAAACCGATTATTCAAATTCCTAGAGAAATCAAAAGTTATTTTAAAAATGGTTATTTGACATCGAAGTTAGAGATTATAGAAAAATTTCTAAATCTTGCAAAAGAGACGCAATCATTTAAAAATAAAAAAGAGTTTTGGCCGAATACCACATTCGTAACGAATGATGCGGATAATTTAAAAGACCATCATTTTATTGTAAGAAATCCTTCTCTTAATAATATTCAAGATGGCTGGACAGAAATTACGGAAAATAAATCTATTGCACGAAATCATTCCGGACTTTTTAAAAAACCAAGACCGATTTCAGAGGCGGCTAAAAAAATTCTAGAAGATATTGGGCATCAAAAAAATATTCAAGAAATCACAAAATTTGAGACTTCTTCAAAACTGGGATCCGAGCGCAATTTAAAAAAGAGGCTTTAAGATCACCAAGAAGACAATACCTACCAAAAACAAAACGGGGATTTCGTTGATGAAGCGATAAAAAACATGCCCATGGACGTTTTTATTATTTTTAAACTGAAAAAGTAATTTCCCTAAATAAAAATGATAAATGAAGAGTAAGAGGACAAGCGTAAGTTTCGCATGCATCCACGGCAATTTGCTATAAACCTGCCAATTTGCTAAATATAGCCAGCCCCCAAAGAAAATAGTGAGGACCGCGCCAGGGGTCATAATGCCGAAAAATAGCTTTCTTTCCATGACCTTAAAGCGCTCGATGCTAATGGCATCTTCCGCCATGGCATGGTAGACGTATAACCTGGGTAGATAAAAAAGCCCACTGAACCAGGTGACCATAAAAATAATATGTAAGGATTTGACCCACAACATTTTCTCAATTAGCCCTTAGTTTGGTATAATACCCGTTAATATTGACGAGAGAGTAAAAATGAACAGTCCAGAATTATACATGACAGACAATGCAGCCGCAAAAGTCTTTGAATTGATCGAAGAAGAGGGTAACTTCGATTTAAAATTACGCGTATATATCACGGGCGGTGGATGTTCTGGTTTTCAATACGGTTTTAGTTTTGATGAAGCGGTCAATGCAGACGATTTATTGATTGAAAAATCCATGCCAACACAGCCACAAAAGGTTTATTTAGTCGTCGATCCTATGAGCTTACCTTATTTAATGGGTGCCGAAATTGATTACGAAGACGGTATAGAAGGCGCCCAATTTATCATCCGTAATCCGAATGCCAAGACCACCTGTGGGTGCGGATCCTCTTTTTCAGCGTAGCGATTTTGTTTCTTTTTTTCATCTTGAATTTTTTTATTTTTAGAGGTAGGGTTGTTGCCTCACGAGATTTTACAGGGTGAAAAATATAATGAGCAATGAGCTATCGAAAAAACTACAAACGCGCCATATTAATATGATTGCCATCGGGGGTTCGATTGGCACTGGTATTTTTTTAGCGAGCGGGTACACGGTTTCGGTAGGGGGTCCAGGTGGTGCATTGCTTGCCTATGTGTTAATGGCGCTCATTGTTTATTTTCTAATGACAAGCCTTGCCGAGATGAGTGCTTATAAGCCAACCACTGGCACATTTTGCGAATATTCTAGTTTATTTGTGGGTCCTTCGTTTGGTATCGCGATGGGTTATAACTATTGGTTGAATTGGGCCATCACGATTGCTGTCGATATATCCGCTGCGTCATTGATTATGAGTTATTGGTTCCCAGAAGTGCACAGTGTGATTTTTTCCCTTATGTTTTTTGCATTAATTTTTATTTCGAATTTTTATTCGGTACGTGTCTATGGCGAAGTAGAATATTTCATGTCCTTCGTCAAAGTTGCGGTGATTATTGTATTTATTGTCTTAGGCACGATGACTATTTTCGAGCAGCCACATTTTGGCACACAAAATTGGCATCAGGGTGACGCACCGTTTCATAATGGTTTCTTGGGATTCATGACGGTTTTTTTATTTGCGGGCTTTTCTTTTCAAGGTACTGAATTAGTCGGGGTCGCATCAGGAGAAACCAAAGATCCAGAAGTCACTATTCCTAAATCCATTCGTTATGTTTTTTGGCGTTTATTATTATTCTATATTGTGTCGATTACCATTATCACCTTGTTATTACCCTATGATGATCCACGGCTTAGCATTCAAGACAATGTGACGACCAGTCCTTTTACGCTTATTTTTAGTCATTATTTTTCAACATACGCTGCAGATATTGTGAATTTTATTATTCTCATTGCCGTATTATCAGCGGCGAATGCAAGTATGTATTCGTCAACGCGTGTGCTTTGGTATTTAGGGCGATCCGGACAAGCGCCGAAAGTGTTTAGTCGACTCAATCCTTACGCCATCCCTATTGTTGCGTTATTAACTTCTGCATTAGTGGGTTCATTGGTTTTTCTATCCTCTTTTATTAGTAATGGGGTGTTGTTTAGCTATTTGATTCAATTGTCGACACTTTCTGGTTTTATCGCGTGGTTTGGTATTGCATTGAGCCACTATTTTTTCCGAAAAAAATACTTGCCGGCCCACGGTGGTCTTTCGATGTTGACGTATAAATCACGTTTTTATCCGTACGCACAGATTATTTCGATGATTGCATTAATCATTATTATGGCTGCACAATTTATTCCGATTATGAGTACTGCTAATTATAAATTTTTGGATGTTTTGATTATTTATTCTTCTTTAATTTTATTTTGCATTATCTTTTTTGTGCATAAGTTTAAAAAAGGTGGGCGTGTCAGTAATCTGACCTAAAGCCTTCGAAAGCTTTGACAGCTCTCTGTCTCGATTCCTGACAGTTTGCTAGGTGAGTGGTCATTTGGGCGTTCAAAATGCCAAGGAAATTGGATATTTGTTAAACAGAAAGAATTTAAAATAACCATTTTGTGTAAATAAAATAGATCGAAATATTGAAGTTGTTTATTTTTAACCTTTTTTCTGGTTAAAAAATGACGTCAATAGATTTTTTATTGAACAAAAAGTTCATAAAATAGACTTGCCTTATTTTTACACAGTATCAAGTCTTGTATTGATTATGTTTAATTTAACGTATTTCGTATAAAAACGAACCGAAAAGGATATGCCTAATGCATTTTTTAAAGGGATTCACGCTGTTTTTTCTCCTATGCACTTCAGTTTTTGCGAACCCGGTTACGGTTGGAAGTTTTAGTGATGGTCGTGATCATCCTATGTTGATTGCTTTCAAGGATAATGCATGGACTTTTATCAACAATATCTCCGGTGTACCGCCGTCGCTTCAGCCGATTTATATGCTGAAGGTCGATTGCAAAAATAATGATTGTATTGCGGTGGGTGGCGGAATTGGAAGCGATAGTACATGGCCGTATATTTTACGAAGCGTTGATAATGGATCAAGTTGGCATTTTCCTTTTTCAGTACGAGACGTCCCAAGTGGAGCATTTGAATTCGAGATAAGTCTCGTCTCTTGTCAAAATGGTACTTGTGTGGCGGCAGGGTCCTATCATCAATTTGCAACTTGTAATTATCCCATTTTTTTAACGAGTCAAGACAAGGGCAATCAGTGGAAAGTTGAATCTATTGCTAACTTACCAAATATTGGTAGTGACTGCGTTTATCCAACCGCGTTGAAATGCTATCGTGACATTTGTATTGCGGTAGGAAAGCACATTAAATACTATAATTTTATGACAAGCGATCCTTTGTTATTCTTAAGTCAAAATAGCGGAAAAACTTGGGGCTATCTCGATAAATCGAGTATGCACGACTTACCTTCTACGCTTAAAAATGCAAATACAGCAGGAGTCGATTGTATCGATAAAACGTGTGTGGTGGTTGGATCTTACGGGGATAGTACCGAAAGTTCCTACCCACTCATATTACGGTCGACGGATGAAGGTCGTACCTGGAATTTTTTAAAAAACTTACCCGCTTTTCCTGCCGCTAAAAACATTACATTGAAACACGTCGCATGCATCAATGAAATGTGTGTTGCAGGAGGAATGGCGGAGACAGGTAATGTTCGACAATTATTGTTGATGAAAAGCGAAGATAAGGGAGCTTCCTGGTCCTTCGTGGATCCTATTGAAGAGTGGCCGAGAAGCGCAAGATTCAAAGATATTACCGCATTGGTTTGTTTGGCAACGGGATGTATTTTAACGGGTGAATTACAAGACGATTCGCCAAATGCGGATCCATATGACACTTTGCCATTTTTCTTAGTTAAGCTTGCTTCGAATAACACTTGGACTTTTACGCAACGTATCACTGGATTATCTTTACCAGAAAGTCATCCTTCGCTATATGCCACGAATTGCGATGCAGAAAAATGTTATGCGGTTGGCGCATATGATAAAGATTCCACTTATTTACCCTTGATTCTTGAGAGTAAAGATGGCGGATTTTCTTGGAATTTTTCGAAAGACGTTATAAATTTGCCGAGCAATTTTAAAAATGGGGTTTTATATGATGTTTAAAATGCATTATTAAGCGGTGCGCGAAAAAATAGATTAGAGGATTATCACTAATGAATACACTCAGAGCAAAAAATCGTAAGCCAACTCATCCCGGGCTATTTTACGAGAAGATGTGTTGCCATCATTAAATATTACTCAGACTGAATTGGCAGATAGGCTGGGGGTATCTAGGCGTACAGTTTCGCATATTCTTCACGAGTAAAAAATTAACAGAACCTGGTGCGCTCGCCTCTCTTGCATCGATTAAGCTTATTGACCTGACATCTGAATTGATAGAACAGTGGGCAAAGAGCGAGTCTATTAAAAGACCCACAAGAGCGCGCCTTTCATTGCGTTTATTAAAAGCATTTTTATTTTGGTGTAACAAACATCCTACGTATAAGATGATTATTGTAAATAACCCTGCTCAAAGCAAAAAAGCTCGCGAATATCTTGGCAAATCAAAATTAAAAAATGATGTATTACAGCGTGAACAATTAAACGTATGGTTTGCAGCAGTAAAACAAATTGGGAATCCTATTATCAGCGCTTATTTACAAACATTATTATTAATCGGTTCTCGTCGTGAAGAATTAGCTGCATTACGTTGGAACGACGTCGATTTTCAATGGAATAGTATAACAATACATGACAAGGTGGATGGTATTCGAATTATTCCCTTAACACCGTATGTGGCTCATTTACTTTTTGTTTTACCTCGTCGTAATGAATGGATTTTTTCAAGTTTAACTTCTGAGTCAGGACGCTTAACGGACCCAAGCATCGCTCACAGAAGAGCTTGTGCTATTGCGGGATTGGATATGACGTTGCACGGATTGCGCCGAAGTTTCGCAACATTGTCTGAGTGGACAGAAGTGCCCGCCGGTATTGCAGCACAAATACAGGGTCATAAACCACAAGGTGTGCGTGAGCAAAATTATATTCGCCGTCCGCTGGATTTGTTGCGTATGTGGCATGTCAAATTTGAAGCTTGGATATTGAATGAGGCTGGGGTAGAAAAGTGATTTTCTTGCTAGCCATTGTCAGACCTGGTGGCCAGAGGTGGAATCGAACCACCGACACGAGGATTTTCAGTCCTCGTGACTGTTTATTTCTTAGTATTGATTGATATTCCGGAAATTAATAAAAATCATTTAAAACAATAAGTTATTATTGTTGTCATTTTTTCTGTGTTGATTTATATTCTGCAATATTCTGAATTTTGGGTTACAAAACGGTTACAAATCAGTTACAGGGAAAAATTAGAGAATATGTCAAAAGTTAAACTAACAGCGGGAAGAATTGCGGCGTTTAAATGTGACGAAGAAAAAGAACAAGCTTTTTTATGGTGTGCCGAAGTGCCTGGGTTAGGGGTGCGAGCAACGTCAGGCTCTGACGATAAGCGATATATTTTTCAGTCAAAGGTTAACAGTAAGACTATGCGTGTCACCATTGGTCGAGTAAAGGCATGGAGTATTCCTGATGCGCAAATGGAGGCTCGCCGTTTACAAATGTTGATTGACCAAGGTAATGACCCTAGACAAGTGAAAATCGAGCAACAAGAAGTTAAAGAGGCTAAAGTAAAAGAAAATACGCAGCGTGCAATGCTTGCGTCTATCACAGCCATGATGGCTTGGTCTGAGTATGTTGCAGAGCGAGGACCGCTTTGGTCAGCGCTGCATTTGAGAGACCATCAGCGTGCCATTCGTGTTGGTGGTTTAGGACGCAAAAGAAGTAAAAAACTTACTGAACCCGGCACTTTATTGTCATTAATGTCTTTGAGGTTAGTTGATTTAAAGGAAGAGAAAATTGAAGAATGGGCTCGCATTGAAGGCGCGACACGCCCAACGCAAGCACGTTTATCGTTAAGGCTGCTAAAAGCTTTTTTATTTTGGTGTTCAAAACATTCTGTTTATAAACTCATAATTAAAGAAAATCCTGCTCAAAGTAAAAAAGCGCGTGAATGTTTAGGAAAAGCTAAAGTTAAAAATGATGTGTTGCAAAAAGAACAATTAAAAAAGTGGTTTGATGCAGTAAAACAAATTAATAATCCTGTTATCAGCGCTTATTTACAAACTTTATTGTTGACGGGTGCCCGCCGTGAAGAATTGGCGATGTTGCGCTATGAGCATGTGGACTTCCGGTGGAATAGCTTAACAATTCGTGACAAGGTGGAAGGGCAGCGAATTATACCATTAACGCCTTATGTAGCTTTTTTATTAAACTTACTGCCTAGGCGTAATGAGTGGGTGTTTTCTAGTCTTACATCTTCTAGTGGTCGTATTACTGACCCAAATATCGCGCATGCAAAAGCCTGTGCTGTTGCAGGTTTATATGTAAGTCTGCACGGGCTACGCCGAAGTTTTGCATCACTTTGCGAATGGACTGAAGTGCCAGCAGGTATTGCTGCGCAGATACAAGGACATGCGCCGCAGGGGGTGCGAGAGCAGAATTATATTCGTCGCCCGCTGGATTTATTGCGTAAGTGGCATGCAAAGTTTGAGGAGTGGATTTTGCAAGAAGCTAAAATTGATTTTGACCAACAATCTAAGCGTTTGCAGTTAGTGGTAGGATGATTTTTTATTTATTAATGTTGATTATAGTTGATAAGTAACCATATAATACCCATACATTCTATGTATGGCAGCTTAAAAAGGAACACTCATGGTCCAAATGCGCAAAGTAACAATGAATTTAACAGAGCGCGACGTGAAAAATACTGAGCGTCTCAGGCTCAAATTGCATACGCGTAGTAATGCGGAGGCTGTCAGTGCTGCTTTAACTATCACAAGTTCATTAAGTGATTTATTGGATGATAACAAAGAACTTATTATCCGTAGCAAAAATGGCGATATCGAAAAAGTTATTATTCCAGGACTCACAGAACAAGAATAAGGATGTCAATGTCAGATACAAATCAATCTTCAGATAATTGGGGCAGTTCTGATTCACGAGAAAATTTTCAACCTAGAACACTTCATATTACCAAAGAAAACAAAAGCGTTTATCTCACCGTGGTATGGATGCTTGGTATTACGGTTTTCATATCAATGGTTGGTATTATCGGACTTTCCTTTCTTTCACACGAGGTGCCACAGGCGCTAATTGCGTTAGGTTCTGTTGCTGTTGGGGCACTTGGTAGCTTATTTACGCATTCAAAATAATACATATGGATATGTCTTGAAATATGAATTCTATTAAAAATGATTTTTTAGATGAAGCTTTTGCAAAAGGTGGTGTTGACGCTTTAGAGGCTGCTTGTTGCTTAGGTGGATATGATAAGTATGGTGGAGAAGTAAAGTTAAGTAATATGATTATAATTTCAGATGAAATTATAGTTATTTCACCACCTGAAGTTATCAAGCTGTATCAGATTGTAAAAACATGGAAAAAATATGCGCCGCTTCTTTGGTTTATAGAACAAGCTATTATTACTGGTTTATCTTCAGTAAGGTATGATTTGTTATTTCCCATATGTAAACAAAATCAATATCGTATAAATGCAATTATTGAAAATTATCCAGCGCTGGCAAAAAAAATGAATTTTCTGGATAAAGATAAAAAGATAAATAATAGTTTAAAAGAAAAAGTATGGCAGTACGCAAATGAAGAGGCTTCAAAATTGTATCAAGCAACAAAAAAACCAAAAATTTCTCAGCATGCCATTAGTAAGTTAGTGAGAACGCGATTAGAAAAAGAAAAGCTATATTATGACGTAGATTACATACGTAGTTTTTTAAAAAGTTGGAAATTTACAGCACCAATAGAAAAATAAATTTGGCAGAAATGGAAGATATGCCAAACATATTAGTTTTGTTTCTATATTTGCCTGCATTTTAAAGGTTTTTTTAAAAAAGCCGATTGATTGGAATATGCTATTTTTCAGCCAAATATTCCAAAATTATGGAACTTCTCAATATTAAAGAAGGTTCCAAAATGCAAAATAATATAAATCAATTTATTCCCTTAGAGTTTGAGACGCGGGTTAGAATTCCAACAGACAATGCAGCATTTCATCTTTGTAAAAAACCGCAAACTTTGCGTGCTTGGGCATGTTTAGAGTGCGGACCTATTAGACCAACTAGAATAAATGGTCGTTTACTTTGGTCTGTAGCAGAAATTCGTGCGCTTCTGCAAGGGGGTGCATAATGAAATATATTGATGAACAGACCCGTCATAGCCGCCAAGCATTAAACGGGTCTAAACAATGTTCTATGTTGCCTGAGCCAAATTTTAACCCGAAATTACCTGAAAAAGATACTTTAGAATATCGAGCACTAATTTTAATGTTGCAAGGTAAAAAAATATCGCATCGTGATTTTGATAACATAACTAATTCGTGGCGTTTGGCAGCATATATTCTCAAGTTGAAAAAATTAGGTTGGTCAATTGAGGATGAAAATGTAATTAATTTTTCTCTTAAACAATCGAAAATCCGTTATATAAAAAAATATTTTCTGTCATCTGGAATTATTGCTAAGTTTTATGAAATGGGGGGTGTGCTATGAAAAGTATCGCTCATGCACGTTCCGCATTAAGTTATCTTGACTCATCATGTTCTCGCGAAGAATGGATAAAGATAGCTATGGCAGTAAAAGCGGCTGGCTTAACGTTTGATGATTTTCATGATTGGAGCAAATGTGCTGAAAACTATAAGGGAGAACAAGATTGTAGAAAGGCTTGGGATTCAATAAAAGAACATCGCGGTATATCAGAAGGTACACTTTTTTATGAGGCAATAAAAGCTGGTTATAAAGGACCAGATAAAAGCACAATTGATTATGCACATAATTCTGTTGAGAGCATTTGGCAAAGATGTTCACCTGCATCATCAGCTCATGATTATATTATGCGAAAAAAAGGGATTGCGGATGGCTTAGGTTGTTATCCTGATGGCGCTGAATCTCTCATAATCAATGGTATTAATGTTGCAGGGTATCTTGTGGTTCCTTGTATAAGTAATGGAAAAATACAAACTCTTCAATTTATTCCACCACAGCAAGGTAAAACAAAGTTAAATCTAAGCAAAGCATCTTTTAATGATGGGTATTTTTTAGTTGGGACTTTAACAGACAGTATTTATATCTGTGAAGGCTTAGGTCAAGCGTGGGCAGCTTATCAGGCAACTGGTATTGCCGCTGTGAATTGTTTTGGTGCAGGACGCATAAAAAAAATATCATCCTTCTTAAGAAAACAATATCCAAATGTACGTTTAATTATAGTACCTGACCGTGGAAAAGAAGATTCATTTATAAAAGTAGCTTCTTCTATTGATGCTTTATTAGTTGAGTTGCCGCAAGATAAGCCGGACAACTATGACATAAATGATTACGCTCTTGAGTATGGATATGAGGAACTAGCTGTCAAATGTCACCGATAAGAACCCACCGATTGTCACCGTAAAGGACCCACCTAAAATGGGTTAATAACGCTTATCAAACGCCGTTATTTTTGAACATTTTTTAATCTTTTGCAACCCCTGATTTTTTCTCCTTTTTATTGATCAAGTTATCCTCCTGCCTTCCTCTAAAACTCATTCCAGAAAGTATGATTCGATGAGCGTTATGTCTTAATCGATCTAACGTTGCCGCTGCAAGTAATTGATTGGGGAAAGCACTTCCCCATTCACTAAAATCAAGATTACTTGTGACGATAGTCGATGCGCATTCATAACGAGCTGAAACAAGATCATGAAAATCTTCATCCTGTGGAGTACGCATGGGTCTTAAACCAAAGTCATCAATAATTAACAAAGATACTTTGGTGAGTTCCAAAAATTTTCTCTCATAACGACCTGACGCTCTTGCCGCTTGTAATTCACTAAATAATTTACTTTGCGGCATCCACAGAACGTCAATATCCTGACGAATGGCGCAATGCGCTATTGCTTGTGCCAAATGACTTTTTCCTGTGCCGCAAGGACCAACAATTAATACTGGAGTTTTTTCTGCAATGAATCGACAAGATGTTAATTCTTGTATTTGAGCACGATTAATTTTTGGATTAAAAGTAAAATCAAAATTCTCGATCGTTTTATCACTCCGAATGTTGGCGCGTTTAATCCGCGCCGTGAGTTTAGTGTTAGACCGACCCAGCATTTCATCTTGCAAAAGTAGCGAAAGAAACTCTGAGTACGATAATTTATTTTCAACAGATTCCCTGATGCGTTCCGGCAAATGATAGATCACATGAGGTAATCGTAATTGTTTCAATATAGTGTTTATTTCTGGCATAGAATGTGTCATAAAATAATTCTCCGATAGTTATTGTAAAAGAGTTGATGTATTTCGACTGAAACGCCCATGTCCAGTGTACGTTTCAGTCAGATCATCAAATGCATCTTGTTCGGGAAGAGATTCATACTCTAATCCTTTTTGCAAAATGCCTTTGATGGTTTTATAGCTCACGCTTTGAAAAGCAAGAGCTCGACGGCAAGCAGCATCCAAGCGCGCATCACCATACTTTTTTTGTAACCCAATGATTCCCTGTGCAGCGCGTAAGTAATCAACGACTGAATGCGATAACAATTGATGAATGGCGATTCCACAATGCACGCCAATTTTTTTCGCCTTATCTAAACACCATTGTGGGTCTTTCATTGCATAAGCGAGTGCATTGGGTGGTAAGTGTTCATCGAGTGTATGTCTTTTTCCAGGTAAAAATAGCCTAGGATGAACGGCAACTAATTCATGATCACGAAAAAGTCGAATTGTCGTTTCCGTCGCACGTAACCACAATGTTTGTTTTACCAATCGATAAGGTGCTGAATAACGGCACTTCAAATAATTAACATGACAATCAGAATGCACATTCACTCGTCTCCATACTGCACATTCCGGAGGATGCTCAGGTAATAATTTCAATAAGTGACGCTCTAATTCAAATAAGGTCAGTGGTTTCTCTTGAGTGGTGCCATGAATACGATTACCTGCAGTTTCTAATATCCAACTTTTTAATTGCCGATTCGCTTCAACAATATTATTTCGAAAATCACGTAGTGGAATAAAGCTATTTTTAACATACTTTACACCAGATTCTACGCGTCCTTTTTTAGGTGGATCGTATGGCGGGCATGCAGAAATAATAAATCCATAGCTCTCTGCAAATTCCGCATAAGAACGTTGCGCTTCTGGATCGTGATAACATGCTTTGACAATGGCACATTTAGCATTATCTAAAATAATTTTTTTAGGAACGCCATTGAACCATTCGAATGCACGACGATGACATCCTAACCATGTTTCAACATCTTGTCGAAATACAATTTCCGCATAAATATGTCTGCTCCAAGCTAATACCATGACAAATATCCAAGTGGAAATCACTCCACCTGTCGACTCATGATAAAATTTAGGCCCTGCACCAAAGTCAACTTGCGCACATTCTCCTGCTTTAAAATCTAATATTGTTGTGACATGCTGAGAAAATTTATTTTTAATTTTTTTCACAAATCTTGCGACAGATTCATAAGAACCTTCAAAACCATACTCACGTTTCAAAGCAGCATGAATCGTTTTCGCTTGTATGCCTTGTTTAAACCACGTTTCAACTTGTTGTTGATAAGGCAGTACTAATGATTGTGTGGTTGGTGGTGTAGTGGATATTTTAAAATACTTTGATAATTGATCATCGGTAGGTAATTCACGTTTGGAATCTAACCAACCTTGCGCAGATGCAACCAGTCGAATAGCTCGAACTTTTTTACGAGATGCTAATTTTGATTGCACGATACTTCGAATACTTTCACCCAATCGTAAACGAACGATGATTTGACGATATTCATACATTTCAAACTTGCTCTTAGCCATGGTCAATCCTCCTTGATTAAAAAAGTATCAAGAAAAGATTACGCTAGTTTTATAAGAAGTTCGATAAGCGGGGTGGGTCCTTTACGGGTGACAATATGGTGGGTCCTTTACGCTGTCATTTTAGTGGGTCCTTTACGGTGACAATCGAGGGGGTCATATCGGGTGTCAATTAACACTAGCGAATTTACTGGTATGTCCAAAAACTCTAGATTTGCGCTATAAGCTACTTTCTTGTCAAGATTTATGTAATGCCCCGTCAATGCGTTGGATGATACGAGGCGTGATTCCGATGGAAGGATTAGCCGCACTTTACGGAGCAAGTGGCAGCGGCAAAAGTTTTCTTACTTTAGATATGGCTTATGCTGTTGCTTTAGGGGTGGATTGGTTTGGGTATACAGTGGTTCAAACCTCGGTTACTTACATCTGCTTAGAGGGTGAAGCTGGTATGGGTAAACGTATAAAAGCCTTGGGTTTATACTTTGGCAGGCCATTACCAAGCGCTCTGCGATTTATTACCCAACCATTTGAGTTACTATTGAGCGATGATGTTTCTGAACTTGCTAACGCAGTGATTGCGGTGCAAGGCTTTGGTGGTCTTGTAATAATTGATACCTTAAATCGTGCTGCACCAGGGGCTGATGAAAACTCCTCGGCTGATATGGGAAAGATTATTAATTCTGCGAAAAAGTTACAAAAGATGATTGGCGGCCTCGTATTGTTAGTTCATCACACTGGTAAAGATGCAACAAAGGGATTGCGTGGCCATTCAAGCTTACATGCTTCGCTTGATGGCGCAATAGAGGTCATCAAAACCGATAAACGTCGCAAGTGGAACGTTGCCAAATCTAAAGACGATATAACGGGTGATTCACATTCTTTCAAACTTGAAATTGTACAAATAGGACTAGATGCTGAAGGTAACGAGATAACTTCCTGCGTCGCATTATTTGAAGACTCAAGAGAAGCGATTCAAGAGAAAAAAGTCGCATTGGGTTCTAACCAGTCCATTGCCCTAGGTGTTTTAAAAGAGTTGTTGCAAAAATCGCATCACATAGGAAAAGACGGTGCGCCGATGGGAGTGCCGTGCATTAACTACGATGAAGCACTTCCATTTGTTGCCGAACGAATGCCTACTGACGCAAAGCATCGAAAGAGCAGCGCCTCAGCTGCAATTGCTGGGCTAGTAAGAAAAGAATATTTTGGGATGAAGGGAGATTGGTTATGGGGAAAATAATTATCGATACATTTGTCTACCCGATTCCCCACACCTCCTATAGGTGGTGTGGGAAAAGCGGGAAAACGGGAACATTCCCGAAAAGTCCCGAATCGGGAAAAGCGGGAAATTCGGGAAAAATTTTTTAAGGAGAAAGCGAATGACACAATCAGGTAAAAGTGTAGAAAAAACCCAGAAAGCAGATAGTGAAGATAATCACAAAAAATTATTTTTCCAAAAACTCACAAGCCTTAATGCGCTGGCTTGTCAATTTGCATCAAGCGACCTCATTGCGGGTGATAAGATGAGTCAAAGTGCTTTAAAAGCCCTATGCACAGATGGCGCGCTTCAAGAGATGATAGCAGCACAAATGCTATCAATTCATAATTTACAGCAGCTCTCTATGGTGATGGCAAATAAAACTATGGGCAGCGAGTTTAATCAGTACTTTGTTAACTCAGCGGTTAAGTTATCAAATGCGTTTACTCAGCAAGCATCACTGTTATCTAAGTTGCAAGGTTCTATTGGACAGCGCATTTTAGTCGAGCACGTAGAAATTCACGACGGCGGCCAAGCAGTGGTCGGCAATGTAAGCAAGACAGGGGGTAGTGGCTAAATGAAAAAATATAAAAACGAGCCAACGCCTGAGGACTTTAAAAATACGCAGGTTTGTCTAGCTAGAATAAGGAAAGGAAATGGTGCGCGGTGTATTTCGCTTGTTACTCCTGGTAAAAAGCGTTGCTTCAATCATGGTGGCGCTCCTCGTAGTGGCGGACAGTTCGGTAATCGAAATGCTGTAAAGCAGGGGTTTACCACGAGAGAGGTTAAGTGCTTTAGAAAGGCCGTAAGGTTAGTCTTGCGTGAAGCTGGCGAAATGATTTCCGATTATTCAGATTAAGAGGCTGCAAATAAAATTGTGTAACTGCAAAAAAACCTGAAATTCGCTGGAAAAATTTAAAATCTGCCGGGGGTATCAAGCGGGGTGCCCGGTCGATTTTTGATTCCGGTGGCTGATAACTCTCTCATCTTTTCCGCCAGCGATAGGGTATAGGGTTCTACTCTTGGACTTCTCTAAAGAAACGAATCAATATTGCTGCTATAAAAACAAATAGAGCTGCAGTTCCCAAGCATGACATAAAGTTATTTGAGTTATACAATCCCCACTCATTATGACCAAGACGGTAAGTTAATAATCCTGTTGCATAAGCTAAACTACGGTGTTTGTCAACACAGTTGTCGCCATAAAATTTAATGACATCCTTGAGAAAATAAATGTTTACCCACAATCGCAAGATTTTTTGTTGAATCCTGCTCATGTGGATAAACATTTATTTTAGTGCTCTGCGTAACAGTACCTTTATTTTGATGCTTGATTTTTCCTTTGTTTGGATTTAGCGCCACAAATTTTGGTAAACTCCAATTCCGACTATTCGCACTCCAACGCTCTGGATGTTGTCGTTTTGCTTTTTGATATACGTCGTGTCGATTCTGCATAATCATTTTGTCTTTTCCGGAATGTCGTTGTGCTGGCGTAATAAATTTTAAACCGCTATGCAAATGCTGCTCGTTGTCGGTGTTTGTCAACACAGTTGTCGCCATAAAATTTAATGACATCCTTGAGAAAATAAATGTTTACCCACAATCGCAAGATTTTTTGTTGAATCCTGCTCATGTGGATAAACATTTATTTTAGTGCTCTGCGTAACAGTACCTTTATTTTGATGCTTGATTTTTCCTTTGTTTGGATTTAGCGCCACAAATTTTGGTAAACTCCAATTCCGACTATTCGCACTCCAACGCTCTGGATGTTGTCGTTTTGCTTTTTGATATACGTCGTGTCGATTCTGCATAATCATTTTGTCTTTTCCGGAATGTCGTTGTGCTGGCGTAATAAATTTTAAACCGCTATGCAAATGCTGCTCGTTGTACCACTTTGAGAATTTTTCACACCATTTTCTTGCATCTTCTATCGCAGCAAATTTTTCTGATACAGGGAAAGTAGAATGATACTTTAATGTCTTAAATAAACTTTCAGAGTAAGGATTGTCATCGCTAACAGACGGTCGGCTAAATGACGGCAATACTCCTAATTTTTCCAGCATTGCAAGCATGGTCAGCCCTTTCATCGGCGCACCATTATCCGAATGCAAAACAATTTGATTGCGGGCAACTTTCTCATCGCAACATGCTTGTTGAATTAAATACGAAGCATTTTCAGACGATTCTTTTTCATGGACATTCCAGCCGACAATTTTACGACTGTAAATGTCCACGATGACATATAAATAAAAATATAAACCCTTTATTTGTGTTGGTAGAAAACTAATGTCCCAACTCCAAACTTGATTTGGTTTTTTTGCGATAAAGGGCTTTGGCTTGTTATGCTTTCTCGGTTGAGTATGACCACGATGCACTAATTGATTTTCAGCATGCAAAATGCGGTAAAATGAAGATTCCGAGGCAATATATTTTCCTTCATCTGCTAACATAGGAACAATTTTGCATGGCGGAGAATCTCGATATTTTTTTGAATTTGAAATTCTTAAAATCATTTCTCTTTCTTCTAACGTTAATTTATTTTTAGGTGTTTTTTTTGTTAGCTGGCGACGATCAATTTTATTTTTTTCTTTATCCCAGCGTTGCACCGTACGTAACGACAAACCCAATATTTTGCATGCTTGGCTTTTTCTGCTACCCGCATGACAAGCTGATGAAATAAGCTCAATTGCAGTGAGTCGATCTGCTGAGGAAATTAATCGTCCTCGTGTTCCCCCCAAATTGCAGATGCTTTTTTTTTCAAAACTAAAAGTGCTGTCGTTTCCGCTAAGACGCGATCCTTGCGATTAAGATCTTCTTTTAACCGCTTGTTTTCAAGACGTAATTTCTTAAGTTCATTCAATAATGCTTCAGATTTTTGTTCGTCAGATTCTTTCATGATGGCATCTTTCCACGCGTTAATTTGAGCTGCATATAATCCTCGTTCTCTACAGTATACACCAATAGCATCTTCTTCTAATGATGCAGTTGCGAAAACATGTTGTAACCGCATGGTCCGAGATATCGATTTATGCCTGGTATTTCCTTGATTTAATTGCTCAAATTGATATTCTTTCATCCATTTTTTTATGCTTGAAAAGCCTACATTATTTTCCTTCGCAATTGCTTCAATCATCGCTCCTTTTTTTCCTATCGCTTTTTTAATAATAGATTCTTTTACTGCATCTGATATACGTCTCATTTGTTCTCCAATCACCCCACAATGGTTTTAATTAGAGGCGACAACTATCCTGACACAGGGGGGACTAAGATGAAATTTGGGGGTTTTTCTATTCCAATACAAACTCAATAAATAAATGGCTGGCGACCACATTATTAAAAAGATTATGTAGTTTACTATATAGCCATCCAAATTAATCATACCCCCGTCAATCTCAATATAGTCGTATGATATGCAAAGTATGTGATTAAATAAGAATACATCTCTCGCACCCAAGAAAAAGCATAGCGTCATTATAATTAACGTCAAAGAGACAGCTTTCTTTTTTTCAACATCCATATTTAATAAGTATCGAAATATTTTTTTCGAAAAATTAACCAGGTTTTTCAGCAAATTATCAAAATAGTAAGTTTCTAAATTTTTTTTCTCATGTGAATTTGAATCGTGCATCCTATGTCCTCTTTTTGTTTCGGATATATGATCTAATCTAAAGCCTTTATTGTGCCGCAACATGGGTAGTATCAGTAATGTGGTGCTAGTTTGTTTTGCAATCTAGCTTAGAGATACCAGTCTTTCATTGCCTAAATAGTTTTGTTTTATCAGGGATTCTAATACTTCCTTCTCATCATTTGTTTTATTAGGATTTAAGCAGGAGCCAATTATAGAAATAACTGTTTGATATGCAAGTTTCGATATTTGGCCATTTTCATAATATTTTTTAATCTTGTTGCTCGTTACCGTTAGATGCATATGTCCATCCATCATCAATTGTATTAGGTTTTTAGAATAATTTTCAGCAATAGCTCCAACACAAAAACTTATTGCCTGGTCAAGTGCGCTTCTATCTTGCTTTAACGCCATTGCAGATATATGACCAGCAGGAGTAAATGTGCAGCCTAAATCAAGCAGATGTTTTTGTATCTCTTTTGCATAACTATCGCGGGGGTCGGCTTCTTTTGATTCATTAGTATTAGGAGCTTCTGGCGGTTTTTTTTCCATGTCAGAGAAGTACAGCAGTGCTATAACTCCAATGATTGATATGCTTACAACAGCTAAAATGCTCATTTTTTTGTCCTCTAATTAAATTGTTTAAAAATGCCGGCTTCAATACTCTAATTTAATTGGGTTTCACAAAATTGCGTGAAACCATCGCATAAACTCCAAATACAAGAATCGCGAAGATATCGAGCCCAACCCACAAGTTTTTTGAAAAATAAACTGGAATTACAGGGTTAAAAAGAACAGCGAGAGATATCAGCAATACAAGAAACAACGATAGGTCCTCTTTTCGTTTGTACTCGAGGAAAGCTAGATAACCAGCGCAGCCAGTGACGGTTATTTTTAAGAGGGTGTAATACCCATATGGCAAATGAAGAAACGATAATGAGAGCATAAGAATGGGAAGAGCCCAGGCTATATTGATTTGCTTTTTCATGTGCCGATTTAACTCCGTCTTAATTTAATCTAACTTTTTGATTGCGCTCCTTGGTTGGGTGTTTAATCCATATTCGCCATCATAATGAAATAAAATAATTCAATACTATGGAAGGTGTCTATATTAAGCGCATCCTCTGCCATTTGCAAGAAAAATAGCATCTCTCGGGCGTGGCTCTAAATGGCTCTATGCGGTGTACTTTTCAGATGGAAAAAAAGCATCCCAATCTTGTTAAAATAGGTAAAAAAATCCGAGAACTACGCAAAAAACGTGGTTATTCCCAAGAGGATTTTTGCGGCTGTTGCCCAATTAGGAAGGAGTTATGCTGGCCGTGTTGAGCGAGGGGAGCAAAATATTTCCATGCAAAGTTTGATTCAGATCGCACTTACTTTAAAAGTTGAGGTCGGCGAGTTATTTCCGCCCTTGCGTGAACTTAAAGTTCCTTACCGTAAAAGATTGGAATACAAAGGTAGACGTTAGTGTCCTGTGCTTTTAATATAGCTGCCTGTTACTATTTCTGAATTTAAGATTAATATGAATTTCGAAGATTATATAAAAAAAATAACGGCTCTTAAACCAGCAAAAGAGGTATTCGTAGCATATCTTGATATCCTTGGCTTTTCCGATTTCGTTAAAGGGAGAAGCCATGATGATTTGATTGCCATGTATCAATCATTTGTTCGAACCAATATTGATTATTCACTTGCTGAAGCTGCGGAGCGAATTCTAGAAAATTCATCTTGGTTAAAAGAGATGGAAGAAACAGGGAATTTGGCTCCACAATTCGATAATGTAACCTTAAATTGTATAACTGCATCTGATTCCATTATTTTATCTACTTCTGGGAATGAATTTAAGGATTTTATGAGGTTGGTTGTTACTGTGCGGAACTTTATGGCTACATCACTTTTGTCTGGATTTCCTCTTAGGGGGGCTATTACTCAAGGTATGTTGACTTTAGATTGGGATTCACCTTCATCTGGAGTGAGTATTGTTCATCATCAAATGCTTGGCTTACCTTTAGTAGAAGCTAGTAATCTTGAAAAACAACAGAATTGGTCGGGCTGTGTAATACATCAAAATGTTATTAATAAAATAGGACCCAAAATAATCCGCCTCGAACCGTCGATGATTGCAATGTATGATGTTCCTGTAAAAAATAAAAATAATGAACCTATTTATAAGTCTATGCCTGTAGTCAATTGGGTTTTTATTATTGAGAAGTCTGAAATAGATGAGGAAAAAATTAGATTAGCATTTTCTGCTCATGGCAAGGAAGTAACTGCCAGTGTTGAGACAAAAATAAATAACACAATAAAATTTTATAAAAAAATGAGTAGTCATCCTGTGTACCAAAATAAGATGAGTCATGAGGATTGGTGGAGTTTTATGGAAAAAGAACTTAAGGCAAAGTTTATGAATGAATAATTGCTATCTTATACTAAAAGAGACGTGTTTTTTTGATAAGTAACAATTTTGGGCTAAGGTTTTCATGGTTGGCTATTTCAGCGATATATTTATGTAGTTTGTCGAAGTTACCAGTTAAAGGCAGTGGAATTCTTCGCATGCATGTCTTTCGTCATTGGATAAAATAGTGCTTTGCATGAAAGACGCCGGAGTAATAATTGTAAGCGCTCGAGCATTCACAGGATAAATTAAAGTTTTATAAATTGCGGAAGTAATTTTGATAATCTTCTTCTGATTCACAGAAGCGAAAACTCCGCAGCATGGCGAAAAAATATCGATAAGGTTCAATATGATTTGCTTTGCATGTTTCAATCAAAGAATAAAAAAGCGCGCCCTGACTCTTGCGCTCAAAAGAACGACATGTGTTTGGGAATTATTTGGATTCTGAATTAAAGTTTGTCCGTTTATTTTTTCTTTATTTATTAAGTGAGAATGTAAATCTATAAAGAATAATTAGAAATCACTTACTTTTTATAGAATAACTCTACTGTCTCTTTTATGCTGTCTACGGTTTCTACCAAAGCTAATCCAGAATTTTCTTCAAATGTTATCCTGGGTCTTTGGGTTTGTTGACTAATAGCTACATCGATAAAAGGTACGTAACTTTTGACAATGCCAATTAATGATGCTTTGTTGTAGGGTGTCGTGCCTTCAATTGATACCACTCCAGGGCAAGTTACAACTGGACCGCCACTATTTCCGGGGAAAATGTTTGCATCGATTAGGAAGTGATTTGCGCGATTAATAAGTAAGTCTCTTATTCGTGCAATTGAACCAGGTCTTGATATTGCAAAGCTATGGGTGTTTTGTGGAAAGAGGATTCCCATGGGAAATCCAAGTATAAATAGAGGGTTTCCTTCTGATAGTTTATTTTGTTGTATGTCAGACACAAGCATGACATGTTCATCTAACTGGAAGAAGTTATATTGCACAGCGTCTACGTGAAGTGTTTGAGGGTTAATATTGAAAGCGGCAACATCGACATCATCAGATGCATGTCCAATCCATATGGGTCTATTGTTTTCTTCTAGTTCAACGGGATAGTCTTTTACTTGATTGCCTTCTATTGTGTTAAATCGCAGATATATTGTTTTGTTTTTTCCTAAAACATGTTTATTTGTAATTAAAAAGCAATGATAGGTTTTGTTGTCATTGTTGTCTGTAATTGGGCGGCCAACAATAAACCCTGTTCCAATCCACGCTAGTTCATTATTATTTTTAATGCCAATTGAAACAACGCAATCTAAAAAAAATGGGGGAATTAGGGCCATAACATACAATCCTTGTTGTGTGCGGGGGGTTACAAACCGGTTACATTTTTTAAATCAGATTTAACGAAGTTTTTTAAGTATTTGATTTTACTATGGCCAGAGGTGGAATCGAACCACCGACACGAGGATTTTCAGTCCTCTGCTCTACCGACTGAGCTATCTGGCCCTAGGATGCGCTATTAAACCGAGAGAGAGTCTATGAGTCAAGAAAAATTTTGAAATTTCTTGATATGGTGAAATTTAAGCCAATAGTTGCATAAGTATCGTTGTTTTCATTCGTAATAAAAATTATAGTGTTTCATCTCATCTATTCGGAATGTTAAAAAGGAATTTATGCCAATTATTTTTAATCGCAAAAAAATACTAGAACCTAACAAAATTACACTTTATACCACCAAACAAATTGATAGTCACAGTGACATTAAACTAAATCCAGATTTCGAAAACACGAAACTTGCGGCCAATCAAAATAATCTCGAGGCAGTTTATCGATTAGCAAATATGTACTATACAGGTTGTCCCATCAAACGTAATCTGAATGAAGCCGCACGTTTATTTCGAGTTGCAGCGGAATTGGGAATGACCGATGCGGAAGAAGTTTTAATGGGGATGGTGAATAACATTTATGATAGCTCTCACTTTCCTATTCTTTATCATGCAGCAGCGAATCCTTTTTCAATAATACGAAATAATTCGATAATCAGACAATTTAATCGCTGGGTGAGACATTATCCAAAACAATTTATTTTTATGTTGCAAGAAAATCCGGATGATTCATATTTAAGAATTCGCAATTTACTCACGCCAGATTTAAGAAATAAAATGGATGATATATACGAAGATTTTGTGATGCGTGTATTTTTACAATTGGAAGGCGTATTTGATTGTTCCATATCGAAAGTGATGCTCGAATATTTATTTGATGAATATACATTTCAAAAATTAGAAAATAACTTAAATCCTTTAGTCGTATTAGCGGAAGATTTGCCTTTGCCGATACATGATGGCGTAGCAAAGGGAGATGCTTCGATCGTTCGATATTTAAATCAGGCCGCGATGGATGGAAACGTGGATGCACAAGTGCAGCTCGGCGATTATTTTACGAACCTGCCCATTCAAAAACGCGATTTGAAAGAAGCTTTTTATTGGTATCGCAAAAGTGCATTGGCAGGATATGAGCTTGCACAAATGAAATTAGCCAATTGCTATGAAGAAAATAAGGGCGTAAAAAATGGATTAAAAGAATCGATTTATTGGTACCGCGTTGCTGCAGAACAAAATAATCCTTTTGCAAGAGAAAAATTATTACAGTTATATCACGATAAAAATTTATCGGTTATTTCCCCTGCACTGATTTTCCACGCAGCGCTTTTGTTTCAAGGCGCCGAAATGTTAAATGATTTTGTAGATTTATTTCGTACTAAACCGATGGAAATCATGCTTTTACTTCAGGAAAGTAAAGAAGGATCCTACCGCCAAATAAAAGATCTATTTAATACGCAAGATCAGGGGTTGCTTGATAAAATATTATTGATGTTTGTCGTTCAAATATCCATGATGATGGGCATGAAATTGGAAAATAATTCATTAAAATTGGTTTTTTCATTTTTATATCCGCCTTCAATGACAGATATTATTTTTAAAAATATAAAACCTATTTTTTATAAATCATTACACACGTCGGAAGATCTTTACCAGTTAAGTTTGCAGTCTAAGGATTTCATGGTTCAGCTTCGTTTAATGTATCTTTCCGCAGTAGAAGGAGATGTGCGAGCACAAGCACTCTTGGGAAAATTTTATTTACGCGGCGTTATGGTAGATCGTGAGGCTGGAATTTATTGGTTGAAACGCGCAATTTTGCAAGGGAATAAAGAAGCAAGCGCGCAGCTTGATGATCTTATTTATGAGATGACGCCTCAAAACAAAAGAGTTTGTACCTTTGAATACATGGTACACAAACAAAATATAGAAGAAAAAAAGGAATCCATACATCTACACGAAAAGAGTAATGAAGAAATTGCGGCGTGGTGCCGTTTAGGATTGGAAGAAAATTATGGTTCCGCGTTACTGCAACTTAAAACATTATACGAAAATAATAAAAATGATGTTGGCGTTGTTTATCATGCGGCGCTTGCCATTAAACGAGAAGACATGGTAGCAGATCTTAATAGACTTGCTACGACTTACCCAGAAAAAATAGTCGAATTATTACGGAAGAATCCAAACGATATTTTACGAATGAAAGATTTCTTAGCGCCAGGAATAGCTGGTTCTATTCAACATAAGTTGTACCAGTCTCTCACACCTAAAAAGGATAATTTATTAAATCGATTTTTTAATCGTATTTTTCCAAAGCGAAGTCAATATGAGATAGAAATGACAAAAATGAAGTCTGAGATGAAAAGATTGTAAGTACAGCTCATCGTCATCAACTATGTCATGCCAGCATGCTTAAAGGTGGCATCAAAGCATGCTGGCATGACAGGTAATATATTGTCAATTGCGTCGCTTACGCTCCTCCCAAAGACAAGTTTTCACTACTCCGGCGTATAATCCGGCGGCGTTTCACTTCCATCCCCAAAAAAATATTTTTCCATTTCTTTTTTTAAAAATTCACGCGCATTAGGATCAATCATGCTTAAGCGATATTCATTAATCAACATCGTTTGATGTTGAATCCACATATTCCATGCATCTTTTGAAATATGTTCATAAATTTTTTGACCCAATTCTCCGGGATAAGGGGGGCGATCGAGGCCTTCCAATTCTTTTTTTAACTTTACACAATGTATGAGTCGGGTCATGAGGCGGTCTCAAGTTGGGTTATTAATTTTTTGACGGGTGCTGGCACGCCGATATTAAGATTTTGTTCTAATTTATACCAAAATTGCGCTTCTTTTTCCAATGATTCTTTAAGGTCAATAATGGCGGGCAAAATGTCTAAATGGAAATGCGTGAAAGTATGGCGAAAACTATCCCAGCATTGAATTTTTGCTGGATTACATAGAAATCGTTTGCGACAGATTTTTTTAATTTCGGAGGTGGTTAATAAATTACTTTCCTCAGGGAAACTAAAAAGTCCGCTCCAGATACCACTTGCTGGTCTTTTTTCAAGAAAAATATGGTTTTGATAACGAAAAATAAAAAAAGTGACCGTTTTGACGGGTAGTTTTTTTGTGGGTTTTTTCAGTGGTAAATCTTTTTCAATCCCCTGCAGATGTGCGAGGCAATTTTTTACAAAAGGACATCGTTCGCAACGCGGTTTTCCGCGGATGCAAATGGTTGCGCCTAAATCCATCATGGCTTGCGTGTAATCGGCAGGCCGTTTTTTTGCAGAATATTTTTCTGCGATTTCCCACAATGTTTTATCGAGTGGCCATTCATCAATGGCATGTAAGCGCGACAATACGCGTTTTACATTGCCGTCCAGAATAGTTGCAGGTTTTTCAAAAGCGAGCGAAAGAATGGCAGCGGCGGTCGAGCGCCCGACACCTGGCAGTGTTTGTAGTGATTCCAAGTTATCAGGAAATTGATTATCGAGAGTAAAAAAAATTTTTTTGGAAGCACTATGCAAATGTCTTGCACGGTGATAATATCCTAATCCTGCCCAGAAGTGCAAAACCACATTTTCGTCGGCTTTTGCAAGTTTTTCAACATCCGGAAATTTTTCCATAAAACGTTCGTAATAAGGTATCACAGTTGTTACTTGCGTTTGTTGTAGCATAACTTCAGAAATCCACACTCGATAAGGATTTTTGTTTTTTTGCCAGGGCAAGTCTTTTCTACCATGCGTATCAAACCACTTAAGCAATTTTTTTTGGAAAGTGGTAGCGGAAAGGGAAAAGGAATGTTGTTTCATTTTTTTTACATATCAATTCAAGGAGAATTATTGTGCCACAAGTCAAAGATGTATTAAATTTTTTTTCAAAATCCAATCATATCGCCAGTTTACGTCAAGAGTTAAAACGAGGCGCGCAATACACGAAAGAAGAGATTAAATTCAAGTTTTATCGTCACCCCTTTCATGATGGCTCCAAAAATTTAAACCGATTAGAAGAAGCCGATCAATTCGAAATGATGAGAAAAGAGCTTTCTTCTCCGATGGGCTAGTAGATGTAGCTGATGGAACCCTGTCATGCCAGCATGCTTAAAGGTGGCATCAAAACATGCTGGCATGACAGAATGGTTTCATACATCCTAATAGGAGTTCAAAATGAAAATATGCAACAGGGTCATAAAAAAAACCTTATGGTACATAGGATTCTTTTTTTGTTGCTGGACCGCGCAAGCGAATACAAATATCGAAACAGCGACTGCAAAATATTTTAAAACTATTCAAAATGATCCCGTCAAAGTTTTAATTTTTTTGCAAAATATGCCTAAGGGAGGAGATCTGCATTATCATGGCGGTGGCGGTAGCAGCGCCGCTGAAAATTTAATAGGTTATGGACTCGGACAAAATTTTTGTATTGATCCACAAACATTCATGGTTTCTTACGATCCACATTGCAAAAATGAAAATCGACTGGACACGATTTCAACGAATGAAAAATTATATCATCATATTATTAATGCATGGTCGATGCGGAATTTTCAATCGTTGGAAGAATCAGCGCACGATCATTTTTTTGCGGCTTTTGCAAAAATAGAAGGACTTGCGCAATTTAAATATCCTGAAATATTAGCAGAAACCATGAATCGTGCAGGCGTGCAAAATACCTCATATGTCGAATTAATGATTATTCCTGATCACAATGCATCGGGTATACTCGGTCGCAAAATTGGTTGGAAACATGATTTTGCGAAACAGCGGGAAGCATTATTAGCAGGAGGTTTATCCGATATCGTTGCCAACATGCAAAAGGAAATGACAACGCTTGAAAAGAAAACCCAAGATATTTTAGCCTGCGGCACACCGAAAGCAAAACCGGGTTGTACAGTTAAAATTTATTATCAATACGTCGCGTTGCGTGAGCAACCGCCTGAAAGTGTTTTTGCGCAATTATTAGCGGGATTTATGTTTGCGAATCAAGATCACCGATTCGTTGGAATTAATTTGGCACAACCCGAAGATGGTTACATTTCTATGCGCGATTATCCTACGCAAATGCAAATGATTGCATTTCTTCATCAGATTTATCCTTCAGTGCACATTTCACTGCATGCGGGTGAGTTAAATACCAATATAGTTTCATCCGAAGGTTTATTATTTCATATGCATGATGCGATTGAAACGGCGCACGCAGAACGTATTGGCCATGGCGTTACGATAAGCATGGAAAAAAATGCAGATCAGTTGCTGAAAGACATGGCTGCAAAAAAAATAATGGTAGAAATTAACTTAAGCAGTAATCAAGCGATTTTAGGCATCACTGGCGAAAATCATCCTTTGCCGATTTATTTAAGTTATCATGTGCCGATCGCGCTTTCGACAGATGATGAAGGAATTCTAAGAACTACTTTAACATTAGAATATCAGAAAGCGGTGTTAAACTATCATTTAGATTATTCCACACTAAAGCAATTGGTGCGTAATAGTATTTACTATAGTTTTATTCCGGGCAAAAATTTATGGGCGAATGATCGTTATCAAGCTATGACTAGTTCTTGCGCGAATGACACCTTAGAAAAGCAATCAATATCAGAACATTGCCAACAATTTTTATCAGCCAATGAAAAAGCGATGGTGCAGTGGGATTTAGAAAAGAGATTTCGGGAGTTTGAGATTTCTGTCATTCCCGCGTAGGCGGGAATCCATTAGTAAATTTTCTCCATAAATTAAGTTATGAATTTCGGATTCTGTATAATTTTATTAATAGATTCCCGCCTGCGCGGGAATGACAAGAAGTTGATTCACGTTTACCCGTGAATGAAATGAGCCTTGAAAGGATCAAAAAAATCTCAATTGAAGCATCTCCCGCAACTTCCCCTCTCGAATGATGTTTTTCACCATTTCGATATCCGGTGCGAAGAAACGATCGGAATCATAAAATGGAACGACTGCACGAATAGACTGGTGAACTTTTTCCAAAGCCTGCGAGGTTTTTGCAGGGCGGCGAAAATCCAATCCTTGGCATGCGGCTAATAACTCAATTGCAATAATGCCAAGCGTATTTTCAACCATCGTACCTAAACGACGCGCAGCGAAGGTTGCCATGCTGACATGATCTTCTTGATTGGCGGATGTCGGAATGCTATCAACACACGCGGGATGGGCGAGTGATTTATTTTCACTGGCGAGCGCCGCAGCGGTGACTTGCGCAATCATAAAACCCGAATTAAGCCCCGAGTTTTCAACTAAATAAGGCGGAAGCTTGCTAAAATGCGGATCAATCAACAACGCAATACGACGTTCGGAGAGCGCACCGATTTCTGCAATAGCAAGCGCTAATCCATCCGCTGCCATGGCGACGGGTTCTGCATGAAAATTTCCACCGGATAAAATTTCATTATCTTCCGCAAATACTAACGGATTATCCGTCACCGCGTTGATTTCGACTAATAACAAATCCGCTGCAAATAATAATTGTGATAAACATGCGCCCATGACTTGCGGTTGACATCGGATGGAATAAGGATCTTGTACTTTTTCACAGTTTTCATGTGACGTATTGATTTCACTGTCTTTCAATAACTCACGTAAAATATCTGCGATAGTTTTTTGGCTCGCCAATCCTCGCGCTTCTTGAATTCTTGCATCGAACGGTCGATGACTTGCAAGTAAACTTTCCGTTGTCATGGCGCCCGCGATCATGGCATGCAACAAAATATTTTCCGTATCAAATAAACTTTGTAATAAAAGTGCCGTCGAGGCTTGCGTGCCATTAATTAAGGCGAGTCCTTCTTTTGGTCCGAGCGATAAGGGTTGTAATCCCGCGATTTTTAAACCTTCTTCCGCAGACAATATTTTATTTTCAAAACGAACTTTTCCGACACCTAACAATACCGCAGAAAGATGCGCGAGAGGTGCAAGATCACCCGATGCACCGACTGATCCTTGTGAAGGTATGCAAGGATAAACTCGCGCATTAAATAATTGAATGAAGGCTTGAATGGTTTCAAGACGAATACCCGAATACCCACGCGCGAGGCTATTTATTTTTAACAATAAAATGAAGCGCACGATTTCATCTGACAAAAGTTCACCCGTACCCGCAGCGTGCGATAAAATAAGATTGCGTTGTAAGTCACTCAAATTTTTATCATCGATGCGTGTATTGGCCAGTGATCCAAATCCGGTATTAATGCCATAAATAGGTTTTTTATGTGCGAGGCGATCGTTAACGACTTTTACGCTTGCCAAAATTCCTTGATGCGCCGCAGGATCTAATGAAAAATGCTGAATATCGCGACAATCCGCCAACGTTAAGTGGCCCGGTTTTAATATAAACTCCATTTTTTATTTGTCCTTCATCGGCAAAACTAAATGATTTTCGGAAGCTGATCGAATCGCATCTTCATAACCCGCATCGGCGTGTCGTAACACGCCACTCGCAGGATCATTCGTTAACACACGTGCTAAACGTTTGGCTGCAGCCTCTGTCCCATCTGCAACCACGACCATTCCCGCATGTTGCGAATAACCAATGCCAACGCCACCACCATGATGAATGCTAACCCATGTCGCGCCGCTCGCACAATTGAGTAGGGCATTTAATAATGGCCAATCGGATACGATATCGGAACCATCACACATCGATTCTGTTTCGCGATTGGGACTCGCAACAGATCCCGAATCCAAATGATCGCGGCCAATGACGATAGGTGCCTCGAGTTCACCACGCGCAACCATTTCATTAAATGCAGTCCCAAGTTTCGCACGATCTCCTAATCCTATCCAACAAATGCGTGCAGGCAATCCTTGAAAAGTAATTTTTTCTTTGGCCATATCTAACCAATGATGCAAATGTGGATTATGAATGAGTTCTTTGACTTTTTGATCCGTTTTAAAAATATCTTCGGGATTTCCTGAAAGGGCGACCCAACGAAAAGGCCCAATGCCACGACAAAAAAGCGGACGTATGTACGCAGGTACAAACCCAGGAAAAGCAAAAGCATCTTTGACACCCATTTCCAAAGCCATTTGCCGAATATTATTTCCATAATCAAAAACAGGAATGCCGCGCTCATGAAAAGCGAGCATTGCGTTCACTTGAATGGCCATGGATTTTTTGGCTTCCTCGATCATGCGTTCCGGATCATCCTTACGCAATGCACTGGCTTCTTCCAACGTCATACCTAACGGGAGATACCCATTCAGCGGATCATGCGCGCTCGTTTGATCAGTGACGAGATCGGGATGCACACCTCTTTCCACTAATTTCGGGAAAATGTCCGCTGCATTTCCCAATAATCCCACAGAAATGACTTTATCTTTTTGTTGCATCATTTCTATCGCTTCATCGAGATTGGTGGTCATGCAATCCAGATATTTCATTTTTAAACGGCGTTCGATGCGAGCAGGATCACATTCTACTGCGAGCATTGATGCACCCGCCATTGTCGCTGCAAGTGGTTGCGCGCCACCCATGCCTCCTAATCCTGCGGTTAAAATCCACTTACCTTTGACTTTTCCTTGATAATGTTTTTCAAAAGCCGCAACAAATGTTTCATAAGTCCCTTGAATAATGCCCTGCGAACCAATATAAACCCATGAACCCGCCGTCATTTGACCGTACATCATGAGCCCTTTTTTATCGAGCGCATGAAAATTTTCCCAAGTGGCCCAATGTGGCACTAAATTCGAATTGGCAATTAACACACGCGGTGCATCGACATGCGTTTTTAAAACGCCGACGGGTTTACCGGATTGAATCAGCAGTGTTTCATCTGCCTCAAGTTCTTTTAATAAAGAAATGATTCTGTCGTAACATTCCCAATTCCGCGCGGCACGACCAATTCCACCATACACCACAAGATCGCTTGGATTTTCGGCAACGTCCGGATCGAGATTATTCATTAACATGCGTAAAGCAGCTTCAGTGAGCCAATTTTTTGTATGTATTTTTTTTCCGTGCGGTGCACGGATGAGGCGAGTGGGGTCATGGCGCATATTCTCTCCAGCTATTTACCACTCTCGTGGCATTTCATGGTGATGATGAATAAATTCGAAAATTAAATTTGCCGCGAGTTTGGCAGTGATGCCATCAATATCATGTTTTGGAGATAATTCGGCAATGTCGTAACTGATGACTTTTCCAGAAGCCGCTAATTGGCGAATCAGTGGAATGATATGCCAAGGAAATAATCCTAAGGGTTGCGTCGCGCTGACTCCTGGGGCGAAAGCCGCTGCGAAAACATCCAAGCATACACTTAAATAAATAATGTCATTTTGATCGATAATGCGATCGATAAAATCAACGCATTTTTCTAATTGTCCTTGATGTAATTCATCTGCCCAAATGATTTTCGCATCATATTTTTTTTGCAGTATCGATCGCGAGTCGCGAATTTCCTGCATGTTGAACACCGACGCAGTTATAATCGAACTTTCTTTTATTGGTATGATGCGACATCGCAATTTGTAAAAAAGGCGTTCCTGAACTTCCTTTATCATTGGGAAGCAATGGTCGCATGTCTAAATGGCTATCAAAATTAACAATCCCTAAACTTTTTTCCGGAAAAGCGCGTTCAAGGCCCTGATAATGTCCATACGCTAATTCATGACCACCGCCTAAAATGATGGGATTGATTTTGTTTTTTAAAAGTAATGTAATGACTTCGCCTAACGCTCGCTGCGATTTTTCTAAATCGCCATCTTCACAAAGTATATTACCTGCATCAAAACATTCAAAATCAGATTTTTGAATCGGTAATTTGGCCAGCGCTTCTCGAATGGCGATGGGTCCCGTGACTGCGCCTTTTCGGCCAAAATTCCGCTCTATGCCAACATCTGAACAAAAACCGATGAGTGCAAAGCTAAATTCTGCGTTTTTTTGCAATGTTTTTTGCAAATCGACGAGGCGCATGATTTGAAAAAAGTAAGCATTGGGCGGGCTATCTTTCCGACCTTTCCAGGGGGTTGAGTCGGGTGGTGCATAACAACTATTCCATGTCATAAAATTTCATGCTCAAATGTAAGATAGGATATTGTAAAAGGCTTTGCGCATGAATAACAAGCAATGGGACGCGGTTTGGATGAATGCAACCATCGTGACTTTGTCTCATCTCGGTACAATTGAAAATGGCGCGATTGCAGTGCTTGATGGAAAAATTGCTTGGTTGGGTGCAATGGATCAATTAAGTGAGCTTAGCCCAGATGTTATTCAGCATGATGTCAGAGGTCGTTTAATCACGCCGGGTTTTATTGATTGTCATACTCACCTTATTTATGCAGGTAATCGTGCGAATGAATTTGAATTACGATTAAATGGCGCGAGTTATTCAGAGATTGCCCTAAAAGGTGGGGGGATTCAGTCAACCGTGCGCGCGACGCGTGCGGCTACGATCGAACAATTGTTGGAACAAAGTTTACCGCGAGTACAATCGTTGATGGCAAATGGTGTTACTACTGTTGAAATCAAATCCGGTTATGGATTAGATCTCGCGACTGAAATTAAAATATTACAGGTCGCAAAAAAAATCGAAGAAATGCTACCGATAACGGTGAAAAAAACTTTTCTCGGTGCGCACACCGTCCCACCCGAATATCGCGATAAACCTGGCAAATATGTCGATTATATTTGTGATGAAATGATTCCTCGTATTGTCGAAGAAGGTCTTGCCGATGCGATTGATGTTTTTTGTGAAAATATTGCTTTTGATTTGCGAGCGACAGAACAAATTTTTATAGCCGCAAAAAAGTATGGTTTAGGTATCCATGTCCATGCCGAACAATTATCAGATATGGGAGGGGCAGCACTTGCGGCGCGCTACCAGGCTTTATCGGCGGATCATTTAGAATTTTTATCAGAGAGTGGGGTGCGCTCACTCGCAGAATCGAATACTGTCGCCGTATTGTTGCCGGGTGCGTTTTATTTTTTAAGAGAAAAACAATTACCGCCTGTTGCATTGTTACGTCAATACCAAGTACCCATGGCGATTGCATCGGATTGTAATCCGGGCACCTCTCCCGTCGGTTCGTTATTGTTAATGCTTAATATGGCTTGTGTGTTGTTTGGTTTTACACCGGAGGAAGCGTTGTATGGAGTAACGCTTAATGCTGCTCGTGCGTTGGGTATTGCGACAGCGTATGGTTCTTTGGAAGTGGGGAAAAATGCGGATTTTTTAATGTGGAATGCGAAAGATCCAGTCGAGCTTTGTTATTACGTGGGGTTTAATCCGTTGTGGGGGTGTGTAAGGACGGGGGAAGTATTGTAACAACGTCATCGTGAGGTCTTATGAAAAACGCATTATGGTTAGGAGTTATTCTCACATTATTGGGTTCATTATTTTATTCCGTTCAAACCGGGGTTATTAAAGACGTAGGAAGTACGCTACCGCCTTTGCCGGTGATTGTTTTTATACAGAGTTTGGTTTCTTTTTTGTTATTTATACCCATTATTTTTAGAAATGGTATAGCCAACAGCCACGAAGTTTTTAAAACCAAAAGAATCGGCTTACACATTTTACGAAGTATTTTTAGTTTAACGATCAGTTTTAGTTTATTTTACGCGGTGCAATATATGCCATTTGTGAACGCGATGTTGCTCGCGAATACGGTACCTTTTATCGTGCCATTTTTAGCATATTTCTTTTTATCGAAAAAAATTAATCATCGATTGTGGGCACCTATCTTCGTTGGTTTTATTGGGGTTGGATTGGTATTACATCCAGACACGCACAGTTTTAATATGGCTTCATTTCTTGCATTGTTTGCGGCGGTGATGATGAGTGCGACCATGTTAACCGTCGGTCAATTGGGTCAAACTGAATCGACGGAAACGACTGTGCTTTATTTTTTTATTTTTTCAACCGTGATTTCAGCGGTGCTCGCCATTCCGTTTTGGACGAAATTCGACAGTCACGCCATGTGGATGATGGTGTTAATCGGGTTATTATATTTTTTAACGCAATATGCTTTTACTGCTGCTTTACGCTTTGCAGAACCGCAATTGGTCAGTAGTTTAATGTATGTCAACATTATTTATTCTGTTTTCATTTCCATTTTTGCATGGAGTGTTTATCCTGATTGGTTAACTTATACGGGGATGATTTTAATTATTTCGGGTGGGATTTTTTGTATTCATTACTCGAATTCTTCGCTTCGCTCAGAATGACAAATTTCCATTATCTCATCTGCCGAAGCATCGCGGTAAAACGACGCCCTTCATCTAATGATTCTGGATGATAATAACGACCTTCAATGAAATTAATATTATCGACACGCTTTGGTTCTGGTTCTTCATCGCTTCCTGCTTCAGAATAATCATCGGTAGGATCGATGTCTTCATCCGGATCTATGGGATCGTTTGGTTTTAACACAAGTGTCAATGGTTCAGCTTCTTGATTTTCTTCTTTCTCTTCATTTGTCATTTTTACATTGGTCTCGAGGATCTCAGTAATGCTTGATATCAACTCATCATTGACGACTTTAGTGAGACGATATTGTAAAAGATTTCCTGAAGTCGATTGTAGCGCCATATCACGCAGAGTTAAGAGCTTTTTTTGGTAATATTGAACATCAGCCTCTTCATGCATTTGAATAAAAATGGTTTTACCTTGCTCTTCATAATAAAGATAATTTCCATTATTTTTGCAATGTGCAATTTTTACTCTCGGTTGATTTTTGGGTGTAGTAGAAGGTTTAAAAAAAGCAAACATGCTTACGTCCTACATTAACAAACGATGCAGAATTTTATGAAATATAAGTGTTCACGGTTCGGATGACGATAAATCCGTGAACACTTAAAAAATACTTAAGCAGTCACCGCGGTTCTCGAACTCGTCATCATACTCAAGAATTCTTTCACGCTCAATACATCAGCATACAGTGGTTGTAATGCAGCTAAAAATGCACTATGCACTGTTTGTGCGGGAATAAGCATATTATTGAACTCTAAGTTCTTGGTCGCGCAAGCATCACTTAATACTGAACAACTAAAACCTAAATCGTAAGCCGCTCGTACCGATGCATCAATGCACATATGCGTCATCATCCCTGCGATGATCAAATGATTAATATGATGTTTAATGAGATGATTTAACAAAAGCGTATCTTTGAAAGCATTCGGATAATGTTTTTTAACAATCGTTTCATTTTTCGTAGGCTGTACATTGGGATGGAATTCTACACCTTTGGTGCAAGGTAAAAAATGTACGGCATCTGGACGCGTCGAAATATGTTGTACATGAATTACCGGAAATTGTTTTGCACGAAATGCTTGCAAAACTTCTTGCGCTTTTTGACTTGCCTCGGTGCTTCTTTCTAGGGGCATTCTTCCGTTGGGGAAATAGTCATTTTGAATATCTATTAACAATAATGCAGTGTTCACCTTATGCTTCCTCTCATCAGGACCAATGACAGTCTCCTATTAAATCGATTTTAGACAAATTAAGCAATAGGTTAGAAAAATTTTTCTGATTTTAACTTTAACTAAATAATATTTGCGGAGCATTCACAAACAAGCTAGCATAACAAAACTTTATTTTGCGATATGGATTGTTGCAATGTGTCGATTTGGATTGATCCTCTTCATTTTATTTTTTTTAAATGCATGCCAATCAATTGGTCCGGCTGAACTTAAAGCTAACAGAAAAGTTTATAACGAAGTTGCAAGAGAATCAGAACTTGAGCAATTATTACAAAATATTGTGCGAGTGCGTTATTCTGAATCCAGTTATTTTTTGAAACTGACGAGTTTAACCACTTCTTTTTCGTTTTCATCATCATTATCAGCTTCGCCATCTTTATCGTATAACACTAATAGTCCGGGATCATTTTCGAGCGTGTCTCGATCATTGAGTGCGAGCCCAAGTTTGAGTTACTCTGATTCACCCACACTTTCCTTTATACCGATCGAAAGCGCAGAATTTGCAAATCAAGTACAAGCGCCATTGACTTTGACGCAATTGTTAACGCCATACAGCGGAAATTATGGCGAAATACCTGATTTTATTTTTCTATCCCGATTAGTTTTTAATACGATGGGTGATCATTCCAACGCAGGATCGCTCGTGGAATCGAAAGTCATTGAGTTACCGCGATATAAAAATTTCTATGAAATTTTACATTTAATATTAAATTTACGCTTGAATGGAAGTATTAATATTCATGAAAATGATTTAAAAGATTTAGCGATGGTACATATAGAGTTTTATTCGAGACGAGATTCTTTATCGCCTGATGCTTTAAAATTGAAAAAACTTTTAAGAGTTCCGAAAAATGCCGATGGTTTTTATCTGGCGGAATCATTTGATCCATGTGCCAATCCGGAAGGAGAAGATTTATTAACACCCAACAGCAAACCGCATTATCGTTCGGAATGCCCTTTAAGTAGGACGATTTATGTTGAAATGCGTTCGATACTTCAGATAGCCCGCTTTTTAAGTTATGCCGTTCAAATACCAGCGTCTGATTATGAAAAAGGCTATGTTTTTGAGTTGAAAAATCCAGATGGCACACCTTATGATTTAAAAGAGTTATTTAATAATTTATTTACGGTGTATTCCTCTGATGAAGAGCCCGAAGATACTTATGTGAAAGTTTATCTACATCATCATTGGTTCTATATTAAAAACTCAGATATTCATTCCAAAATAACTTTTACATTTTTACAACGTCTGATGACGTTGATTGCGGGGTCGCAAGGCACGCCAGCGCAGTCTGCGCCAATTTTAACCATTCCGGTAGGTGCCTAGGAGTTGGAAAATTTTTAAACATTATCTATACTGGAGGTAGATGAGTTCAATAGAAGAGGAGGATAATAATATGTTTAATAAGACTTTTTTGTTTTTATTCGCGGGATTTTTCGTGTGGGCGGCTACTTTTTCAGCATTTGCAGCTGTTGCTAGCGCAAATGGCGTAGTGCCAAGCGGAAGTGCGGTTGCTGTTGAGAAGCAGGCAACGCCTGCAGGGACTGCTGCATTAAAAAGGCCTAGTGCACCTAAAGTAATATTGGTAACAGAACCAAAACCGACTAGAGTTCAAGCATTAAAGGCTTTTTAAAGGTATAACAGATTACTTGGCAGGATAGTTGTTTGACATGGAGTAGTTATGAATCGTCGCGTTATTTTTTTAGCAATCGCTATCAGTAATATTTCTTACGCTGATAGCAATTTTTATGTTGATTTAAAAGGCGGTTATGATTTTTCAATTCAAAATTCCACTGTGTCGAGTAATTCTAACCCCTTAGCATTTAAAGGGGATGAAATTCCCGGTGTGTATGAATTTCAAAATGTCACCTGGAAAAATAATTTCGAAGGTGGATTTGATGCTGCAGCAGCGTTTGGCTTTCAGTTTGATCATTGGCGATGGGATTTCGAATTTTTATTCCAAAATATTCAACGAGACATCGATGGCGATGCTGATTTCGTGCAGTTAGCTGATGGTGGGGGTGCTGTCGTTGCACCCATCGATGTTGATTTTCCGCATAGTGAAAATAGAGTTTGGATTTATAGCTTACTGCTTAATGGTTATTATGATTTTAGAATTAATGCGAAATGGCATCCTTTTGTTGGTGGTGGTATAGGTGCGGCCTGGGTGAATTCTGAAAGTACTGTCGAAAGTGGCAAGATGTTATTGAATAATACCCCGATCAATATTATTGAAAAAAGCCCCACCATTTCGAGCGTTCCTTTTGCTTGGCAACTCAAAGGTGGTTTAACCTATCTTGTGAATGAACATTTATATGTAGAAGCACAATATCGACTCTTTGGTACCACGCATTTAAGTTCGGGTAGCAGCACGATTACCGCAAGTCCCAATACGGCAAGACCTACGCCTTTTTATGTTGAAGGACAGCCAGTGAAGGGGCTGCTTTTAAATGCGATTGAGTTGGGGTTACGGTATGTGTTTTGATTAGATCAGTCCAAAGACTCAAGCAGCAGATTTGTATTTACGCACATCAACTTGAATACCTGCTTTAACAGCTTCTTCTGCTTGTTTTAATAATTGCGCAGAGATTTTTTGTGATAAGTATTCTTCTCCGCAGTTATCGCAAACATCTGCTGGAACTTCTTTGACCACAATGGTTGTATCTGCTCTCTCAAGAGTGGCCGTCATGGTTCCTGGTTGAGTGTGCCCATGCTTACATACGATACATTTCATAGCTATTTCCTCTTTTCAAATCCAGGTTCCCATCTTTCTAGATCAGGTTCATATACCGTTATTATAACCGTAGTCTCTTCATCTGTCGCTGTTGCTGTTACTACATGAATAGGTCGTTTTTTTATAAATCCAAGTTTTAGGCAGCTTGGATAGGGCTGATCTGTAGGGTAGTCTTCGATTATTTTGCCAGTCAGTAAAACCTGTAATACATCATTCTCAGATATTTTTCTCTCAAACATTCTGCTAAGGGCATGAAAACGAAATTTTATATTCAATGTTAAAATCCTTAAAAGAATATTATTCTAAGTTTATGTTTCTAATTCAATATATTTCCTTTGGATTTCGGTAATTTCTTCGCCTAGTGGTCCTTCCTCCCTTCCATTTGGGCTTATCAACCAATACCAATCATAGGTGCCTCCACCCACAAAATAACGATGCTGGTAAACAATCAAATAACCTTTGTATTGTCCGTTAGAAATAACCTCAAATTCATTAGCAGGTACAATATAATTTTGTTTTGCGCTACCAATTTTCACTGCATGTAAGGCTCCCGATGTTACCCACGCCGATGTCATAAAGTACAGTGTTTGATTGTCTGGGGAAAACAATAAATGACTTGGATCTATTATTTGTTTTTCAGGCTCATCACATTTTAAATTACCTTTAACAAGTAATTTTTCTTTTTTTGATTCAATCTCATAAACCCAAATTTGATTCCCATATTCAGCTTCAGTGAAAGCATCGCATTCATTTGGTATAAGATTGTTTCCTTTTCTAACAAAAGCAATCATTTTTTTATCTGGAGACAATATTGGAGAGGAGTCCTTGCCAGAATAAGTTATTTGAAGATCCTGACCAATATTTTTAGAATAATAAATATTCCCCGCTTTTGAATAAACTCCCGAAATACGATTCTTTTGTGCTAATTCAGCGGCAAATGTTGATAATGAAGAAAGTAAAAATGCTAAAAAAAAAAATAAACAATCGCATTTGTTTATTCCTTGTATTCTTTGTCAATAATGCTACGGAGATTATCTTGAAATACGCTACTGGGCGCTGATCTTAAATAAGTATTTTCCGAATGATAAATACATATTTCTACGTCAATTAGTCCTTGTTTTGCAAATTCGATACATTCACTCATTGAAATCCATTTATTCCCATTTAATAAAAACAGGCATGGTTTATTATCCCTATTTATTATGTTTTTTATAAACTTAATATTGGGATATTCTGCACGGATTGAATAAATAAATACATTAAATTTCTAAATTTATTTTTATACGATGTGTGTCCTTGAATTAATCTAATAGGTTTCTTCTTCGAGAACTTCTATTAGATATGCATGCTCACAGAAAACAGCTTTGGGGTAGTAGAAATCGAACTAAAACCCCATTAATTTAGTACCACTAACTTAAGTTCAAGTAGCAGCACGATTACCGCAAGTCCCAATACGGCAAGACCTACCCCATTTTATGTAGAAGGACAGCCAGTGAAGGGGTTGCTTTTGAATGCGATTGAGTTGGGGTTACGGTATGTGTTTTAAGATAAATAATTAAATCTTAGTTCCATAATTGATAAATATTTTATCTCACGCTAATAATAAATTAATCATTCACCATATTTAGAATATAATAGTAATAGCGCTCTTACTCTTAAGGGAGAAAATTGTATGAGAAAGCTATTTCTTGTGTTAACGGTGGTGTTAGCTGCAAGTTGGATGAATAGTGCACTTAGCTCTGATTTTTGTGATAATCAATGTAACACTCAGTGCGCGAGTCGAGGTCAGAGCTGTGGTAAAATTAACATAGATGCTAGCATCGCTGGTTGTCAGTTTCAATGCGCCACTGTTACTTGCGATTGTTCTGCAGGTGGTATCCAATATCCAGGTGCAAGTGGAAGTTGTCTTTGTGGACCCAATTGTAAAACACTATGCTCCAATGCTTGCAAAGCAAAAGGAATGGTTGATCCCTACGCAGGACGTAGTCCCTACGGTACGGTAAGTGGTTCGACTGTTACTTGTACAAATTGCAACTGTGCCCCCTGTGATTGTGCAACTAACTGTGCAGCAGCGGGTTTCGGTAGCGCAGGCGGCACAGTTACTTTACCAGCTGGATGCCCAACAGCATCGTGTACTTGCCCGCCTACTAAATGATTTTTTTAAATCATTTTATGTAAGTGCGCAATAAATCCGGCGAGCGCTGTAATTGCGCTGATTGTCCACACAAAACTGGTCCACATGCGTTCGTTAACTTTGTCGATTCGTTGATTGACTTCAGTACGTGAGGTATTCATTTCTTGTCGAAGACCAGCCATTTCATGCTTAAGTTCTTGTTTAAAACTATTCATCTCTTGTCTTAAAGAGGCCATCTCTTGTCTTATAGACTTCAGCGTTTCATTGATATTCAAATCAGTCATTTCCAAAAACTTCACACTTAAGTAGTGTATTAATTTAAATCTTCAGGAGGAATCACCTCGTTAATTTGTATTACACGATAAAATTTCGGCACGTTGAACCGATCTTTTTCGACATTGACATCAACTCTATAGGAACATTTTAGGGGGTTTTTTTCAGGATCATGTTTTTCATAATTAATTTTTTGTTGATCAACTTCTGAAATAAAGTACACCGGTAATTCTTTAGAATATATAGATTTTATAATAGCTTTATCGCCAGTGCGTCCGGAGTCTTTTGCCTCGTCAATGTTTGTTTGTTGAAAATACATTAATACATTTTTAAAAGTGGCATCTTCTTTATGATCAAGAGCTTCTTTTGCAAGAAGTGCTCCCTTTCTTGCTTCAAAGGCTTCATCAGAGTTAAATTTTACAGTTAGCTTTATTTTTGCCTCCTGATTTTCATCTTCGTAGTCGATAGCTGAAATTCCAAGCTGTCCTTCCTTATTTTCTGCCGCTATTTTTAATAAATCGGCATACCTTTTGCATTGTTGTTTTGTATACAGAATATCTTTTGGGTGAATAGTCTTTTGTTTAGCTAATTCAATAAAATAATTAATTGAAAGTTTAATATTTGTGACAAAATCCACAAAAATGTTTATATTATTCATGCCGGAAAATAGTTGACCCATGATTATGCTGGCGCTTGTCAATTCTGCTAAAATACAGTTGTTTTCTATTTTTGTAATATAAAGTTTTATGGAATCTACTTCCGATATTAATTTTCCTTGTTGTAAAAATTCTTTCTTTAGATAGTCCTTGTATTCAAATGCAATAGCTTGAAATGACAGGGTCATTTCAATTAACTCAATTGGAGAGTGCACGTCCAAATGTAAACGTATTCTTGCATTACTTATTTCTCGGGTAACTGACATAATATCCTTTGGATTTTTTTATAATTAAAAAGATTTGTTAAATTTAAAGATACATTAATTAGATATGCCCAGTGGATCCCGCGAACAAGTCGCGGGACGACGAACAATTGGGAATTAAAACGGAATATCATCATCAAAATTATCCATACTATCACCCGTAACAGAGGTCATTTCGGGAGTTTTTTCAGATGCTGGCGACTGATGTGGTGCGTCACTTGCGCCCCCGCCGGCCTTGCTGCCTAACATTTCGAGTGTGTCAGCAATGACTTCCGTGGTGTAACGATCTTGGTTCGTGGTTTTATCTTGCCATTTGCGGGTTTGTAAACGACCTTCGATAAAAATTTTGCTGCCTTTACGTAAATATTCGCCCGCAATTTCAGCGAGACGAT